>Ga0208901_1000002_pt1 | contig 203840 bp, 193 predicted proteins | sample AntAceMetag02UKF_FD_184764 | JGI IMG/M metagenome (GOLD analysis project Ga0208901, IMG submission 184764) | Saline lake microbial communities from Ace Lake, Antarctica - Antarctic Ace Lake Metagenome 02UKF (SPAdes) (version 2) | ecosystem: Environmental > Aquatic > Non-marine Saline and...
TTTGCTTTGGGATTCAACGCGTGTCCTTACTCGGATCCTGAAGAAAACGAAAGAAGCGCTCGGCGTAAACATCATCTACACAGATCATAGCAGACGTGCCAAAAGAAGATCCCTTCAAGTTCTTAACGCAAAGAGCAAAAAGGCCAGAGTCAAGCCTTACAAAGACCTCCTGAAAGTTACCGTAAAAACGGTTAGTTATTCAAAATCTGCTGCCGCTGTTCTCGAGTGCTGTGATTTTTCTGACACGAGAGACATGGCACTTGCCATGGCCATGATGAAAGATTTTGAAGAACTGATTCCTTTGGCGCAAAAAGTGATCGATCAAACCACGCGAAGAATCATTCATGACGAAAAAATTCCTGCCCGGGAAAAAGTATTTTCGATCTTTGAACCTCATACCGATATTATTATCAAGGACCGTAGGGACGAGTACTATGGCCACAAAGTGTGTTTGACCGGAGGTCCTTCCAATTTTATCTCCGACTGTTTGATCGTTGACGGCAACCCCGCAGATTCTACTCTAACCTGTCAAATGCTGGATCGTCACGACGCAATTTATGGGCGTTACCCTCTGAATGCCGCACTGGATGGTGGGTTCGCATCCAAGGCCAACCTTGAGGCAGCCAAATCAAGGAATATTAAGAACGTTTGTTTTGCCAAAAAACGTGGCCTCAAAGAGAAAGACATGTGCCAGAGTCGCTGGGTTTACAAAAGACTTCGTCGGTTCCGCGCAGGTATTGAATCGGGAATCTCCTGGCTTAAAAGGAGCTTTGGCTTTTGGCGATGTACCTGGAAATCGTTTCGATCTTTCAAAAGCTATGTTTGGTCTTCCATTGTCGCTGCAAACCTGTTTACGCTTGCAAGGCAGGAAAAGGCATAACCGGAAAACCTAAATCAAAGGTCGCTATACAAACCAAGGGACGGGTGTTTCTCCTGAATGGGTTGAAATTCAAATTCCAGGCAATTTGGTAATGCGGCACGTTATAAGTCCGTAGCGACGGCTTACGGTGAATCTCATTCACCTTTGGTTCGACCAAAAAACCCTATTTATGGACGGACACTAGCTATGCTGAAGCCAGAAATCGGGTGGTCAGGGACGAAATGGGTCGTCTTAGGTTCAGCAATAAGGTGATCGACTATGTCTCGGCCCTGGTTGGTGTTCACATGAGGGTTGTTCAGGAGATGACCCCCACCGCCAGGGCTGTAAGGCGTGTGCTAAAAGCTTTGGGTGAACGGAGTTTGGGCTACAGGGATTTGCTCCGGCTTTGGTTTGCTTACTGGAAGGCCAGCCTGGCCAAGGGGCCCCCTGCGATTTCTGACTTGAAAACCCAGGTTCATGCCTTTGAGGTGGAAAAGGAACAGGGATCTTTCTCTTTGAGGGATCTAGCAGTTAAGGGAAAAGACGTTATGGAGGTACTGGGAATCCCTTCCGGGCCAAAGGTGGGGCAGGTTTTGATATCTCTCCTTGACCGCGTACTGGATCAGGGGCAGAAGCTGAATCGTAGAGAAACGCTTCTTACTATGATCTCCACTGGATTTCAGGATTTGTGAGAAACATTCTGTGAGCAGGATAGCCTGACAGATTTCCTGTTGTGAAGTAGCTTTGACGATCATTTTCTTAATACCTTTTCGTACGTAAACGGAAACCGATCCAGTTAATACCACTGCGGTCAGAACAAACCGTCACAAAAACTGTGAGCACTACTTAAAAAGGGCGTGTAAGCGTTTTTTCCGCAAAGAAGATTCAAAAATGGCCTATGGTGAAAAGGAGAAGTATTTACTCTTCAGAGGGCGTATGATACAAAATAATTGTCTGGATTTATATTCGATTCCAATATGCCTGATTTGATCATGTTTTTTTGCAATCTTCCTAGCCAAAACGCCTTTAGATTTGACACGGCGTAGGTTTTCCGAACTCTGGTTTAAATTGGTTTTGTGTAACCTATGTGTAACCTTTCCAGCCGACGGCATGCTAAGTATTTGATATTATTCATAGCATACACAGCATGCACAGAAGGGGGCAAAATCGAGGGATAAAAAATGTGTTGCAATTTTAATGGTTTAGGTGAAGAACTAACTGAACGTTGCACTGAATGGGGTTCAGGGGGTCCGGAGTTCAAATCTCCGCGTCCCGACCAGCAAAATCAAGGGTTTACGAGTTTCTCGTAAACCCTTTCTTTTTTTTGCTGTGGGGAAAATAGGGGTCACACCTGTTTATCTTCCTTCTTCGGCCTCCCTCTTTTTCGAGGGACAACCACCCGGCCAAGCTTACTGGCCAACCTTTCCAGAAATACCGCCTGCCCCTACGCCTTACCCTGTTGTGCTGCCTTCCGAATTGCCTCCATGTTTCCAGATCGCTCTTGCTCATAAAAGAATTCTCTATAGCTGAATACGGAATCATGGAGATAATCTGCCATTACTGTCTTATCCTCTCTCCCTGAAAGATGGTAGGCGGCGCTGGACCATGGATAGGCTGCTCCATCCGCAACCATGCCGGCCCTGGTCGTGATGCTGAAAGGAAGAAGCCGCTTTTTTCTATGAGGAGTTTAGGCAAAATGGCCTTGCGGGTCAATCAAAAGGCTTTTTCATGGCAGGACGATGGTCCATTTTCCCTTCCTCGTCGTACCCTCCTTAGACTTTCAAGCCGATAATATCCCCGGAATTCGTAAGTTGTGGCCTTTTTCCTTGACGCGCCAAGGAAAGTACCCTAAGGAAATCTATGTTAAGCGGAACATCACCTGAGTGAGAGGCTATGATCCGTTTTGAATATTCGGTCGCAGCCTTGGGACGAGAATCGACAAATGGATCCTGGCTTCATGGGTCCTGAAAGTGCACGTGATGGAAAAGGGGCGCCCCGTAAAGGCCGTCACGGCGATCTGCCTTGCCGGTTTTATAATTCGCCTGGACATCTACATCGCCAACATTTCCTTGCCTGCTATCGCCCGCTATTTCAACGTGGGCACCGGACAGGTTTCCTGCGTCATGTTGTCCTATCTTCTGATGGTCACCAGTTCCATGCTGCTGTTTGGAAAGCTGGGAGACCGTTTTGGGACGAAAAGAATCCTGGTCATTGGGTACGGGGTATTCACCCTGGGGTCTTTGCTTAGCGGTTTCTCCGTCACATTGGCCATGCTCATCCTGGCCCGGGGCCTTCAGGGCCTGGGTGGCGCCATGCTGTTCACTTCCGCTTTTTCTTCCATTTCCAGGGTGTTACCCAAAGAAGAGACCGGGTGGGGTTACGGCATGTGGAGCACTTTTGTCGGTTTGGGCATCACGGCGGGTGCTCCCCTTGGCGGGATTATCAGCGGTCTTTTCTCCTGGCACTGGATATTTCTGGTCAACGTCCCCATTGGCCTATTGGGCCTGCTTCTAGCTCAAAGATTCATCCCGGACGACCGACCGAAACGGGAAAAGGGGGCCCCTTTTAACTTCTTAGGGACAATTCTGAGTTTCCTGTGCCTTCTCGCTTTGGTTTACGCACTCAATCAGGCCGGTGTAATGGGCTGGGGCTCACCGAGGGTCTTGATCTCTTTTGGAGTTGCTGCCGTGCTCCTCTTTTCGATGCTCAACAGAGAGAAACGCCATCCCAATCCCCTGCTTCCGCCGGACCTTCTCAAAAACCGGGGTTATACGTACGCTGTCCTCACCGGAATCATGGGATTCATGTTCGTGGCCGGTAACAGCTTTCTCATGCCTTTCTATTTGATCAGGACGCACGGGCTTTCCCCCCAGGCCGCAGGACTGATGATGCTTTTCTATGCCTTGACCTTCGCCATGTTGTCCCCCCGGGCCGGGCGACTTTCAGATACCGTGGACCCGCGCAAACTGGGTCTCACGGCCATGGCATTACTGGCGGTCGCCTCGGTTTCCTTTGCCTATTTCCTGCGGCTCCCAACCCTTTTGCCGGTTGCACTTTTCCTGCTGTTAACTGGAGTGTCCATGGGGTTCTTCTTTTCTCCCAATAACCGCCTGGCCATGGCTCTGGCGCCATCCCAACAACGCGGTGTTGCGGCAGGCATATATCAAGCCGCCGTCAATATGGGTATGGTCTTGGGCGTGAGCCTGTTCGAAACGGTTTTTTCACAGAGAATTGATCAAACCAAAGGCCTGCCATCTCTTGCTTTCGACCATGTGAGGAATGTTTTCCCACCCCACTTTTATGGATACAGAGATGCCTATCTCCTGGCAACGTTATTTTGTGTCCTGGCCATCCTGTTTTTCTATGCCTCGAAACGATCTCAGGAAAAACTGAACAAATGATTCGGAAGGCGGAACCCCCTCCAACCTTTTTCCTTCAGAGTTCGGTAGAAATCCGGGGATTTTTGGAATTCCGGGACTTCTTACTTTTTTGGGATTGGGTCTTTCGACGAGCTTCCCGGAATACTTCTGAATTCTCGATCTCCCGGTTGATAGCAGAAAGGCTCCCTTTGCGGGGTAGTACGACATTATCCGGAATCTTTTGTAACTACAGCTGGTTGCTTTTGCTGTGAAAGCCTGGCGGAGGAAAAAGTGGCAGAAACAGTCGACGATGCTTTTTTCACGAACCCGTTGAGCCGGATGGATTTGGTCGGCGCTCTGAGGGAAGTGCCGGAGGTGTAATGGGTAACAGTGGTTTGTAAAGAAAGATCCCTATCACTCCGGCCAGGTACATGATTAAACCGAATAGTCCGGACGTTACAAACATGGAACTATAGAAATCCCCCATGGCATCCTGGAGTAGCAGGGCAATGGTCATGGCCAGCGCGCTGTTGCGCAGACCGGTTTCGAGGGAGATAGCCCGGATTTGGTAATTCTCAATCCGAAACAATTTGGGAAAGAGAATGCCGAAAAGCAGGCCCAGCATGGTCAGGGAGAAAATGGTTGTATAAAATTTAAATCCATAGCGGGCGGTGTCGGCAAAGGCATGCAGGTTACTCAAAACACCGACGATGATCAGAACCAACAGGGCGATAATCCCAAGCGCTGAAAAAAACGGGGTGGCTTTTTCCGCCAAGGACTGCCATTTGCCACGGATCGTCATGCCGACAATCAGGGGAATAATCACGAGTATTAAAATGGTCTGAACAACGACCTTTACCGGAATGGCAATCTCAGGCATGTTGGCGCAGTACAGGGCCAGCAAGAGCGGCGTAAAGACAATGGACATGACCGTAGAAAAAGAGGTTAGCGAGATGGAAAGGGCCAGGTCACCTTTGGCATAGTAGGTCATCAGGTTCGAAGTGACGCCGCCGGGAATCGCTGTAATCAGGATCATTCCAACGAAAATAAACGGGTACTGCTCGTAAAAACCGAGTAGATGCCCCAGGCACATGGCCAGGAAAGGCATAAAGCCGAACTGCAGTATCTCCCCGAGGATGATTCCGCGTGGTTTTATGAAAACCAGGGAGAACTCTTTGAAGGTAAGGGTCATGCCCATTCCGACCATGACAAAGAACAGCATTAAAATGATACAAATCTTGAATATTCGGTCGAGGTTTTTTTGCTCGGGGCCGGAAATGAGTTTGGCGAATTTATAGGCTTCACCGTCGAACATGGTGTGCATGGTTTTAACCTTGAAAACCATTTTGTTGCCCGAAATTCCGTCCAAGCCGGCATACGGCGAATCGGCCCCTTCCACCCGTGCTGAAGGATCTGCTGGCAAGGACAGGATATAGAGTTCCCCGCTCAATTTTCGCAGAAGGTAGATACGGTCGTCACTCCCGGCGATCTTTTCATCGGCGCTTTTTACAATCCTCAGGTTTCCCACGAATTCAGTTTCATGGGCCTGGTCCCAGTCCATGTTTCTCGAATTGTTGTTCAGTTTGCCAAACAGGGAACTGTCGCCCTCGCCACCGGCAATCCCGGAAAGTTTGCGGTAAAGTGCCTCGTCGGAACCATCATTGGCGAAACCTGTTGCAGGCAGTGACATTCCAATAATCATTAAAGAAACAACAACCCACCGAATCGGTTGAAAATTGTATTTTTGCAGCATTATCGTCACCCTTCATTCCCCCCCTGACTTTCTTTTCGCTTCTTAAGGTCCAAGGCTGCCTTGAGGCCCTTTTCTCGAATGACTTTTAGTTTCAGGCGGGTTTCATTGAGCTTAAAGAACCGTTTTCCGTATTTGCGCAGCCGATCCTTTCTAATTTCGAAACCGAGCCCGGGTCTTGTAAACGGATGAAGCATCCCGTCATTATCCGGGATAATCGGATCGATAATTCCCTCTCTGAATTCCGGAATCCAGGAAGGCTCTTCCAGGGGATATTCCAGGGGTAGCTGATTTTGGGGATCGGCCAGTACCATGTTCCAGTTGATGTGAAATCCGATACCGTTGGTCCAGGTATGGGGCGTAAAAAGCCGCTCTTTTCGGCGGCATTCCTCCATGACCTGATGGACCTGTGCAATTCCTCCGGCAAAGGTTGCATCCGGCTGGTAGACATCAAAACAATCTTTTTCAAACATGATTTTGAGCTCATCCCAGCCGTAGTTGAGTTCGGCACCTGCGATTTTTACCTTTGATATTTTCTTTAGAGCGGCATTGCCGTCGTAATTCCTTGAATCGAGCGGTTCCTCCAGCCAGTCGATCTGGTTGTCGAAGCACGCGGCGGCAAAGGTGGTGGCACGCTCAAGATCCCAGGCAGGTACCCGATCGACGATGGAAACCAGCCACCCCTGGTTTGCATCTACGCCCAGGACGAGGTTGTCACCCACCCCCTTTCGAATGGTTTCAATGTGGCGGATATCTTCTTTGAGTTCGGCGTTTTTCACGCGCAGTTTGGCGGTCTTAAAACCACGCTGGCGCATGGCCAGAAGCTCTTCTACGCGCTGCTCCGGCGGGTGCATTTCACCGGTCGAAAGGTAGAGCGGCACAGGTCGTGCTTTTCCGCCAAGCAGCTCATAAACCGGTTTGCCTTCGGCTTTACCGAGGATATCCCAGCAGGCCGGTTCGATCCAGAAGTTGCGCCATCCCAGAAAACCGGCCTGTTTCAGAAGATTCTGAACACGATCGATATCAGTGGGGTCGGCTCCCATGAGGTAGCCTCCCAATAGGTCACCCAGCCCGGCCCTTTCCTTGCCCATGGCCGAGCCGGCAGAATACCCTTCAATGCCCTCGTTGGTAACGATTTTAATCAGGGTAAAACAGTTGTGTGTCTGAGGGTACCCCGGGATCCAGGTGGGCCAGAATGTCTCTTTGAGGGGGATGGAAACGTGATAAAGTTCAATGTTAGTAATTTTCATCGGTTCTCTCCTTTGTGTAAAACGTTGGTGGATAAAGAACCTTCCACGGAAAAATACATCATTGATTTTATGATGTAAAGGGACATATTTTCATTACAACACTAATGAGGTGTATAAACAAAGGTAATGTAATGGCCGACACCCGTTGTCAGTAATTTTATGTCCCCCGGCCTCTTGATGAAAACTGAAGTGGATGGCCCTGTTCGGGGGTAGATAAGGCATCAGGAAAAAAGTTGTTCGTGGATTTTTTGCTGCCCTCATGGTATGTTTTTATCCCGATTGAGGACTGCCTCCAATGAAGATTTCTGAAATATCCAGAGAAATGACCCATTCCATCAGCCGCAAAGACAGGGGCGTTCGAAAAACCCTGCCGATGGGTGTTTTCTGGCGCATATTGATCATTGAAGCCATACTGCTCACCGGGACACTTCTCTATGAGGCTGTATCCGGAGATGCAGGTGTTTCCCATCTTCTCTGGTATGCCCTTCGGATCTTGGGACTGGTCGGTATTATCATCCTTTTCATGATGGTGACCCTTCAGCGCTTTCTCAGAAAAAAAATCATCGCTCCGCTGGAAGCCATTGCAGCAGCCAACGAACAGTTCCGGGAAAACGATTCCAAGGTTGAAGATATCGACTTGCCTGAGGAAACGCCAAGGGAGATCAAGGGGATTGTATCCACTCGCAGGCAAATGCTCGACACCATTTTGAAAGTGTCGGAAGAGCGGCTTCATTTGGCCGATTTCATTCGGGATACCTTTGGCCGCTACTTATCCAGGAAAGTGGTTGATGAAATCATCGAGAAGCCCGCAGGGCGGAAAATCGGAGGTCGTCACGAAACCGTTACGGTTCTCATGTCCGATCTTCGGGGCTTCACCAGTATGATGGAGGAAAGGGATGCTGAAGAGGTGGTTCGGTTGCTCAATCAATACCTGGGGCGCATGACGGAAATTATTCTCGGCTATGACGGGACGATCGATGAGTTTATCGGAGATGGCATTCTTGCCGTCTTCGGCGTGCCTGAAAAACGGTCGGATGACGCGGTGCGGGCCCTCGCTTGTGCCCTGAGCATGCAGAACGCGCTGCAGCAACTCAATGATGAAATGATGGCTGAAGGCTATCCGGTTCTTGAAATGGGGATCGCCGTCAACACCGGATCGGTCATTGTGGGAAACATCGGCTCAAGAGCGAGGACAAAATACGGTATTGTGGGCACGGTTGTCAACAGGGCGGCTCGGATCGAGTCGAATACGGTGGGAGGAGACGTCCTCATCGGGGAAGAAACCTATCGCCTGGTGAGCGATTTTGTTACCACCGAGCCTCCCCGTTCGGTCATGATGAAGGGCTTGAAAAGTCCTCTCGTTTACTACGCGATCACAGCCATCGGCGATCCCTACAATGTAGCGTTGAATCGCCGAACTGAGAGCAAGAAAGGCGTGGAAATCCATCTGCCTTTTCACTACTGGAAATTGGATGGCAAGAGTATTGTGGGCGAAACCCGGCGCGGTGAAACATCCATATTCAAAGAGAACCTGATTACCGCTTCCATCAGTCCGCCTCTTGAACCGATGACCGATATCAAATTGATATTCGATTTTTGCACGGAAGCCCACTGCTTTGAAGATCTTTACGCAAAGGTAATGCCTGTCGGGGAAGACGGTCAGAAATCGGTTACTCATTATTTAAGGATTACGTCCATGAGCCAGGAAGACAGGGCGATTGTAAATAGGTGGATAAAGGAAGTATCCTGAGGAACTTAATGGTGTTTTTTTACTTCCGTCACCCCATTAAAGGAGAGCACCATGAAGTATCACGGCCATGGAATATGTGTTGGTATTCTATTATGTTTTATGATCATGGGTTTGACAACGACAGCCTTAGCCGTTCAAAAAGTAGACCATGGACTTTATGCCGGGTTGTTAAAGAAATATGTGAAAAACGGGGTGGTGGATTATGCAGGATTCAAAAAGGAAGAGACCCGACTCAATCAGTATCTCAGTACCTTGGAAAAGACGGATGTAAAAGCGCTTCCTCGTAACGAGCAGTTCGCTTTTTACATCAACGCCTACAACGCCTGGACCATTAAGCTTATCCTGACCGGTTACCCCGGGGTAAAATCCATCAAAGATCTGGGGAGTTTTTTCAAGAGCCCATGGAAAAAGAAAATTGCTCGTATCGGCGGAAACGTCATTACCTTAGATGACATTGAGCATAACATATTAAGGCCCCGTTTCAAGGATCCCCGGGTACATTTTGCCATAAATTGCGCCGCCAAAAGCTGCCCCCCTTTACGATCCGGGCAATACCGCGGGGACGAATTGGATCAACAATTAAATGAAATGACATCGGCCTTCATCAATGATCCATCGAGGAATCGCCTGGAAGGGAATAAGCTCTATGTGAGCAAAATATTTGACTGGTTTGAAGAGGATTTTAAAGGGGATATCCCCGGCTTCTTTTTAAAGTATGCAAAAGGGGGCCTGAAAGAGCGACTGGAGGCCAGGGGGGAAAAGATCAGGGTTGAATATCTTGATTATGACTGGTCATTGAACGGAAAATAATGACAAGGGCTCCAACCTGGAGGAAATGACGGAGCCGGGTTTACCTGAGGCGGCGCCATCCGGTCCTGAGTTTAGGTTGAGAGGAGAAAGAAAGTGGATGAAATAACCAATGGAGCCCCCGCAAAAAAGAAAAGCGGGGTCGTACTCAAGGCGGCTCTTTTCGCAGCCTTCGTTATTGTGGCCATTTATGTGGTGAGGTTTACGCCGGTGAAGGGGTTTCTCACTGCCGAAGCGTTAGGCCGATTCCTGGACAGTGCGGGCGTTTGGGCGCCCATTGTCTACATGGCCGTCTATGCCGTCGGCGTGTGCGTGTTTTTGCCCGGCACCTTGCTTACCGGGTTGGGGGCGGCCATCTTTGGACCCTATTGGGGATTTCTGTATGTGTGGATCGGCGCCATGCTCGGCGCGAGCGGGGCCTTTATTATCGGCCGAACACTGGGCAGGGAGTTCGCCGCATCTCTCATCGGTGGTCGGTTGAAAAAATATGATGACCGGATCGAGCGGAATGGCTTTGCGACCGTGCTCTATCTGCGCCTTGTATATTTTCCGTTCACCCCCATGAATTTTGGCATGGGGCTTACCAAGGTGCGGTTCCGGGACTATTTCTTCGGTACGGGCCTGGGCATTATTGTGGGGACATTCATTTTTACGTTTTTCATCGGGACCGTGAAAGAAGTCTGGGCCTCCGGGAACTGGGGAGAACTCATCTCCTTCAAGGTGTTCTTCTCTGTCGGCCTCTTTATTTTCTCCTTCTTCATCCCCAAGATCATCAAGAAAATTAAGGGAAAGGAGACGCCGGAGAAAGAAGCGACGTTATGAGTTGAGAAGACGTGGCATTCTTTAAGTGCCGGAATGAAGCGGCATGGTATGCAACCTGGTCGCGACCATCTGCCTCAAAAAAAGCATTGTTAATATCACTAGGGAGGAACTCATGGCAGACTACGATTTTGATATGGGTATTATAGGCGGTGGCTCCGGAGGGCTAACCGTTTCGGCAGGCGCGGCACAGTTTGGCGCCAAAACGCTTCTTGTGGAAAAAGAGAATGAATTAGGAGGCGACTGTCTCCATTTTGGTTGCGTTCCCAGTAAAACCCTGATCAGGACCGCCCATGTCTACCATTTTATGAGAAACGCAAAAGCTTATGGTCTTCCCACGGTTGACCTGCCGCCGGTGGATTACAGGGATGTAAAAAAAAGAATACAATCGGTGATCAGCACCATTCAGAAACACGATTCCGAAGAACGATTCTGTTCTTTGGGTGTAAAGGTGGAATTCGGCAACCCAACATTTACCGACGAACACGCCATCCGGTTAAATGGGAAGACCTACTCCGCCAAGAACTGGGTCATTGCCACGGGGTCTTCGCCCGGAATTCCTCCCATGGAAGGACTGGATAAGACCCCTTATATTACCAATAAGGAGATCTTCTCACTGGATCACCTGCCCGCATCCATGATTATTTTGGGCGCAGGCCCCATCGCCATGGAGATGGCCCAGTCTTTCAGCCGCCTGGGAACACACGTTACGGTCATCCAGAGAAGCGGCCAGATTCTGAGCAAAGAGGACAAAGACATGGCTGATGAGGTCATGAAGGTTTTAAGCTCCGAGGGCGTCGTATTTCATTTAAACGCCGCCATAATCCGTACCAGCGATAAGGGCTCCGAGAAAGCGGTATTGATCAAAGATAAAGATGGAAAAGAAGTCACCCTGAAGGCCGAGAAAATATTAGTGGCCATGGGAAGGACGCCCAATCTGGAGGGGCTGGGTCTCAATGACATCGGTGTTGAATTTGACGGAAAGGGTCTGAAAGCAGATGACAGGCTGCGGACCAGTCAAAAACACATCTATGCGGCGGGTGATGTGACAGGCACACATCAATTTACACACGCCGCCGGATATGAAGGCGGCATTGTGATCAGTAACGCAATTTTTCACCTTCCCAGAAAGGCGGACTACACATTTCTTCCATGGTGTACTTATACGGATCCTGAACTGGCCGGCATCGGCATGAATGAGAAAGCAGCCCAGGCCGCGGGAATTGAATATGTCGTCTGGACGGAAGCGTTCAAGGACAATGACAGAAGCCTTGCAGAGGGTGAAAGAGTCGGAAAGATAAAGATGATCCTGGATGAAAAGGAGAAGCCTTTAGGGGTTCAGATCCTCGGACCGCAGGCCGGAGAGCTGCTCAACGAATGGGTCGCCGTTTTAAACGGAAAGGTAAAGCTTTCCACCCTGGCCTCTGCGGTCCATCCATACCCGACACTCGGCGAGATCAATAAGCGTGTGGCCGGCACGTTCTTTTCTCCCAAGATCTTTTCGGACAAGGTCAAAAAAGGCCTGAAATTCTTCTTCCATCTTAAAGGGAGGGCTTGCGAGCTGCAGGAATAGCGTTAGAGAGAATATATCACAGGCAAGGAGGAGACAAAATGCAGATAGCGATGATCGGACTGGGACGGATGGGCATGAATATGGCGAAAAGGCTCTTGCAGGGAGGGCACAGCGTCATCGCCTATAATCGAACACCCGACAAAACGGATCAACTGGTAAAAGAAGGCGCCATTGGGGCCTACTCACTTAGCGAGGTGGTTGAAAAGCTCTCACCGCCACGTGCTGTATGGCTAATGTTGCCGGCTGGCCCCACTGTGGATAACCATATCCTCCAGCTCAAGGAAGTTCTGTCCCCGGGCGACATTGTCATTGACGGCGGAAATACCTATTACAAGGACGACATCCGGCGTGCTGAACTGCTGTCCGAAAAAGAGATCAAATTTATAGATGCAGGCGTCAGCGGCGGCATATGGGGGTTGAAGGCAGGCTATTGTCTGATGGTCGGAGGGGAAAAAGAAATCTGCCGACACCTTGAGCCCATATTTAAGACCCTGGCGCCCGAAGAGGGATACCTTTACTGTGGAGTGGTTGGCGCAGGACATTTTGTAAAGATGGTCCACAACGGCATTGAATACGGTATGATGCAGGCTTACGGTGAAGGGTTTGACATTTTAGAGGCGTCCCCCTACTCTGAATCATTAGACTATGCCGCAATCTCACATCTTTGGAACCAGGGGAGTGTTGTCCGCTCATGGTTATTGGAGTTAATGGAGTCCGCCTTTGCCGGGGATGCGGATCTTTCCGGGATCAGGGGCTATGTGGATGATTCAGGTGAAGGCCGATGGACCGTTCAGCAGGCCATAGACACCGGCGTTTCAGCGCCGGTGATTGCCTTATCTCTAATGCGCAGATTTCGCTCTCAGAAAGAGGATTCATTCTCCGATAAGGTTGTGGCAGCCCTCCGAAGGGAGTTTGGCGGCCACGCGGTGGTTGCGGCTGATAAAAAATAATTGCGCACCGTCAAGCACAAAAAGGGCGCAACGCTTTTTGAAGGAAGAATATCGTTATGGACAAGACGGATGAAACACAAAATTTAGCTAACGCCACCTTGGCGGAGACTACAACCCCGGATATGGGGATTCCATTTGAGTCCTGCCTCATTGACGGCGTCCCCGATCCTTGTATGGTCGTTATTGTGGGTGCATCAGGGGACCTGACCGCCAGAAAAATCGTTCCGGCCCTTTTTAATTTATTTCTTACGGGTGGTTTGCCCGATTCCTTCCTGGTTGTTGGATGCGCGCGCACCCAACTGAGTCACGAAAAATTCAGAGATAAGATGAAAAATGCTTTGAAGACCGCAAACATCCTGGATAATCAAAAGTGGCAAGACTTTTCCAAATCGCTTTTTTATCATGCCATTGAATACGGTGAACTCCCCTCTTTCAAGGCACTGGCCGGGTCTCTCAAAGAACTGGATAAAGAACACGGTACCGGCTGGAACAGGGTTTTTTACTTGGCTATTCCACCGTCTCTATACAAGTCAACCGCCCAAATGCTGGGGAAGGCCGGTCTTTCAGGGGAAAGCGAAAGGGGAAATTGCTGGGCAAGAATCGTTGTGGAAAAACCGTTCGGTCGTAACCTGGATACCGCCATCGACCTGGACCGGTCCCTGCATGAGCATTTTCAAGAACATCAAATCTTCCGCATTGATCATTACCTGGCCAAGGAAACCGTCCAGAATATTCTCATGTTCCGTTTCGCCAACGCCATATTTGAGCCCATCTGGAACAGACGATACATTGACCATGTGAGTATCATCGCGGCTGAGACCCTCGGTGTAGAGCACAGGGCGGGATACTATGAACAGGCCGGTGTCTTGAGAGATATGTTCCAGAACCATATGATGCAACTCCTCGCGCTGACGGCCATGGACCCCCCTTCACTGTTCCAGGCCGATCGGGTTCGTGACGAGAAGGTTAAGGCATATCGGACGCTCAGGCCTTTTCCCACCACGGACCTTAAAGATTACCTGGTCCTTGGGCAATACGGCGACGGCGCCATTGATGGAAAGAGGGTCCCGGCCTATCGGGATGAACCCGGCGTCAACCCTGAATCTTTGGTCCCCACATTTGCCATGATGAAGGTTTTCCTGGATAACTGGCGCTGGCAGGGTGTGCCCTTTTACCTCACATCAGGGAAAAGGTTGGCCGAAAAGCGAACCGAAATCGTTATTCAGTTTAAAGGGGTCCCCCATTCCATGTTTCGCCGGACACTGGGGGAACACATTTCTGCCAACCGACTCGTTCTGGGGATCTACCCGGATGAAAAGATTTCGTTGACTTTTCAAACCAAAAACCCCGGCGCCAGGGTATGTCTAAGATCAGTCACAATGGATTTTCACTATCATCAGAACTATACCGGTCCCATACTGGAAGCCTACGAAAAAGTGCTCCTGGACTGCATGCTGGGCGATCATATGCTCTTTTGGCGGCAGGATGGCGTTGAACTTTGCTGGTCCTTTCTGACCCCCATTTTGAAGGAATGCGAAGCCTGTGCGGATCGTGCTGAAATCCTTCTTCCGTACGACTCCGGAACATGGGGGCCAAAGGTTGTCAGCGATCTGAAAAAATAAGGGGTGTTCTATCCATGAGTTGGAAAATTTCACACAAAATAGCCGATATTCTGAACAAGGGAAGCGACAATGCAGGCATCGATCGGGAGGAAGCGCTCAGCCTTATGCGGCTTGAACGCCATACCAGGGAGACCTATGCCCTCATGGAAACAGCCAACAGGCTCTCCAGGGAACAATTTAGTGGAAAAGGGGAAAATCATTTCCATATCGGCATCAATGTGGAAGCCTGTCCCTTTAATTGCCGTTTTTGTTCCCTTACGGTTGAGGCAGGCATATTCAAAGAAAAGATCGAGTTCGCCTATGATGAGATCCTGAGGTGGGCCAGGTTGGCTGAAACCGGTGGGGCTGATGCACTGAATCTCATGACCACCGGCACTTACTCCTTTGAAAGACTTTTGGAGATCGGAAGCCTGTTAAGAAAAGCGGTCTCTATCCCCATGGTGGCCAATACCCGCGACATCAATCATAAGGAAGGGGAAAGGCTTTTGGATGCCGGATTTGTGGGCGCTTATCATGCCGTACGATTGGGCGAGGGGAGGGATACGCCGTTTAAGCTGCAAAAGCGTATCCGGACCATTACTGTTTTAAAGGATGTGGGATTACAATGGATGAATTGCGTTGAGCCGGTCGGCCCGGAACATGATATTGAAGAGATTGTAGACCTCATGTTTTTAGCAAGAAAGCACCGCGCCACATACAGTGGCGTCATGAGGCGGATCAATTTCCCCGGGTCTCCCATGGAACCCTATGGGATGATCAGCGAGCTTGAAATGGCCGGAATGGTTGCGGTCAGCCGTCTTGTAATGGGTGATGTTCCAAAAGCCCACTGTACCCATGAACCTCACACCGCATCGCTATTTGCCGGCGCCAATCTTTTTTTCCCCGAGGTCGGCGCAAGCCCTCGCGACGGGGAGGCGGATACCGGAAAGGGAAGAGGAAAAGAATTGGACGATTGCAAGAAAATGCTGGTTGAGATGGGTTGGGATCCTGCGTTACCATCCAACTGCTTTAAACATGAGGGGATCAGAAACCCAAAAATTGCAAACTGATTTTAATAAAAAGAGGGAAATTCAATGAAACGTATATGGGTGGTACTTTTCTTGGTGGCCTGTTCGTTCCTTTTTGTACGGGGGAGTGTTGCGGCAAAAGAAATCAAAATAGGCACCTGGAAAACAGCCCAGACCATTCAACCCTTTTTTTATCAGAAGTTTTTACCGCCGGGCCGAAAAAACACCGTGTTTTCCTTTACCAATCCCGCGGATCAGAAAGTGGCCCTTCTTGCCGGAAGCTTAGATATGTGCGGCACTACGCTTGCCCACGCGATCCATTCCGCTTCACAGGGGCAACCGGTTGTCCTGGTGGCGGCCCTTTGCAATAAATGCTCTGCATTGGTTGTAAAAAAAGGAGGTCCTGTCAAAACAATCATGGATCTGAAAGGGAAAAGAATCGGATATGTGCCGGGCACCATGCACGAAATCCTCCTGAGGGAGACCCTGACACGGAACGGACTAACGCCTGAAAAAGATGTTCGCTTAATCAGGGTTGATTTTTTTGACATGGGCATGGCCCTTGCCGGGGGAGGCATTGATGCTTTTCTTTCCGGAGAGCCTTTCCCTACCCTCGCCGTGGATCAGGGTTACGGTGAAATACTCTCATATCCCTACTACTACGAATCCGTCGGGACCATCAACGCCGGGATGCTGGTCAGGCGGGAAACCATTGAGCAAAATCCGGAGCTGGTCCTGGAGCTGGTGACGGCCCATGCCCGTGCCACCGAATATCTTCAGGCCCATCCGGATGTATGGCTCAAGCGGGCCTCGTCATTCGGCGCCGATCTTCGCATTTTGGAGAAAGCCGCCCCCAATATGGAGCTTGCCTGGAAAATGGACTCCGACTTTGTCGGAAAGGTACGGGCTCTTGGGGAAAGGATGCAGGCCCTTGGCGTCATAAAGAAGCAACCCGATTACGACGCGCTTTTTGACCTGTCTTTTGTGAAGAAGGTGAGAAAATGAGTGAAAACAAGGACAAAAGAAACCGGGGAGGCGCATGGCGTTTTCTGCCGTGGTTCATCCCGAGCCTGTTTCTTATCCTATGGATCGTTGTCAGTGCCGGCGGGCTGATACCCACTTACTTATTGCCCCACCCCCGCGACATCGCCGAAACAGGCTATGCCTATGTCTTTGGTAAACTCGGGGGAGGACCTTATGCCGGCCGTTTCCTGAGTGACGCGGGATCGAGTCTTCTGAGGGTCGGATGCGGCTTCGCGGTCGCTGTGGCGGTGGGTCTTCCCCTGGGGATCCTTTCAGGCCGTCTATCCGTCGTTCAAAGGCTCACGAGCACGACGGTGAATGCGCTTCGGGCGGTGCCCGGCATTACCTGGCTTCCCCTGGCCATGGTCTGGTTTGGAATCGGCATGAAAACCACCGTGTTTCTGGTGGCGCTTGCCTCATTCTTTCCCATCTTCTTGAATGCCGCAGCAGGGGCCAGGCAGGTGGACCCCCTCCTTCTCCAGGCAGGGGCCATGATGGGCGTTAAAAGACTCCGCGGGACTTTCGCTATTCTCATTCCCGGCGCCATGCCGCACCTCATGACAGGACTCCGTTTGGGGCTGGGTATTTCATGGGCCTATCTTGTTCTGGGAGAGCTCACAGGTGTGCCAAACGGTCTCGGCGCTGTCATCATGGACGCCCGCATGCTGGGGCGGATCGACATGATCGTCGTCGGGATTATTATCATCGCGGTCATCGGCAGGTTGACCGACCAACTGCTTCAGGGCGGCATGCGGTTCTGTTTCAAAAGCGCCAGGAGGATGGTATGAGACCATACCTGAGAGCCGTCACCCTGCCGGGTGAGAAGCGCAAGGAAAGGATTCTTGAAATTGAACGTCTTCACAAGGTCTTCCATGTAAATGATGGTTTTCAACCTGTCCTGGAAGAGATCAGTTTCCGGGCGGAAGCGGGTGAACTGATTTGTATCCTCGGGCGGAGCGGGTGCGGCAAATCGACCCTGCTGAAAATTGTGGCCGGCTTCATATCTCCAAGTTCCGGAAAGGTCCTGCTCAAGGGGAAATCCGTTAAGATGCCCGGTCCGGATCGATGCGTCATCTTTCAGGAAGATGCATTGTTCCCCTGGCTGACGGTAGCGGAGAATATTGCCTTCGGGTTGAGAGGGCGAGGTCAGGATAAGAAATCAAAAGCGGAAGAAGTGGAACGGTTTCTGGGGCTGGTTGGGTTGAGAGAATTCAGGGATTACCTTCCCGGAGATCTCTCCGGCGGCATGAAACAGCGGGTGGCTCTGGCAAGGGTCCTTATCCTGAAACCCGAAGTCCTGCTCATGGACGAACCTTTTGCCTCTCTGGACGCCCAAAGCCGTGAAGAGATGCAAAAGCTTCTCCTGTCGCTATGGCGGGAACTGGGCCACACGATTCTCTTTGTCACCCATGACGTCTATGAAGCGGTGATTCTGGCGGACAAGATCCTTCTCATGAGCAAGAATCCGGGGCGGATCCGTGAAGAGATCCGTGTTGACTTGCCAAGGCCCCGGTCAAGGGACGGCAGCGGTTTCCACCATTTTTGTCGGAAACTCTATGAGGCGATTCGGGATTAGCAAGTCGCCAATCATTATATGAGGAAAGCACATGAGATGGTTTACTATATTTGTAATGCTTGCAGGGTTTTTGCTTGGAGAGGCTGTCGAAGCAAAAGCCATTGAACCGGCGCGGATTCCCGCTTTGATGGCATCGCTGGAAATTCCCCCCGGTCAGAATTTCTGCGGTGAACCGGTCCCCATGAACAACCCGGATGTAAGACAACGGTTCGAGCGGGAAGTGCTGTTGGCCCTCTGGAATCGACCCCAGGTGATCCTGTGGTTGAAACGGGCGGGACGTTATCTGCCCCATATGGAAAAGCTGCTCAAGAAAAACGGACTGCCCGATGACCTCAAATATGTGGCCATTGCTGAAAGTGCTTTGAGACCCCATGCGGGGTCCAGCCGGGGTGCCATCGGTTTCTGGCAGTTCGTCAGACCCACCGGGCGAAAATATGGTCTCATCATCGACGACCGGATCGACGAAAGACGGAACCCGTTTGCATCCACCCGGGCCGCCATCCGCTATTTCAAATCCCTTCACCGGGAATTGGGTTCATGGACGTTGGCGGCCGCTGCCTACAATATGGGAGAAAAGGGGCTGCTGGGTGAGATACTGGCCCAGGACACCATGAATTACTACGACCTTTATCTGCCCCTTGAAACCCAGCACTTTCTCTTTCGCATTCTCGCCATCAAACTCATTTTTTCCCATCCGGAAAAGTATGGTTTCAATCTATCCGGGAAAGACCGCTACCCGCTTTTATCCTTTGGCAGGGTTCAGGTAAAATGCGGCCGGGAAACGCCCGTCAACCTTGTGGCTAAGGCGGCAAAGACCCGCTTCAAGGTCATCAAGGACCTCAACCCGGAAGTCCGGGGGCACTATCTTGCAAAAGGTGACCACGAACTCCTCATCCCGAAAGGGTCGCTTCAGGGTTTTCAGAAACGGTTTTCCGGATTGCTCAAGGCCTATGCTGCTGACCACAAAGGTCGCGTCTATGTGGTGCGGCCGGGCGACAACCTCTCCACCATCGCCCGCAGTCACAATGTGCCGGTCACCGCACTGATCATCTGGAATCGCATCAGTCCGCGAGATCCCATTCACCCGGGACAGAAGCTGATTGTCCATCCGGGAAATTAGGGCCCTAAATCTCAGAGTCTCAAATCCTGGCTCAGGTTGCTGATGAGGGCCTCCATTGCTCTCTTCTGGGTCTTCTGCTGGGCTTTCAGGGATTTTTCCTGGCCCTCAATTTTCCCGAGTCGGGTTTCCTGGCTGTCCAGCAGCTGAATATAGCGGCTTCGAAGCCCCTTCTCTTCAGAGGTCCGGCCCAGGCCCTTGAGGTTTTCACGAAGCCTTTTCTGATCTCCAAATATCTGCTGCCTTTCCTGATGAATGGCTTTCAAGCCGGTTTCAATGCGGGCCAACTCGGCTTTAGCGGCAACGATTTTTTCCATCTGTTTGAGGGTTTTATCGTTTAGGTATTTTTGACGGGCAAATATGAGGATGTTGTCAGGGGTCAGATTGCCGACGGAAATACTTTCCCACACGTCCCGAATTTCCTTGACCCGGAAAGCGGTTTTAGCATTGCCGGGGACCGTCACCTCAAAACGCAGATAGTTATCGGTGATCTCCAGGGGTTTTTGGGGCTGCAACAGTTTCCAGCTGCTGTGGTATGGGTGTTCGATGACCACGGTTTTGGAATCGGCGTTCTTATTGTTGAGGGTGTAGTTCCGGGTTTCAATGATTCCCCGGTGAAGGCGCATGAGCCCACGGTTGATGACCACTCGATCCACCGGTTCGGTTGTGCTTCCTTTTTTTGTATTCACATGTAAGCCCAGATCAACCGCATAGGTGATGTAACGCTGCTCATTGGGCTTGAGGCTTTTGACAAAGGCTTCCCCCGCATAGGTTCCGCCCTTGAGAACCGTCAAGGGGCCTCCTTCAAGGGTAAGCCCCGTCGTATTCTTAAGTTTTATTCCAGCCAGGGGGTTTTGTTTTCGAGTCCTTTCGTTGTACAGATCCACTGCTCTGCCTTCAATGTCCTTTGAAACAATGGGCACCAGCGCTGAGCGATTCTGGCCTATGGTGACGGGATGGTCGATACGGTATTCAAACATGTCTCCCACTTCGCGGGTGACGGTTTGGGCTTTTAATTTTCGAATGCTTTGTTCCATGTCGGGTTCACCGGCATATCTTCGGGCCACGGCCTTGTTTCCGGCAGCGCCGGGCCTTGCTTTTGGGCTTGCCGACGCTGCCATCAACATTCGGGCTTCGCCCATGACAGCCTCCGGGACCGAGGGCGCCACGGCATCTTCATCATCCATTTTGAGTTCGGGGCGCTTTTTGAATCGCGGTGCATAAAGCGCCTGGATAAATGAAACGGGCAGGCCGCTGACCAGGGAAAGCTGTACGTTTTGCCAGTCTTCTCCGCTGACATTGTCAACGATGGCCCACCCCTGTAGAAAAGGGGCAGCCCCTTTGTTCGAATCCGGAAGAACAATGCGGTAGGTGGCTTTCCATACCGGCACCTCCGTGATATAGCTTACCCGGAGTTCCTGTGCCCCCTCTCCTGTGGGTGTGATTGTAACGGTTTTCCCATTCTTTTGATGTTTTTGAAACAGGATGGAGAGATATCGATCCAGATCTTCATTGAGCTTTGGGTCAACCAGTTTTATGCCGGTGATTTCACCGGTGTCAAACGTGCGCATTTGACCGGTTGAGTCCATGATGGTCAGAAAAAACCATGGTACAATGACTTTTTCTTCCTGAATATTGCGTTTTTCCACCCCCATGATGGTTCCCCGGACGGGAGAGCCCCCTGTCAAAACTTGAATTTCACTTCCCTGGAGCTGCCTCAGGATTTGGGGCAGTCCCTGGTCTTTCCCCAATTGAAAATTGAATTCATCCAGTTTCTGAGGAATGGTTTTGTCATTGTCATAAACAATACTGCTTACCTGTCCACCGGTTAAATTCAGGACGGTTAGGCTTTTGAGGAGGTCGTTCATCTGGGTGGTTTTCACATGAAGGCGGATCTTTTCTCCCGCCATGACGTGGCCCCCCAGCTGGAAATATCCCACCCCGTTGTTAAACAACGTCACCTGCTTGAGGATGAGTTGCCCATTGTTTGAAGACTGTACCCGGGCCGCTGACGCAGGGTTGCCCGCAGCCATCAGGAGCACAAAAGTGGCCGCAAGCACCACGCAGAAAAATCTGTGATTGTTTTTCATTTTTTCACTCCTTTTTAAGAGGAACATTTTCATAAAAGTTTAACACAGGAACATCTTTTCGTCCACGAACATTGTTGACACCTGCCTGCCTCTTCCCTATAATCGCCCGAAAATTGTAGAACGGGTTTTCCCTTCTGGCTCGTTAAGATACCAGTTGGGATTTTTTTTATGGAGGTGGTTGATTTCATGAAGGCATTTGGCCATAAGGGTGAGGCTTCAGCATCATGCGGTTGTAGGGCGTCAGGGAAAAAAACGAGAACCGCTTTACGGATTGGATTTCTGGCGACATTTTTGCTTTTACAGACTGCAAATCCATGCCGGGCGGATGAGGCCGTCATGAAAAACGGAGACCGTATCCAAGGGAAGGTGGTTTCCATGACCCAGGGAAAACTGGTGATCAAAACCGATTATGCCGGTGAAATCACCATAAAATGGGACCAGGTTGTAAAACTTAGCACCGAGGAGCCCATGGAAGTAACCCTGACGGACGATAAGAAACTGGCCGGAAAGGTCGCCACCTCGCAGGCAGACGAGCTTTTATTCTACCCGGAAGACGGTGCATCGCCGTCGCCTGTAACAATTGCGCAGATCAAATCCATGAATCGGCCCAAACCCCCCGCCACCTGGGATTTTAGCGGTAATGTCAACGCCGGGGCCAGCAAGGAGACCGGCAATACCAATACGCAAAAATACAGCCTGATCGGCAACCTGAAGATTTTTAAGATGCCCCATGTATTGAAATTTTATGCGGAATTTCATAAGGAGTGGAGTAAAGAGAAACTAAGCAAAGACAACTGGCTGGGTTCGGCGACCTATGAGCGGTTTATCACCAAAAAATGGTTCCTCTGGGGTAGTGGTGTGGCACAAAGTGACAAGTTCAAATCCCTGGATCTGCGGGCCAATGCAGCTGTGGGCCCCGGGTATCAGATCTGGCATTCAAATGAAAAGAACCTTTCCCTCAAGCTGGGGCCGGGCTATACTTATGAAAAATATACCAAAAAAATGAAGAACTTCGGGAATGTCGATAATCGGGAATATCTTTCCGCTTACTGGGTGCTGGACTTTGATATGTGGTTTTTCCAAAAACTGTTCCAGGTTTTCCACCACGATGATGTCCTCTACGACCTTGAAAACGCTGGTAATTGGATCGTCCGAACCCGAACGGGGATTCGACTTCCCCTGGTGTCAAAGCTTTTCTCATCCTTTCAGTTTAACTACGATTTCGATAACCAACCGGCGGATGGCAAGGAAAAATACGATCAAGCCTGGATTTTCAGTATCGGGTGGCAATTTTAGTCGGATAAAATTTAACTCGGGAGAAAACCCATGGGGCAACCCCTGCAAAACCGGCTATCCGCTTGTATCATCTGCCATAATGAGGATCGGAACATCCAACGATGTCTTGAAAGTCTTCATGAGTGGGTCCATGAGATTGTCGTAGTGGATTCCATGAGCATGGATCGGACCGTGGAGATTGCCAAAGGGTACACCGACCGAATTTTCCAAAGGCCATGGCCTGGATATGCGGGCCAGAAGAATTTCGCGCTTTCAAAGGCGGAATCGGATTGGGTTTTAAGTCTTGATGCGGATGAGGCCGTATCCAGGGCGTTGCGTGATGAAATATCGGCAGAGATAGCGAAACCGGATACTCTGGACGGCTACCGAATGCCGCGACACTCTTTTTACCAGGGAAGATGGATTAACCACAGTGGGTATTACCCCGACCGCCAGCTCAGGCTTTTCAGGCGGGAAAAAGGGCGTTGGGTGGGTGGAAGGGTCCATGAACGGATGGAGATCGACGGGCGTGTGGGGGATCTAAAACAGGACCTTTTTCATTATCCTTATGGCGGGAGGATTTCGGGACAGCTGAGGACTGTGAACAGTTTTTCCACTCTGCTGGCCAAAGACATGTACGATCGGGGTAAACGGTTCCATCTTGCGCTTCTTTTTTCTCGTCCGCTGTTCAAGTTTCTGGAAGTTTATGTGTTGAAAAGAGGCTTTATGGATGGTTTGCCCGGTCTTATCATTGCAGTTTCCGATGCCTATGCCATGTTTGTCCGGTACGTGAAGCTCAGGGAAATTGAAGCAGACCTCTGACAGGCCCAGTGGATATAAAGGATTATGGTGGTCAAAATACCTGAAAATGATCCAACCCAAGGCTTCTTTTCGCAGGTGTTGATCGGGGGCGTCTTCTGCCTGATGGGGATTTTCATATTTTTTAATCCTTTTCCCCATACCACGAGCATTCAGGAAATCAGCTTCTATCTCTCGGTCTTTCTGGTTGTTTTGGGCGTTATTTCCAGAAAGATGCCCTTTTCCTTTAAATCCCCCCTTTCCCTGCCACTGGTCCTGTTCACCCTGTGGGCCGGCCTGGGGCTCTTTTTTGCCTTGGATCAGGAAAACAGCCTTCACGATTTCTATGCGCACCTGTTGAAATACCTGATGCTCTATTACCTGCTGATTAATGTATTTAACTCAAAGAAGCGGCTCGAGTGGCTGTCGTGGATCATTATCATCTCTGCAACCCTGTTTTGTGTGGGGGCGCTGGGCTATGAGTATCTGATTCTGGGTGAAAATGAAAACTCAGCGCGGTTTGGTCTTCGGTTTGTGCAGAACCCCACCAACCTGATGGGTGTTATTACTTTATTTGCGGCCATTCTTTCGGTCCATCATCTGACCGAAAAAGAACGTTCCTGGGGGAGTCGAGGCCTTCTGGCATTTTGTCTGCTTGCACTATTGGCGGTGACGGTGCTGACCCAGTCACGAAGTAATTTTGTGGCTTTGGGAGCTGTCGCTGTCATTTTGCTCGCCAAATACAAGAAAGTGCTGCTGGCATTTATTTTAGTATTTATACTCTTTATCTTCCTGTCCCCCATGAAAGACCGATTTATCTTATCGGAAAAGTCCAATGTCAGCGATATGGGCAGCCTTCTTCATCGCATCAGCATAGCGTATATTTCCTGTGAAATTATAAAAGATTATCCGGTATTCGGGACAGGCTTCGGTATAAAGACCTTTCAAAATCGTAAGGTGATTGACCCGAAAGCCTACAATGTGCGGCTTCCGAAAAAGTACAGGATGGATGAGTGGGGGCCCAAGGTTGTGGATTTAAAGGCGTACCATGAAATGGTTTTAAGAAACTCCGGAAAAGGTGAAAGTCCTCCCGAGGAGGTTGGGATAATTGAGCATCTTTTTAAACGTCCTCACAACATGTTCTTAATGATCGGTGTGCGAATGGGCGTTGTGGGGCTGCTGCTTTTTCTCTATTTGTGGTTTGTTGCAGGGAAAATGTGCTGGGAAACCCTGCGGCATGGAAAGAATGCTTTTTTAAAGGGGTGGGGTTATTGTGTGACGGCCGCCTTTGTCATGTTTCTGGTCAAAGGGTCTCTGGACCCCATTTTCACGCATCTGACCGAAGTGGCCCTTTTTACCATTTTCGCTATGATCACCATTGTTTGGAACTTGAACCAGGCTGAGCCTGAAGACCGTTTATACAGAAAACCGGAATTTCTTTTCGATTGAAATATTGAATATTGGGTCCTTCCTGCCAGTGTCGGTCCTTTATGGCCGGAGGGTGCCACAAGTGTAAAACCCGAGCGGAACGGATAGCCGAACGACAATATATGCCGGCCCGGACCAGGCGGATGCCCAAGTCTTCATCTTCACCGCCCCATCCTACATAATTTTCATCATAGCCGTTTACCCGCTCAAGGTCTTTTTTGTAAATGGAAAAGTGGCCGCCCAGGCTCTGACTTTTTGGGCTTTTCAAGCGCAATCGTATCAAGATTGTGCGTTTTATGGTCCTGCGATGTCTTTTGAGAATTTCTCCATTGGATATCCCTCTATCCAGTTTTTCTATAAGGCCATGGGAGATGGAAGTATTTAGAATTTCCTTGGTTGACGGTTCATCCAGGTATTTAAAACCCCCGGCCACAACCCTACCGGGTCTTGCAGCTTGCAAATGTTCAGCTATGGTATTCGGTAAGACCAGAAAATCACAATCAAGGAAAATCAGGTAGTCTCCACGGGCTTGTCGAATGCCATTGTTTCGAGAAGCCGCGAGGCGAAATCCTTCATTGGGTTGCCATGCGTGGGTTATGGGAAAATCATATTTTTTTATGTGCTTTCTAAATGCTTCAACCGTTTTAAGGGAAGATCCGTCATCTGCCACAACCACCTCATCAAAAGCACTTGTGTTCAAGGATAGTGAGTCAAGGCAGCACTTCAAGTGATCCAGTCTTTCATAAAAACAAATGATGACACTAACCACGCCCGTTTACCGCCTTATTAGATAAAAGCCAGAAGCTTCTTGATTTTGTACAGTTGGTGATTCAAGGTCGCACTTGCGGTTCTTTTGTATGGAGGAAGCAGAACTTCATTGGACGTAAGATTTCTGTGGGGCTGTTCGTTTATAACCCGAGACAAGTGTGGAAACAGTTGGTAGCGGTTGAGCACACGATCCCGGGCTTCCTTGAGCGCTGGAATTCGTTTTTCCCAGTTGTCCCGCTCAAGGATGGTTTTAACAGATTCAAGGCCTTTCGCGGGGGGATCGATAGAAATTCTAATGAAAGAATCCGACGGAAAATAGTCCTCCAGGTTGGTGCAGCCATAGTATATGGGAACCGACCAGGAGAGAAAACAATCGGCAATTTTCTCCGTCCAGTAGTCGGGGCTGCTGCTGTTTTCGATGGCCAGGGAATACTTGTAAGGGGCGAGCCCGTCCCACTTATCCTCAATAAATTGAACCGCTCTTCCAAACAGATCAATATCCAGTGAACCGTTCTGTTGAATATGTTCCAGAAAAGCCCATCTTTTCCGGTGTCCGGGCAGATCTCCGGCGTTGCCCACTACCCACGAAAGGGTTTTGGGTTTGGACGGTATCTTCAGGGAAATCAGCTGGTCAAAGGTTTTGTTCACATGCCAGGGGATGGCGGGCTGTGAAACGGCAAATTTTGATGGATTGGAAGGGGAGGGATGGTGGGATAAAACCTGTGAAAAGTTCTCCAGCTTCTCAACCATCCAGTCCGTGTGTCCTTTCATATACGGTTCCTGCATGAGGCACCATACGTTTTCCCTGGGACATCGAGCCCTTGTCTCAGTCTTCATTTTGTTGTTCAGCAACACCAGAAAATCGCAGGTTGGTTCGGGATCCAGGATAAATCGTACCTCTTCCCAAACCCCACTTCCGCCCGGTGTTTGTCGGAGGAGATCAGGCCAGTCCCAGTCTTTTACAATGCCGGCGGTGATCATGGTGCCTCACAAAATAAGCCTAGAGCTCATCTGAATGTTCGTAATAAAAGCGTTCATTGGGGTATTGGTCAGGCCCCGCATCTTTCAACTCCATGGGCTCATCAAACATCCCCTTGATGCCTTGTGGGGATGCCGCATATTTTTTTTCATGTACAAACCGTCGGTTAAACAGGCTGTATTTGCCGTTAGCGTGGCATCTAATATTTTCCGGCTGCTGTGCCATGGTCTCTTCAGCGTAGTTTTTAAATCCCTTGATCGTGTGGCTGGCCAAAGGCGCGCCATGTTCACGGATGTATCGCCAAGTCATGTCCCCGTCTTCCTCACCAATGCCCAGGAGCCGTTCATCGAAATACCCGAGATTCGCGATTTCTTCTTTTCGGGCAACGAAATGAGACCAGGAATGGTTGATCAGAAATGAACGCTCCCCATTTTTTTTAAGTATGGTTGAGATTTTATTCATGAATTTTCGGTCGGTGATCAGGGTATCGTCATTGAGCATGAGTACAAACTCACCTGAGGCGTGAATGAGGATCGTATTCCAGAGTTTGGATAGACTTCTGAATGCGGGGAAAAAGATGGGAAACGTTTTTTGATGCGTGGAAAGGAATTCCAGCATTTGCTTTCGATAATCCTCTCCAAATTCTTGCTTGTGTTCGCCGTTGATGGCCACCACGATTTCCGCGTCGATCTCAAAAGATCTGATTTTCGTCAACAGCGGCACAAAGTAGTCTTCAAATCGTTTTTCAAAGGTGGCGATACCGATGGAGATTTGAAAGGGGTTTTCCTTTTTTCGAAACGGACTAAGCATTGGAATCTGAATTGAATGGTTTCATAATGTGTCAGACTATAGGGAAAAGCCGTCCAATCTGTCAACGTCAAAGGCACGCTTCAACTGTGTATCCCATCAGATGGGAGGTCTTATGGCTTTTCCTTTTCCTTGACTAGGCCCCCGGATTCCAGTAGTTTCAAGCATCAAAATTGCCGGAAGCCTTATCTATAGACATGGTCGTAATGGGGTATTGTTATGCCGGAATCAGTCCGGAACGGGAAGCAAAAGCAGGAACATTCACCCGTCCGTAAACAGCCTGGGCGGGGCACCATCGGATGGGTTTCCCTGGCCATGATCAACCTGGCCATTATTTACAGCGTCAGAGGGCTTCCCCTCATGGCGGAGGAAGGCTTTCGGGCCATTTCGTTTATGGCGGTTTCAGCCGTTATTTTTTTGATTCCCATTTCACTGGTGACCGCCGAACTTTCTTCCACATGGCCGCCCAAGGGAGATGGTGGCGTTTATATCTGGGTCAATGAAGCCCTTGGGAAACGGTGGGCTTTCCTGGCCATCTGGCTTCAATGGAGCGAAAATGTTATCTGGTTTCCCACGGTACTCTCTTTTATCGCGGCAACTCTGGCGTATGCGTTTTCACCCCAACTGGCTGAAAATAAGCTCTATACCCTGACGGTGGTGTTGCTGGTTTACTGGGGGGGGACTTTCGCGAACCTGCGTGGTTTGAAGACCTCCGCCTGGATCAGCACCCTGGGAGTGGTGAGCACACTGATTACCACGGGGTTGATCGTTGTTCTCGGATTTTACTGGGTTATTTCCGGAAATGTTTCACAGATCCACTTTTCCATGGCCTCTCTCGTGCCGGATTTTACCCACATCGATAATCTCGTATTCCTGGCCGGTGCATTGGTCATTGTTTCCGGCATCGAGGTTTCCGCGGCTCACGCGTCGCAGGTGAAAGATCCCAAACGGTCGTTTCCCAGAGCCATTTTCCTTTCCGTATTTGTTTCCATTGCGTCTATTATTCTGGGGTCTTTGGCCATCGCCTTCGTGGTGCCCCAGAAGGAAATCAGCCTGGTGGCCGGGCTTATGGAGGCTTTTGACAAATTTTTTGCCGTGTATCACCTGGGTTGGCTCGTTCCCGTTGTGGCATTGCTCATCGTGGTGGGTTCCCTGGGGGAGGTGGCGGCCTGGATACTGGGTCCCAGTAAGGGCCTTTTGGTATCGGCGCGACACGGTCTTCTGCCGCCCATCCTGCAGCGCACACACCATGGGGATGTGCCGGTGAATATACTGTTCCTTCAAGCCCTGGTGGTCACGGGCCTGGTTTTCGTATTTTTGCTGATGCCCACCGTGAGTAGCGCTTACTGGATCCTTACGGCCCTTACGGCCCAGCTTTATCTGATCATGTACCTGCTCATGTTTCTGTCCGCCCTTGTCCTGAGATACAAGAGGCCGGACGTCCCTCGGCCTTACCGAATTCCCGGGGGGAATTTCGGTATGTGGGTGGTGGTCATGCTGGGACTTCTGGGGGGCGTCTTTACTCTGTTCATCGGATTTTTCCCCCCGTCCCAACTGAAAACGGGGAGTCTTCTGTTTTATGAATCCTTTCTGGTTTTGGGGATTCTGGTGATGTGCGGTGCGGCTTTTTTGATATATGGTTTGAGAAAGCCCGGCTGGATAAAAGGTGCTGAAGAGGACGAAGAATAAAACCTAAGGCCGGGATACCCGCAACCCAAAGATGAAGTTGTAGGAGGCAGTTGTCAGTTGTCAGTTATCAGTTGTCGGCACTGGAGGTTATGCCGTTGGCAAAAAATGGATTCAGGAAACAAAAGAACTCTCGGAGATGCTCGTAGGACTCAGCAAATCCCTAAAGGGCAGAAATTAATATCAATATGCTGTTTCTGATAACTGATAACTGATAACTGACAACTGTTAAAATATAATGTTTTTCTTGTTTTTTGTGACGGAAAACCATGTGTTAAAAGCTAATTGCTGCTTTTGAAACCGGGGAGGAATGGATATGGAGATCAGAAAAGACGAATGGCCCATAATGATCATTTCAGGCCAGTTCAATGCTCAAAATGATGAAGGTTACCGGCTCAGGCAGTTGACCGATCAACTGGAGGAAATCCATGATTGCCGGGTCATTCCATCTTTTACCTATGAAGATGGGTATGAGATATTCCGTTCCAGGGCGGATTTTGGCAGCATTGTGGTGGACTGGGATATCCCCCGGGAGGATCCTGCTGAGGCGACCACCGCAGCGGCATTGATTATCAAGATGAGGAAGCGGCACCGGAATGTGCCCATCATTCTGTTGACGGGACGGATGGGAATGGAAGGAATACCCGTAGAGATCCTGAGAGATGTTAATGATTGCCTCTGGAAAACGTCTGAAACCATTTCTTTTCTGGCCGGCAGGATCGAATCCCATGCGGCGGATTATATCTTGTCCAACTACCCGCCTTTTTTCGGGGCGATGGTACGGTATGCCAATGAATATAAATTTGCATGGCATACTCCCGGCCACATGGGGGGAGAAGGGTTTTTGCGCAGTCCGGCGGGGGTTGCGTTTTTTAAATTTTTTGGGGAGAACATGTTTCGATCGGATCTTTCGGTTTCCGTTCCGGAACTGGGCTCCCTTCTGGAGCACAGCGGCGTGGCGGGTGATGCGGAAAAAAATTCGGCCCGCGTGTTCGGGGCGGATCAGACCTATTATGTGTTAAACGGCACCAGCAATGTGAACCAGATCATCTGGCGGAGCCAACTGGTTCGGGATGATATCGCCTTTGTGGACCGAAACTGCCATAAATCCCTTAACTACGCCATGGTCATCACGGATGCCTACCCGGTATACATGATCCCCCGGAGGAACAAACGGGGCATCATCGGTCCGGTTCGTTTGTCCGAATTTTCTCCCCAATCCATTCGACAAAAGATTCAAGAGGACAAGCTTATACCCGAAAATCTGAAAGACGATGTGGTCAGGATGTCGGCACTGACCAACTCCACCTATGATGGGGTCTGTTATAATGTGGTGAACATCAAAAAGCAGTTGGAGAAAAGTGTTGAAAATCTCCATTTTGACGAAGCCTGGTATGCCTATGCCCGTTTTCATCCCATGTACCGGGATCATTACGGTATGACGGATGATGCGCTGGATGAAAACCATCCACCCATTTTCTGCTCCCATTCAACCCATAAACTGCTGACGGCTTTCTCTCAGGCATCCATGCTTCACATCAAGAATGGGGGCAGGGTTAAAGTTGATCCGGATGAATTCAATGAATCCTACATGATGCACGGGTCCACGTCGCCCCAATATACCATGATCGCGTCTCTGGATGTTGCCACCCAAATGATGGATGATAACGGTGGCACCATGATGAATGACATTATCCTGGGGGCCATCCGGTTGCGCCGGAAAGTCGTAAATATTGAAAAGGAATTCAAAAACAAAGATAAGAACGACTGGTTTTTCAGCATGTGGCAGCCGCGAAAGGTCAATGTTGAAGGGGAAATGAAGCCTTTTGAAGAGGTGGACGTGGCTTTTCTGGCGGCCCATCAGGCGCCCTGGGTCATGAGCAGCGACAATAACTGGCACGGTTTTGAAGATATGGAAGAAAGCTATGCCATGCTGGATCCCATCAAGCTGACCTTCACCACCCCGGGGATTGATGATCATGGCCAAATGGGCCACGAGGGTATTCCGGCGTCCATTGTGACCGAATATCTCATGGGGAAAGGGATTGTATGTGAAAAGACCGATTATTATTCTTTTCTTCTGCTGAATTCTCTCGGGACCACCGAAGCCAAGCAGGGAACCCTTCTTTCGGCATTGTTGCGTTTCAAGGACCTCTATGACGCCGATGCGCCTTTGGCAATGGTTTTTCCCGACCTGGTAAAATCGTATCCGGAATATTATGAGGGGGTAGGGCTCAAAAAGCACTGCAATGATATTCACGGTTACTGGAAGGAACACCAAATACTGGAAATGATGCAGGATGCTTTCCAGGTCATCCCCGAACAGGCCATGAAGCCTTCCGAGGCCTATCATCAGGTGGTCCGGAAAAACGTGGAGTTCGTGGAACTGGACCATATGGCGGGGCGAACGCCGGCCGTCATGATGGTGCCTTATCCTCCCGGGATACCCGTCATGATGGGGGGGGAAATCATGAATGAAAAGGCAAACCCCATATTTGATTACCTGAAATTGAGACAGGATTTTGAAAACGCCTTTCCCGGATATGAAAGCGAGATCCATGGTGTGGAGAGAACGGCAAGGGATGGAAAGCGTTTTTTCAGGACATTGTGTGTCAAAAATTAGCCCATGAAGCATAAGATAAAGGAATGGATCAGAAGATATCTGCCGGCCGACATTTTAAGCACCGTGCTGAGTCTGGCCACGGCATGGGTTATTCACAGAACGACCGGGGACAATGTGCTGGCGGCCTTCGTGGGGTCCGCTATGGCATCCATCAGTTTTTACGGCTTAATGGCTTATGGCGATGTGAGAAAAAGGCTTAAACATCATCGAAAGCATGACCTGCGATACGGTTTTGCCGCTTATTCCAAGGACCTGCGAAATCTGATTGTCGAATTTGGTCCTTCCGAGATCCTGGATGTTCTGGCGGTTCGGCCCTTCTTCATGTACCTCATGCCGAAAGTCATGGGGGAATTCGTGCTGGGCACCTTTGTAGGTAAGATGATTGCCGATGTCGTCTTTTTCATCCCCGCGGTCATTATGTACGAGGTCAGAAAAAAACATTTGAGCGATTGAACATTACGAGGACCCAGAAGCCGGAACGAAAAGGAAGACCTTCTGAATTCCGGCTCCCGGCTTCCATATTCTATTTGTCAAAAGGCCCCCAGGGCGCCTGGGACCATTGCTCTCCCGTTACGATGTCGGGTTGACCCATCTCAATGGGGTTGCTCCCCTGCTGACGTTCCAGATCGTGGTAGTGCGAAAATTCTATTTCGTCGCCTACATAAAAGCATTGGCAATTGGCCGCATCCGCATAGATAAAATAGAGTTTGCCGTGTCGCTTGTGCCGACTGAACCGCTGTTGGGCCAGGGTTTTCAAATGGGCTATCTTCTGGGGCGTATCCGCCACGTGTTTTTGAAAACCGGCCTTGGTGAGCAACCCTTCCACATCCATGACCTCATTTTTCTGCAGCGCGGCGCACCCCGCCAACATCAGGGCCATGGTCACCACACCAACCAAAGGAATCAACCAAACCTGCATTTTTTTCATCATACCAATCTCCTTTTTTAATGGGTTTACGGCAAAAGTCTCTTCAATTGAGGGCCGCTTCCAGATCCTCAAGTGTTGTAACCGGCGCTTTGCAGGCGTACTGTTCACAGATATAGACGGTGGTTTTTGGTTTTTGAGAGTGTATGTCCGCCAGAAAGGGGGCCAGAGCAATGCATTTGTCGGCATCCGGGCCTTCATCCGGTTGAAACAGCACCACCTTGTTGGGCAGAAATTTCTCTTGTATTGTTTTTGTCATTGCCAGGGTAGCGTCGAGCTCGGGGTTTCCGGCGATGACGATTTCCCGGCTGGGGCCTACCATAAAATCCACTGCTGTCAGAAACTGGGTGTGTGCCATGGGGTAATGCGTCACCTGTTCGGCAAAGGCACCCACGAGTTGTTCGTGTTTTTCCGCCAGATCCATATCGCCCGTCATTCGATTCAGTCGCAGAAAATTCAAAGCTGCTACGGAATTTCCGGAGGGGAGTGCTCCATCGTAGATTTCCTTGCTCCTCGTAATCAGGCGTTCGTTTCCTTTCCCGGTATAAAAAAGACCCCCGTTTAAATCATCCCAGAAAATGTCGATCATTTCCCGGTTCAGAAGAATGGCTTTTTCAAACCAAAAAACATTGAATGTGGCTTCATAAAGCTCCAGCAGGCCCCATACCATAAATGCATAATCGTTCAGGTAGGCGGGAAGGGCGGCTTCCTGTTCCCTGTAGCGGCGAAGCAGCCGGCCATTTGCGCTAACCAGGTTTTCAAGGATGAAACCGGCGGCTTTTTCGGCGGCTTTGGCGTAGAGGGGCTCATCCAGAGCCTGTGCCCCTTTTGCCAGGGCTGCAATCATCAACCCGTTCCACGAAGTAATGATTTTATCGTCTTTGAGCGGATGAATGCGGTTTTCGCGAACATTAAAGAGATTCACCCGAGCGTTTTCAAGGGTGTCTAAAAGCTGCTGCAGGTTTATCCCTTCCTTATCCGCAAACGCTTCCGGTGAAAGGGTCATGTGGGGGATGCTTTTCCCCCCTTCAAAATTGCCATTGTCAGTGATGTTGAAAAAACGGCAGAACAGGTCACCCTGGTCACTTCCCAGGCAGGTTTTTACCTCGCCGGGTGTCCACACGTAAAAAAGGCCCTCTTCTCCTTCGCTGTCCGCGTCTTCGGCGGAATAGAATCCCCCCTTGACGTCCGTCATGTCCCTCAGGACATAGGCGAAAATTTCCTGCGCAACCCGGCCGAAACGGTCCTTTCCCGTCACCTGGTAGCACTCCGTATACGCCATGGCCAGCAGAGCCTGGTCGTAGAGCATCTTCTCAAAGTGGGGCACCAGCCACTGGTCGTCCACGGAGTAGCGGTGAAACCCCAGGCCCACCTGGTCAAAGATGCCGCCGTTTCGCATGGCATCCAGTGTCTTTTCCACCATTTCAAGGGCCGTAGCGTTTGGGTCCCGCTGATGATATCGCAGCAAAAAGGTGAAATTGTGGGGGCTGGGGAATTTCGGGGCCTTTCCAAAACCACCCCACCGGTTGTCAAAACTCTGGGTGAGCTGGTTAAAGGCTTTTTCCAGGGTTTTTAGCCCAGGCAGCGGCGCCGAAGGGTTCCCGATGGGCTGGGGTTGGATGGCTTCCGTAATCTTGTCTCCCGAGGTCAAAATCCGGTTTCGATCATTCCGCCACATATCTGATAACTGATTGAGAATATCCATTAATCCGGGCATGCCCATGCTGCTGGTTTTAGGGAAATAGGACCCGGCAAAGAAAGGTTTGCCGTCAGGGGTTATCAAAACGGTCAGCGGCCAGCCACCGCGGCCGGTCAGGGCCTGGCAGACCGACATGTAGATTTTGTCCACATCAGGGCGTTCTTCACGATCGACTTTGACGGAAATGAAATGGGTATTGAGAATTTCCGCCACCTCATCATCTTCAAAGGATTCATGGGCCATGACGTGGCACCAATGGCAGGTGGCATACCCGATGGACAGGAAGATGGGTTTGTCTTCAATCTGTGCCCTTTCAAAAGCGTCATTTCCCCAGGGAAGCCAGTGAACCGGGTTACTGGCATGCTGCAGGAGATAGGGGCTTTTTTCCTGGGCCAATTGGTTCCCGGAATTCTTCCTTTTCTCTTCGACCATGATCCGATTCCCCTCTTGCGAAAGCGTATGTTTATGGCATGAGATTAGAAAAATCGGCCAAAGGAGTCAAGTGAAAGGATTTGGTGTATTTGCCGCCGCTTTTTTGAAAGTTTTACGGGGTAAATTTAACAAAAATTGTCATGGACCGTACAAATAATGTCAGAAACCGTAATCGCGAGGCGTTGTATGACAGATAATTTAAAAGACCCATTGGGTCAGTTGATATTAAGGGCTTGAAATAAATGCTGAATATGGATTATAGGTATTTTGTGCCCATAATGCGGCGCAATAATTGCATGTTTTTTAAACAAGCGTTGGTTTAAGATCACCTTAACCCATAAAGGGTTTTAGCGATTGGCGGAAAAATTTCCCAAAGGTTTTACCCTGATTGAGTTGATGATCGTCATCGCCATCATCGGGATTCTTGCCGCCGTTGCCGTACCGCAGTTTAATGCTTACCGGCTGAAAGGGTACAACATCGGGGGTAAATCCGATGCTAAAAATGCTGCCATTGCTCAGGAAGCATATTATGTTGATTACAATACCTATACCAGTGATTTTAACAATTTAAAAACCTATGGTTATAGGCAGACACAAGCGGTTACAGTCAGTGTGAACGGCGCCGGTAATAACTATACCGTTGTTTCTTATCACGGGAGTGGTGACAAGACGTATACCCTTGTTGGACCGGAGGGTAATATAACTAGTAATTAAGGGCTTTACCGCTCAAAATATGGAAGAACTATAAAAAATGGAGGGGGGTGTCTATTGGTTACGGAGGATCTGATTGAGTTTAAAAATTTCCGGGAAATAAAACAAAAAGGAGAGAAAAAATGTTGACAAAATTGCTGAAAAAAAAGGACCAGAAGGGTTTTACCCTGATTGAATTGATGATTGTTATTGCGATTATCGGGATACTGGCTGCCATCGCGATTCCGCAGTTTAATTCCTACAGGAAAAGGGCATATAATGCAGGTGCCAATACGGATGTCAAAAACGCCTTTACGGCTGCTCAGGCCTATTTTGGCGATGAAGCCGGCACCGTACCAACTTCAACCGATCTCTCTAGTTATGGATGGACGCAGACGGATTCTGTGACCCTCGGGGGTACACTTGGACCGTCTACCAGTGTAGCTATGACAGCAACTCATGCAAGTGGTGATAAAACCTATACTATTGATTCGAACGGGGCTATCACCAGTAATTAGTTGATGACCTATGTGAGCATGTAAATGTTTCAAGGTTAAGGGGAAAAGGGTACGCTCTTTTCCCCTTTTTCGTACAAATCCTACTGAAATTTCTTCAGAGCCTCTTTTACCTTATGGTCCTGGGGTGCCAGGGAAAGGGCTTTTTTAAGATAGATCGTGGCTTTATCTATATCACCCCGAAGCAGATAGAGGAACCCGATATTTCGGTACCCTTGGGGACTGGAAGGGGTCAATGAAATGAGGTTTTTGAAATCACATTCGGCCATTTTTTGCTGACCTAACATGGCGTATGCCTTACCCCTCAGATTTATTGCAGGCCTGAAATCGGGCACAATAGATAAACAAAGATCTAATTGAGATATTGCGTCTCCGTATTTGCCATTTTGGAACAGGGGGCGCGCATGCATTTGGTAATATATTTTGGTGGCTTCCTGCCACCGGTTATGTTTCAAAATTTCACCTCTGAAGGCAGCGTGACTGAGAAAGAAAAGAGCGCAAGCTAAAAACACGGATTCAACAAAGGCTTTGAATCTTCCGGTGCATATCATTTCTTTCAGATTGTAGATGGCGCCTCCCGCAAAAAGGCACAGATAAGGAACGGCAGGGGTCCGGTATCTGGATTGAACTAAGAACAGCATTCCGGCGAACAAATAGATGCCGATGGCGCCATATATAAGAAAAAGACCCCTGAACCGCTTCAGCGAAAGGAACATGCCTAAAACAGCCAACGACATAATGATGCCATATCGAAGCAGGGGAAAGTGGAGGGTGCCTTTGTATTCCGCATGGGCCGAGGCGATGTAATGCACTTCGTAGTCAGTGAAAAAAAAGACAAATTTCTTTATTTCCCGTTTCAGATATTGTTCGGGGTCGGCCAAGATGTCGTCTAAAGTCCTGTTTGTCCAGAACAGAGATGATTCGGAAGGGGACATGCTATTACCGGTAATTCTCGTAGCGGTCTCGCGGAACATTACATGGGCGTAGTCGGGCTCAGTGCCTTTTTCTTCAATAAAGATATTATCGGGGAGATTAATCCCTTCCAAGGGAGAAGCCCCGTTACTGTTTCCGTGAAAGAAAACCTTTCCCGCGTCCGCTGTCACGAGAACAAAATCGTTCAGTTTGACATAGTTTCTTATGGTCACCGGCATTACCACGAGTAAGGCTGTACCACAGAAAATGAGGGATTGGGCCAGTCTCTTGTGAAAAGACAGGGTTCTAGCCTGAAAAAAAAGGAACCAGGCAACTACCACTGGCAGGAACAATAGGGAGTTTGGTTTTGTTATGATCGAAAGCCCTGCAAAAAGCCCACTGGCTGCTATCATAATAACGGTTTGACGGGGATTACACGCGGAATCTTTTTCAAGGATTAGAAAATAGACCATAAGAAGATTGAAAAAGATTATAAAGGCAGTGGGTTCCAGCGTTGATTCCAAAATAATCACATTCCCATACAGCGCGTAGATGAGTCCAGCGAACAAACCAGTGGTTTTGTTGAAGAGATGGTTTCCTAAAGCAAGTATCAGAAGGGTGTTTAGGACGCCAATGAAGGATTGAACCAGTTTAATCGTGGCCCAGTCTATTCCGAATATTTTTTTGAAAAATGTCAGAAAGTAGAGATAAAAAGGACTCAGGTCAACGAGTCTTTCTCCAATATCCCCTCCACCGGCCAACTTGTCGGCAAAGTAGGGATATTTTGAAAAAAGGATCGGTTCATCAATCCAGAAAAGAAAAAAAAATCTGGCAGCCATTGCCACTAAAAAAACAACGGCATATAAAGTGTAATCTTTCTCTGGTGTTTTGGAATGACGAAAGATCTTCAAAGTCTTTTCCGATTTTCATGAGAGTTCTTGATCAAAAACCTCTGAGAAGTATAACATACTTTTACTCGTAAAGAAAAGAAACAGACCCATGAACAGAGCCATTACGACAGCAAAACATGAGAGTGGACTTCTCGCTTTGGAGAAGGCGTTCAATCTTCTTATAAGAATTTTAGTCTATAGCTCAGCCGTCTACTTTTTTTCATTTGTAACCGCGGATAACGATCTCTGGGGACATATTAAGTTTGGGGAAGATCTATGGACAGCCAAGGCTCTGCACCGTTATGACATATACTCCTATACTGCCTTTGGAGCTGAATGGATTAATCATGAGTGGCTCTCAGAACTGGTTATGTATTTTGTCTACTCCGTTTTCGGTTCACCCGGGTTGCTTATGGGCAAACTGCTTGTGGGCTTTTCCATCGTGTACTTTCTTTCAAAGGTCAGTTTCCACCGAGCATGCGAACCGCTTGTTTACGGAATCGTATTTGTACTCTCCGTATTTGTGATGTGCCCGGGGTTTATGATCAGACCTCAGGTCCTCACGTTCCTGTTTGCTGCCTATTTTCTGTACAGCTTCCATCTCTATCTTGAGAAAGGAAAAAATCTGTTGTGGACACTACCATTCATCATGATTGCCTGGGTCAATTGCCACGGGGGGTTCCTGATAGGAGTTGGCATGTTCCCAGTTGCAGTGGGTTGCGAGTATATCGACTGTCGCATGAGAAACAGAGATACAGGGCATCTCAGACGTGTGATTTTCTGGTTGTTTTTAACCGAGGCGGCCGTTTTCATAAATCCTTACGGTTACCATCTCCTGAGTTTTTTATACAAAACGCTGAGTGTCCCGCGAGACATCAGCGAATGGGGTCCTGTGACTGTCTTAGATTTTTCATATTTGAGATTTAAACTGTTGGCCCTCCTTTTCCTCTGTTCTTTTTTCATCAGAAACCAGAAAAGGCGATATTGGGAGGCGGGTGTCATCATTGCTGCCCTTTTCTACGCTTTTATGCATCAGAGACACACGGCGGTTTTTGCCATTGTGGCAGCCCCCTATTTGACTGAAAATTTATCACTGTTGGTGCAGCGAACGGGTCTGCTTGATAAGGTCCGCTCATTTTCAAGCTATGCCCTGTTGAGTGCCTTCCTGTTTATTTTGGTTTCCTATCAGATAGCCTTCGCCGGGAGCAAATACAGCAAAGCAGAATGGAACATCATTGTTGCCCCGGCACTATACCCTGTATCAGCAGTTCGTTTTCTGAAAGCAAATGGGATAAAAGGAAAGATGCTCATTCCTTTTGATTGGGGGGAATACGCCATCTGGAAACTCTATCCCGACTGCAGAGTTTCAATTGACGGGAGATTCAGGACTGTTTATCCGAAGGAAGTTCTCAGGGATCATTTTGAAGCTGCCCGTGATGAAGCAAAATTTAAGGACCTGTTGGATAAATACCCGGCTGATATCATACTGGGGAGGCAAAATCCTATGTATCAGCAACTGATATCAACCCCGGGCAGATGGGTATATGTGTATTCAGATCCAACATCCATTGTATTTGTGCGGGATAACATTACTCAAAGGGGTGTAATAAACAAATTTCGGAGAAAAAAATTGGTATATCCCGACAGCAGCGTTTCTACATATTTCCCCTGAACCATGCACGGAACTTTGATGCGGTATTCTAAGGGTTTAACCTTTATCCTATGATACAGATCTTTTTGCTGAATACACATTTCTGAGGCTACGGGTTAGCTATAATTTATATTCAGATGGAAAACCATAAAAATGGAGCAGGCACCGTTACCGGTCCAAGGTTCAAGATTGAAAAACCCGGTAGCCAAAAACCGGCAACAGTGAACCGGTAACCGAAAACCGTGAATGTTCGGGGAAATAGAGATAATGGCAACGATCAAAAAGACCCACAAAAGTTCCCTTGTGAGAGCATTAATCAGACATCGATTCGTTAGATTTGGAGTGGTGGGCTTGTCGGGAACAGTGGTCAACATGGCCGTGCTTTATGCCGGCCAAACTTTCCTTTTTGCGGATGTCTTTCCCTTTGAAAACCGTCTCCGTATTTCATTGTGCCTCGCTATTCTCCTGGCAACAATGAATAATTACCTGTGGAATCGGTGGTGGACGTGGGGGGATAGAAAAAAGAAAACCATTTCCGGTTTCTTCACTCAAATGGTCCAGTACTACATGGCCTGCGGAGTTGCCATCTTCCTGCAATGTGTCATCACGATGCTTCTATCAAAGGTGGCGTATTACCTCCTTGCAAATGGTTTGGCCATTGTTCTTTCTGCCATATTCGTATATATTATCAACAACGCTTGGACTTTTCGAAGATTGAAAATGGAAGGTCAATGAAGGCACAAAAGTCGTTTACATTTTTGAGCACGAAAATTGGCCGCAAAAAGGCACAAAAAAACGCAAAAGGTTTTGAATCTTAATGGTTGCGCATGTTTATGTTATGGCAACACCGCAAGACTTGAATTAGTTTTGTGGATATAGATCGCAACATAGGAAAACGTACCTACTGGGACTGCTCCATATTAACGATAGTTTAACACTCTTTTGACTATCCAAATTCAACATTTTTGAGCCTTTTTGCGGCCGTTTGGAATCCATGGTATTTTGAAATTAGACATCGTCATTCCCATATACAATGAAGAAGAAAATCTGCCGGAATTGAGTCGCAGACTAACGGAGGTGTGTGATAGTCTGAACGATCTCATATGGCAGGTTCTCTACGTGAACGACGGGAGTTCTGATCGATCACTTGAAATTATGTTAGAGCATCAGCAGGAGGATTCGAGATTCGGGATCATTGAACTTTCTCGAAATTTCGGACATCAAGCGGCCATCGCCGCAGGCCTGGCACATGCAGACGGAGATGCTGTAGTCATTATGGACGGAGATTTCCAGGACCCTCCGGAGGTGCTTCCGGATTTACTCGCATCTTGGCGGGAGGGAGCCCAGGTAGTCAGGGCCCAACGTCGGAGCCGAAAAGAATCCGGTATTCGGCGATTCGGTTTCAACATGTTCCACAGATTTTTCAGTTGGATAAGTGACTTCCCGGTTCCTCCCAATGCGGGCATCTTCGGACTTCTTGACAAGCAGGCAGTCGATGAACTGAAGAGACTCCCGGAGAAAAACCGGTTTTTCCCCGGTCTCAGGAGTTGGGTCGGATTTGAACAGGAGGTTGTCTATTATGATCGTGAAGACCGAGCCGCCGGAAAGCCAAAGCAATCACTGGGGAAACTGATCCGTTATGCCTTTGATGCCATCTTCAGTTTTTCGTACAAACCTTTAAGAATCATGACCATTTCGGGGATTTTTATCAGCGCCAGCGGTTTTGTTTTCGCCTCTTTTTTTGTCATAAGAAGAATCTTAGGTATTGAAATTGCTCAGACAGGCTTTACCACCCTCGTAACACTGATTTTGTTCTTAGGGGGTGTTCAGCTTATTGCAATAGGCCTTGTGGGTGAATATCTCGCTAGAATTTATGACGAAGTAAAGCAGAGGCCACTTTTTATTGTCAAAAAATGCCATGGCATTACACAACCAACGACCCTACTTCATTAAATCTTTTCCGGCATTCACTTAACTGGGACAACACTCAACGATCATCAATCCTATGAGCCCTTCTACCCCCAAAGCCTATGTTCCTTTTTTTCTGGGCATAGTAGCGTTTGCCGTCTACCTCAGCACCATTACACCTGTTGTCTACCTGGGAGATAGCGGTGAGCTTACTGCCGGTGCATTTTCCCTTGGAATCCCCCATGCGAGCGGTTTCCCGATCTACTCTCTTCTGGGTAAGATTTTCTGTATGATTCCCCTGGGCAACATCGGGTTCAGGATGAACCTGATGTCTGCTTTTTTTTCAGCGGTCACAGTCGGCCTTATTTATGCCATAATTTTCAGAATGACGTCATCGGCCTTATCCTCTGCTGTGGCAGCTCTTTATCTTGCGTTTATGCCGCTTTTCTGGTCCCAAACTGCATTTGCAGAGGTTTATCCCCTACACACTTTTTTTGTTGCTTTGATGATAAGGTTGCTCTGGTGGTGGGACGAAAACAAGGAATTCCGCCGTCTGCTTCTCTTTGTATTTATTACAGGGCTCAGTTTCGGTAACCATATGCAAACCGTCATGTTGGCTCCGCCAGTTTTATTCTTCATAATTTCCGGGAATAAGCGGGTACTCCTTAATTTTAGAAATTTCATTATTATATCTCTGCTTTTTTCCTTTGCCCTCTCCCTCTACCTTTACCTTCCCATACGTACTGAAGCAGGAGCTGCTATTCACTGGGGTGATCCGAATACAATTGAGAGATTTTTTGCCCATGTGACAACAAAGTCATACAGAGAAAGTATTGTTTTTGGCGCCACTCCATCCGAATATCTGACAAGAATGGGAGAAGCTTTAGGCGTTACCATAACTCAATACGGTATATTGGTCATCCTTGCTTTGTGGGGCTGGTTGAAAGTCCCATCGGCTCGATGGAGAATATTTTTCGCTGCGGTGGTATTTTTTGACCTCATCTATTCTGTATTCCTTAATGTTGTTTCTTTTGAAATTACACCCTTTACTATTCCCACTTCCATTGTCCTTGCCATCCTCATGGGTGTTGGGCTGGGCGATGTGCTCAGGGTAATACGACAATATTCTGGAATCGGTTCGAACCTCAAAAAAGCTGCCAAAATGGCTTGCTGCATGGTCCCGGCCATTTCGCTGATCTCAAACTATGACCTCTGTGACCAGAGTCTTAACTATACAGCCTATGAGCATGCGGTCAATATGTTCAGAACTGCAGACTATGGGAGCACGATTGTTTTGGATGGAGATAACAATATTTTTCCGGCGGTATATGGACGAATTGCGGAGGGTATGGGAGCGGGAGTTGCATTATATGATCGGCATAATATCATTTTCAAATGGTCGCAAGAAAGGCATCTCTTTGATTTTAAGGGTACAAGTGATGATGCCGAATCGATTGTGCAAAAGCGCATAGCCCGCGAAGCGGAAAAGCGAGGCGTCTATTTTGCGGTGTTTAATCCATATGCTGTTCCAATCCCCAATGATTTTCATCTCAGTCCATACGGGTTCCTCAGGAAGCTGGTTTCAGATAAAAGTCCCGGAGACGCGGGCGATGATGTCTGGAATTACTATTCCATGGAAAGTTTCCATGATAATTTTGAGAGAGACTACATGTCCCGGGAGGTGTGCTCGTTCTATTTTTTCAGAAAAGGTGAAAGCCTATGGTTGTCAGGTCATATGGCCGAAGGTCTGTGGCAATTAAAGAGTGCGTCCCTGATCGGCTACAATGATACATCCCTCCATTCTGAGATTGGGCTTTTTCTGACCGATAGAGGTTTTTTCGATGGGGCGCGAAACGAGTTTGAAAAGGCGCTCCGTTACCATGATGATTTGAGCGGAATTCACAACAACTGGGGATATTATTACCACAAAACAGGAGATTATCAGAAGGCAATAGCTTCTTTCAGTAAAGCGATCGCGTTGAGTCCACGCAACTACACTTATCGCAATAATCTTGGTCTGGTTTTCTACGAATCCGGGAAGAAAGAAGAAGCCGGTCTGAGCTTCAAGATGTCTCTTTCAATAAATGATGATCAGCCAAAGATAAAGGAGTACATGGAAACCCATCGTTTTCAGTGACCAAGTCATGGAAGAGTCTGAATATGAAATAATGTACGATATCGAAAGCACCTATTGGTGGTTCAGGGGAAAGCAGTTCCTCATAGATATGCTTTTGAGTAATCATTTGAAGGGTGATAGAACAAACAGGGCCTTGGATATCGGAGCCGGGACCGGTTCCACCTTGGAATTTTTACGGAAATTCGGGCCGGCATATGGAGTTGAGTTTTCGACAGTGGCTATTCACATGCTGAGACAAAGAGGCCTCAATTCCATCGTTCGATCAGATGCGGAAAATCCGATTCCATTTAAGAGTGATGCATTTTCGATCGTAACATGCCTCGATGTTTTGGAGCACCTTGAAAATGATTCGGGTCTCATAGAAGAAATGGTCAGGGTATGCAAACCAGGTGGGCTTATCCTTATAACCGTCCCGGCGCTGCGCCTTTTGTGGAGCAGACACGACGAGGCGTTGCACCACAAAAGACGATACACCAAAAAGCAGTTGCTGAACCAAGTCGTTTCACCCAGGTGTAGCGTGCTCAAGGCTTCGTATTTCAATGTGTCTTTGTTTGCCCCAATTGCCGCAGTGAGGAAATTGGAATCATTATGGAAAAACGACAAAGAGGCAAAGTCAGATTTCTTTGTGCCCCTCCCTGGGTGGATGAACAGATTCTTATACTTTTTGTATACAACAGAGCTTAAATTCTTAAGAATCGCAGATTTTCCATTTGGCGTTTCTATTGTTCTGATTATTCAAAAGCGGAAAATGGGCTGAAGCTTGGTGAGTATATGAGAGTGACAGGCATTTGCCTTTGAGGTCACCGTGTAGCTCGAGCGGTCAGGTTTTCAATAACCCAAGCTCAGCTGCCCCTCTAGGTTGCCCCTGTAATCATTGTTTTTCCGCTTTAAGCTGATTATAACGCTCTAATTTGATTTTGGGTAAAGATAAGTCCATGTATATCGTAGCATATCTTAGAAAGAGTACTCAGCTGCTACTATTGATGGCTGGGATATTTGTCCTTGCTGCCTACTGTCTAATTTTTGGTAGCTTCTTGCCCAATAGGAATGGGTGCATGGGGCATGATTTTGCATACTATTTACCGGCTTTTCTTGATGGCTATTTTTGGTTCAATTTAAATGGATTATGGAAGATTCCATGGTTTACTCCCTCCTTTTGTGGCGGATCGCTGAATTATCTTAGTGTGATTAACGGTTATTACTCAATCCCTCAGTTTCTTACCTTTTTCACTGACCCTGTTGCGGCAGTGCGAATTACTTTTGTAATTCTTGCAGGTTTAGGGTTGTCGGGTTTCTATATGATGCTCCGCAAGTGTTTTTTCTTGTCCGGACCAATTTCATTCCTTGGTTCGGTTTGTTTTCTTTTCAACGGTTTCTTTGCCCATCGTATGATCATTGGCCACTTAGGTTACATTAACTTGATGTTGATTCCCCTTACAGCTTTTGTTTTGCTGAGACCGATTTCCGACCCTGTTAATTTCCGAAGGTGGGCTTTAATCTTTGACAGTATTCTTGGTGGTCTATTATTTGGTGTTATGGTCCAGTCGGGATTTGGAAATTTTATGATTCCAGCAATTATCTCAATTGTTTTAGTTGGTATTATCCATGGCTTGCTTAATGGGAAGCAATTGCTTTTCTGGATTCGCTTGGCGGGGGCAAGCCTTGCGGGTATGCTGTTCTGTTTATCAAAATTGATGGGAATTTATTATCTTTTGAATAATTTCCCAAGAAGCGATTACACCCTTCCAGCCGCAAAAAGTCTTTTTTGTGCAATCTGGTTGGTTTTTAGGTCATTATTTATCAGTCCGGCATTTGATTCAGACAGGATTGAGGCACTTATGAACGTTCAATGGGCTCTTGAACGTCATGAGTGGGAATACGATGTGACCGTTGTTCCGTTGTTGCTTATCCTATTCGGTTTTGGGAGCATGTTTTGGCGCTTGAAAGCTCTGGACCTGCTCTCAATTAGTTGGAAAAAATGGTTACAGGCAGGCGCTATCACGGCGCTGCTGCTGATGCCTGTTGCTGTAAATACATATTCACCGGATTGGAATGAGATCTTGAAAAAGCTCCCGCTGATTAAAAACTCAAGTAATCTAATCCGCTGGTTCATTATCTATATTCCGTTTGTGATTCTTATGACCGCATTAGCGGTGGAGAAAACGCCATGGCTGAAGAAGCATCAATTGATCGTTATGTTTCTTGGGATTATTGCAGTTATCTGTTTGAAAGGGTTTGAGAATCGTGATTTCTATCAAAGACAAACATACAATCCAGATGAAATCGTCAGTTCATATTATGAGGTAAAAGAAGGCCTATGGACGCCAAAAATCGAGGACGTCGGGGTCTATCTCAATAATGATGGGCAAGCTATTAAACCTCTTTACCGTAATAATCTTTTGATTCATGGTATGTCGCAAATTTTCTGCTATGAACCTTTGTTTGGGTATCGCCTGGAGAACTTTCCGATGAAAGGTTTACATTTGGGATCGGTAATGGAAGAGAATCAGGGGGTGCTGAATATCAAGAACCCTGCATGCTATGTATGGCCCCAGGCTAATAATTGCAGCCCTGGCGATCATTTCACAATAGACCAGAAATATGATGCCAATGCCTTTGTAAATTTTAGGCCATATTCATTTAATGTACCGATTATACAAAAAATTGCCGATTGGATCAATGGCTTGGCCTTGATTGCGGCTTTGATTTTTTTGGTCTTTTATTCAATAGGAACTACATGGATCTGGTACAGAAGACGAAAGAGCGGTTGATGCAGATGCACGGAGCATCAATAGGCCAGACAGAGTACCTTGATGCCTTGAGGGCCACCAGAAGAACGTCTTCTATCAGTTTATTATGACAACGATACAGTCTTGTTATTCGTGCCTTACTGAGAATTTTCGTGAAAAATCGCGTTAGAAAAATATCCTTAGAAGCGGCGACTGGTAATTAATAAATTTTGAGTAGAATAAGATGGCATTCATTGGTAAGGAAAAGCTGATTATCAAGGAAATCGCTCCCAAGAATCCAACCATTCCATTTGAAATTTTCGCTCTTTTTTTCAATAAGACAATTCCCATGAATGCCATTATCATCATCAATGGTACGAAGTCATAATAATATCTCGCGATTGAAGCGATAGTGAATCCTAAAGAAAAAATCTGAGCTATAAAAACAGAAAATACTAAATAGAATGAATATTTGTCGTTATCTATTTTGAAAAAAAGTGGGGTAAAAAACAACGATAAAATGGGCATTAGAAAAAAAACTGACACAGTCAATTCGTTAGCGTTTAGAAGTAAGTAGGGCCCTAGTCCTATCGAAGTTGCCTGGATAAGATACCTGGGTAACAGCACAAAAGGAAATACTGAAACAAATTGAGGCAGTCTGAAAAAAAATGACCAAAAATTGTAAGGCAAATGATCATAACGGAAATAGCCCATCGTGGTAAAATACTCACGGCAAGGGGTTGCTATATATGCCGTTCCAAAATCAAAAAAAGCTCCAAAGCGAACATAATTGTACCACAATAACAATCCTATGGAAACGATACCAATTCCTGACACTATCGATACAATCTGAACCGAGTTGATTCTTTCAACGCTGTCAGATATTTTTAATAAGTTGATAATGAGGAAGCCCCCAATGGCAATTGCGGCATACACGTATGAAAATCGACTTCCTACAGCAAGTCCCAGAGCAATACCCAGGAAAATGGCGTCACCGATGTTTGAACGTCCATGAATTCTGATTTTAAGCAAAATATAGATAGAAACCATCATGAAAAACATGGCTGCGCAGATTGATTCGTGGTGGATAGATGGGATGGTTACCATGTGTAGGCTAATACCACAAAATATAAAAGTGTTTAATGTGATTGTGCTTATTACCCTCATTCCTTTGATTTTAAAAGCCTCTATCAACTGCATCAAAATCATGGCAAAAAAAGTGCTGATGCCGGCACAGAACAACACAATCATTAGGCCAGTTGGTATCCCCTTGCCGGTAAGAAGCAGAACCGGAATCCTCAGCAGTGCCGGAGTAGGTCCCGAGAACACGTATACCAGGTCGTCCTTTATGATTGCATCAACCGGTGGTGTTTGCTCTATATAAAAATGGCCATTTGTGAATGCCATCGCTAGCATGTTGTAATTAGGGAAAGATCTGCATTCTGAAAATTTAAAAGTAAACCCTGTCATCCAGGCAGAATACAAAATGCAAACAGCCAAAAATGAAAAAACTATTTTAAAACGGGCAATTTTCATAATGAAATTTCTCAGAGTTATATTTAGCTATGTATTTGAACATATAGTTGGATATATGTATATCTTCAACTGTTTTTTAGTGCCTTATTCCCTAGAACCCTGTCATAAGAGGCAAGGGAGTTTTTTACAGGCAAAGTGGCGATAATGATATTTTCAGGCGGACTTAATGTCAAAGAATAACAATAAAATTCTCATTATAATTCCTACTTATAACGAAGCTGATAATATTGAATCTCTTATAAAAGAAATTTTCAGAAATAGAAATGATGTTGATATACTTATAATTGACGATAATTCTCCAGATGGAACAGCTGAAATTGTTGAAAAGCTGGAGAAAACATACGATGTCATAAATCTAATCAAACGTTCCGCAAAGTTGGGTTATGGTTCCGCATGTCAAGAGGGCTTTAATAGGGCATTAAAATCCGAAAACTATGAATGTCTTATTACAATGGATGCGGACTTTTCTCATCATCCAAAGTATATTAATGAGATCTTAGAAGGGATAGAAAAAAAAAGCATTGTTATAGGCTCCCGATATATAGAAGGTGGTGGTACCAAGAACTGGGGTATTCACCGAAAAATCTTGAGCCGTGGGGCAAATGTGTATTCAAGATTTATTCTGAATATTTCGGTGAGCGATTGCACAAGCGGTTTCAGATGCTATAGAAGAGAAATTATTGAAAAAATTGATTTTAATGCTATCACATCTGACGGTTATTCTTTTTTAGAAGAAATGCTCTATATTTGCAAACTTCAAGGTGTTTCTATTGGCGAAATACCCATTGTTTTTGAAAACAGAAAGTATGGAAAATCTAAGATAAATAAAAAAGAGATAGTTAAGGCCATTATCAAAGTGCCTATGCTAAGGGTATCGTATTCAAAATTCCTTAAAAAATGCCTGAGGTCTCTGGGTTAGACCAAAGCAAGTCAAAATAGCACAAATAATTCAGAGAATATTCTAAAAAAGCAATATCGAGATATCGAGAGGTAAATGGAGCGAGAAATGATGCTAATTTGAAAGCAGAGACTTTCAGAGACTAAAGAAACGCCTCAAATGATTGACATCTCCCCTGATTGTGGTTATTTGCCTGATACAAATAAGGAATAGTGCCGCTGAAAATATAATGAATGATACAAGAGAGATATACTTCGAGATGTTCCTAATTGCCGTATCCCCAAAAAAGACCCGGATTTTATGTTCTCCTTTTGGGATAATAAAATGAATAAGACCTTCAGCATCTGTAAATAACGATAGGTCTTCGTTATCAATGTATCCTGTCCAACTTGGATAATAAAATGATCCAACGACAATTTCAGAATTCACTTCGGCCCTGGCAAGAAATTCATACTCTTGCATCCGAGTTTTCAAATCCTCAATGACAACGGTTCCATCAGTCGAGTAGACTTGCCCAGCCTTTTCTTTATTGGGAAGTATTTTAACGGTTTTTGGCAGGTATTCTCCATAGTCAATAACTTTGTCCATCTCAGTCGTATTATAAGCGGATATAGTCCCTCGATCTTGTTTTACAAAGTCATAAGCCATCCTGTCATCATTACTGATGTTCGTATAGTATCCTTTCACACGACACTGCTGTGCACCGCTAAACACTATTATCATAATTACAGGAACAAGAAGTACCTGCTGAACTCCGATGGATTCCTTTTTGAAATAGTAGAACAATGCGCCGCACATAATTGAAATAAGCAGAGACAATAGACTTAATAGCCGCCATGGGAATTGAAGGTATCTCATTATCTGGATGCTTTCCCAAAAAAAGGAGGATGAGGAAGTCATAAGAAAAACGACAGCTATTATCGAAACAGCCAAAAAAAGAGTACTCTCCCGTATTTGTATCCTCTCGGATGCATCTATTTTAATAATTACGCCTAATGAAATTATCATAAGAACAATTTGGGGGTTACCGAGCTGAAAGGGCAGGTTATGTCCGCCGATCCCACCATCAAAAGTCCATCCAGGGTGGAATAGTTGAAAAAGGTCAACGAAATTATTGTGAAAATCAACGGCTGCATTTGAATAGATAAGATGGATATTGACCAATTCCTTTTCCCATAGGGCCGGCAACCAAAATACAGCACTTAAGCAAAGTGCCCACATAATGGATAGGAGTCCTCTGCAGACACCGGCCCAAGATCTGGATTGAAGTGAAAAAAATAATATAAAACATGTTAAAAAGCCTGAGAATATTAGGGCGCTACAATTATGTGTAAGAATTAATGCCGCAAAAGAGATGGCAGATAATGACAAATATAATAAACTCTTCTTAAGAATTAATTTATAGAAAAAAAACAGGATAAACGGAAAGATTGCCATAGCAAACGCTTCTGCAAAATCACCCCTGATATATAGATTCACCATGCGGTAAGGCACATAAATATAAGCTATGGCAGATACTAATGCCCCATAGCTTCCCCAAAAAGACCTCGCCAAAATAAACATCCCAACCCCTGACAAAATGATACCAAGGATGACCATGCATTTTAATGACGCAATAATACTAAAACCCAATAGATGAAAAAACTCTGCAACATAATAAATAAGTGGTGAATAGAAGACAAAATATGGATAGCCGAACCCCCCGGCAAGATCACCGAACCAACGAGGGTATAAATAGCCCTCATTTAAACCACGATCCAATTCGATAACCCTTAAAATCTGTTCGATGCTTTCGCCGACCAATATCCATTTGTCATTTAATAGTGGGCTAACTGCAAAAACAGATAAAAGAATAATTGCGCATAGATATTTAATTATGCCGGGAATAGTAAACAATTTTGTGTTTTTCATTTTGACCCCCATGCCTGGCAAGTTTTCTCGTTCAATCAAACCATTAGAATCATTTGCGATGTTACAGGCGAGGCCAATGAAAACAGGGGGCGCAAAGTACGGCGGTAAAAAGTCTGACATGTAGAATCCTCTGTTCATATAGGAGTATGATAAATAAAATCGTGGCGATTAGCAATGTAATAGCATGAAATTCCATGTTAATTTCCACTCCGAAGATGTCCCCCGCATATCCCCACTTTTCGGAGGTGGCGTTATCAAGGAAAGAGGGAGAGAAGACTTTAAAAATGGGAGGCCTGTCGAGCTGAAACAGTAGATCCAGTAAAACCGAAAAGCATCACAAAGATGAAGGCCAGATGAATAATGTAGGTCGTCCAGAAAGGCCGATCATTGCCATGCTGAAGTAAGAGCTTTTCGACTTAAATGCTCGGTTGAGCCGGTCGTTTCTTCCTTCTGTTATTGCCTGGTTATCCTAAATATAGATGTTGTTACATATGTTTACTTAATTCAAAAGGGATGTTATGGTCAACCTCTGCTGGAAAATATTCTTAGAGAAGCCACCAATCATCAAAAAAATTTCGGGATTTTGTAAATCATGACTACCTTTCTAACAAACTTATCTAATAGTAGATATCTTAGGGCGATTCTTGTTGGTCTTGTTCTGGTCGCCCTCCTGTTAATTATGGTGTGGGCAAGAGTATTTTATGGTTCCATGCGAGCCTACCAGGAGGGTGAATTATATCTTAATTCAGATCGGTATATCAAAGCAATCACCTTTTTTGACCGTTCAATGCACTGGTATGCCCCTCTTAACCCCTATGTTCAGAGATCAGCCCAACGCCTGTGGGAAATCGGTAAGCATGCTCAGAAAAATGGGGATATTCGTCTGGCATTGATCTCGGCTAGGACAATCCGACGGGGATTTATTGCTGCAAGGAGTTTGTATACGCCGGGCGGGGATTGGATCGAAAAATGCGACCTGAGGATTTATGAGTTATTAAAACTTGACCAGGATAGGAAAGGAAATCTGAAAGGGGAAAAGATAGACATAGGCACTGTTCTTAAAGACCCACAGGTTAGAGGTCCTGACATTTTGTGGACCATTTTTTTGCTTGCAGGGTTCTTAGGGTGGATTGGATCTGTAATCGGTTTTATCATGTCTCAGTTTCGAACTTTTAAAGCGACAAGGTTCTCAATCTCTTCGAATTTCAAATGGATACTTTTCGGTACCTTCTTCTTTGCAGTGTGGATTGTTGGAATGGTGAATGCGTGACAAATACCAATTCATAAGTGCCTTTTAAGGCGCTAGTTCTCACTGCTTCCATCAGCACTATCCAACTTTGGGTTTTGGGTGCTTGTAGGGAAGATTTTCAACAAGTTATTATACCCCATGTAATTTTTTATGTTTTCAAGATCCCTGTCTATTTTCAAAATTTCCCGGTCTGTAAATCCCATTCTTGAAGCTGTTTCAAGCATGGCGATTGATTTTTTAATCTTGTTTTTCCGAGCATATACGCACGCCGCATGATAGAAAGCCGTTGGATTTCCGGGTTGAAGGGCAGTGGCTGTTTCGAAAAGTCCGAGAGCCCTGTCATATTCTTTGGCCGCGCTTCGAAATTGTGGCAGATTGTTGACCTTCAATTGGTTTCGGTGGAAATATGGCTGGAGGGACAAGGCTTTTTCGTATCGATCGAAAACTTGAAGCATTTCTATTTTTCTCTTAGTCAACATATCCAGCGTATGTGCTAGATCGGGATTTTTTGTGAAGAATTGAAGCGATTTTCGAAACCGTTCAACCGCCGCCTTGATCTGTTTGTAAGAAAACTTCGCTAGAATCAGACTGCTTTGGGTTATCTGGTTGGCAGGTTCCAATTGTAATGATGTTTCAAGATGAAAAATGGCCGGCTCAATCTCCCCGGTTCTAAGCATGGCGAGCCCAAGGCTTTTGTGGGTGCCTGCGGAGCGGGGATTTGCCCGCAGCGCTTTGCGATAATGTTCAATTGCTTCATCCAGTTTACCGAGTCTGATCAGTGCATTTCCCAAGTTGTTGTGTGCATTACCGTATGTTGGATTGATACGCAGGGCCTCCCTGTAATGTGAAATCGCTTCGGTGTCCTTTCCCTGGCTTGCCAGTTCAAATCCTAAATTGTTGTGGGCTTTATAACAGGCTGCATCAATATCAATGGCTTTTTTATAATGGACCATTGCCTCTTTAGATTTGCCCGATTGGCTCAGAGAGACTCCCATGCCGTAATGCATTATTGGGTTGTTGTTGGTAACGTTGAGAGTGTGTTCAAACAGGGTAATGCTATTATTCCAATATCGTATCTGCATCCACGTGGTGGTCATGAGGATTGAAAGAAGTGCAATGGATGCTGTGGCAGGTATCCATTTTCCGCAGTGCAATTTTGCAAAAAGAGAGGGAACACCCCATCCAATAATGATAAAAATGCCAATCGCAGGCATGTATGTATACCTGTCAGCCATTGATTGATTTCCAACCTGCACCAACCCGATTACCGGCACAAGGGTGCCTAAATACCATAACCATCCTACTGCAAAATAAGGAAGTTTCCGCATAGACAATAATGCACCCAGAGAAATGAATATGAGAAGCAATGCAGCTAATACTGTTTGCCACAACGGCCATGACATAGGATGCGGATACAATACGCAAATCTCTTGAGGCCAGAATGTTTTTTCCATGTATAGTACATAAGAAACTAGGGCATTTGCGACCCTATCCTCAAAAGGAAGAGAGCCAAGATCTCTTACGGACCCCCCGCTTTTTTCGGCCAGGAAGGTAAGAACGCATGATATTGCCACAAAAACGAACAAAGGGATTTTCTCAAATAACAGGCGCAAATCGCTTTTTCTGAAGGCTGCTATATGGCTTTTGGGATCGCTGAATGAAAGCCGTCCCAAAGGCCAGTAATCCAGTAAAAGCAGTACAAAAGGAAATGTCACAATCATCGGTTTGGACATGATGCCCATGATCAAGAATAAAAGAATCAACATGTATCTGGCAACACACGGTTTCTCAGTATACCAAAAATAGCTCCACATGGATAAAAGCCAGAAAAACGCACAAAGCACGTCCTTTCGCTCAGATACCCATGCCACTGATTCCACATGAAGTGGGTGGAGCGCAAAGAGGGCTGCGACAAAGCCGCTTTTCCACAGATCATTGGTCATACGCCTGAATACCAGAAACAGAAGCAGTGTATTTATGATGTGAAAAAGGACACTTGTCAGGTGATGCTGGCCCGGATTCATACCATAGAGGGAGACGTCTATCATATGGGATATCCAAGTCAAAGGGTGCCAGTTACCGTGGTGAACGCCTCTGAATGACCAGGCAATGCTTTCCAGTGTGAGTCCGGCTTTTACATGGGGATTATCTGTTACATACACATTGTCGTCAAAGTTGACAAAATCATGGGTCCTTACCTGCCAGTAGACAGCTAGTATGGAAAGTGCGAGAAACAGACAAACCAGTAGATCCAGTCGTATGTTGAAAAAGGTATCTTTATGGCTGTTTTTTTTGAAGGTATTTCCGCAGGAGGAAGTCATATTTGCCAACGATTTCATGTGCCCTACTAACAAATTTATGATAATAAAACCATTAGAAAAACGTTTTACAGCGTTTGTCGAGAACCTTATAGAAGTTAGGGTGGGCAGACCGAAGAAATGGAAAAAGCATAAATCTGACGGAAATTTGGGAGATACGGAAACTGTTTCAGCGTACCCCACAAACGGCAAAGTCCAGCCGGTAATGGTGAAGTTGAATCTGCGTACAGTGAATTGAGATAATAATGACATCCAACTTGATCCAGCACAGTCTAAATCTGGGCTTTATTTTAGGTCTCAGTCTAATTGCCGTTGGGCTGGGTAGGCTGGTCCTGTACAAAATGTCGCTACGTTGTTTGTCAACCAGTGAAGCCTTTATTTTCGGCGCCGGCCTTGGCTTTGGCATCTTAAGTTATTCGGTTTTTTTTCTCGGAGCATGCCAGGCCCTTTATCCTCTTATGGTGTACCTCCTATTAGGGATTTTTGCCCTGATATCCTTGATAGGTTGGAAAGTTCGTCTGTCCAATTCGGTCAAAAGTGGGACGGAAAACAAAAGGCTGGGCTTTTTTGAAGTCGCCACATGTCTTTTATTGCTGTTTTGCCTGCTGTTGGGTCTCCTGATCGTCCTAACGCCGGCAATTGGAAACGACGCCCTGACATATCATCTGGGTGCCCCTAAACTGTATTTGGAATACCACGGTTTCTATTTTATTCCCGGCAAGCTCTGCTCAAACTATCCGCTCAACAATGAGATGCTATATATCATTGGTCTCCTTCTCGGAGGTGACGTTGTGGCCAAGGGGATTCATTTTGCCATGGCCGGTTTCATCTTAATGGGCATGTACCAGTTTACCAGACGCTTTATTCCAAACGCTTTGTTTGTTTTTCTCCCGTTGCTTGTCTTCTATTCCATACCTTCGGTCTTCATAAATTCCCACATGGCTTACAACGATCTGACCATCACGTTTTACATTTTTCTTTCAGTATATGCGTTTCTAAACTGGCTTTCAGGTAAGCAGGTCCAGTGGCTGGTTATCTTCGGAGTTCTCACCGGCTTGTCAGCGGCAACCAAATACTCAGCCCTTCTGTTACCCTTTATGGGTTGTCTCGCTATATTATGTGTTTCCCGCCACCAAGAAATCGATAACCGGAAGGCATTGCAATTCCTTGGCTTGTATGCTCTGAGCGCACTTGTGGTCGGAAGTCCTTTTTATATTAAGAATTGGGTTTTGACAGGAAATCCGTTGTATCCGTTTCTCTATCCCATATTCGGGGGCACTGGATGGGATATGGAATTATCAAGGCAGTATGATCTGTTTCTAAAAAACCTGGGAATGGGACGGGGACTTTTGGACTATCTGCTACTGCCTTGGAACGTAAGCTTCCACGCCAAAATGAACAGCCCTGCGTTTGACGGCATTTTAGGGCCATTGTTTATTTTAACGCTCCCATTTGCCATCTGGATGCGGAACACACCGGCCGCGCTAAAAATTGCCATGGTTTATTGTGGAATCACTTTCCTGTTTTGGACCGCATCGGTCCACCAGATTCGATATTTGATACCCACATTCCCTTTTCTCTCCATTATGGTGGGATATATCCTGGGACATTTCCGTAGCCACAGGTTGGTATTCAGGTTGCTGTTGATTCTTATTGTAGCGGGTCTCGGTTTTAACGGTTACCACATCTTTAAAGACCTCCAGGTTATCAACCCCTTCAAAATAGTCACAGGCCGAGAAAGCCGGAATGCTTTTTTAGATAGGATGGTTCCTACCTATAGTATGTTTCAATATATCAATACCAATTTACCAGAAAACTCCAAGATCTTTTTTATCTATATGAAAAATCCGGGATATCTTTGTGATCGGCCCTATTACTCCGATTCGGTCATGGAATCGCACACAATGGAAAAGATACTCTCTGGTGCAACATCGCCTGAACGGGTTTACCTGGATTTGAAGAACCGGGGGGTCACCTGCATTTTGTATGATATTCGTTACATATTTGGCAACCGGAGTCCATTTTCTTCCAAAAACAGGGAATTGTTCCATGCTTTTCAATCCAAATACCTTGAATTAATCAAAACCGAAAAGGAAAGATATTTTCTTTTTGGCCTGGTACCGCAAAAAGGAGTACGGTGAGGGGGTCATGGTGACTAGAGGCTTTCAAGTTCATAATCTTATGTGAGGTGGGGGGAAATGAAGTCTGATCAGACTATGGGATTAAGTGCGAGGACATTCTTTCTGGCATTTTTGTTTTTCGTGTCAGGTTTTTCAGCCTTGGTTTATCAGATTACCTGGCAACGATTGTTAGCCCTTTTTTCCGGGTTGGGGCATTACACTATTACCGTTATCGTTACTGCTTTTATGGCAGGGTTAGGAATTGGAAGCTATTTGAGCGGATTTTATGCGGACAGGATTTCCCGAAGAAAGTCAATCCTCTCTTTTGCGGCATGTGAAATTTGTATTGCATTTTTTGCTTTAGCAAGCCCCATTCTTTTTTATGATTTAATTTATATGCGTTTTGGTTTCTTAGCAAAATATGCCGGAGTTATTCCAGTTATTCATTTCACGGTTTTGTTTTTTCCGACGTTCTTGATGGGAGCATCACTGCCACTTCTTTCAAAAGGCCTGGTATCAACTATTGAAAACGCTTCGCAGACAATCGGTATTCTCTATGGGCTCAATACGTTGGGAGCGGGAATCGGATCTCTTGCATCGGTGTACCTCTTATTGCCGAAAATGAGTATCCCCGATGCTATTTATTTAGCGGCAGGGCTCAATGCTGCAATCGGGCTTTCGGTACTCATCCTTTACAGAAATCCCGCCAATGAAGGGCTCACATGTAAACGGGCAGTACGTACGGAAGCGTCTGTCCCCTCTGATCTTTCAAGAATTGAAATTTGGTTTGGGTTAGCGTTTATTGCTGGTTTTGTTGCTCTTGCTTATGAAATGGTGTGGTTTCGTACTCTTTGGGTTGCGTTAAAGGTCAATCCTCAGACGTTTGGCAGCGTACTGGGGATACTATTAGCATGTATGGGAGTAGGATCACTTATCGGGATATGTGTCAATAATCAGTTCCATTCTCCCAAACGTGTGTATTTATTGAGCCAATGGCTAACGGGTGTCGCTGCGGGGGCCATAATTCTCTGGTTTTGTTACGGCAGCAAAGATTGGGGGTATCTGAAAAGGGCGTTTTCTTACTGGGGCGGAGCTGATTTTTTTACTCCTGCATATAGGGAAATGGGCTTTTATAATATCCATGTAATTCTACCATTGATCATGTTAGGGTTCCCATCCGCGGTTATGGGCTTCGCATTCCCGTTCTTACAAAAGATAATTCAATTGGATACCCAATACATTGGGCGACGGGTCGGAACAATAGGTCTGTATATTATTTCAGGCAACATTCTAGGCTCTATAATTTCGGGAACTCTACTCTTCAAATATATTGGAACGGCTCGAACTTTTGCCACCATTGTTGCGATCAGCAGTATATTTGGTTTCTGTGCTTTCTTAAAGAACAAAAAGGCTGCTAAATTGTTATCCACGGGCGCTGCCATAGTGAGTATTGGTTTGGCCTGTCTCATCCCTGGGAACGGTGCTTTTTGGGCGGTGTTCCATGGTACAGAAGGTGAGAATATCATGATTTCAGAAGACCTACTCGGGTTGATTGCTTACAAGAAGGTATATACCAGCGAGGTCCTTCATGTTCAAGGGCGTTATATGGCGAAACTGCCATTTGCAGACAATCATATATCGCTTGGCGCTGTCCCGGTACTGATTCATGAAAATCCCGAGGAGGTTTTCGTCATCGGGTTTGGTTCAGGAGGCGTATCTTGGGGTGCAGGCTGTTCAAACAGAGTCAAGTCTATAGATTGCTATGAAGTTATGAACGGAGAAGTTGATATACTTGAAGGAATGGATCTGAGTCAATATCCCGGGGTGACCCGGCTCTTGTCTGATCCGCGTTTCAAGATCACCTATTCCGACGGAAGATTGGCATTGTTCCTGTCTGATAAAAAGTACGATGTGATTGAACTTGATGTATGGAATGACAACGCTTTCAGTTCCACTCTCCTTTCCGTTGAGTTCTATTCACTGATTAAGAGACGTTTAAAGAAAACCGGTCTGTTCTGTACAAGCCTTAACTATTCAGAAGTGGTTCTTACTACCGCTGCGTCCGTTTTTCCGTATGTGACCATCATAAATGACATTGCGGTATTCAGCCTTCAGCCTTTAAAGTTTGTCCGTAAAAAACTCCTAAAAAAGATTTCAGAACCCTACGTGCAGGCGTATTTCAAGGGTAGCGGTCACCAAATCAAAAGGTTCGAGGAATCAATAACATCCGCGACCATAAAAACCTACAGGGTGAACCAGAACCTTTTCAGAGACAGGTTAAAACTCAACACCGATCTTTTTCCGCAAAACGAATTTCTTTTGCGGTATCCAGATCTTCTAGACCGCTGACATTGAATATCACCATGCCACTCGATTGAAGTCCATATTGATTATCGGTGTCAGCATGATAGCCTTTGATGTCTACGATGTGGTTTTCGGATTACGTATCATCGGCGGCGGAGCTGTGGAGGGCGGCATGTCAGTTGCAGTAATCGCGGTGAAGATCGACTTTATGGCCTTATGGATTTAAGAAAACCATTTCAGGAAAAGCGTCCCAAGATTTTTTTGGCCTGTCTGATTCTAACGGCTGAGGTTTTTTGGGTCTTCGGCCGGGCAGTCAGCTACGATTTCTTGGCCTACGACGATTACATCTATGTTGTAGATAACCCCCATATCAAAGACGGCCTGACCATAGAAGCGGTAAAATGGGCATTCACTACCACCTATGCCAACTTCTGGCATCCTGTAACCTGGTTTTCATATATGTTAGATGTTGATATTTTCGGTACTGCACCTTTCGGGTTTCACTTTACCAACATCATTTTACACTATCTTAACAGCTTGTTGTTGTTTGCAGTGTTATATCGGATGACCCGTGCTCTGTGGCCATGCCTGGCAGTGGCGCTCTTGTTTGGGATCCACCCCCTTCATGTTGAGTCGGTGGCCTGGGTGTCGGAAAGAAAAGACGTTTTATCCGCCTTTTTTATGATCCTTGCCATGGGCGCTTATGCGGCGTATGTAAGAACCCCGTCGTGGGTGCGATATGGTGCCGTGACCTTTTTCTTTATCCTGGGTCTTATGGCAAAACCAATGCTTGTTACACTCCCTTTTGTGTTTCTTTTGCTGGATTACTGGCCCCTAAACCGTACAAAATTAAACCCTTGTGAAACAACCGAGGCGCTTCCCTTCTTGTTTCTGGTCAAAGAAAAACTCCCTTTTCTTGCGTTGGCGGTTGGATTCAGTATTCTAACAGTGGTTGCCCAAAAAAAAGGAGGCGCCCTAGCCTCTGTTGATGAGATTGATTTTGCATTGCGGATAAAAAACGCTTCTGTATCTTATTTCCTGTATTTAAAAAACACCGTTTTTCCATCTAACCTTTCCATATTTTATCCATATCCTGAAACTGTATCCCCGTGGTTCGCTGGGGGGACGGCTGCCTTTATCCTAATTGTATCCATGGGGATCTTGTACATCCACCGTGGTTTTCCTTGGCTTGTTACTGGGTGGTTCTGGTATCTGGGCACCTTGATCCCTGTCATTGGTTTGGTCCAGGTGGGCGATTTTTCAATGGCGGACAGGTTTACTTACATTCCCCTTGTGGGAATATTTATTATGTGTTCTTGGAGCGCGCAGAAGGTATGGGCAGATCGGCCCGCACTTAGGAAATGGATTGTACCATTTTCTGTCATAACTGTTTTTATTTTGGGGGCCGCAGCGTACAGACAGGTTGGCCATTTCAAAAACAGCCGCGCCCTGTTCGGGCAGGCTGTTTTAGTAAACCCTGATAACTGGCTTGCCTTGCACAATCTGGGAATCACATATAATCAGATGGAAAAACCCCAAGAGGCCATTGAATGTTTTAAAAAAGCCCTGCTCAAAAAACCCGTGTTTGTGGAGGCATTAAACAATCTGGCCGGGACTTTGGTGAAAACCGGACGTACGCAAGAGGCCTTGGTCTATTATTATAAAGCGATTGAAGTCATGCCGGAGTTTTCCGGAACATACTACAATCTTGCCGTGGCCCTGGAGACCTCAGACCGACTTGAAGAGGCGAAAGAGAATTACGAGATGGCCCTAAGAATCAACCCCAAAGATGCCGAAGCCTTGAATAATCTGGGGGTACTCCAGGACAGATCAGGAAGGACCAAGGAGGGAATGAAAAATATAAAAAAAGCCCTGGAAATAAAACCCGGCTATGCCGAGGCCCACTATAATATAGGGAATCTACTTTTAAAGCAATCCATGTTTGACAAGGCTGTTTATTACTATAGAAGCGCCATAAGAATCAGGCCGGATTATGCTGAGGCGTACAACAACCTTGGGGTTGCCCTTTTCTATATGAACCGCCAAAAGGAGGCTAAAAAGTTTTTTGAGGCTGCTTTAAGAATCAAGCCTGACTACATTGATGCCCAAAATAATCTCAAAAAGACATTTGCTGTAAAGGGTAACGTAGCAAATCATTAAAGTCTTACAAAGTTGCCCCATTTCCCGGGCCATGATAATGGCTACCGGCGAGTTACGGGGTAAAAAATTATGCAAAAGACCCTTGGTAAGATGTCTCACTTGGAAAAAGGGTTATTTAAAGTTCCTCTTGTTCCTTAAATCAAGTAATTTTGTAAGGGTTAGATGCGCCTGTTTGTTATCGGGTTCGATGTCCGAAATAATTTCATAAATTTTGATGGCCTCGTCAATTTCTCCTTTATAAAACCTTATAGATCCAAGCACATCGAGCGCCGGCGTAAAATTTCCGTTGATCTGTAATGCTTTTGCTAATTGTTTAATTGCCTCATCATGTCTATTTCTTTTAAATAATTCGAAACCCAAAGCATAATGTGCGAAACATTTTTTTTTTGTCACATTGATAGTGTGCTGAAACAGGGTAATGCCATTGTTCCAATACTGTACCTGCAGCCATGTGGCGGTCATGAGGATTGAAAGAAGCGCAATGGAGGCTGTGGCAGGGATCCATTTTCTGCGGCGCCATTTTGCAAAAAGATAAGCGCCTCCCCAGATAATAATAATATAAATGCCGATGCTGGGTACGTATGCCCAGCGGTCGGCTATGGCCGGCCAGAGGCCCGTCTGCACCAGACCGATGACCGGTACAAGGGTTCCAAGATACCAGAGCCATCCGGTTATGAGGCAGGGTAAGCTTTTCGATCTTGACAGCAGAAAAATGGAGAAGGATATCAATAGCATTAGTGCGCCAGCCGTCTGCCAGAAGGGCAGGGCATCGGGATAAGGATAATAGACCGCTAGATTCGCTGGCCAGATAATTTTGGCAATATATGCCACATATGAAACCAGCGCGGCTTCGATACGGAGTGCTATGGAAACGGCATCGGTGGATTGTATGGCCGCTTGAGTTCGAAGTGATATAACTGAAAGATAAACGGACAATGCGGAAAGAACAAAAAAAGGAATTTTTTCCCCGATGAGGGGGAAAAAACGGCCCCCGCGACCGATTTTCAATCGGCTCAATGGCCAGTAGTCCAAAAGAAGAAGTACAAAGGGCAGGGTCACCAGCATGGGTTTGACCAATTGTCCGAGCATCATAAGGAAAAATACAGGAAGGTATCTATTGAAGGCGGGCCGCTCGGAATAACGGACATAAGCAGCCATGGTGAGCAACCAGAAAAAGGTGCTCAGGACATTTTTCCGGCCCGACACCCATGCGACTGACTCCACATTCAATGGATGCAGGCCGAATAATGCTGCAACCAGGGCACTTTTCCAAATCGCCCCGGTCATTCGTCTAAATGTCAGGAAGAGCAATATTGTGTTAGCGATATGGATAATCAGATTTGTCGAATGGTGCATGCCGGGGTTGAGTCCATAAAGCTCACAATCCAGCATATGGGAGAGCCAGGTTATGGGTTGCCAGTAGGTCTTTTCCTTGTCTTTAAAGCTGAAAGCCCAAAAGATGCCGTCCAGGCTGATCCCGGAACGGACATACCGATTGTCCGTCACATATAAATTGTCGTCGAAGTTGATGAAATCATGGTTTTTTACCTGCCGGTAAACCATTAAAATGGAAAGTACGAGAAGCAGACAAACCAACAGATCCAGTCGTATATTGTAAAAGGTATTTTTACGGATATTATCGTGCCGGGTGTTGTTGTAAGAGAACGTCATTGTTCTTCAGTCGAATCCGGGCATACGGATAAAATCCCCTGAATCTAAATGAATTTGATGCGCCTGGCGGCAAAAAGGACCATTCTCGACAGCGCCAATCCGTGCTGCCATCGGCTGATATTGGTAGTACCGTATGTCCGAAACTGGTATCGAACCGGCATTTCCAAAATCCTTAAATTGAGTTTGGCCGCACCGAATAAGAGATCGAAGTCGCCAAACGGATCAAAATTTCCGAAGTATCCGCGATTTACGGCGATCATTTCGTAGTCCCGCTTCCACAGGGCTTTTGTTCCGCAGAGGGTGTCTTTTATGGGTTGTTCAAGCAGCCATGAAAACGCCAGGCTAAAGAATTTATTTCCGACCAGGTTTAGGAAACGCATGGCTTGCTTTTCAATGGGATATATGAGCCGCACACCATTCACGAATTCCCCTTTTCCCGATTGCAGAACCCTGTAGAAGCGAGGCAGGTCTTCCGGTGAAACCGTTACATCGGCGTCCAATATCATCAATATATCGCCGCTGGCTTTAGAGAAACCGAGTCGAACCGCATCTCCTTTGCCGATGCCTGTTTGTTGGAAAAACCTGCACCGACGCTCCGGATGATATTCAATCATTTTTTTGATCACGGAACTTGTGTCGTCATGGGAATGACCCTCTACAAAGATAAGCTCCGTTCCGCTACCCATCTCAGGGGTCCGGGCGAAAATCTGTGGGATATTGCCCGCTTCATTGCGCACCGGCACAATCACGGATACAAGAGGTTTAATTATCTCCGGTTTGCTTATGGGACGTGCAAGGATGAAATTTGCCAGATCAAAATGGCGAAAAGGCCATATTTTCGCAACAAAGCGGTTGAAAAACCGGCTTAACAGCGGTGTGTTAAAGGGCCACAGCACCTCACTCCAATGTCGTATGATTTCCAGATCAGCCACATTCAGCAGTCCGGTCAAATCTTCCACCGTCAGCCAGTTCTGTGGGAGAAGCGGCGTTGCTAAACCAAGATGCTGGGCCATTTTCAGGGGGAGTTCCCATAATCGACTGTATGTGTTAATAATGATTCGTGTTCGGGGTGTTGATATGTTCCTGATTCCCTCAAAAACGCGTTGTACATCCCACAGGTCGTTGACAAGATCGGAAAGGATAATGACGTCGAATTTTTTATTAAGACAAAGATGATGTGCATCACCCTGAATAAAATGGATTTTCGGATACTGCTTCGCGCTACGCTTGATCATTTCGCCCGACAGATCTATTCCGACACCTAACGAAGGTTTCAGGGCCGAGAGCAGTTCACCTGTGGCACAACCGATCTCCATCACTTTTTGGTCTGGCGTGATCAGGAATTGGTAAATTTTGGTTAACCTGCTATGATAATGTGCTGCCGGTGACGATTTTCGGATTTTATCGGCGATACCGTCCCAATGGAAACGGCGTGCTTTCTGGTACTGTAGGGCGGTTTCGGATATAATGTTCATATTTTGGTCAGGTATTGATTGGGTGAACTTCGGTATCCGCTGCATTTGAACAATTCCAAATTCTCTTGCCTTTGTAAATGATTAGGGTGATAAATACAACTGTTTCATTGGCAACCATAATCCTGCCAAAGCTTACAGATGTTGAAATCATTTGATCCTTGGGTTAGCAGGCTGCAGGGAAAAAAGCTATGGTAAATCCCAAAAATAATACTGCTCAAAAAAATGAAGTAAAGGCCTCAAATACAAAAAAAATGGTGACGGCTCTTATTGTGTCTCTTTGCATTACCTTTTGTCTTCTTCTACAGGTCTATCACTTCACTTGGAAACAAACTGGATATGATTTCTATCCTTTGTGGATTTATGGCCAGGAGGTAAGCGGTTCTGATGTGCCTAATTTCTATTCCAATGGGTTTGCTGAGTTTGTTGAAAAAAAATATTTACAAAAAGCGCTGAAAAACGAGGATGGTTCAAAATTTAAAACGGCGGCTTTATGGAATACTGAAATGTATGAGCCGGGCCATTTGCCGGACTCAACGCCTTTGTTATACGCATCACTGGCGACTATCAGTTCAGGAGATTATGACCGCGACTTGGCTATCTTTCAATTTGCCTCAACTCTCTTCTTTTGTCTTACTATCTATGCAATCGGCCGTGCCTTAGGAAATAGTATCCCAACAGTTTTAATAGCGATTTCGTTTATATTTCTATTTTGGTCACCCTTTCATAGTGATACTGAGGTGGCAAACTTGGCACGAATGCAGTCAGGTATTTTAGTAACTTGTATACTGCTTTGGCGCTATTTTGATAATCGCTTTGCATTCGTCCTTGGGGGAATGTTGTTGGGCATAAGTGTTCTATTGAAACCGAACATTATTGGCGTTCCCATTTCATTAGCTATAGTCTGGTTTTTCCGAAGACGATATCACAAACTGATACTTGTAATAATCGGTGCTTTCTTAGGAGGATTGGTTGCCTTAGTTTATTCCTCTCTCTACTATGGTTCCCTTACTTGCTGGTTGAGCTGGTTTCAGGTTTTAGTTGATATCCAAAAAAATGCGGATCCAATGGCGATTAATAACCTGAGTTTGGTGTGTTTGGTTGACCATTATTTTGGGATAGATATTTCAATAGCGATTTTTTTCGGGTTGCTTTCCTCTCTTATTTTATGCTGCTGGCTTGCAAGAAAAAGGAAAGCTCAAACCCATATTAATTCAGCCGCAAGCGAATTCATTGAAGATATATTAGGAGTGGGAGCAGGCCTCTTAATGATTTTCATGTCCTATAAAATAGTCTGGGGTCATTACTTTTTGCTGTTAGTACCTGCGTTACTCGCTTTGATAAGTCCGGGTGAAATTCAAAATCAGGCTTCTGGGAAAAGTAGTGACATCGCAACACAGCTACTCGGCGGAGTCTTGTTTTTCATTTATGCCCTATTGCCCCTTCGACTATTGGTGCCGGCTGCTTCTTTACATGATATCGCTGCAACAATCGGAATTGCCTCTCTGATGTTTTGGGCTTTGTTGCTTTTTCGCCTACATCAGGAAATTATCTAAACCAACGAGAGGGCTTATGAAACAACAAGTTGTCATTTTAGGGGGAGGGTTTTCAGGATTGAGCCTGGCGTGGCGGCTGAGCAGCCGGGGCATTAACGTCATGATCATCGAAGCAGACGAAATGCTGGGAGGGTTGGCAGGGACCTTAAGGCAAGACGGCTATTGCATGGATGTCGGCCCGCATTCTTTTTTCACCGAGGACAACCGTATTCGTGAGGCCGTTCTCGATCTTTTCGGCAATACATTGCCTGCTCAGCCGCGACAGGTTAAATTTTACTACGAGGGTAAATATTTAGACTATCCGCTGACCGCCTATAATGTGCTGGTTCAAATGGGTATCGGGTCCGGCATCCGAACGGCCTTGAGCTTTTTAAAAAGCCGGATTTTGCCAAGATCCCGCTGGTCCACAGGGAAACAAGACGAAACAGTCGAAGAATGGGCCATCAACAGCTTCGGTGAACATTTGTATAGGACTTTTTTCAAACCCTACACAGAACAGTTCTGGAAAGTTCCGTGTTCAGAATTGTCATCGCGTTCAATTCCCACCCACACGCGGATGAGTTTTTTTAACACCCTTCGACTGATGGTAAAAAAGCGTATTGGAAAAGAGGATGCGTCGCTTATCGAGCGTGAGATGCTACCCACCTATTACCCGGCTACCGGTTTTTCCGAAATTGCCGAAAGGATCGCCGATTCGGCTCAAAATGCCGGTGCCGTCATCAGACTCAATTGTGAAGCCGTTGGGATAGACAGTCTCCCGGATAACCGATTGCGCGTTCGATACCGCAATAACGGCAAACAGTCTGAAATTGAAGCCGATTACGTGGTGTCCACCATTCCTTTGAACCGGTTCGTCAAGATGCTGACCCCGACTCCGCCCCCGTCTGTTTTAAGATCCGCTGCTAAATTGGACTATCGCGCCCTGACCGCCCTTGGCATGGTTACGGAAAAACAGAATATCCTCAACTGCGGTTACATTTATGTGCTCGACCGTCCCTATAACCGCATCACGGAAATGAATCAATTCAGCCCTTTTACAAGTCCTCCGGGCGAAAACATTCTCATGGTTGAAATCCCATGTCTAAAAGACAGTTCCGCCTGGACTGCCTCCAAAGAAGAACTTTTCAACATGTGCATCGGCAGCTTGTCTGAAAACGGGTTTCTCGGCCCCGGGGATGTGAAGCGTCTCCTGCTGGTTCGTGCGTCCAATGCATACCCCATTTATCGTAAAGATTACGCCGCTAACCTGAAACAGGTCCTTGATTTCATCAATCTGCGGGAAAGAATTTTTACGCTGGGCAGAACGGGTGAGTTCATGTACATGGATGTGGATAAATGTATGAGAAGGGCTTTTGATTTTGCCGATAATCATCCCGACCTACAATGAAGGCCACATTTCCGGGCAGATCAACCAGATGCGGTTTGAAAAAGGCATATTCATCCTTGACGGAAAGAAAGAATTTTAGTATTTTGTCTTTATGGAAAAGAAAGAAATTGTAAAGTCTCTTATACGGGAATTTCATCACAGGTCCCTTCCTCAATACACTCATAGAGCAATTGACCTGCCTCTCAAGGTTGAAAAAATTATTACCTTGATCGGTGTCAGAAGGAGTGGGAAGACATTTCTGCTGTATCAGCTTATGGATCGGTTGCTGAACGAAACGGATAAAACCCATCTAATTTTCATCAATCTTGAAGACGAACGTTTGGGGCTCGTGGCCGGGGAAGCAGACCTTATATTACAGGCATACCGGGAGTTGTATCCTACCCATGATATGGCATCCTGTTATTTCTTTTTTGATGAAATCCAAAATCTTCCCGGTTGGGAAGGATTCTTGCGCAGGCTTTATGATACGGTCTCCCGGCATATTTTTTTGACCGGTTCAAACGCCAGAATGCTCAGCTCCGAAATTTCGACCTCTTTACGCGGGCGGAGTATTAGCTATGAGGTTTTCCCTTTGAGTTTCCGGGAATACCTTAATTTCAAAAGAATTCCTGTTGATTTTTATGTCCCGGAAAAGAAAGCGGCTATCTATAATGCGCTAGAATCATATTTGGAATTCGGCGGTTTCCCTGAACTGGTGTCGATTGATGATGAAAATGTAAGGTATCGCATTCTTCAGGAATATTTTAATGTGATGCTATTCAGGGATTTGGTCGAACGTTATGAAATCAAAAACCTCATTGCCCTGAAATTTTTTATCAAACGTCTTTTCAGCAGTGCAACGAAACAGGTTTCGATCAATCGTATCTACAATGACCTTAAGTCCGCCGGAATCAGGATTGGAAAAAACAGTCTTTATGGCTTTCTGGAACAAGCGGAAGCAATATTCCTCGTGCAGACCTTAAAAAAGCACTCGCAAAAAGTTTCCATACAGGAATTCGGGGAACGAAAAATTTTCATCATTGATAACGGACTTCTCAATTCCGTAGTATTCAAGTTTTCCGATAACAGGGGAAAAGCCATGGAGCAGGTGGTGTTTTGGGAGCTGCGAAGGAGGGGGGGGGAAGTTTTTTTCTTGAAAAACGGCTACGAATGCGACTTTGTTACGGTATCCAGAGCCGGAGACGTCACCGATATCATCCAGGTGTGTAGTGACCTCAGTGATCCACATACCTTGTTGCGAGAAAAAAAAGGCATCAGCATGGCCTGTAAGCAATCAGGTGTGTTTCATGGAACAATCATAACATACGACCGGCAGGACAGAATAGAAGAGGATGGCATCACCATCGATTTGGTTCCGTTTCCATCCTTTCTCACCCAGGATTAATTAAATTAAATTTACCTAAAAAAATGAACAAAAAGTAAGTTATCTATAACCTCATTTTCAGGAGAGATCTTTCAGGCTTGGTCTATTTTTTGAAAAAGCGATTAAGCTCCTCACAAACATGCAAAGCCGCTTCTCTGGAGAGGTGAGGTCCCATGGGGAGGCTCAGGATCTGTTCTGAAATGGCGTTTGAAATGGGAAAGCTGTCATTAAGATGGCGCAATTCCTTATAGGCTTCCTGTCGGTACAAGGGAACCGGATAATGGATCAAGGTGCCGATTCCCCTATTTTTTAGAAAGGCTTGAAGCTCGTTACGCCTGGTCGATCTTATGGTAAATAGATGCCATACATGCTGGTTCCCGTCTTCTACGTGGGGCAGGACCAGCTCGCTGCCCTGTGGTTCAATCTGATCTCTGTAAAGTTGTGCTATTTCAGACCGTCTCTGGTTCCATGGGTCCAAATGTTTCAACTTAACGCGCAGAACCGCCGCCTGAAGTTCATCCAACCGACTGTTCATCCCCTTGAGGGCATTATAGTATTTTTTCTCCGAGCCATAATTCCTGGCTGTTCGAACGTAATCGGCCACGTTTGGATCATTCGTCACCACCGCGCCCCCGTCGCCAAAGGCCCCGAGGTTTTTTCCAGGATAAAAGCTGAACCCCGCCCCGTCACCTAAGGCGCCGGCCTTGATCCCGTGGTGCATGGCGCCGTGTGCCTGGGCCGCATCCTCCAACAGTTTTAGGTCATGTTTCTGACAGATCGATTGGATAGTGGTCATGTCCGCCGTTTGACCGTATAGATGAACTGCCATAACGGCTCGTGTTTTGGGGGTCAAAGCCGGTTCGATTCTGGAGGGATCCAGATTACAGGTGTTCGGATCCGGTTCTATCAGGATCGGTATCGCTCCCACCCGTGAAACCGCCAGGGCCGTGGCGATATAGGTGTTGGCCGGCACAATTACTTCAACCCCTGGGCCGATCCCGTGAGCCTTCAGCATCAGTTCCAGGGCATCCATGCCGCTCCCGACCCCGACGCAGTGTCTGCACCCGCAGTACGCTGCAAATTCCGCTTCAAAACGCCGGACATTCTCCCCCAGGATATACCATCCCCCCTTGAGAACGCTCTTGACTGCCGCGTCAATTTCGTCTTCAAGTGCCAGATAGGTTTCTTTCAGATCCAGGAATGGTACGTCCATACTCAAACCCCGACACGCTCAATTTCGCTGTTTACGTTCTTCAGCTCCCGAACAACGACCAGCAGGCTATCTTCAATGGCGTCATGGTATGTTAATCCTCGGTCCCGCGACCTGCGATTAGAGACTTCATAAGAGAGCTGATTCATAATGGGCGAATCCACAAGGGAGACTTCAAGTTCTGGAATATGGGTCCTGATCACATCGACAATCTGCTGAACAGTGTAATTGGCCGTCACAATATTGTAGACATCATCATCGAAATGATCATTTCTCACAAAGAAGTTGATGGCGTTGACACAGTCTGTCAGACCGCAGTAGGGTCTTTTTTGATGAAGGGCCGTCTTCCAGACCGTAATCGGCAGACCTGTTGAGGCCTGCCAGATAAATTTGTTGACGGCCGTATGAAAGCGCATTCCGATGGAATAGCCAAAGATGGTCCCGATCCGGAATATGAGGTAATTCAGCCCCATTTTACCGGAAAGTTCGGCTAAGAGTCTTTCTCCAAATATTTTTGAATCCGCATAAGGACTCTGGGGTTTGAGTTCATCTTCGGTGCAGGTTTCATCCATTAATTCCCTCTGGCTCCCGTACACGCTGGTGGAAGACGGAAAAAGGATGGAACAGCCTGCTTTTGCACATAGCCGGGCCACATTTTCAAGCCCTTTTTTGTTGATGTCTTCAATCTCGTTGGTTCTTTCAAAGCTCCTCTCAGCATCTGTTACGGCCGCTAAATGGATCAGTGCATTGCTGTTTTCAATGATCTGTTTCATCTCAGAAGAGAGGATGTCGGTTTCCCTGAAAATAAAATCGATATTCTCCGGCAGTTCAAAAAGCGAGGCATATCGTTGTGTCATCAGGTTATCCACCAGATAGACTTTTTTGAGCCCGGGTATCTGTAGATTCCGGATCAGTTTAGAACCGATGTGTCCCAGTGCACCCGTAATACAAAGATTCATTCAATGTTACCCCTTTTTTTTGCCCAGGTCCGCCCTTAGGCCTTTAGCCCTGCGCTTTTCCCGCTCTCTATTATTTTTTTTGTTCGGGCAAGCCCTTCCCTCAGGTTAAATTTCGGTTCCCATTGGGTTTCGTAATATAATTTAGCCCCACTGATAATGGCATCGCCTATCTCTATGCGTTTCCGGACATGGGGCCATCTTTTTTTTGTAAGACGCCCTTTTCCAAATACCGATATAATCTCATTTGCAATATCGAGGACCGAATAGTGCTCTTTGTGAACAGCAAAATAGACATTGCCGTAAAGGTTGTCATGAAAGGCGCAATGGTAGACCAGGTCAGCCGCATCTTCAACATACATCACATTACGCGTCTGGCGGCCATCGCCGAAAATGGAGATTTCCCGGTTGTTGGCTGCCAACCCTATAAAATAATTTATAAACCCGAATTCAGCGTGGCCCTTGCCATAAGGACCGTAAAGGTTGGCGAATCGAAGGGAGAGCGTCTTGATGCCGTAAACCTTGTGATAGATATAGTAATATTTTTCGGCCACACATTTGTTGGCTGAGTAGATATCAAGCGGCTGTTCGCTGTGGGACTCGGTAACAATGTCGCCATGCGCCTTTCCAATAACAGTGCTGCTGGAGGTATAGATGATACGAGCGGATTTATTAGATTTGCGTATGGCTTCCAGCACTTTCAGATTTCCGGCACAATTGATTTCCTCATCGAACAGCGGGTCGCTGAGGGAAATGGGGTGGGAAGTTTGCCCCGCACAGTTGAATATGACATCCTGATGCTTCACCACCTCTTCCATGAGGGTCGAATCCCGAATATCCCCTTTGATGAACGCTATGGAAGAACTCACCTCCCGAAGGCCATCAAAATTGCTTTTAAGCCTCGGTTCAAGGGAATCGACCACCGTTACTTTGTTTTGACGATCTCTAAGGCAGCGGCGCACAAGGTTGGCACCGAAGAATCCGGCCCCGCCCAGAATCAGTATGTTCATGGTTTTCATTGCCTTCCCAAAAAGAATGTTATGGTGCGAGTGATCCCTTCTTCAAGTGAGACCTGGGGGGACCACCCTGAATCGGCTCGAAAACGGGCGGTGTCTGCCACAAAATGTCGGGATTCAATGGGCGATAGATCGGAGGGGAGGGCAATATGATTTAGCATTACTCTTTTACCTGCTGCTTCCGTTACCAGATCTCTCACGGTTTGAATCATTTCGCTGATGGTATGGCCGACCCCGCTTCCCACCACATAGTGCCTGCCATTGGTCGAATTCAAACGGGAACCTGCCATCAGAAAGGCCTTTACCGTATCGTCGATAAAGAGGTAGTCCCTCACATAATTCCCATCACCGTAGACTGTCAGCGGTTCCCCTCTAAGGGCCCTCATGACCATCATATTAAGGATTCCCCTGTCCGATTGACTGCTTTCAGGTCCGGGACCGTATACATTGGCCAACCGAAGTGTTACCGCTCTTCCCCCTAACTGAGTGGCGTAATAAGATAAATAGTTTTCGGCGCATAACTTGTTGATGTCATATACGGTTATGGGAACATCCCGGATCGACTCATCCACCGGGTATGTCCGGGTTAGCCCGGCTTCGGTGACGGTTCCGGGGAAAACCATATCCGGACGGATCCCCTTCCGTTGACACGTCTCCACAAAACGGACAACCGGAGCCACATTGACATCCATATCCGCGGTCGGCTGCTCATTTGCGAATCTGGCGCTTGTCTGGGCGGCAAAATGAAAGACCACATCAACCCCTTGAAGGATGTCGTCCCAGATCGAAGGGTTCCGGATATCCATTTTATGAATCACCATGTGCGCTCTGGCGGAATTGCCCGTTTCCGGGCTTTCAGCGTTTCTGCTGCAACAGATGAGTGTACAGTCCACCTGACACAAAGCCTTCACGAGAGATGAGCCGATGAAGCCTGCCGCGCCTGTAACGAGTACGGTTTTTCCCTTATAGTATTGTGCTGCTTTCGTCATGGCACCAGTTCACCTGATTTCCGACCAACGACTCCAGTCAAATCCGATTTTCGGATCATCGTGCGGGATACGAAGTTCATCAGACGGATCATATTCCCGGTCGGTCACGTATATGATATGCATGGGTCCGTTGATGATCCGGTAACCATGGGCGATTCCGGGGGGGATTTTTACCACCTTACGCCCTTGGGTCTCGCCCATGAAAATCTCCATTAGTTTCCCGTGAGTTGCTGAATCCTCCCGCAGATCAAACAGCCCCAGCTTGACGTCTCCTACCAGGACGCACATCCAGTCTGTCTGCTTCCTGTGCAGGTGCCAGGCTTTGGCCACGCCGGTAAAAGACATGGAATAGCTTAACTGCGCAAAACTGTCCTGGAAAAAGTTGTCAGAACCTCGAATGATTTCTGAGAAGAGTCCCCGTTCATCCGTGAACACTTTAAGCTCTTTTATGTCAACACCATCAATCATTTTCGAATCCTTTCATATAACAGCGACTTCGGGGAAAAACGTAATGAATTTACCCCCTCCTTCACGATAGCTTCTTTCCTTTTGCAGGATTTCACGTTTATGATTCCAGGCCAGAAGAAGTGTGTAGGGAGGGTTATCCCGGAGAAAATGGTTGTGGGGCTTAACGGGAATATGTGTTCCCGGAGTATATTTTCCGATCTTTGTGGGCGTTGTATCCGACACGTAGTCAACGAGATCCGGACCGATCTGTGAATAGATCAGAAGGGTTGTACTTTTAGATGTCGCACCGTATGCCGCAATCCGGTTGCCCTCGTCCTTGATTTTCACAAGGGTCTGTTTCAGGTCCGAGCATATCCTGTTCACATTTTCCTTGAACGAAACATATCCTTCAAATACATGAAGGTTTAAATTCCTTTCCTGAGACAAATGAAACATTACATCCTCTTGTTGGGATTGGTTGATTCCTTTCCTCAGATAATAACGCATGGATCCCCCGTGGACTTCCTCAGGGCCCATACCGACGAGCTGAAAACCATGTCGCCTGGCAAGTTGCGAGACCGCCAAGCCAGAAAAATAGTAAACATGTTCGTCATAGATCTGATCAAAAGAGCCTTTTGCTATGATATCCGGTAAATAAGGATCTTGGAAGAAAAATACGCCGTCAGGCTTCAACAGAACGCTGACCCCTTCAAGTACCGAATTGATATCCTCAATATGACACATAACATTGGCGCCGCAGATCACATCCGCCTGGCCGTGAAGTTTCCGAATTTCCAAGGCGGTCTCGGCGTTAAAGAACTTCCCAAGAACCTGAACCCCTTGTTCCCTTGCACGGGTTGCCACATTTGCCGAAGGTTCGATTCCCAAATGGGATAAGCCGAGGTTGGCAATATGTTTAAGCATGATGCCGTCATTGCAACCCAGTTCCACGATAAATGGGTCGAGTCGATGGGAAACAAATGCTGTAATTTCTTCAGCCATTTCTCGAAAATGATCTTCCATGGCCACTGATATGGATGAAAAATAGGCATAGGAATCGTTAAACATCATGGCCGGATCCACACAGGATTCAAGCTGCACCATCAGGCATTTTGGACACCACCCGATCGACAGATTATAAACATATTCCGCTGCACCCGGATCGATCACGAACCTGTTGGAAATGGGCATTTTTCCAAAAGAGATAACAGTTTTGAGCTCATGAAGACATATTTTGCATTTTCCCATCGATTCCTCCGAAAACAAGGCATAGGAAACCTCAATCATTGTTATAACGATCCGGGATTCTATAATTTACAGGTTCGGAAATAAAGGATAAAACTTGATGACGCTACACGTATCATATTCAAATTCCCTGATGACAGATTTGTCGACTGTTCCGAGATCCTTAATGATACAAATTCGGGTACCGAAAAGATCCTTTGGGTTATTGCTCTTCAAAAGGGAATTTGCTTGCAAGATAGAGGGGATGACGGTGGATTTGCTGAATATGGGGAGCTCCAGCTTAAAAGCTATGTGATCCGGAGCTCCCTCGAAAAAAGGATTTTTGTTTGGGTTTAGGGTGTTTTATCCAGTTCCGCCATGCGTTTCTGGATGTTGTCCAGGGCTGATTTCATTTCGGCTGCCTGTGCCTTCAGCATACCGACTTCATCCGCGGAATTATTGTTGTAGGGTGCATTGTACTGAGGGATGTTCCCTGCCGGGTTGCCGCCCGCTCTGCGGAAACCTCTACCGTATCCTCGACCCCTGCCGGCGCCATATCCTCGACCGGCTCCCTGCTGGCCATAAACCGGCTGAAATCCTGCGTCCCTCCCCGTGCAGTAACCACGTCCACCGCCCGTCATGGGGCCTGCCCCCATGGGTCCTGTTCCATTAAATCCAGGCATCTACGTCACCTCCTCTCTTTTACAAAGGGCCGCCCCGCCCCCGCCGCCGTCTCCTGCGGCCCCGCGAAGGCATTTCGAAATGTCCTCCCTCAATGCGAAGCACTTTTCCCAGAACCAGGGCTTCTGACACCGTTTTTCTGGCTTGAGTCAGGATTCGTCCGAAGGTCTGTCTTGAGACATTCATCCGTTCGGCCGCTTCTTCCTGGCTGAGGCTTTCGTAATCGCGCAGGCGAATGGCCTCCAGACCCTCAAGGGGGAGAAAAACATCCCCCTTTCCTTTCGAATGAAAGGGATGAGGGTGGAACTTGTCCACAATGGGAGGCGCATCAACAAATCTGGGCTTTCGCGGTCTGGGCATGGCGACCCCTTTTCGTTATGAGCATTTGACCATAACCTAAAGCACCGTTTAAAGGTTGTCAAGAATTATTTTGAGCATATGCTCATTTAAGACCTCGGCAGGACGGGCCAATGAGCATATGCAATTAATTGTAAACATGGGAAGTTTGAGTGAATAGCCTATGTATTGCCGAAAGCCTAAAATGCGGATTCCCCGGCTTCGCGTATCTTTTCTTGTTCCGGCAGTTTCCTGGCTTTTTCCATTGCCAGCATTTCTTCCAGGTTGTTTACATAATAAATGCAGAAAAGATACTCCGGGTTCCCCAACCTGTCTTTGGTCGACGAAACGATAAAGAAGTCTTTGCCGTCCTTCCAGAAAATGGTGCGGCCATCTTTATTATCCCATTCGAACTGTTCCGGTGGGCCATATTTTTCTTTGATGGTTTCGACAATTGCTGCGGCGCCGGGCCCTGCGGATATCTTAAAAAAGAGGGGTTTTCCCGTGTCATTTGAAAAATAAAGTATCACGTCGATGAAGGGCGTTTCTTTCAAACGCGCATAACGGTACATGAGTTTGGTGGTATTGTGTTCGATGCGCTGGCCTTCGGGCAGGTTCAGCTGACGGTTCAGATTGAAAAGCTGTGAAAAATGTTTTTTGAAAAACGAAGTTGAGTAAATGGTTAGATCAATCACGTTCTGTTGGCTGATGGCATCGGAACCGAGTTTTTCTCCCAGTTTCCGGCGCACGGCGCTCGAATATTGCGAGTTGGCGCCCAGATCAAAGAAGGCGAATCCCCGTATAACTTTCGGTTGCGGCGGTGTTTCGGAATTTTCGCTGCTGCAACTGAGGTTCAGGCATGCCAGGATGGCGACGAGCCATATCGTCAAAAGCATCAATGGTCTCTGTTGTTTCATTTCAAAGGTCTCTTCTCGAGTTTAAAAGCACGGATTCAGGTACATTTGTTGAGCATGAGGTCCAGGATCGCTGTATCCATATCCTTAAGCCCTGTTTTTATGAGGGTTCCAATGTTTTTCATGGTCGTCTCGGGTTTTGCATCAATGATGCCGTCATTGGGTCCGACGACCAGGCCCTGAAGTGCCAGGAGTGCGGATTTGACAGCGGAAGCGGTTGCTTCACCCACCTTGAGGGCACAACTGGTTTTGGCCCCGTCACAAAGGATCATGGCAGAATTTTCCAGGTGATTATTGATGGCGCCCCCGATTTTATCATGGGTTCCCCCGAACAGGTAGCTGATACCCGCAGCCACTCCTGCGCCGCTTGCCACACAGCTGCCGCACAGGGGGCCGATTCTACCCGCATGGACTTTGATGGTGCAGGTGATGAGATAGCTCAAGGCAATGGCCCGAATGAGCAAGGCCGAATCTTCCAGACTGGCGAACCGGGCTGCCGCCACAAGGGGGGTGGTCGCGGCAATGCCCTGGTTTCCACTTCCGGCAAGGGTCATGGCCGGGAGCATGGCACCACCCATACGGGCGTCAATGCCGGCGGATGCATGGAGGCCGGCCTCGGTGACCATATCTCTTTTTAAAAGACCCTGGCGGATCAGGCTCAACTGGGTTCTGCCCACACCGAGCCCAGGGCCATATTGCAGTCCGTATTCCACCAGCTTCATATTAAGATCAATGCCCTCTTGTATAAAGTTGATATCATCACTGTCCAGGCCTTCCAGCAGGTCCAGAATGTCTTGGAGGGAGAGCGAGGTAAGCCAACCTTTCAGGTCGTCCATGGTGCCGCCATCCATCTGGCTGTCAATTTTAAAAGGGTGTTCTTCCCTGATTTTTCCGTTCAGGCTGAGGGACTGAATATGGTTGTGTCGGTCTGCGATTACGGCTTCAGCCGTTTGGGTGCCGGATTTGATGATGGTTTTGACATAGATGGACGTCTTTTTTTTATCAATGGTGGCGGTGAGGTTGCCTTCGGCCAGCAATTGCTCCGCCTTTTTGACGCCGCTGTCCCGAACGGTTGAAAAAATTTCAAGGCCGTTTTTCGGGTCTCCCGAAATGGCACCGAGAGCCGATGCCAGCAGTACCCCGTTTTTTCCACCGGATGCGGGGATGATGACGCCCATGGCATTTTTGTATAAGCTCGGGTTGACCGTCACCGCCATGGTATCAATTTTTCTCTCCGCCAGAAGGGAGGCAGCCGCGGCTGCGCATAGGCCCAGGGTGGCCGGTTCCGTGCAGCCCAGGCCCGGTTCCGTTTCCATGTGCAGCAATGTTTTGGCTTTATTATGAAGAATGCTTTTGATGGCATAGCCCATGATTTTTCCCTTTTTGCTGATGATTGTCCTTGTGCCGGCAAAACCCATAACAGAGATAAAGGGGGCTTCCCTGTGTACGGAAAACTTTGAGCGCCATCAACAGTCTATTTCCCTTGCACCTTTTCTGCAACTGCTATATTTTATCGGACGAAGCTCATCGATGATCAAAAGTTTTACAGCAACGATACCCAATGCGAAAGAGGAGATTGTATGACAGATCTAATGGATATTATCAAGGGAAGACGAAGCATTCGGAAATATGAAGACAAAGAAATTCCGGAGGATCTGCTTAACCAGATTCTGGAATCCGTACAGTGGGCGCCGTCCTGGGCCAACACCCAGTGCTGGGAAGTGATTGTGGTGAAAGAACAGGGCGTTAAAGAGACCCTTGCGGAAGTTTTGCCCAAGACCAACCCTGCCCGAAAGCATTTTACCGAAGCCCCGGCGATCCTGGTGCTGTGTGGTAAACTTGGAAGCGCCGGCTATTACAAAGGTCAGGTGACCACCAAATTCGGGGACTGGTTCCTGTTTGACCTTGGGCTTGCCGCCCAGAACCTCTGCCTGACGGCCCATAACCTGGGGTTAGGAACCGTCATTACCGGACTATTCGACCAGGGAAAAGCAGGTGAGATTTTGGGGGTTCCCGAAGGTTATGAACTGGTGAGTTTGATTCCGGTAGGTTATCCGGGTCATGAATCAAAGGCGCCCAAACGGCGGGAGATCAGCGATTTTACGCACTACGACAAATTTTAATGACTAACTGAAAGTTTCAAGGTCCTGACCGCACAGGTCAAAATCATAACCTGTGCGGTCAGCGTTGGGGATGGGTATTTAGCGCTAAAAGTCCAAAACCGAATCCAGATCTTCGTCGGAAACATCAAACACCACGTCATGGGGCGAAAGCTTTTCCATCCTGAAAAATTCAGGAAGCCTGTCATCTGCTCGGGTGAACCCTGCACGGGTATTAAAATCAACCTCCATTTTTAGAACCCGCTGGCCCAGAGCGCTGATATCATCGCCGGTAAGGCTTAATCCGTACTTGGCGTTTATCATGTCCACGATGGCGGTGAAGGCATCGGGAATGTCCAGTACCGGAAAGGCCACGAAAAGACAGAGCCCGGCTGTGTCGATGGCGGCCGTCGCCACCTGTAGGTCGCTGGACAGTTTGGCTTGACCTTCGTTTCCAAGGGGATTGACATCCCCGCCCACTTTCATAATGTTGGTGGCAACGGCGTATCCGGCCGTGTGGTCCCCACCCATGGGCGATGTGGCATAGGTGACACCCACACCCTTTACGGCCCTTGGATCATAGGCGGGAAGGGCCTGGTTTTTGACCACGGGTACCCGTCTGACGCCGAAGGTTTTTCCCGCCGTGCCGGCGCCGGCGCCCAGGATGCGACCCAAGGGAGTGCCTTTCCGGATTTCATTGACCAGTTCTTCAGCGCCTGCCACGTCGCCGAATTCCTTGACACCGCCTTCCATGGCCATGGCCACGGCGTTGCCGGTTTCAATGGTATCCACCCCGATATCGTCGCAGGCGCGATCGATTCGAGCAATGGCGTCCAGGTCATCGATTTCGCAATTGGGGCCGAATGCCCACACTGTTTCGTATTCCGGCCATTTTGAAACATACTCGCCTTTTTTGTCCAGGTAAATGCCGGAGCATCGGATTACACAACCGCTCATGCAACCGTGGGTCGGATCCCCCTTACGCTCAACTGTGATCTTGTTCAAGGTCTCACCACCCACCTTGTCAGCGCCTTCGAAACGTCCGGAGCTGAAGTTTCGCGTGGGAAGTGCACCGGCCTCGTTGATGACGTTGATCAGGACGTCCGTGCCATAGGTGGGCAACCCCTGGCTGGTCACCGGATGGTCCATCAGGGCTTTTGCAAACCGTTTGGTAGCCGCCTTGAAAGCATCTCTGTCCGCCAGCGGTGCCGATTCTCCACCTTCCGGATCAATGATAATGGCTTTGAGCCCTTTGGAGCCCATGACGGCCCCAAGCCCACCCCGACCGGCATGGCGGGTGGGACGAAGCTCCCGGTCCGTAAAGGCCACGCTGGCTGAAGGCATTTTCCACTCGCCCGCCGGGCCGATACTGACGTATCCCATGCCAAGCCCATATTCATCCTTGAGCTTATCCACTGTCGCGTAGTTTCCCATGCCTTTAAGTTCATCGGCTTCCTGGAGTTCACATTTGTCCTTACCGACGAGCAGTTTGTACAGCTTGTCCTCCTTGGGCATGCCCTCGATCACGATGGCTGAAATGCCGAGTTTAGAAAGATATCCTCCTGCCTGGCCGCCTGAATTAGCTTCCTTTATGCCACCGGTCAGCGGGCTCTTTCCGCCCACAGAAATACGCCCGGAGTTGGCGCAGTTGGTTCCCCCCAAAAGTCCGGGAGCAAATACCAGCTTGTTGTTGGGACCAATGGGAGAACAGATGGGATCCACTTCTTTGCTGATAATTGCCGCAGTCAGGCCTCTTCCCCCCAGGCCCTGATAGTCGTTGGATATTTCTTCGCTGCTTGTAGAAAGTTCCGCCATATTGACCCTCAGGATTTTAAACATACCAACCTCCTTTTTTTTGGTCCTCTGGATTGTTTTTATCCGCTTTTGAGGTTGCTCATCAGCGGTGCCACCGGCTCAGATTACTTGAACTCTCCCTAAAAAAAATACGCAGACGTCAGCATGCATCAAAAAAAAGGGAATATCAAGAAAAATATTCTTAAAATTCAAATGTTTAGATCAATATTGACATAAGGCCTGATTGATAGAAAAGATTGACAGGTATTGAAATATAGTGATAATTGAAAAAGTTAGGCTTGCTTTCTTGGAATGTTGTGGTTCTCGTGAATGGATATTTTGCAGGAATGTGCTGATGGCCTTGAAGGTTTTTTTAAGTTCCACATTGCGAAAATGCCATCTTGGTTATGAACCGTCAGCGGGAATTGATCTTCACCTGGAAGGTGATATTTCTGTGGCGGCGCTTCTTCGAAAATTGAAAATTCCACAAGAACGGGTCCAAATTGTCATGGTTGACGGTGTAAGCGCACCTTTGGATCATCGGTTAAAGGGAAATGAACGGGTGGCGCTTTTTCCGCCGGTGGGAGGGGGATAGTGGTTAGCGTTGAAGCCAACTGGAGGTGAGTGAAAGATGGTCCGTGAAGAAGACCAAACCGTTACGATTCGAATATTTGGATTTTTACGCCGTTACATGGATGAACGCGGGTTGCCCCATGTGTTGACGGAGGATGTTCCCAAAGGGGGAATGAGTGCGTATGATCTGGTTGAGCGTCTTTCGATTCCTCCGAAGAAGGTGGAGGCTGTTTTCAGAAACGGGCAGGTGATCAATATTTATGATCTGGTCAGTCCGGGAGACAGGGTGGCGCTGCTTCCCCAAGGGACGCCCGGGCCATACCGTTTTTTCCTGGGAATGGACAGGGAGAACCGCGAGCGAGCCAGGAGAGAGGCTAACGTGGAAGCGCCTTGAGAGATCGCTTTTTTAGCGCTTCGGGACATTCCCGATGGGGTTTCTAATTTATTGCCTGAGATGATGGGAGGCAGATTGCTATGATGACGGGCCGTCTTTTTTTAGGGAACAATGTCACGGACTTTTTTCATAACCGCCGTGGTTCTGCGACCATATGGTTGATTGGGTCAATTTGTTTTGTGATTGTTTTTCTAGGGATCGTTTTTTTACTCTCAGGGAACAAAATGCCAGACCGGAAACCGCCAATAGTTTCGGATAAGTCTAAACCGGAAATTCAGGAACCCATCAAATCATACGCCGTTTCAAATAAGGCGCCGGCGGAAATTGAAAAGCCTGATCAGAAACCTGATGTTGTGCTGGAAAAAAAGTTACCGGAAAAACCGGACCAAGAGGTCCAGGAACCCTTAAATGCCGATCCTTCCAGTATACAGGATGTGCTTCCCGAAGATCCCCCCGGCAAAGGAATTTTGTCTCAGGACCTGAATAGACAGGAGCCGACCGTTTCGCCGGAAGTCCGAAAAACCGCCGAAGTTTCTACGTCTCTTCCTGCTGGAAAACCACCGTTGGTTGATGAAAATTCTAACCTCACCGATAAACAAGTAAATCCCAAGGATGAAAAACCGACACCCGCTTTACCCACTGAAGTATCAGCGTCTTCCGAAAGGACGTCTTCGCCGTCCCCTGAAAGCTCGGCGGGTGCGAAGAGCGAATCCGTTGAGAAAGACGTGAAAGAACTGACGGTTATGGTAGTGGCGGGAAATGTCCGTAAAGGTCCCTCTGTGAAAGAAGCGGTTATATTTCGAATAGCCCGTGGCGACAAGCTTCAGGTGATGGATCAGAAAGGGAACTGGTATGCGGTACGCCTCGATAACGGTCAATCAGGCTGGGCCCATCGCACTCTTTTTAAAGCGTCTTCATCACCGCTTTTAAAAGCCAAGCCTGCAAGTCCCAAAAGTGGGAAGAATGGGGTGATTCAAGGGATTCGCACGGTGGTTACAGACCCCAATCACGCGCAGATTATCTTCGAACTCAATGGGTACTATCCGCCCGAAATTATGGTTATTGAAGGGGATGTGCCTCGGGTTGTGTGCGATTTTTTTTCAGTCCGGCTGGCGCCGGGTGTCAAAAAAAGCTTTCCTGTCAAAACAGGTGTTGTGAAGCGGGTAAGGGTTGGGGTTCACAAGGGATCCAACCCAAAAATACGCGTGGTGCTTGACCTTAATGCCGGGCAGAATTATGCCGTTGAGCAGTTCTTCTTTGAAAAAGAGAATTATTATGCGTTGATGGTTAACTCGTCCAGGTGAGGCTCCAAATGTCAATTCGAAGCGTTATTGATCCGTAAGTGATTGAAATGGATGTTTTTGGGAAAATGGCATGAATGGCAATTATGGCACATAAAGACTGCTTTTTTTCCAATCCCTGCGTGCTTCCTGAGAAGATTTCAGGAAACTGCGGCCTTTTTTGTCTCGAAGATCATAAACAGCGTGCCTCAGGATAGAAACCGTCAGGCCCCCTTTGAGGCTGCATTTGATTTCGTACCGGCTGAATCCGGTTATGAGCCCCTTGATAATTTCTCCCTCAAGCAGCGTGAAGAAAACCACCTGTCTTTCTTTCATCAGGGGAAAAAGGGATTTGTTTTTGATGTGGCGCCTTAGACCAGGCGCAATAATCGGTTCCAGCGACAGTTTTGAAACTTTTGGGTCTGTTTTTATAAGTAGCCGAATGTTTTCAGATATATCAAGTGGATAAAGTATCTTTACGTCTGTTTTGGACAAAACCTGCTCTTCGGTGTCATGGCTTTTGATTTTAAGATCGTAGACCAGATTTTTGAAGATCTCCGCACGGATAATGTGATGACCATGGAGATGAAATTCCCATGGCTGTTTGGATTCACAGGCTTCATCAAAAACCGAAGTAGCATAGCTCAGATTCAAATATTCCTGAAGTCCTGAAATAGATCCCATATCAATTTTGAAAAGTTTTCGCTCTGCATTATCCGGGGAATACAGATTTCAAATGAAGACGTTATTGGAGGCTAATTCCCCATGTCTTTTTTCAGGTTCTCTTCAAATTCCTTGAAAAACCGATCCTTTTCTTTCCAGTCCGGGCCGAAGCGCTTGCCAAAATAATGTCCCAGCCTGCTGAAAAGTTTTTCCCATACCGGTTTGCCTTCTCCCAGTACCACATCTTCGAGGAATGTGCTGAGTTCAGCAATTTTTTCTTTGGGTAGGAATGAAACCGCTCCCAGTTTGATGGATTTTTTCAAGGAATCCGGAGAAAGCGCGTGAGCCGTCAGCATCACGGTGGGAAATTCCCTGGATACAGCCGTTTTGAGAAGCTCAAACCCGTTTACCCCCATAATATCAAGAATGACAATGTCATATGTATAGCTGAGAAGGTATTGGAGCGCTGTATCATAGTCTGTCGCCTTGTGGATGAGGCACATGTCCAGTTCTTCCTCCACAGTTTCCAGAACATCGGGCTCGTCGTCAACCACCAGGATAACTTTGTCCGTTAAAGCGCTTTTCTGAGCCATAATAATATTGCCCTCCTTTATTTCCCATTCTTGAAATGCCCATGATTACGGCATTAACCGTAAAACCAATGTCTACCTTCCGAACTCTATAATAGAAACTGAAGTTTTATCAAGACAAAAATATGTCCGATTTTTCAAACTTACACATGATTACGATTTTCCTGTTCGAAAGATCAAATTCATCGTCACACCAGCCCGGTTGGCAAGTTCAATATTGCCCCAATGGGTTGTTTCGGATATGATCACAGATGAGGATACTTCTCTATGCGTCCATTTACGATTGAAAATCCCTATCCCCTATGGTCATATTTGAGGGCCGGTTGTTTTCTGCATGTCATAACCCTTGTGGAGCTGGCTTTGCTCTGTATGGTTTCTTCATATTTTTCCATATCCAATGAAAACGATATGCATGCCGGGAATTTTCTTGAATTGATGCTCATGTTTTTTCTCGCTGCGCTGCCCCTTTTCAGCCAGTTGGATGCCCGTTCCCGCTATCAGAACTATAAGCAGCTCAAGGACCAGTTGTTTTTGTATGGTTTTGACGAGCGCATCTTTAGGCCTGTTTCACAATCCCGATGTCAGCGTGATGCCGCCCTGGCGGCTGCTGATGAATTGGGTTGCGGGGATAGATGTCGCACCTACTTCAGAACCTGTGGTTACAGATGGTACCATCTGGTGCCCGATTTTATTTTCCAGGCCCCATATTTTCTCCTGACCGGCGCTTTCTGGCGAAGGACCTTTTTCATGCCGACCTATCCGCCAAGGGTTGATTTTAAAATGAATGAAGTGAACATGTTTGTGCCGGATAGGGATGTTAGCAATAAAACCTGATCGCTAATCCTTCGGAAGCAGGGACGCGGCTTCCCGGTCCAGCAGCCAGGTCAGTTTCCCGGACCGGGGCTGGATCCCCAGGGCCGGAAGATCCCGTTGTTTTTTTTCAAGTATCGCCTGAATAATACCGGCCTTTCCTTTCCCCGATGCCAGGAAGACGACCTCCCGGGCCTGATTCAAGATCGGGTAGGTCATGGTTAATCGGTTGACGTTCGGCATTCCGCCCTTGACGACTGAAATAAGTTGTTTTTGCTCCTTCAATGCCGATGTTCCTGGAAACAGGGAGGCCGTGTGCCCGTCGGTTCCGATGCCCAGCAGGATGAGGTCAAATGCGGGGATTCCGTTCGAATCGGTTTCAAAAAAATCCGTGATTTCTTTCTGATAGTGCATGGCACTTTGATGGGAGGCCATATTGACGGGCATTGGGTGGATATTTGTTTTAATAATGGGTACCCGATCAATGAAATCTTTACACGCTGCGCCATAATTGCTGGCTGGGTCATTCACAGGAACACAGCGTTCATCAACCCAGAAGATGTGGGTTTGATCCCATGAAATGCTGGAACAAAGAGGTTCTTCCGCCAGTCGCCGGTTCATGCCCCTCGGGGTTGCGCCCCCTGAAAGGGCTACCGTAAAAGTCCCCCTGCGTTTGACCGCATGGCCGGCACTTTCGACGAAGAGGGTTGCGCCGGCGTCTGAAAGCTGGGCGGGATTCTTTTTAATCATCACTTGAAATTGAGTGGGCATGAGAAGTGTCTCCTTTTTTTGTTTACTCATAGCTTCAGTATCTTATAATGGAAACGGATATTGGCAAGGAGAATTTAAGGCTCATGTCGAAAAGGGGAAAAAAGTGCAATGGCTTTTGAAACGGTGTTGTATGAAAAAAGCGGGGATATCGGGGTCGTTAGGTTGAATCGCCCGGAGCGCATGAATGCGGTGATTGAGCAGATGTATCTGGATATACGGGATGTTCTGGCTGAGTCCCGTCATGATGCCGGCATCAGAGTGCTCATTATTACCGGATCGGTCCGAAAAGGACCGGGGGGAGAGAAACAGGCCTTTTGTGCAGGGGCGGATTTAAAGAAACACGCCTCTGGGGATCGGACCCCGTGGCAAAAGCGGGAATATATTCTATTGGCCCATGAGACCACCCGAATGATCTACGAATTTCCCAAGCCTGTCATTGTGGCCGTCAATGGACCTGCCAGGGGGGCGGGAACGGAAATGGCTTTGAACGGAGATTTCCTGTTTATGGCGGATACGGCTACCATTGCCTTTCCTGAAACCGGTTTGGCCACCTGTGTGGGTGGCGGCGCCACTTATTCCCTGACCCAGTTGGTGGGAAGTATGCGCGCCAGAGAATTGATTTTTACGGGTAGAGTTGTTCATGGGCCGGAGGCGGTAGCCATGGGCCTGGCCTTAAAATCGGTACCGGTAGACCAATTGATGCCTGAAGTTCTTTCTTTTGCATCCGTCCTGGCGGAAAAGGCGCCCATATCGTTGTCCCTGACCAAAGAGTTGATCCGCCAGGGGCCGCATAGGGATATGGAAACGGTCTTGCTGACCGAATCCGAGGCGATTCTCGCCTGTATGAACACGGAGGATTGGCAGGAAGGCGTTCGCTCTTTTGCGGAAAAACGTAAACCCGTGTTCAAGGGGAGATAGGTTATGGGTCTGGAACATGTATTAAATGCAACGTCTGTTGCGGTGGTGGGCGCTTCCAAAAAAGAAACCAAAAGGGGATTTCAGACCATTAAGACCCTGTTGGGCCAGGGTTTTGAGGGACGGATTTATCCCGTGAATCCCAAGGAAAAAAGTATCCTGGGGCTTCCGTGCCATAAACAGGTCTCTGAAATTGAAAATCCCGTTGAGATGGTTTTGATCACCACACCTGCCAAGACCATTCCCGGGATTCTCAGGGATTGCGGGAAAAAGGGGGTGGCAGGTGCGGTCATCATCGCCGGTGGCTTTGGTGAGATGGGCAAAGACGGAAAGGAACTGGAAAAAGAGATTGTCGCCATCGCAAAAGAGAATGACATAAGGCTCATCGGTCCCAATACGTCCGGTATGATGAACCTTGAGAGCAATATGAACCTGGTGGGTCTAAAAGAAGTGCCGAAAGGCCACATCGCGCTGATTTCCCAGAGCGGCAACATGGCTCTGACACTCATCACGGAAGCTTCCATCAAGAGCCGTCAGGGGTTTAGTTATTACGTGGGCATCGGGAACGAAGCGGATCTCAAGTTCCACGAGTATCTGGCCTTTTTTCAGGAAGACCCCCACACCCGGGCCATCCTCATGTATGTGGAAGGGATGCGGGACGGTCGCCGTTTTTTGCAGCAGGCCTATCAAACCACCCGGAAAAAGCCCATCGTGATGCTCAAGAGTGGCCGTTCCGCCACGGGAAAGCTTTCAGCGGGTTCTCATACAGGTGCCTTGGCAGGTATGTCTGAAGTGGCCCGCACCGCCTTTCGAAGGGCGGGCATCATTGTTATCGAAGATTCCGATGAATTGTTTCCCGCAGCCGAAACACTGGCCAGCCTTCCCCATATCAAAAACCAGAGCATCGCCATCCTTGCGGACGGCGGCGGCCATGCCACCATTGCGGCGGACAAGTTGACGGACCTGGGTGTAAATATTCCAGCCCTGGGTGAGAAAACCCGGAAAAAACTCAAGGCCCTGCTGCCCGCGGGAGCGTCAACCCGAAATCCGGTTGACGTGGCGGGTGGGGCCGATGAAAATCCGGCGGTTTTCGCGGATTGCGCTGAAATCATGCTCCATGATCCCCAGGTGGGGGGGGTGCTGCTGGTGGGCCTTTTTGGCGGCTATAACATCCGTTTCGCCAAAAGCCTCGAATTTGTGGAGGAAGATGCAGCCCATCGAATGGGAAAACTGGTCAAGGACACGGGCAAACCCATTGTGGTTCACAGCCTGTATAACTATGCGCGGCCCCATTCCCTGGACTTGCTTAGATATTACAGTATTCCCGTCTATGACTCCCTTGAAGTCGCCTGTAAGAGCATTTCCGTACTCTCGGAATACGGGAATTATCTGCGCAGTTACAACGCCAAAGAGAAATTCGTTTTCAGCAAAGGAAAAAAGGCGAAGGCGCGAGGCCGTGAAATCTTTCAAAGGGCCCGTGAAGAAAAACGAAATGCGCTGTTTGAGCATGAAGCCAAAGAATTGATCGGTCTGCATGGTGGGCCGCATTTTGATAACAGACTGGTCCATTCGGCGGAGGAAGCGGTTGTGGCGGCGTCTTCCATGGGCGGGCCTCTGGCCATGAAAATCGTATCGCCGGGTATCCTGCACAAAACCGAAGCGGGCGGCGTGAAACTCAATTTGACCACGGACCAGGAAATTGGAACTGCCTATGAGACTATCATGGAAGGTGCGAGCAGCTATAATGCTGAGGCCCGTATTGAGGGTATCCTGCTGGAACCCATGATGAAAGGTGGTTTGGAATTGATTGTGGGCACCAAAATGGACGATCAGTTTGGACCGGTGATCATGTTCGGGATCGGGGGCACTCTGGTAGAGATCTTAAAGGATGTGGTATTCCGTGTATTGCCCATATCGGAGCGTACTGCCCGGAGGATGATTGAGCGGATCCGATCCGTGGATCTGCTCAACGGGTTTCGGGGCAACCCGCCGGTGGACAGAAAGGCGATTAAGAATCTTTTGCTGACCATCTCTGAAATTGTGGGGTCCTACAAGCAAATTCAAGAAATTGACCTCAATCCCATAATCGCTTACGAACATGGCCTTGCCGTTGCGGATGCTCGGATTCTACTTAAGAAAGATGAGGATTTTAAGGATTGGTATGGGTCTTAACTAACGCGTCCAGTGAAGGAGTTTTGTTGTCGCGGATTTTTTCAACCGTTCCAGGTGTTCTGTTGAATTAAAAAGTGCTTCACACAGGTTGCATTTTCTATATTTGACAATTTCGCTGGCTTTGAATCCCAGAAATGATGCCATGGCCGTAAGCCCCATGGTTTTGACCAGATGAAAAAGCAGGTTCTTTTCTTTTTTCTGAAAGAGATGGTCCACGGAATGGTTTTTCAGGTTGCCCAGATAAAAAGCGTCTGTTTTTGTAAACTGGGTTCCGGCATCACAACAGGCAAACATGTCCAGTTCCGGGGAAAGATAGGGGTTCATGGCACACCGATGGGGGGGATAATCCGTGAAGACAGGGGGTTGTTTGATTTCTGTTGCGTTGCCGAAATAGATGAGGGGTTCCGGAAAGTACTTCAATCGGTTGTCCTGTAGGAACTGTTCCAGCTCATCATCTTCCTTTCTGAAATCCGTAACAAAAGATATGAAATAATCGAGCCCAACCCTTTGGCAGCTCAAAGCGGCATTAAGGATGTTTTCTCGGCTTACATTCTTTTGATGCCAGCGGCTGAAGCTGATTCTCAATTGGGATAATCCGACGTCTTTCAGTGCCGAGATTATTTTATCTGAACGGTCCCTGGTTTTGCCCCAGTAGCCGTTGGTGACAATCCTTGAATAAATGTTATGTTTTTTACACGTTTGAATCAGTTCCTTCATTTCATCTAAATACAAAAAAGGTTCTCCAGCGGTGAAACTGATGCCGGTGACTTGAGATCGGGACATCTCTTCAATGATTTGAACGGCATTTTCCAGAGCCATTTTCATTTCCGGTGAACCATCATGAGCGGCAACACAATGATCGCATTTAATGTTGCACCGGGTGGAATAGCCAAAGGCAATTTGGCGTGTGTTGTTCATTGTTTTGCCATTCGATTGCTGTTAATAACCATTGAAACCCCCTGTCGGATAGGGCATACTCTTAACCGATCAAGGATCAGGAAAAAGAGATGCTCTCACATTCCTTCCGTCTATCATTTATCATTCCAAATTGGAAGGGATGAAAAAAACGGACATTCCTAAACTTCAAGTCATCGACGGCAGAAATCATATGCCGTTTTGAAATTGGCTCAAAGGAGTATTGATTTTGAAACTGCTACCATATATTGGCATTACCATGGGAGATCCGGCGGGTATCGGCCCTGAGATCATTGCCATGGCACTGACGGATCCGATGCTTTATGAGTTCTGTCGCCCTGTTGTTTTGGGAGATAGTGCCGTTCTTTCCGATACCATTTCACGAATTGCGGAAAAGGCCCCTGAATCCATGGTAAAAGGGGTGACCCTTCATAATATTTCAAACCCGGCTCAAGCGCAGGGCAAGCCGGGCATGATCGATCTTATTCCCCTGTCTGATCTGGGTTCAGGGTCAATAGAACCGGGCAGTCCCGTTGTGGTGGGGGGAAAGGCCATGGTGGACTATATTCTGCGGGCTGTGGACATGGCGGTTCAAGGTGAAATTCAGGGAATGGTCACCGGTCCTATTAGCAAAGTGCTCATGCATCAGGCAGGATACCGGTATGACGGGCATACCCAGCTCATTGCCCATGAAACCAACGCTAAAGATTATGTGATGATGCTGGCAGGGTCTAAACTCCGGGTGGTATTGGTGACCATCCATTGCGCTCTGAAGGCCGTGCCCGAACTTCTGGATCAGGAAAAGGTTTATAAGACCATTATGATTACGGCCAAAGCGTTGAAGGAAGACCTGGGGTTTTCAAAACCGCGTCTAGCGGTGGCTGCTCTGAATCCCCACGCGGGCGAAGAAGGCCTTTTTGGAACTGAAGAGCAGGAAATTATTGCGCCGGCCATCTCCCAGGCGCGCAAACAGGGCATTGATGTGGAAGGACCTTTTCCTGCGGACACACTGTTCAACCAGGCCGCTGCCGGTCGTTTTGAAGCGGTGGTTGCCATGTACCATGACCAGGGGCTTATTCCCTTGAAACTGCTTCACTTTTCCGATGCGGTCAATGTGACCCTGGGTCTGCCCATCATCAGAACCTCGGTGGACCATGGCACAGCTTATGATATCGCGGGGACCGGCCGGGCTGACCCTTCAAGTCTCAAGGCCGCCGTTTTAATGGCCACGGAAATGGTCAGGAACAGAGGCACCTTAACCCGAAACCCGGAACTCGGAACCCGAAACTGACATGTCCATCGACACCCTTAAAATTCGAGGCGCCCGCCAGCACAATCTCAAAGATATTTCCGTTGATATTCCCAGAAACCGTTTTGTAGTGATTACGGGCCTTTCCGGTTCGGGCAAATCGTCCCTCGCCTTCGATACCATCTATGCCGAGGGACAGCGGCGGTATGTGGAGTCTCTTTCCGCTTATGCCAGACAATTTCTGGAGCAGATGGACAAACCGGATGTGGATGCCATCGAGGGCCTTTCCCCGGCCATCTCCATTGAACAACGCGGGTTCAGCCGAAACCCCCGTTCGACTGTTGGAACGGTTACGGAAATATATGACTACATGCGGGTTCTTTTTGCACGGGTGGGGCAACCCTATTGTCCGGAGTGTGGCATTGAGATCAGCTCGCAAACTATCCAGCAGATTGTGGACCGGATTCTGGCCTGGGAAGAAGGGACCCGGATTCAAATCATGGCTCCCCTGATGGAAAATCGAAAAGGCGAGCATTCGCGGTTGCTTCAGGGTCTTCGCAAGGACGGGTTTACCCGGGTAAGAATTGACGGGAAGGTGCATCTTCTCGAAGAAAATATTGTCCTTGAAAAGAATCGAAAGCATACGATCCAGGTGGTGGTGGACCGTTTGGTGATTAAGCCGGAGATTCAGCGACGGTTGACGGATTCCATGGAACTGACCCTTTCCATGGGGGATGGAAGGGCTGTGGTTGAAAAGATGGGGTCAGGGGATGTTTTTTTTAACCAGAAAGCGGCATGTCCCAAATGTGGTCTCAGCATGCCGGAATTGTCGCCCCAGATGTTTTCCTTTAACAATCCCGCCGGAGCGTGTTCGGAATGCAGCGGTCTGGGCACAAAGCGGGCATTTGATCCGGCACTGGTTGTTTCCGACCCCGCCCTTACCCTTCCGGGTGGTGCCATTACCGCATGGCCCAAACGCTTTTCGGGCTACTACCTGCAGATGCTGTCTGCCGTGCTGGACCATTACGGAATTGACCGGAATCGGCCTTTCAAGGATATTCCAGCGGAGATCCAGGAGGTGATTTTGCATGGTTCCGGCAGGGAAAAAATTCCGTTCGAATTCAAAACAGTCCGCCGAAAACATTCGCGGAACCGTCCCTTCGAAGGGGTGATTCCAAATCTTGAACGTCGTTATCGTGAGACCAACTCTTATCGTGTGCGGTATGATATCGAAAAGTACATGAGTATTGGACCCTGTTCCATTTGCCATGGTGCCAGGCTCAAGAATACCAGCCTGGCGGTTCGCGTGGGAGACAAAAACATTCATGACCTCACGTGCCTTTCCGTGGACGGGGCATATGGCTTTTTTGAGTCTCTGGCGCTGGGTGCCAGGGAAAAAGTGATTGCCAAAGGGGTGCTGAAGGAAATACGGGAACGGCTGGGCTTTTTAAGGAGCGTCGGTCTTGATTATCTGACACTTGACCGTGCTTCCGGTACGCTGTCAGGGGGTGAGGACCAGCGGATTCGACTGGCCACACAGATCAGTTCCAGGCTGGCCGGGGTGCTCTATGTACTGGATGAACCGAGCATCGGTCTGCACCAGCGGGATAACCTGAGGTTGCTTGAGAACCTGAAGCAGTTGAAGGAATTGGGAAATACGGTTCTGGTGGTTGAGCATGACGCGGAAACCATCCTCATGGCGGATCACGTCATCGATATGGGACCCGGCGCGGGAATACGGGGAGGAGAAGTGGTCTTCAGTGGCCCACCCAGTGCGTTGCTTAGGTCCCAGGATTCCCTCACAGGAGGTTACCTGTCGGGACGTCGTACTATTCCGGTTCCCGCAGCCAGAAGAAAGGGGAACGGCAATGCCCTTCTGATAAAGGGCGCAAAGCTTAACAATTTGAAGAACATTTCAGTGAAAATTCCCCTTGCCACTTTCACCTGTGTGACCGGTGTGTCCGGATCCGGAAAGAGCAGCCTCATTAACGGCATTCTGTATCCGGCCCTCGGTCGTTATCTTTATAATGCCAAGGCAACGGTGGGGCCTTTGGATGCGTTAAAGGGCATGAAGCACCTGGACAAAGTGATCAGTATCGACCAAAGTCCCATCGGCAGGACCCCCCGATCGAATCCGGCGACCTATACCGGGGCATTCACCCATATTCGGGATCTTTTCTCCATGCTGCCCGAATCCAGGGCCAGGGGGTATAAACCCGGCCGTTTTAGTTTCAATGTAAAAGGTGGGCGATGCGAGGCCTGTAAGGGGGACGGCATCAACAGGATTGAAATGCATTTCCTACCGGATGTCTATGTTACCTGCGAAGTTTGCAGGGGGTTGCGCTACAACCGGGACACCCTTGAAATCAAATACAAGGGGCACAGCATCGCGGATATCCTGAGCATGACCGTGAACCAGTCGTTGGCTTTTTTTGAGGCCATCCCGTCTATTCAAAAAAAATTGAAGACCCTGGTGGATGTGGGGGTCGGGTATATCAAACTGGGACAGCAGGCCACCACCCTTTCAGGGGGTGAAGCGCAGCGGATTAAACTCTCCAGGGAGTTGAGTAAACGAAGCACGGGCAAAACACTCTATTTGCTGGATGAACCAACCACCGGGCTTCACTTTGCCGATATCGAGAAACTGTTGGAGGTCTTAAACCGGTTGGTGGAGAGAAAGAATACGGTTGTGGTCATCGAGCACAACCTGGATGTGGTCAAAGGCGCCGATTATGTGATCGACCTGGGTCCGGAAGGGGGCGCAGGGGGCGGGCAGGTGATAGCGACGGGTACACCGGAAGCGATTTCAAAAATAGAGACTTCCTATACCGGTCAATATTTGAAGAAAATTCTGTAACCGGAAATAGTGCCATTCTTCATCATAACTCGAGAATATCAGCTGAAGGAGCTCATCAACTGTGACCAATAGCTGTCCGGGGCCAGCCAAAAAAACATCTGTCTGCCGGTGAGGGTTTCATTGAAGGCATACCCTTCAACGTTTCTCGGAATAAAAACATCTGTTCGTATACACTCATATTATCGCGATAATATGAGCGTATCAAACCAAAAAATATCAAATTGGATTTTCAATGTGGGAGGGGGTCTGACCATTCCGATCGGTGTATGCCTTGGTGAAATAATGGGGCTTGGTCCTAACTTCGCCCGTTTAGACGGAGGAACAATAAAAAAAGAGGTTCAGATGAGAAAGTACGGGACATTTTAAGCTCGATTTGGTAGGAGAAAATAAATGAGTGCGAACTAATTTATTTTCAATAAAAAAAACCAAATCGAGCCTTGAAAACATCATATAACGAATCACCTGACGTAGCAATCGGAAAAGATAAACGGGAGCGAGCCGATACGGCGAAATTTGTTTCTGATTTTGAAACGAGGGATCAAACCATTAGCCAGCGTGATTTTGCAAAAATGGCCGATGTTCCTCGCTCAACGCTGCGGTATTGGCTTTCCAGAAAAAACGGCATTGATGCACACCCTGTCTTAATTGAGTTCTTTGAAAACCCTGTTGGCATTGCTTTTTTACATAGGCTGGTGACATCCGCCCACGTATCGTTTACCAAAAATGGAACTGCGAGCATCCACAATGTCAGCGATTTTTTAGAGAGATCAGGTCTGTCCCCATTTGTGGCGTCATCCTATTCGTCTCAGCGCAGGGTGTCTGAACAGCTGGATGACAACATCATCAAGTTCGGAAAAATCGAGGATGAAAGACTTGGCCGGCAAATGCCGTTAAAATTAATCACGCTTTGCGAGGATGAGACCTTTCATCCTGAAATTTGTCTTGTTGCCATTGAGCCGGTGTCAAACTTTATCCTTGTTGAAAGATATGCCATGGATCGCAAGACCAAGACATGGGATGAGTCAGTTCGTGATGCGCTCGATAATTTCCCGGTTGAGGTCATTCAAGTGGCCAGTGATGAAGGCCGCAGCCTGATCAGTCACGCCCTGAAAGGTCTGAAAGTTCATCATTCACCCGACTGTTTCCACGTCATTTATGAAATTGGCAGAGGTACTTGCGGCGCCTTGATGTCAAAAGTAAGAAAAGCCGAAAAAGAACACGAGAACGCAATCAAACAGACCCTCAAGATAGAGAGCAAAAAAGAAAAATTCGATGCCGCTGAAAAACGTCCACGGGGACGCAGACCGCATTTTGAAGAAAAAATTGAGCAATCGAAGCAAGAAGAGCAACAGATCAAAGAAGATTTAGAACAAGCCCGCTTAAACTACGAAACGGTTCGAAACGCAAAGGCTGAAATCGGAAAAGTTTATCATCCATACAACCTGAAAACCGGCCAAAAACAGGATTCTGAAACCGTTTCCAAACTTTTGTCAGACTGCTTTGATGAAATCCATAAGGCGACAACCGACCTTTCAGATCGGTGCAAGGAGCGTGTCGATAAGGCCCAACGCGTTATGGGCGGCATGGTGAGTACCATCGCTTTTTTCTTCAAGATGATCGATATTTACTTTGAGAACATGAAATTATCGGATCGCGACAGGTGCTTGATGAGCAACTATCTGATCCCAGGGCATTATTTAAAACTGGCCGCAAGTAAGGAGAGAGATGTTGACTACAAAGCGGATATCTTTAAAAAAGCCCGGGAGTTGCTATCGATTGTTGACAGTCTTGAAGACCCCGGCGAGGTAAGCTCGGATTGTAAAATAGAGCAACTGGAGAAAGCCGCCAGGGATTGCGCTCAGATTTTTCAAAGATCGAGTTCCTGCGTTGAAGGGAGGAATGCACAACTGGCCCTCCGTCATCAAGGAATTCATCGACTGAGTAATCGACATTTGCAAGCGCTTACGGTCATGCACAACTATTACATCAGAAGACGGGATGGAACAACGGCTGCCGAACGACTCTTCGAGGCCAAACCGAACGACCTTTTTGAATTTCTCTTGGATGGGATGGATTATCCAGCACGGCCACGGAATCGTCTGAAATCAGCTGCTTAGAGGATCGTGGGCCAAGTTAGAACCAAGCCCGACAATCCAGCTGCGTGTGGGATATCATTCGAAGGCAGTTTAGCCCTAATGGCCTCGAAAACTTTAATTGTCCAGTCTTCTAATTGCCGCGATTTCACGTCCCGCCAGGAAAGGTACCAAGACCAAATTGCAAAACCTAAGCTAAGAATGGAAATTCCGATAGCCCACTTAGCTAACATCGCCTCTTCCTCCTTCTTATTGTTATTGTCCTCAATGGATTCAAATTCTTTAAGATCTCTTGCCGTATTTTCTGGATTCGGTGGGTTGTCGGAGAAATGCGTCTTGCCCGCTTTGTCAACCCATTTATACATCTTTGCAAATGTATCTGATGGGCAGAGGAATAAGAGCGTAAACACAAGGAGAGAGTTGAAAAATAACATCATTGCACCGTTCCGGGTTCACACCTTCTGTGACCCCATTGGCCTTTGCCCTGAGTTCGGCTGTGGTTGATATCCATTTCATCCTCTAGCTGAGGTTTTTCCATACGGATTTCATCAACGGTTTTTTATGCGAAGAGATGATAGTATGCATGGGTTAAAAAGTACAAGTTTTTTCATCCGCGAGCCAATATTTCCGTTGCCGTCCGTTGATGCTATAGCCGCTTGCAATAAGGACTCTCAGATCAGAGACGATTTCTTTTGGGTCCTCTCAGTTTTAAGAATCCGGTTATGATCAGGTCCTCTTATGCAGGAAAAGTGGGACCGGCCCATGTGGTGGATGGCGGGTATACGTTTTACGCCAAAGGCGTGGGTATTGTAGCATCTGTTGAACGGATGCATGTGACGGCTTTTCTCTTTTATGACAAGCGTACCAAAACCCCCAAAGTGCTGATACAAGAGGGCGGCTCATAGGGTGTAGGGCTTCAGTTGAAGGAGCTTTTTGTCCTGGGTCGCCACAATGTGATAAAAGCGGTCCTGGGGTACGTATATGTAGGGGACGTCTTCTTCTCTTCGATAAAGGAAATGGGAAAGGATCATTCGGTTTACAGCCCTGTGCCCCACAATAATGATGCTGTGTGAATCCCGACTCAAATAGAGGGCTTTTTTGATCCCCATGTCCACGCGGTATTTCATGGAAACGTATCCTTCACCATCGGGATAGATATAATTATATTTATCTTTTTTCCTCGCCAGGGAAACATGGGGCATCCGGTTGCGGATCTCTTCATAGCTCATACACTCACAGATGCCGCTGTCAATTTCATTAAAGTCTTTCAGTGGAATGATGGCGCACTTCTCCTGCAACGCCTTGATGGGGACGGCCGTTTGTATGGTTCTCCTTTTCTCACTGGTAAAAATAACCGGGATTTTTTTTCTTTGAAAGTATGCGGCCAGACCCCGGGCCTGAGCTGTACCGTTCTCTGTAAGATCCGAATCGCCGCCGATGCGGTTTTCCAGATTAAAGTGGGTTTCACCGTGACGGAGCAGGAAGAGATTTTTGACCGTATCCGTCACCAGAAAATCCCGGATTCGGTCCCAGTAAGGAATTTTATCGGTAATTTCTTCCGCCAGGATTTTGTTGTTCAGGGAATCCAGTTTGACGTAATTACGTTCAGATGAAAGGGGTGTGTACAGGAGCTGGTAGTATTCAATTCTTTGACGGAAACTTTTAATGGCTTCTTCTTTTGCCAGATGGCTGAATTCCGGCGAAGCCACCTTTCTCTGAATTCCGGCCTTGAGAATCTTTTCATCCCCATTGATGCACTCAATAAAAAGAATCGGATGGTCTGTAATGGAACTGGTGATTTTCTCCCTTCGTTTCAGGCTCACGTTGGTGGCATCCAGAATGGCCACATATCCCGTCTTTCCCAGGTAGTCCACGGCACGGCCCATGTTGGTGATCGCAATTTTTTCCCGAAGTTGAACCCCTTGTTGATTGTCAGGGGCGTAGAACTTCGGTTTTGAACTCTCAACGCCGGTCAGTCTCCGTCTGAGATCGCCATTGTTGAAAATGCCGGTTTTGATGCCGTATTTGGTCAGGTTTTCTTTCAATCTGTTGGCGATGGTGGATTTTCCTCTGGCGGGAAGACCCACCATGACGATGTAGAGTTTGTTGTTGCGCATGGTTCATATACCCCGAAATGATACCCTGGTTTACCCTTGATCTTTCCAAAAGAACATCTATAATAAAAAACGTAACCTGTAAGCAACCCCATTTGATGGATATGGCGTTTCATAAAAGGGAGGTAAGAGCATGGCACAAACATCTGTATCGAGGCCAAGGGCGGAAACCCTTGTAAATGATTTTGTCAGGAGCGTATACAACTGGATGGCCATCGGGCTTGGTCTGACGGCGGTGGTGGCGCTGTATGTTTCCGGAAACGAAGCGCTCACCCGGCTCATCTTCGGGAATTCAATGATCTTCATTCTTCTGATTGTGGCGGAACTGGGTCTTGTCTTTGCCATTTCAGGCATGGTCCAAAAAATGAGTGCCGGGACGGCCACATTCCTGTTTGTCCTCTATTCGGCCCTCAACGGTGTTACCCTTTCGTTCATCTTTTTAGCCTATACCCAGACCTCCATTGTCAGCACCTTTTTTGTCTGTGCCGGTACCTTTGTGGCGTGCAGTATTTATGGCTGGATCACCAAAAGGGACCTGACCAGCATGGGCGGGTTCCTGATGATGGGTTTGATTGGCATCATCATTGCGTCTCTGGTGAACATGTTTTTCAGAAGCCCCGGCATGAGCATGGTCATCAGCTACATCGGGGTCATTGTTTTCGTGGGGCTCACCGCCTACGATACACAGAAACTGAAAAACATGGCGTTGACCCAGCCTGTGGATGCGGACGGCTCAGTGGTCAGGAAAGGGGCGATCCTGGGGGCGTTGTCGCTCTATCTGGATTTCATCAACCTGTTCCTGATGCTGCTTCGGATTTTCGGTCAGAGCCGGGATTAACTTCCTCCGGCCTAATTGATTTTTCATTGAACAGAGAATCCTCCTGATCGAATCGCTCATCCGTCAGGGGGATTTTCTTTTTTGGGGGATTCCGGGGATGGTGTTTTGGCGATGATGAAAGGGGACAAGACATTTGTAATCGGTGACATCCATGGCCGGCTCGGGATGCTCGAAAATCTCATGGCAAAGATTCCCTGGCGGCCGGAAAAAGACGCCCTGATTTTTCTGGGGGATTATGTGGACCGGGGGCCGGATCCCAGAGGTGTTGTGGACTATATTCTGTCGCTGATCCGAAATTATTCCCGGATCAGCTGTGTGCTGGGAAACCACGAGGGGATGCTGCTGGATTACATGGCGGGCGTCAACCAGAAGCTGTATCTGACCAATGGAGGGGGGGGCACTCTGAAGGCCTATGGGGGCGGGAAGGGCCCTCTCAGCACCCGAAGCTTACCCGAAATGCCAAGTGATCACATGATGTTTTATCTTTCCCTTAAATCTTTTGTTGATATCGAAGGCTACTATCTGGTTCACGCTGGATTCAGGCCGGGCGTACCCATGGCCTTGCAGGAAAAGTTCGATATGATGTGGATTCGGGAACCCTTTATTTCATCAACCTATGATTTCGGCAAAAAGGTCATTTTCGGTCATACACCATCCCTGGAGCCGCTTGTGATGAAAAACAAAATCGGTCTCGACACGGGCGCGGCTTACGGTAAGCGGCTCTGTTGTATCGAATTGCCTGCCGAGAAGTTCTATTTCGCAGCGGGGTAGAACCCTCCAGATTCACCATTCCGCATTCCGCAATTCGCAATCCGCAATCAGCTAACGTCCCCGCCAATAAACCGCTCGGCCAACTCAACATCTTCCCTGTTTCCGATATAAAGCGGTACCCGCTGATGAAGCTCTTTCGGATTAATTTCAAGGATCGGCCCGTGGCCGTCGCTGGCATATCCGCCTGCTTCCTTGGCTACCAGGGCAAGGGGGTTCGCTTCCACCATTAACCTCAGCTTTCCCGTTGTCTTCTTGGGGTCTTTTCGGTCGGCGGGATACATGAAAATACCCCCCTTTAACAGATTCCGATGGAAATCCGCCACCAGGCTCCCCACATACCGGGCGGAATAGGGGCGATTTGTTTTCCTTTCAACGGATTTGAAATAATCAATGAGCGCCTTCGTATTCTCATCCCAATAGGTGTAATTCCCCTCATTGACACTGTAGGTCTTCGATTTTGCAGGAATTTGAATATTCTCGTGGGACAGGAGAAACTCTCCAACGCTGGGATAGAGCGTAAAACCATGCACACCCGTTCCATTTCCCGTGGTGTACACCATCATGGTGCTGGAGCCATATATGAAATAACCCGCCGCCACCTGTTCCAGGCCCCGCTGCAGCACATCATTTAAAAGACAGTCTATATCCGTTTCTTCGCTCTTTTTTTTGTAGACGCCGAAGATCGTACCGATACTCACATTCACATCGATATTGCTGGAGCCGTCAAGGGGGTCAAACAGAATAATATAATTCCCCTTGGGATATCGGGAAGGGATGTCGATGAGATCCGCATTCTCTTCGGACCCCATACAGCAGAGCTGACCGATGTGCTGCATCCGTTCGATAACTACCTGGTTTGAAAAAATATCCAGTTTCTGCACCTGTTCATTCTGCACGTTTATTTTTCCGGTGGCGCCCAGAATATCCGCAAGTCCCGCCTTGTTCACTTCCCTGGAAATCACCTTTGCCGCAACGATCAGCTCGTTTAGAAGGGTTGTGAAAGCCCCTGTGGCTTCAGGATTTTTCCGTTGCTGACTCAAAAGATGCTGTGTAATGGTCGTGCCGACGCCTCTATCACTCATTTTCCCATCTCCTTTCCGGTGTGTTAAGGGGGGTAAGTCTACGTTTGACCCCTTCTTCCTGTTTTAACCTCGAACCTTGAACTCTGAAGTCTATAAAGCATTGTTGCGATATTCAAGTCTATAAATCTCCGCCAGGGTCAAAAAAACCGTTATAATCAGGGGGCCGTAGACAATCCCCAGGATCCCGAAAACCTTGATTCCGCCAATAATACCGATAAAAACGAGGAGTGCATTCATTTGCATTCCCTTTCCGATGAGCCGGGGTTTAACCAGATACTCAATGATGGAACTGTAGAAAAGATTGTAAATCAGATATCCCAATGCAAGCCCGTTGTTCCCATGTAGAAACAGTATGATGGTGGTCGGAATAAACACGGCTGAAGCGCCGATAATGGGCAGAAATGCCATGAAGCAGATAACGGTTCCCCAGAGAAAAGGGGAGTCCAGACCAAAGAAGTAAAACCCCAGTCCCCCCAGAATCCCCTGAACAATTCCGGAAAGACCGTTTCCCACCACAATGGCCCTGCCCATTTCCTGGAATTTATGGGTCACCTTTTCCAAGTGATCTTCAGGTACGGGCAGCAGTTCGAAAAAATACCGCTTCAGTTTGGCACCATCCTTGAAAAGATAGTACATGGTGAGACCCATCAGAAAAAACTGAATCAGGAAATTGAGCAGATTTGAGGCGATAGACCTGACCTGGTTGTATAGAAATAAGCCGATATTTTTTCCGATCGAAGACGCCAGTTCCTCAATGGTATCGGGCGTAATTTCAAGCCCGGTCATGTGATTTATTTTTTTAAAGCGCTCTGACCAGACCGGGTCATCCTTCACGATTTCCTTTAACTTGGTCAACGATACCTTGTCGCTGCTTTTCGTGTAAAATTCATAAGCCTCGTTGGAGAGCGTACCGATGAACCAGCTCATGGGAATAATCAAAGTGATCATGATGAAAACAGTAAAACAAAGGGATGCCAATATCTCCCGATTTCGAAATAGCGCCTTAACCTTTGCATACAAAGGGTAAAAAACGCTGACAATGAGCATGGCCAGAATGATAGCCGACAAAAAGGCCCAGAAGAGCTTAAGAATCAACAGCAGTGAACAGGACAGGAATATGAGAAAAAACCGTGCACCTTGCTGTTTATCCATACATGTCGGTTCTACCATGGTTTTACCATTCCTATGTGGTAACGGTTCAGGGTTTCCGATTCAAAGGACGTATCCTTTTTCAACCGGTAACCGGCAACCGGCAACTGTAAACGATTCTATTCCTTTATATTTTTATCCTGATCTTTTTTTCCAACTTTTCCGAATTCAGGTTAAACAACGCATCCAGTAATGCGGGGTGAAATGAACCCGGGCCCTTGGATTCGGATGCCGCTTCTTCACCCGCCAGGCCATAGGTGGCCAGGGCCGTGGCCGTGGCCTCAAGGCTATCCCCATCCACAGCCAGAAACGCGCCGATCAATGCGGTAGCCGTACAGCCGGTTCCCGTGACATTCCCCATTCGTTCGTGTCCGTTAAACACCCTGAGAACGCGTTTCCCATCGGTGACCAGATCGACGGGGCCGGTTATGGCAAGGGTTGCATCCAATTTTTGGGACAGGGCAAGGGCAGCCCCTTCCGCTTCGTCCACCCCATGGACTGCATCAACGCCTTTTGTTTGCGAATCTTCACCTGCCAGGGAAAGTACTTCCGAGGCATTTCCGCGAATCACGCTGATGGAAAGCGTGTCTGTCAATTTCTTGGCTGTGGCGGTGCGAAATGCGGTTGCCCCGGCACCCACCGGATCCAGAACAATGGGGGTCCCCAGTTCATTGGCCTTTTTTCCGGCCATCAGCATGGCGTCCACCCAAGGGTGTGTCAGGGTGCCGATATTGAGAACCAGGGCTCCGGCAAAGGAAACCATCTCTTCCACTTCTTCCGGCGCATGGGCCATCACTGGGGACGCGCCGAAAGCCAAAAGGGCATTTGCCGTGAAATTCATCACCACAAAGTTGGTAATGTTATGAATCAAAGGTTTTTGAGCTCTGAGTGCTTTAAGGTTTATCGCTGCTTTTCGTGCCAGTTTTTCGTCAAACATGTTGTTTCCCTCATTTTGAAAAGTGGTCCCAGCCGGACAGTTCAACCCGTCGGGAATCGCCATTGTATCCGACGATTTCAATGCCGCCTTTGTTTGCGGTGATATTACCGATTTCCGTAACCGGGGTATGGCTTATGCCGGTAACAGTGTTACGGATATGGGCCACATGTTCAGGGTTACAGGTGATCATCAATTCGTAATCATCACTCTCTTTTAAAACCCAATCCAAAGTTTCTCCGCCCGATGCTTCAGCAAATTGTCGGAGGGCCCGGCTGATGGGCAGGTCCTTCTCGTAAAGTTCGGCCCCGACGCCGCTTTCATCACAAATATGGCCAAGATCACCCAAAAGACCGTCACTGGTATCGATCATGGCATTGGCAAGGGCCGTTTTCGCAACGGCATGCCCTTCAACCGCGCGATGGGAGGGGCACTGGTAGGCCGTAATCAGTGGGTTGTCACCCCATGTTTTACCGGATTCGGACTGAAGCAGAATTTCAAGCCCTGCAGCCGATTGACCGGGATACCCCGTTATCAGAATCACATCTCCCGGTTTAGCGGTGGAGCGGCGCACCATTTTACCCGATTCAACTTCTCCGATCAGGGTGATGTCGATAAAATTCGCTCCAGTGGATTTTGTCACATTACCACCGATGACAAAGGCTTGAAAAGGATTTAATTCCATCAGAAATCCACGATAAATGGCGATGACGTCTTCAAGCAGGGTATCCGACCGGAGCCCCAGGGAAATGAGGGCGTAGCAGGGCCTCCCGCCCATGGCGCCCACATCGCTGATGTTCAGGGTCATGGCCCGACGTCCCATGTCGTGGGCAGAGATAAATTGCGGCAGGTAATGCCGGTTTTCCACCATGCAGTCGCAGGTTATCAGGAGATCATACCCCGGGCGGGGTTGAAAGGCGGCGCAGTCGTCGCCGATGCCGAGCGTGTTTTTCGGTAGTGCGACACCTTCATCCCGAATAATCTCATGGATTCGATCAATGAGACCGAATTCTCCAACCTGCGCCAGGGTCCGGCTCATGTCAGGTCACAATTTGTGTCTACTGTTTGCATGGTCAGAAGACTATTTCAATGGTATGTCCGATGTCAAGACAATGAAAGCTGAAGTCGAGGGAATCAGAGTGTGACGCCCATTGGAAGAGGGATCCCGAGTTCAAGTAGACGGGTACAAAATCATGGGTCGGAATGTGAGGCCTGAGTGTATTCCCCTGGTAAGATATTGAGATTCTTTTTGGAACATTGACTTATGAAAGCGTAACCCGAATATTTACCAGACAGAGATCAGATCGCATCAATAAACTCCGCGACGGTGAAGACGGGCACGGGGTTCGGCGAGAGATTCAGAAGGTGTTCGTCTCCGGAGACAATCACCTCTGCGTGACCTTCAATAGCGCACCAGATAAATTTGTATTCCGAGGGATCCATTGTCACAAAAGGCCTGCCGGGTTTAACCGTCAACACTTCGAAATAGGGTAGGATTTCATGGGTCAGGAGGCCGCTTACGAGTACATTGGTATCCACTACAATCCTTTTCATCTGGCGCGCGCCCAACGTACGGCCTCATGGACGCAATTCTCGGAGAGGCCCAGACACTTTATTTTTGCTCTCACTTCTCCAAGGTCGGTCCCATGCACCTCTAAAGGCTTTAACAGAATCTTTCCATCCACATAATCCACGTCAAAATATTGGACATCCGGGAGCTTGGCCATAATGCCTTTTGGAATGGTAATTTGATTCTTAGATGTAAGCTTTGCCAGCATTTCCTTTTCTCCTTACTTCCGGGTTTTCTTACCATGATAATGCTGTTTGAACAGGACGGCAATGGTTTTGCATCCGGGGGTGGGGACATTTTATGAGATGTTAATATTCGGTAACCGTGGTGATATGGAAGGAGAATGCCGCTTTTTGGAAAAGCACTCTGTTTATGCAGGGCCTGACCATCGGCAAAGGCCAGCAGGTTGATCATTTACATCTGCAAATATCAAACAGTCACAACGCTCTGAAGGTGGATTCCTAACTATTTTCATGTTGTTTTTTTCACTACAATATCATAATCTGATGTGCCCTATTGTTTGGGCAGAAAGATGTATGAGGAAATATTAGATTTATTGTTAAAGTGAGTCAAACAAAGATTTGCCCCCTTTACTAAGACCAACGGAGGCAAGAATGAGTAACGGAAAGCTTACAATTAGCCTCAGCAAAACATCCCTCCTCAAGGGTATTCAATGCGTAAAAGCCCTCTATCTCTTCAAGAATCTACCCGCCATTGGAACACAGCCCGATCCGGACCTTGAAGAGAAATACCAGGCTGGCCGGGAAATCGGTGTCCTTGCCCAACAGCTTTTTCCGGGCGGCACTGAAGTTCCTTTTTCCGATTTGTCCGTTGCCGACCAAATCACTAAAACCCGCGAACTCATCGAGACTGGCGCCAAAGTTATCTATGAGGCGTCTTTTGCTTTTGACGGTATCTTTGTCAAGGCGGATATTCTGGTGCGTACCGGTTCGGCCTGGGAAATCAACGAAGTTAAGATGTCCACGTCTGTTAAGGACCCCAATTATGATGACGCGGCAATCCAGTATTACGTGGTAACCAATTCCGGCCTGCCTGTTTCGAAGGTTTCTCTCGTTCATATTAACAATAAGTACGAGAGGCAGGGTGATATTGATGTGCAACAATTATTTACCAGCGAGGATGTGACCGAACTGGCACTGGCGCGACAGGACGCCTTGCCTAAGATTATCGATGACTTGCGAGAAGCCCTCCGGGGTGATGAGCCGGCCATCGATATCGGCCGATATTGCTCGGACCCGTATCCTTGTGAATTTGTCCCCTATTGCTGGCAGCATATTCCCGAAGATTCCATATTCTCTCTCAAGGGTCGAGGCATCAACAAGTTCGACTACTACAAGCAGGGGATAATTCGGCTTGAAGACCTGCCGCTGGATAAACTGAATGACGCCCAAAAATTCCAGGCGATTTCAACGATCAACAAAGAAGATGCGACAAACCAAGATGGGGTAAAGGAATTCCTTGAAAGCCTCTGGTATCCGCTCTGTCACCTCGATTTTGAAACTTTCGACACTCCCATTCCTCCTTTTGACGGAACCCGTCCCTACCAGAAGATTCCATTTCAATATTCACTGCATATCCAGGCGAAGGAAGGTGCAGAACCGGTTCATTTCGAATATCTGGTTAAACCCGGTGAGGATCCCCGCTGTGAACTGGCCGAAAAGCTGCTCGCTGAAATTCCGGAGAATGCCTGCGTCCTGACTTATAACCAGACCTTTGAGAAGGGCGTGCTGAAGAATCTGGGGGAATGGTTTCCTGACCTAGCCGATGACGTCAATGCCCGAATCGAAAACATTCGCGACCTGATGATTCCTTTCAAAAAGCGGGATGTTTACCGCTGGCAGATGCGAGGTTCTTATTCGATTAAAGTGGTACTGCCCGCTCTGGTACCGGAGCTTTCCTATGAAGAGTTGAGTGTTTCGGATGGTTTGATGGCCATGCGGGTTTATCACGAGATGTGTAAGGCGGATGATCTTGTAAAAGTCGCCGAACTGCGAGAGGGGCTGCTGGAATACTGCCGATTGGATACGTTGGCTATGGTGAAGATACTGGATGAGTTGAAACTGATTACATTGTCCTGAAATCATTCTCCATTTTGAGACATCTTGAACAGACTAAGATGAGTTTTGTAGAAGAAAATTGAAATGGCGAGATAGGGATTATACCGCTGGATTTGTTGTTAACCATAAATATGGGGGTCTTTTATGAGCGAACTCGAATCAATCAAAACGGCGATTGCAAATCGGACATCAATCTCATTCAACTACATTCGAGAAGGAAAGGACCCAGGATTACGTGTTGGGGACCCATATGCCGCTTTTATTAAACGTCTCAAGTCTGGCGAGGAGCGAGTATACCTCCATTTAGTTCAAACCTCTGGAGTTACTGATTCCGGCGCCGAATTTCCAAGCTGGCGACGATTTTTTCTAAACAATGTCAGTAATGTTCAACTCATAAAAGATAAAGCGCCTTTCAAAATTTCAGCGGGTTACAACCCCGCATTTTACGAGTTCCCAATAGCAAAAATTTAAGTGGCAGCAATCGCGTCGTAGGGAGGCAGCTGTGGATGAATTACTCGTAACAGAAGGGACTCGCAGCCTAAAAGTCAGCGTGGCAGGCATCGACGCTGAATCGAGAAGGTCGACGCCTGAATCGCTAAAAGTTACTTTGTTTGCATACGAAGAGGGGCCGCCAGTAAGTCCACTAATGACCATGGAATTGAATACTGAGCAAGCCGCTAGACTCTACGCCTATCTTGGGCGTATTTCTCTTGTCAAGGATCGAGCTTGCACGCTATCTGGCCGTTTTGTTGAGATCGATGATTCAGTCCCTCGCGAAGTCATTGAAGCATTCATTGGTCATCCTGACCTTCTTAGTGATCCAGAAGTCGTGCGTTCAGTACTCAACATGAATCCAGATCTCTGCCGTTCCATAATCGAAAACGAACTCGACACGATAGATATACAAAGTTTGGCGTATCGGCGCCAGCAATTAGATGTTATGAGGAAATTACTCACCAACGATGATTTTTTCGAAGAGTATCGAATCAACGAGGGCATCAAACAGACAGGTCTGGAGGCTGTTTGGCAGCGGTTTTTTGAAAAAAACCAATGGATATTTGGATTCGCACTGCATTATGTTATTGGGGAGGGGGTTGACCCTAATCGTTTAGAGCAGGTGGTTGCAGGGCACTCAATATCGAGTGCTGGAAAGCGGGTTGATGCATTACTGAGAAGCAGGGGGATACTCAGTTCTCTTTGTTACATCGAAATAAAGACACACAAGACCCAACTGCTTCACGTCTCCCAATATCGCCCTGAAGTCTGGCGACCATCAGACGAATTAATCGGAGCTGTTGCCCAGTCACATAAAACAGTGCAGAGGGCGATCGAACATTTGAATCAGGTACTCTCCATAGAAACTGTTCCAGGAGAACCTGCCGAGACTTTCTTCAACTATGCACCCCGTGCAATAGTCATTTGTGGGTGCCTTGGTGAGTTCGATACTGATATAATATCCGATCAAGTACGTTTTAGTTCATTCGAGCTATTTCGACGCAGCACACAGACACCAGATATTATTACATTCGACGAACTCTACGCCCGCGCTGTAGCTATCGTCGAGGCAGGTTTTGCGGCCAAAACATCCACTAGTAATAGTCACTTGGGTGCAAACAAAGTAACGGATTAAAAATTTATTCAATAATTGGTTGTTGGAGAATGGAAAGACAATTTATTTATTGGTCGATGACTTTATGATTGAATATCCGTTCTTTGCACATTCAAAAAAAGACGAGCTATATAAAGATTCTCCCATCCGCTTATGCTTTAAGCAGAGGGAACTGGTAGTCTTAGTCTGGATTTTTGAGTTGGTGAAGAGAATTGAAACCTAACTGAAACCTCATTTATAATTGCTGATTAAAATAATGCATTTCATCCATACAGCTGACATCCACCTCGGTAAAACCTACCGCAACTCCCCCGGCGAAGCGGAACGCTGCGAAGATTTTTTTCGTTGCCTGTCGGGTATCGTGAAAGATGCTTTGAGTGAAAAGGTCGACTTTGTGTTGATCTGCGGTGATCTATTTCACACCGGGCAAATACTGCCGAAAACCTTTGCCAAAACCATCGAAACCCTGCAACCTCTTAAAGAAGTAGGCATCCCTTGTATTGCCATTGAAGGCAATCATGATTGGATTCACAGGCGAAACAATATCTCTTGGATGGCAGCCCTTTCCGAAATGGGCTATATCCGTTTGCTGCGTCCGGATCGCACGGAAGATGGCGGCTATCGTTTCGATCCATTCGATGAAGAGACCGGGATGGGTGGGCATATTGAGATCGACGGTTTGAATCTATACGGCCTCGGTTATATCGGCGCCCAGGCCGGAAGCCATGTTGAGCGAATCTGCAATGCGGTAACCACCGAGAACAATCTGCTGCTTTTCCATGTGGGCATCTGGAAGTACTCGCCGGTTGAAATCGGCAACATGAAGATCGAAGAGGCCCATCCCCTGGCTGAAAAATTCAGTTACGTCGCCCTCGGACACGGCCACAAACCATACGTGATTGAAACCCCGGAAGGAACGCCCTACGCATACAATCCCGGAGCACCTGAACGGGTCAACTTCGGCGAAGAAAAGTACGATAAGGGATACTATTTTGTAACCGTCGAGGATGGTAAGTTTTCTCCGGAATTTCGGCCAACCGATCCCCGGCCCATGCTGGTCGAGGTCATCAATCTGGGCGGGGCGGAAGATGCTGAAAACGCCCTTGCCCGCTTCCGCGAACAGGTACGAGAAAAGTTGACTGATATCTCCCATAAACGTGCACCATTGCTTGAATTGAAACTGGCGGGACGGGTCGGGTTCCACCCCTTTGAACTGGGGCGAGAACGGTTACGGCTGACCCTCGATGAGTTCGTTTCGCCATTGCACCTGGAAATAAAAAATCGCCTTTCTCTGGTAGCCCGGATCGGTGGCGAGGAAATTGTCAAGAAATCCCTTGCCGAGATTGAAAATGATGTGCTCCATGAACTGATCGGAGCCCACAGCAAATACCAGGGCCGTGAAGAGGAATTGGCCCGGTTGTCACTGGCGATCCGAGACCTGGTCCTGAAGGGTGATGTTGAAGATGACGAATTACTCGGGCTTTTCTCGGAGAAAATTTGACCCATGCAAATTCTCTCAATCTCTTTGAAGAACATCAAATCCCATCGTGACAAGAAACTGCATTTTGTCAACGGAATCAACGTACTGTCCGGCGACAACGGGGTCGGTAAAAGCACGATCTTTGAGGCTGTCGGCTATGCTTTGTTCGGAGTTGATGCCCGTGATTTTGTGGGCAACATCGAGCGTTTCATTACCATCGGCGCCAAGAAGGGCGAAATTGCAGTGACCTTTGCAACCGATGATGGTGAAACATACCGGGTTTCCCGCAGTGTCGGAGCCGGTTCCAAATGGCTGCTTGCCAGAGAGATCGGCGGGATTTTCGAAGTTGAGGACCATGCCGGAGCCCCGGAAACGGAAGCCCGGATCAAGGAACTGCTCGGGCTTGATAGCGGCCGTCCCCTGGCTGATCAATATAAACTGGTGATCGGCCCTTTTCAAAACGAATTTCTGGGTCCTTTTGTAATCAAACAGCCGACTAAGCGTCAGGAGGCCTTTGACGAGATCCTCGGGATTGATGCCTGGCGGAAAACATATAAAGGCACCAGCACCCTGCTGGCGTCAGTCAAAAACAAGATTGAAGTACTGAACGTTGAGATAGAAGGCAAAAAGGAACAGGTTGTCGTCCTGCCCGAAAGAGAAAAAGAATTGACCGGATTAGTGGCAGACGCTGAAGCACAACGGAAGATCTTGTCAGTTAAGAAAGGGGCTTTGGCCGAAACCGAAAAACAGCTCGCTAAACTTGATGGACAGGAAAAAACGGCTAATACTGTTAAGTCAGAGATTCAGATCCTTGAAAGTCGCATTCGTGACGGAGAAGGGAAAATAGTCGAGCAGGAAAAACGGGTTACAGAGGCCGAGATAGCCTTTAAAACCCTCGAAAAAACCAGGGCGGGCAAGGAAGTGTTTGAGGCGGCTGAAAAAAGTCTTATGTCTCTGCGGGATCAGGAGAAGCAGAGACGGAAGATTGAACAGGATATTGGTGTGTTGGATAAAGAAAGCATCCGCCTTGCCCAGGCATTGGAACACGAAAGGCGTGAAGTTGAGAAAATAGAGAAACAACTTACGGGAGATGAACGCCGGCTCAAAAAAGATCAGAAGGACCTTGCAGCAGATGATAGTTTAAACAAAACCGCAGTCCGATTGCCGGATTTAAGAAAAACGGTGGAAAAGCTTCGCTTGACTCAGGGGCTTCTTGAAGGGAGCCGGGCCGGATTACAGGAAGGAAAAGAAAAACTGGCCGAAGGGGTTTGCCCGTTCTTCAAGGAACAGTGCCGGAACATTGCCGGTAAAGCCCCACGGGACGTTTTCAGCAACAGGGTAGCCGAACTGGACAAAGAAAGCCTTGATCTGGATAAACGATTGGGTGGACTGGGCCAAGAGATCGCGGAAGCTGAGAAAGCCAAACAGAAACTGGATACAATAAAGGTGCGTGAACAGGAAATCGAAAAACAACTAAATGCTCTAAGCAAGAGACGAACAGATAATAATGATCGAAGGATAGATCTTAAAAAGGTCCGAAAACAACAGGAAGAGGCTGAAATAAAGGCTTTAGCCCGGAAAGAAGACCTCAAGAAGTACCATAAACTGGATGCCGAAACAGCAAGGATTGAAAAATTACGGACTGAACATCAGGTGGCCCGAGATGCCTTCTTTGCCAACCGGAAGGATGCCAAAGATCTGAACAATCGGCGCGAATCCTTGAAAAAGATGTTAAAGCTTTTTGAGGAATTGAAACAGGCTCTTGTCGGCAAACGGAAAGAGCTTGTAAAGATAGAGAAAGAGTATAATTCAAAACGCCATGCGGAAGTTCGTTTGATAAAAGAGCAACTGCTTGCAGCGGTTGCCACTATAAAGCAGAAGATTGATGATCTCGGTAAGGATAGACTCCGGCTCGAAGAAGAGATCAAAAAAATGAACCGGATCAAAGATGAGATCAAGGCCCGGCTGGCTGAAAAGAAAAGCCTTGAAGGCAAAGAAGAGTTGGTCAGGTTCTTGCGGAACAAGATCTTTAATAATGTTTCGGCGCAACTCTCTGAACGCTTTCGGGAGGAAATTAGTTTACGGGCGGACATTATTTACCGCAACATCGCCGAGACCGATGAAGCGCTTTACTGGGGCGACAAATACCAGATCGTTCTGCGGGATATGCAGGATGGGGCGTTAAGGGAGCGAACCGATGACCAGTTGTCCGGCGGACAGACGATGAGCGCCGTGGTCGCCTTGCGCTTGGCCTTGCTACAGACCATTGGCGCACGAGTTGCTTTTTTTGATGAACCCACATCGAACCTGGATGCAGCTCGCCGTGCTAATTTAGCGCATGCATTCCGGGCCATCGACGTGGGACGTGAAGAGGTAACGGAGCACTGGTACGACCAGCTCTTTCTGATTAGTCACGATATAGCATTTACGGAAGTGACTGATCAGGTTATTTCTCTTGAATACGAAAAGGAACATCCGTAAATCTTGGGATTAAAGACCCAAATAGGGGTTTGTCCAAGACAAACTATAGAAATTGTATAATATTTCAGCTGTTTATGAATTGGGGCTGATCTCCGAAATGGCTTGAGACTTTGGGTTGAGTATTATGACCGGGAGCGATTTCATCAATCGCTTGGTGACTTGACGTAGATGAAGATTATTTTAAAGACCATCATATCCTCAAAGCGGTTTGAAAAATGGTGACCGCCGCCCGGAAGGCCAGGTCCAGTCGCCCGAAGGCTTTTTACATTGGCCCCGGAGCTGAAAAGAGGTAGTGGCAAGGGTTGGCAAGGATGTTCCCCGTCCTCCCCCACGAATAAACAAGGAGGCGCACCATGAAAATATTTACAGCAGTCGTGGAGAGATGCTCGGATACCGGGCTTTACGTGGGCTTTGTCCCAGGTTTTCCTGGCGCTCATACTCAGGGTGAAACGTTAGATGAACTAAATACGAATTTGAAAGAAGTCATCGAAATGCTCCTTGTGGATGGCGGCCCCAAGCTTGAAACCGAATTCGTCGGCACACAGACAGTCATGGTGGCCTAACCCTCTGCAAAAGCCATCGCCACCGCCAAGTCCGTCTCATAGGAAAGGCTTAACAGCACCCGGCCGCAACCTTTGGCCTCCGCGCGCCTCTTTATATCTCCTCGAAGATGGGCCAGCGGCTCACCGTGTCGCCCCCGGCCCACCTCGATTTCCCTGAAATCCACCTCCCGATCCCAGCCCAGGGCCAACGCCTTGAATACCGCCTCTTTGGCGGCAAAGGCCGAGGCGAAATAGTTGGTGGGATTGTCCGAGCAGTGGGCTTTTTGTATTTCATCATCTGAAAAGACCCTTCTTAAAAAAACCTCGCCCGAGCGTGCTATGGTTCCGGCCATGCGGCCAAGTTCGATTATATCGATGCCGATGCCTGTCATTCATTCCCTCCCCTCCGGCCGGAATCTTCTTGAGCCAGGGCCAGGGCCTCTTGGGCAATCAGCAACTCTTCATTGGTGTGGACCAGGGCCACATTTACCCTGGAGACGTCGCTGCCGAGGAGGCAGTCTTCAGCACCGGCCCTTTCGTTGCGAGCCAAGTCCAGGTTTATCCCCAGAAACTCCATGCCATCCAGAACCATCTTCCGGATGAGAGGCGAATTTTCCCCTATGCCGCCCGCGAAGGCAACCAGATCGATGCCGCCCATGGCTGCGGCATAGGCGCCGATGTACTTTTTCAGGCGATAGCAATACATCTCCACGGCGAGCTTGCACCGTTCGTCTCCCTCATGGACCAACGCGATGATTCGTTGCATATCGTTGGTGCGTCCCGATACACCCAATAATCCGGAATCGTGGTTGAGCATCCCTTCCACCTGTTCACGGCTCAGATTCAGCTCTCGCTGCAAATAGAGCACCACCCCCGGGTCCAAATCTCCACAACGGGTACCCATCATGGCCCCTTCCAAAGGGGACATGCCCAGACTGGTATCCGCCGAACGGCCGTTTTTAACCGCCGCGACGGTTACACCGTTTCCAAGGTGGCATATGACCAATTTACTTTCGGAAAGTTCCAGCTCGGCCAAATGAGCCGCCCGGGAGGCCACATAGCTGCAGGAGGTGCCATGAAAGCCGTATTTTCTGATGCCGTGCTTTTCATAAAGTTCGTAAGGGAGCCCGTACATATAGGCCCGTTGGGGCAATGTCTGGTGAAATGCCGTGTCAAAAACCGCCACGTGTCCGGCCCGGGGAAGCATATCCATGGCCTGCCGGATGCCCTCCAGGTTGGCCGGGTTGTGAACAGGGGCCAAAGGGATGCATTTTTTCATTCCCGCGATGACGTTTTTGTCCACAAACACCGCACCGGTGAACCGGTCTCCACCGTGTACGGTACGATGTCCCACCAAGCCGATCTCCGAGGGGTCGCCCAAGGCGCCGTGCGCACTGTCGGTGAGTACATGCATGATGGCCTCAAGGCCTTGTCGATGATCGGGCCGATTCAAAACCGTGCTTGATCTAATTTCAGGGCTTTGGTGCTTCAGCACGGCGTCCGGACTGCCCAGGCCGCTGACCGCTCCTTGGGCCAGGGAGTGCAGCCCCGCGGATTCGCCGGCTTGAAATACCCGGTATTTGATGGAAGAACTGCCGCAGTTGATGACCAGTATCTTCATATCCCTGCTCTTGCGGCAACCATCAGACTTGCGCCGACAACGTCTTCCACCGTGGCCCCACGGGACAGATCGCTCACCGGTCTTGCAAAGCCTTGTATCACCGGCCCGTAACTGGCAGCATTTGCCAGGTGTTGCACCAGCTTGGCGCCGATATTTGCGGAATTCAAATCAGGAAAAATTAGAATATTGGCCCGACCGGCCACTTGGCTTTCGGAATTCATTTTTTTTAGTGCCACGGATTCCATGAGAGCCGTATCGGCCTGCATTTCGCCATCGATCATAAGATCCGGCGCCTTTTGGCGAGCCAGTTGTGTGGCTTTGACCACTTTGTCCACCAGCGCATGGCTGGCGCTGCCCCGGGTGGAAAAGGAAAGCATGGCCACACGGGGCTCCCAACCCAGGAGATCCCGGGCGCTATGGGCGGTGCTGACGGCAATATCCGCCAACTGTTCCGGATCGGGATCCGGGTTGACTGCGGGGTCGGCGAAAATGATCCTGCCATCTTCTCCTCCCGTAAAACCGGGCGCCTCCATGACGAAAAAGCTGGAAGCCAGACCGATCCCCGGCTGGAATCCGATCATCAATTCGCTGGCCAGGATCACATCTTCGGTGGGATGGGCAATGCCTGCCACCATTCCCCCTGCGTCTCTGCTTTTTACCATCATGGCCCCAAAGCAAAGGGGCTGGGACACAATCCTTTTGCCCACGCTTTGGGGCATATCGCGATCCCGGCAGTATTGGTCTATATATCGCTCAAGCGCCGGTGAGGCGCCGGGATCGATGATCTTCAAGGGGAGGCGGCCGTTGTTCTTGGCCTTAGTTTCCTCTCCCATTAATTCGCCATTGCCCAGCAGAATGGGACGGGCTTGGCCCCGCTCCGCCAATTTCACGGCTGCCTCCTGAATGATGGGATCCTCACCCTCCGGAAAAACGATTGATGAGAGTGATTTTTTCGCCTTTTGGGCCAAATATTCCATTAGATCCATATGCATCTCTCACTTATCTGGTTTAGAAGTGAATGATTTAGGGAGGGCCGAAGCCCTCCCGCAATTTCATAGCTTGTCGTTGACCATTTCCACCACTTCCCCAATGGTTTTGGGTTTGCGGATCTCGAAGTTGTCGATCTCAACGCCCAGTTTGTCCTCCAACAGAGCGGCCAGTTCGATGCGGCTCACCGATTTCATGCCCAAATCCTCCGCCAGTTTTAAATCAGGCCCCATATGAGCGGGATCCTTTTTGGCGATTTTGGCAATGATTTCATGCACCACCTGTGTGGTGTTATCCATGTTGTCCTCCTTACGGCTGTTTGAAGGCCAGGACGTTCAACCCCTGCACCTCCAAAATATCCGGAACCACATCCACCGGGCCCATGTCGAAAAACCCTTTGAGGGTCTCAGGATCGATGGATACCCCGGTAATGATGGCCTGCAAATACACATCTTCTTCCAGTTGGATGTGCCCATATGCGTAGGGCGCAAGATCATTAAACCGGGGATTAGGCGGCGGTGCCATGCCATGGGAGACATAAAGCAGTTTGCCCTTTCCCGAGAGTTCAATCCATTCCTGCTCATAACTGCCGCAGGAATTACATGCGGTGGTGGGGGGGAATGTCACCTCTCCACACTGTTCGCATTTTTTGCCCATGAGTTTTCCTTTGCCAAGTGCATCGTAATAGCGTTTGATAATGGAATCCGTCATCTCTATTTCCCTCCTTCCAACACCAGAACGGTGCTGATCATGGCGTATCCGTGGGTATGGATTACCGCGGTTTTGGGCGGATTCTGAATCTGCCTGGAACCTGCCTGCCCCCGCATTTGCTTAACCGCCTCATAGGTGTCCGAACCGGCGCTGGCAGCCCAGGCATGGCCAAAGGCATGACGGCCGCCGTGGGTGCTCATGGGTTTGTCGCCGTCAAACCGAAGGCGCCCCTCCTCGGCATATTTAAGGCCTTGGCCCTGAGGCAGATATCCGGAGAGTTCGGCCACGCAGATGCTCATGATGTGGGAGCAATCGTGGGTATGGAGATAGTCGATGTCATCTGAAGTGATGCCGGACATCTCATACGCCTTTTGGAAAGACTGCTCATCAATGGGCATGACCGTGGGATCATCCGTGTACCAGGGAAGATCCATAACGCTCATGCCGAAGCCTTTGAGTTCCACCGGGTCGGAAGCGCCCGCCACGGCTTCTTCGGGCCTGCCCAGCACGATTGCCGAGGCACCGTCGGCCGGGGTTACCACGCTGTAAAGCCTGGAAGGCCAGGCAACATGCGGGTTGTAGCGGGAAGTCCAGAATTCCCAAGCGTCATCAAACCCCAACTGTTTGGCCTCATCTTCCAGGGTTTGCTGACGGATGGCTTTGGGATTCATGGATCCGTGGAGGCGACGGGTGCGGCACAGCTCAAAGAGGCCTCGATCCAGCTCATCAAGGCTGATGCCGTGTTTGCGGCAGTAGCCCAGAGCGTTGAAAGCGTTGTAGGTGGGGAAGATGTCATAGCCTTGGGGTACGCTATAGGCCTGGTTGACGCAATGATCGGTCCAAAGCCACATCTCTTCCGTGGGGATGGTGCCCCGTTCAAAGGGGCTCAATTCCTTGGGCTGGCTCTGGGTCGACTCCAGCCCCACCACCAGAACCTTGTCGTAGACTCCCGAGGCGATCCCCATGGCTGCCATGGAAGCGCCCACATTGGTTGTGGAGCAGGCCGCATCAAAATGGACCCCCGCCTTAAATTGGGTCCCCAGCCAATTGGCGACCTGGCTGTAAGTGGCCGGCATTTGAGATGTCTGCATGGTCACATTGCCCACAAATACCGCGTCCACGTCCTGAGGCCCAAGGCCGGCGTCGGCCAGGGCCTCGCGGGCCGCCTCCGCAGCCAATTCCTGGAGGCTGAGCCCCTTTATCTCCGGTGTTTCCAACAGATTCCCGAACCGGGTGCATCCAACTCCCAGGATGTAGGTCGGTTCCTTCAATTTGTTTGCCATGGTCTGACTCCTTTCTTGTTTCCAATAAACTTCGTTTTTGGGATATTGACCTCGCAAGGCGCTCTCATGATCGCTCGGCCGGAAAAGCCCTTGACTTGAGAACAGGGGCAACGTATTAAGTAAGATACCGTAATTAAATGAGATCGTCTTGTTCCACCGTGCAGGAAAACTTGACTGAAAGTGCACGGAAAAGACCGGCACCCGGTTCACGCGTCAAAGGATATTGCCAGTGATGTCACCCCCCGACGACCTATTCTGCCAAAAATGGTCCAGCCGAAGCTTTCGCCCAAGGGAACGCTTCGATGCCTGGCAAGGGGCGTTGAATGCGTCACATCTTGGTTGGACATTGCACAAGAATCAGAAGGCGGGCTTTAGAGCGGAGATCCAGGTCAGCAAGCTGCCGGATCTGCAGGTGGTACGCTGCCTGTGCCAACCCTGCAGCGGCTTTCGCGGAAGGCGGGAAATCGCGGCCGGCGGGGTGGCCTACTATGGCCTTTTGCTCTTACACCAAGGGCAGGAAGAGGTGACGGTGGGATCCCGGACGGCATTTCTGGAACCGGGCAATATCTTGTTATGGGACTCCACTGAACCCATCCATTTCAAACTGCACTCACCCGTTTACAAAACCACTGTTCTGGTGCCGCAAACCCGGATGGATGACGCTCTGCCACAGACCCGACGTCTGGTGGGGAAACCCATGGACTGGCGGCAGGGTCTGGGGGCTGTGGCTGCCTCCCATATCGCCGCTTTGTGCGCCCAGGCCTCACATATCCACCATCTTCAGGCTCATCCCGCCGCTGAGACGGCCCTGATGCTTATCGCTGCCAGCCTGGGCAGTCAGGAGTCCCGGGCCGGAGAATCTGCCCGTGCAGCGTTAGCTGATAGAATCAAAACCCATATTGAAAACAACCTGGATGACCCGGCCTTAGGGCCCGGGACTCTGGGCGAGCGATTCGGCATTTCCATCCGCTATCTCCACCTTTTGTTTGCAAATGAAGAATATACAGTCTCCCGCTGGATTCTGGAGCGGCGGCTGGAAAGCTGTCGTCGTGATTTGTTGGTGGCCGGCCCCCATAAAAATATTACTGAAACGGCTTTCGCACGAGGATTTAATGACGGGGCTCACTTCAGCCGGGTTTTTAAAAAGCGATACGGCGTCACTCCCCGTGAATACCGCCGGAGCAAAAACCGTAAAGGGTGATTATTTGAAATGAATGACCACCCCCTAAGAAGCGTATAATAATGAGAATCAGTGCAGCACCTACCTGCCCAATGCTGATGTTAAGTTGTTTTTTGATTCGATCGAGAGAAAGCCGTGTCTTCGGAATGATGGATCGGTTTTTGTAGCAAGGTCTTCAGGCCGCAACCCATAACCCAGTTGCAGCAAATACTGACCTCTGGTATGTTGCATTGAAAACACAGGTTCGGGTTCATTCCCATGACAAGCATCGACTGGGTTATACTCTCTATTTACATCATTTCCATTATCGGCATGAGCGGTTATATCGGACGTCGCCAGAAGTCCCAGCCGAAATTCGTGACAATTTCTTCGTAAAACACGAAGAATGAACCATTTATAGCAGTGAAAGTCCGTTTTTTCAAGCACTTATATTCACGCTGACGCGTGTAGTGCCAAAATTATATCATAAATCTTGGCAACGTGCGATTTTCCTTGTAATTTACCGTACATGTTTATTCGCGCTGTCGAGCATAAAAATAAGAAAAGCAATAGAAAATATCGTACCTACAAACTGGTCGATTCTGTTCGAACAGAACGTGGTCCTCGCCAGACAACTGTCTTGAACCTCGGCGCTGATTTCAAACTGCCGAAAAAGAATTGGAAACAGCTGGCCAATTGCATTGAGGAGATCGTTACCGAACAACAGAATTTCTTTGAGTACCCACAAAAAATCAGGGGCCTCGCAGATCAATATGCCAGGAGAATTATTCGAAAACATTCTATTGTGATTGTTCCGGAAAAGAAGCGCTCACCTGATTACGCTACGGTGGATCTGAACAGCATCAACAACGAACTTCCCAGAACTGCCGGCGCTGAGCATGTTGTTTATGAAACCATCAAACTTCTTGAAATTGACAAAAAACTTGTAACCCTTGGTCTGAAATCGCCTGACAGAGCTGCCATCATCGGGGTGATTTGCGGTCGAATGATCGTTCCGGGTTCTGAGAGGGCAACGCATTACTGGTTGCAAAATATCAGTGCATTGGGCGAACTGATCGATTTTGATTTTTCATTGGTTACGCTGGATCGGCTTTATAAGGCTTCGGATCATCTCTTGAAACATAAAAAAAAATCGAAGATCATTTACGAAAAGTTGAAACCGGCATTTTCGATCTGGAAGAAAAGATTATTCTCTACGATCTGACGAATACATTCTTTGAGGGTACAGGAAAACATAATCCAAAGGCCAAGTACGGCAGATCCAAAGAAAAACGCAGCGACTGCCCCCTGGTGACGCTGGGGCTTGTATTGGACATGCAGGGTTTTCCAAAAAGGAGCAGAATCTTTGACGGAAATGTCAGTGAGCCCAGCACTTTGGAAACGATGATCCATGGCTTATCGGATGGAGACAACCCACAGCAATCTCTGCTCAAACCTACCATCGTCATGGACGCTGGGATTGCCTCCGAAGATAATGTCCAATGGCTCAGGGAGCACCACTATCGCTATATTGTTGTTTCTCGAAGGAAAAAGACGGAAATCCCCGCTGATGTAAAGATGGTGCCGGTTAAACAGGACAATAAGACAAAGGCCGTCCTTGTGCAGGCAGGTTTGGTGTACAACAAAGAAGCCGATGAAATGGAGTTGTACTGCCATTCCGTCGACAAGGAGAAAAAGGAAGAAAGCATAAAAAGCCAATTTCAGGAACGGTTTGAAGCAGAGCTGGTGAAAACAGACAAGGCCCTGAATCTGAAAAACGGAACGAAACGCTACGATAAAGTCATCGATAGGATTGGCCGTTTGAAAGAGAAATTCAAGCGGATTTCACACTTATATACCATAACCATACACAAGGCCGCTGATTCTGAAAAAGCAACAAGAATCAAGTGGATACGCAAAAAGGACAAGAAGGAAAGCGGTGTTTATTGTCTGAGAACGTATCAACAAGACCTCAATGAGAAAGAAATATGGGATATTTACACAATGCTTACCGACATAGCGGACGCATTTCGGTGCATGAAATCGGAGTTGGGTTTAAGGCCGAATTATCATCACATTGAACGTCGGTGTGACGGTCACATTTTTATAACCTTGGTTGCATATCATATCATGCAAACCATCAGGACCAAACTAAGAGAAAAAGGAATTCATTTTTGTTGGGAAACTGTTTGCGTGCGGCTTTCATCACATATGAGGGTGTCAACTACTATGAAACGGGAAGACGGCAGAGCCATTCATATCCGGAAGTCATCCAGAGCGGAGTCAAGTCAAAAGGAAATCTATGAGGCACTGGATTTACCCCAACAACTGGGCAAAACACTGAAAGCGATTATCTAAAAGGGATTCGAATGTGTAGTGCCAAAAAGACGATTTTTCGAAATATAAGCCATTGATAATACGTAACTATTTTTCAACCGTCACGAATTTCGGCTAGTATTCCATTTTGCATCTGAAAGGATATGATTCCCAAAGGTCTTTCTCTATCAGAATAGGTTCCAAATGTTAGCGTTGTGTTAGGATATGATTAGATTTCTGTTGCGAATTGATGTTTGATTTATATTATATTTGTAAAATATTATTAGAATTTATAAAGTTTGTTTTGTTATGTTAAACTGATATTGACTTGACCATCAGGACTGCGATAGAGTCCCCTAAGATAAGGAAATGCTTTCAGTTGGAGGTTTCGTATGAAAAACAAATCAATCATTGTGGGTCTTGGGTTTCTTCTCGGATTGTTGCTCGTATCTTACGGCTGCACGAAGACAAAGACCTATAGGATGTCGGAACATGGAAAGGGAACGGAACCTTAACGTACCCCGGCTTCATTGAGATCGACAGTTTTGACGGAGAGGGTGTGAAGGGGTTGTTGTCGCACATTGTTTACGAAGGTAAAAGGGAGTTGGTTTTTTCCGCGGGATCTCACACCGTGGTATTGCGATATTATGATATGTGGGATATCGATGACGACGACCACGAAAAGATCTACTCGAATTATATTACCCTTCGTTTCGACGCAAAAGCGGGCGGTTATTACAAAATCAGCGTTAAAGCGCCGAAAGATCGGCAAAGCGCCTGGAAACTGGCGAACCATTTCAACCCGGATATTATCGATGTGAGTACAGGGAAGACGTTTTCTTATCGAAATGATAATCGATGAATTCCCGAAAGCCTATCGCACCCATATACTGCTTGAGTACTTTATGATCCGCCTGGGTGAGATCGACGAACATCAGGCCGTCAAGGGTTTCGCTAAAATGGCGGTCCACATTGAAAGAAAGAACCTTGCCGCCCAGTTTCACGTACTGCTTTAAAAGGATAGGGACCCCTTCTCAAAATGGTCGCCTACAAATTTCCTCAAATAGTGTTTGAACGAAAACTAGGATTTTTTGTCAAGATCAAGGAAGACCAAAATTTTAACCACAGGAATACATTTAGTATTTCGAGGATTAAAATTTTTATCTGACGCAGAGATTGGCGAAAAAGACAGTTTTCGTTCGGGCACTAAATAGGCCTCGGCAATTTGACTGCGCCCGCTGTTGTGTTGGCAAATAAAAAGAATTCTGGGTTTCATTTCCTTTTGCCAAGGCTTATGCCAAGCGCTTCAGCAACACCTCTGCCATAATCCGGATCAGCCTTGCTGCAGTTTTCAATATGGCGGATCTTGATTTTTTCGGGCGCATCACCCATTGCCCGTGCCGTATTGCCGAAAAGAGCCTTTCGCTTTCCCGCGTTCATCATTCGAAACAGGTTGCCGGGCTGGGTGTAGTAATCGTCATTATCCTCACGGTGGTTCCATTGGTCGGCCGCCCCTTCAAGATCAAGTGGTGGTTCGCGGAAATCCGGCTGTTCCTGCCACTCCCCATAACTGTTTGGCTCATAGCCGATAGTGCCCCCATGATTGTCATCCACTCGCATGGCGCCATCACGATGAAACGTGTGAACCGGGCAATGGGCACGGTTGACCGGGATAAGATGATGATTGACACCAAGACGATACCGCTGAGCATCACCATAGGAAAAGAGACGGCCCTGAAGCATTTTATCCGGGGAAAAGCCGATTCCCGGAACAATATTGGCCGGATTGAACGCTGCTTGTTCAACCTCGGCAAAATAATTTTCAGGGTTCTTATTTAATTCAAGGGTGCCCACATCAATAAGCGGATAGTCTCCATGGGGCCAGACCTTGGTAAGATCAAACGGATTAAATGGGAAGTTTGCCGCATCCTTTTCCGGTACGACCTGAATTTTCATGTCCCATTTCGGGAAATTGCCCTTTTCGATGGTCGCGAAAAGATCACGCTGGTGGCTTTCCCGATCTTTTCCGACAATGGCCTCAGCCTCTTCATCGGTCAGGTTCTTGATTCCCTGTTGTGTCTTGAAATGAAATTTTACCCAGAATCTTTCATTGTCGGCATTAATCAGGCTGAATGTGTGACTGCCATAGGCGTTCATGTGACGATAAGAACAGGGGATCCCTCTCTCACTCATGGTTATGGTTACCTGGTGTAGAGATTCGGGAAGAGACGTCCAGAAATCCCAGTTGTTTCGTGCGCTCCTCATATTTGTTTTGGGATCTCTCTTTACCGCATGGTTAAGGTCCGGGAATTTCTTCGGATCTTTCAAGAAAAAAACAGGTGTATTGTTTCCCACCAGATCCCAGTTTCCTTCTTCCGTGTAAAATTTCATGGCAACCCCACGGATGTCCCTCTCCGCGTCAGCAGCCCCACGTTCTCCGGCCACAGTGGAAAAACGGACGAAAAGCTCCGTTTTTTTCCCGATTTCAGAAAAGATCTTTGCCTTGGTATATCTTGTGATATCGTGGGTGACGGTAAAGGTTCCATAGGCGCCGGAGCCTTTTGCATGCATCCGGCGCTCCGGGATTACCTCACGGTCAAAATGGCCTAATTTTTCCAGAAACCAGACATCCTGCAGTAATTGCGGCCCTCGCGGTCCCGCGGTCATGACATTTTGATTATCGGAAACGGGCGCCCCAACATTGTTTGTTAATTTTTTCTTTTCAGACATGACAAACCTCCTTTTAAATAGTTAAATGAAATTATATCCTACTTAATAATAATTGGCAAATGCCAATATTTTTGTTTTATTAGTTGTCAAACAAAAAAACCATTGCTTTTGGCTTTTCAAAAATAGATATTTTCAAAAAGATCAAATCGGATATTTTTTATCGAATAACCTAATCCTTTGTGAAGATTCTACCGTGCATAGTTACTAGACAAAAAGGAGGAATCCATGGCCAAATCATCAGTTATTGTCATTGGTGCAGGACTGGGGGGTCTTTCCACCGGGATCTATGCGCAAAGAAACGGGTATCAATGTCAGATATTTGAACACGCGCGCCATCCCGGTGGTGTGGCGGCTCAATGGAAACGGCAGGGCTACACCATTGACGGCGGTATTCATTTCTACATGGGTTGGCGGCCCGGACGGCCCGACCATGACATTTATCGGGAACTGGGCATTGATCAGGAAGACCAATATATTGAAATCACCAACTACGGCCGATTTCTGGACCCTGCCCAGGACCGCATTCTGGATATCACGCAGGATCTTGATCAACTGGCATCAACCATGAAGAAGCTCTCTCCCAAAGATGCCGCATTTGTCGACAAAATCATCAACGGTGCCAAGGCCTTCAGGCATTGGAATATGAGCGAATCCATGGGAAAACCGCCGGATATGAGCAGATGGTGGGACACGATCAAAATGATGATCAGCATGAGAGGAACACTTCGTTATTATTCAGGCTGGTATACCCAATCCCTTGACCAGGCTGCCCGGGAACTCCATGACCCCTGGCTGGCGCATATCTTCAGGCATCTCTTCTTACCTGAAGTGCCGGTGGTTTTTGTCATGATCATTCTGGGTGCACTGTCGAGCGGGAACATGGCGGTTCGGAAAGACGGCTCCGGAGGATTTGCCCGGGCCTTGGAAAAGTGTTATCTGGATCTGGGCGGTGAGGTTGCTTATCGATCGACGGTGGAAAAAGTCCTGATTGAAAATGAGAAAGCAGTGGGGGTACGGCTCACAAATGGGGACGAATATCGGGCCGATCATATCGTGTCGGCGGCGGATGGATATTCAACGCTTTATCACATGCTGGAAGGCCTGTATTTAACTGCCCCACTCAAGAAGTTGCATGAAGAATGGCCGCTCTTTAAACCGGTAGTTCTGATGAATTACGGCATAGCCCGCGATTTCTCAAATGAACCATCCATTGTGATGCTGAAACCCACTTCCAACATCGAAGCCGGTTTCTTAACCGGCGATTGCTGGGTCATCCGTGTTTTCAACTACTGTAACAACTGTTCACCGGCGGGACGCGCCCTCGTTCAGGTCATGATCGAATCCCAATGGCAACCATGGAAAGATATCAGAGAGAATAAAAAGGCTTACAAAATAGAAAAAGAAATGGCCGCCAAGCAGGTCTTGGAGCGGTTGAATGACATATGGCCCGGAATCGAAGATCAGGTGGAAATGACGAATGTGGCTACGCCCCATACCTGGTGGCGCTATACCCGGAATCGTCAGGGCGCTTTTGAGGGGTTTGCCATTACCGATAAGATCTTCAGTACAACGGTGAAGCGAACCCTGCCGGGCCTGGACAATTTCTTCATGGCCGGTCAATGGGTGGTGCCGGGGGGCGGCGTCATCCCGACCCTGGTGTCGGGAAAACATGCCGCCATGCTCATGTGTCGCCGGGACGGAAAAGCGTTTAGGGCAGTCAACTGATGGTGGCCTTTCATCCTTTCACATTTTACTGACTCCTAACTTGCCGCTTACCAAAATCTAACAAAGGCAGGTTGTTTTCTAAAAAGTTTCTTTATTACTCTCTTTGGGTGGCGTAGGAGAGAGATCCCAATTCTGCGCCACCCAACCTTTTTTCGATCCACATCAAAAAAAATCCTGTAATTTATTTCAAGCGCCTATTGAAAGACTAATTATGTTCAAGCGCTTAAGACCGCAATCTACAACCCAGTTGCAGCAAATACCGACCTCTGGTATGTTGCATTGAAAACAAGAGGTTCGGGTTCATTCCCATGACAGGCATCGACTGGTTTATACTCAGCATTTACCTCAGCGCCATTATCGGCATGAGCGGTTATATCGGACGTCGCCAGAAGTCCCAGGAAGACTATTACCTGGGCGGGCGCGCCATGCCCGCCTGGCAGGTTGGACTCTCCATTATGGCCACCCAGGTGAGCGCCATCAGTCTGGTGGGTGCACCGGCCTTTATCGCCCTCAAAGGGAATGGCGGTCTCTTATGGCTGCAATATGAATTTGCCATACCCCTGGCCATGATGGGCATTATGCTCATCATGGTTCCCCTCTACCACCGGACCCGGGCCGTTACCATCTACGAATATCTGGAGAAACGGTTCGGCCGGCTGACCCGCATGAGCATCAGCGCGGTATTCCTGGTGAGTCGGGGCCTGGGTTCCGGTGTGGCCCTGCTGGCCACCGCCATTGTAACCGCGGTATGTCTAAAGTGGCCGCTCTGGCAAACCATCCTGCTCATCGGAGGGGTATCCATTCTTTACACCACATTTGGTGGGATTGTGGCGGACATCTATTCAGATATTCTTCAGCTCATTATTCTTTGGGGTGGATCACTTCTGGCCATTGTCATTCTTTTCGGCATGCTGGATGGCGAAGCCTTTTCCCTGCTGAAGGCGCAGCCCCAGCGATTGCGCGTATTCGATTTCTCGGCCACGGGCCTGGGAGATGGGGAAACCTTCGGATTCTGGCCCATGCTCATCGGTGGCTTTTTCCTGTATCTCTCCTATTACGGGTGCGACCAGAGCCAGGCCCAGAGACTGCTGACCACCGCCACTCCCAGAGAAGCGCAGAAGGCATTATTGATGAATGGTGTCCTTCGCTTTCTCCTGGTTTTGACCTATTGCACTTTTGGTGTTCTGCTTATCCCATTTTTGATGCGTCACCCGGAATTTGCCCATAGATTACAGGATCAACAGCCTGATTTTCTGGTGCCCTATTTTTTGATGGAATATTTCCCGAAGGGAATCCTGGGTATTCTCATCGCGGGATTCTTCGCCGCTTCCATGTCGAGTGTTGACAGCGCCCTCAATTCGCTGAGCGCAGCCACCTATGAGGATTTTCTGGTCCGGATATTTCCGAAATTGTCCAACATATCCGATGCCGCGAAAGTGCGTTGGTCACGCGGGTTGACCGTTTTCTGGGGCGTGGTGGCCACCGGATTTGCCCTTCAAATGATTGGCGGATCGGAAACAGTGCTGGAATTGGTCAACAAAATCGGCTCCGCGTTCTATGGACCCATACTGGCGGTTTTCTGGCTGGGCATCCTGACCCGGCGCGGATCCCAGACGGGTGCCGTCATCGGACTGGCAGCAGGCGTTGCTTTCAATCTCTTTCTCTGGCAATTTTTTGGCAGTGCGGTTTCCTGGTTATGGTGGAATGTGTTCGGGTTTCTGGTTTCTTTTGGGGTTGGGTATGGGTTGAGCGTACTGTCTCCCACCAAAAGTTGTCATGAAGGCTATATTTTGCAGTATCGAGATCTTGTTATGGAATATTTGTCAGAAAAGAAATACTATTGGACCTTGATGGCCGTTTTTCTGCTCATTCTAGTGGCGGGCTTTGTTCTGCAGACGCTGCTTCTATGACATGGTAAAGATCCCGGGCGGCTTTCTGCGGATCATCCCGGCAACAAACAGAGGAAATGACGGCGATGCCATGGGTACCCGCGCCCATCACATGGGATGCGTTGTTTTGGTCAATACCGCCGATGGCAATGACCGGTACCGGCGTTGATTGAACGATTCGTTTGAGACGATCAATGCCGCTGACAGGCCCCGCATCGTCCTTGCTGCCGGTGGGATAAACGGGCCCGAAGCCCACATAATCGGCACCTTCCCGAATACAGGTTTCCATTTCTTCCGGGGTTGCGGCGGATCCCCCGATAATGCGGTCCGTTCCCAGAAGTTTTCTCGCCAGAGGAATGGGAAAATCGTTCTGGCCCAGATGTACCCCATCCGCTTCGGCGGCAATAGCCACATCGATCCGGTCATTGACAATAAAGGTGGCCCCTTTGCTTGCGCACAACCGCTTCATGGCAGTGGCGGTTTTGATCAATTCTCTGGTTGAACCCTTTTTCTGGCGAAACTGGATCGTCTGAGTACCTCCGTCAATGGCCATTTCCGTGAGTTCCAGGTGTGTGAAACGATGCTGCAGCGTGGTATCCGTCAGTACATGCAATCTTCCGATTTTTTTCATTCAGGTCTGACCCCCTTCGATTTTTTCAGGCAAATCCACTATATGGGCAAGAGATTATTTCAATGATATGGGGGATGTCAAGCCAATGAAAGCTCAATCACAAAAGATTCAGTAGTGATTTCCTCTTGCTTTCAGAAAAATGGCTGAGTAGTATCGTTATCTCAAAAGTCCTTCCTCTTGTAATGTTTTCAAGATCATCGCACAGTTTGAACAAGCGGAGGCCACCTGGTTTTTCAACATGCCCCAAAGAATCGGCGTATATATTTGTGAATGCGGTCCCAACATCAAGGATGCTGTGGACATGGATAACCTTTTGGAAGACGCAAGGGAGCACAAAGATGTGGTGCTGGTCAGATCTTTCGGGTTTTTATGCTCACCGGATGGAAAAGAATTTCTGAAAAAGGATATTCAAGCCCACAAATTATCGCGGGTCGTCATTGCCGGGTGTTCTCCAAAAGAAAATGAGCAGACGTTTCGGGATGTATTGAAAAATGCCGGCCTCAATCCTTTTCTTTTGCAAATCGCCAACATTCGGGAACAGTGCGCCTGGGTGATTCAAGAGAAATCGGATGCGACCGAAAAGGCCGGGGAACTGATCCGCGGGGCCATCAACCGGGTGCGTCTGCATGAACCGCTCGAAATAAAGACAATCGAGTGCTGTGCCGATGTCCTTGTGGTGGGAGCGGGGGTTGCGGGAATCAGCACAGCCCTTGCCGTGGCACGGAAGAACCGGAAGGTGTATCTTATTGAGAAAGAGCCTTGTATCGGCGGGAGGGTTGCCGGGCACGAAGATCTCTATCCGGACATGGTGTGCGCATCCTGCCTGATCGAATCCCAGCTGGATGCCATACTGCACCATAATGATATTGAAGTCCTGACATTGACCGAAATGGTTGAGGTAAGAGGGTATCTGGGGAATTTCATGGTCAATGTCCGGCAAAAGGCGCGTTTTGTTGATATGGAGGCCTGTATCGGCTGCGGCGCCTGTTTTGAGGTTTGTCCCGTCACCGTGCCCATGCCGTTTATGGGAGGGATGGCCGGTCGCAAAGCAATTTATATCCCCTATTCAGGCGCGCTTCCCAATGTGGCATTGATTGATGGGGAGAACTGTTTGCGGTTTCAGGGTGAGTTATGCCATTTTTGCCTGGAATCTTGTCCTTTTGGCGCAATTCGGTATGAAGAGACCGAAAGGGTTCGGGTGTTGAAGGTGGGGGCCGTTGTGGTTGCCACAGGCTTCGGTTCCTTTGATCCCCAAAAGGATGTTCGGTATGGCTATGGGAAGGCTGAAAATATTATCACCAGCCTTGAATTCGAGCAGCTGGTCAATTCAAACGGTCCCACGGAGGGGAAAATTCTGCTGACCAACGGTCGACCTCCCCGGAACATTGCCTTCGTTCACTGTGTGGGGTCGAGGACGGAAAAATTCAATGATTACTGTTCCGGTGTCTGTTGTCTTTATACTTTGAAACATGCACACCAGGCCAGGTTGCAGTTGCCGGAAGCCGGTATTTGCCAGTTTCATTCTGATTTGTGTCTCCCGGGAAAAGACGCCCAGCGATTTTACCGGAAAGTTCTCAAAGAAGATGGTATTGAATTTTTTCGCATGCTGCGGCCGGATACCATTGAGATCCGAAAGGGAACCGGAAGCATTTTGATTACCCATACGGATACCCAAGGGGAGTTGGAACGGAACGAATTTGATATGGTGGTTCTGGCTACGGCCATGGAGAGTGGTGTGGAAACAGAAGGAATCGCTGGAATTCTGGATGTGAAACTGGGGGAAAACGGTTTTTTTCAAGAGGCCGATGCCGGATTGGATCCGGTCTCTACTGTTCGGGAAGGGATCTTTATGGCTGGATGCGCGCAGGGGCCGAAAGATATCCCCTCTTCGGTGGCCCAGGGGCATGCTGCAGCCGGCAGAATTATGGGGAAGTTGGCACCCGGAGAACCATTGGCCCTGGAACCTATGGTCTGCGAAATTGACCCGGAGATTTGCTCCGGGTGCCTGGTTTGCATAAGCCTCTGCGCATTTAAAGCCATTGCCCTGGAAGATGATGAACCAGAAGTTTCCATCAATCAGGCCATGTGCAGGGGGTGCGGCGTATGTGCCGCTGCCTGTCCCAGCGGGGCCATAAGCGCCGGGCATTTTTCCACGGGGGCCATATTTTCAGAGTTAAGAGGTCTGATGGGTTAGGTTGAGCCATGCATGGTTTTGAACCGAAGATCATCTTGTTTCTGTGTAACTGGTGTTCCTATGAAGGGGCGGATGCCGCGGGGAGAGGCGGAAAAGAATTTCCGTCTCGCAATCTGCGGGAAATCCGTGTCATGTGCAGCGGTCGGGTCGATCCTCGATTTGTTCTGGAAGCATTCAGGATCGGCGCCGACGGGGTTCTGATTCTCGGTTGCGCTCCGGGCGATTGCCATTATAAGACGGGGAATATTGAGGCATTGAAAAGAATCCCATTGCTGGAGCGGATTCTTCAACAAAATGGTATCAAAAATGATAGAATCAGATTTGATTTCGTTTCAGCCGGCGACGGAGAAAAATTCGCTCGTGTCACCGGGGAAATGGTGAAATTGTTAAAGAGATTGGGGCCGTTTGACCATGCCTGATAAACCCAAAATTGCGCTATACTGGTGTTCCAGCTGCGGCGGATGCGAGGAATCGGTGATTGATCTTTCGGAGGGTCTTTTGGAACTTGCTGAACGTGCGGACATCGTTTTCTGGCCGGTTGCCTTGGACAGCAGACTCAAAGATTTAGAGGCACTGGATGATGGTGAAATCGATCTGTCCCTGATTAACGGCGCCATAAGGCTCCGTGAACAGGCCCGTATGGCTCAGCTGCTGCGTCGAAAATCGAAAGTCATTTTTGCACATGGCACCTGCGCGCACCTGGGCGGCATTGTGGGCCTGGGCAATTTCCACACGGTTCAGGAGATTCTGGAACGGTCTTTCAGGGATGTTCCCACGGTGAGGAATCTCGGCGGAATTCTGCCTGGCGGATCGGTAGAAGGTTCAGAGCGGGGACCGAAACTTTCACCGCTAATTGACAAGGTAATGGCCCTGGATCAGGTGATTGATGTGGATTGTTTTATCCCGGGATGCCCGCCGCCTCCGGAACTTGTGGGGAAAGCTGTATGGTCCGTACTTGAGGGGAAGCTCCCGGAAAAGGGTTTTGTATTCGGGGACGGAAAGGCACTTTGTCACACATGTCCCCTTCTTGAAAGCAAGCCTGAAATAATAAGGGTGAAAAGATTTAAAAGGGTTCATGAAACCGACTGGGATCCGGGAAAATGTTTTCTGCCCCAGGGGATCATCTGCCTGGGACCCGCAACAAGGGGGGGGTGCGGCAGCCGCTGTATCCAGGCCAATATGCCCTGTCGAGGTTGTTTTGGTCCCTTGGAAACAATGGAAGATCACGGGGCCGGCATGTTGTCTTTTATTGCCTCCATGATTGATGCGGACCATGAAGATGAGATCAGGCGGATTACAGCTTCGATCCCTGACCCGGGAGGGCTTTTTTATCGGTACAGTTTGCCCCATTCCATTCTGGGTGGTGGGAAAGGGACCGAAACATGACCCGCAGAATTGTCATAGATCCCATTACCCGATTGGAAGGCCATGGAAAAATCGAGATACGCCTTGATTCCGAGGGTCAGGTGGATCGCGCGTTTTTCCAGATTCCGGACTTCAAAGGGTTTGAGAAATTCTGCGAGGGGAGGGCGGCTGAGGAGATGCCGACCCTTACCCAGAAAATCTGCGGGGTTTGCCCCACGGCTCATCATATTGCATCTGTAAAGGCGCTGGATGCGCTCTTTAGGGTGGAACCCACTGCGGCCGCAAAAATAATAAGGGAGTTGATGCACACGGCTTTTATTTATGAAGACCATCTCCTGCATTTCTTCTATCTCGGGGGGCCGGATTTACTGGTCGGTTCCAATGACAAGGGTTTTGGAAAAAATATCTTTGGTGTGATCGGCAAACTTGGGGGAAAAATCGGAAAAAAAGTTATTGAGATTCGAAAAAGGGTTCGGGGGCTCAATGCCCTAATCAGTGGAAGCCCGCTTTACCCGGTTTGCGGTCTGCCGGGCGGTGTGTCAAAACCGGTATCCGAAAAAGAACGGGCCGGAATAAAGGAAATCGCGGGAGATGCCCTGGCGTTTGCCCGCCTTTGCCTGAATATCTTTGAAGAAGAAGTTCTTTCAAACCGGGAATATGTTGATCTGATGCATTCCGAGGCATTCTCCCTTCAGACCTATTATATGGGGATGGTCGACCGGAAAAATCACGTCAGTTTTTATGACGGTGAAGTGAGGATTGTTGGTCCGGATGGCGGGTTGTTTGAACAATTTGGTGCAGGAGATTATTTGCATCATCTGGAAGAACGGGTGGATACCTGGAGTTATATGAAGACCCCCTATCTCAAAAGCATCGGATATCATGGCCTGTGTGATGGAAAGGGAAGCGGATTGTACCGGGTGGGACCTCTGGCCAGATTGAATGCCGCCGAGGGCATGGCCACCCCGCTGGCGCAACAGGAATATGAACGGATGTTTGATGCGTGCGGCGGGAAACCTGTTCACAATACCCTGGTGTACCACTGGGCGCGCCTCATTGAAGTTTTGTTTGCGGCGGAGCGGATGAGTGAAATTGCTTGCCATGATCAACTGACCGACCCTGGAATCAGAAACATTCCAACACAGACTCCTCAGGAAGGGGTGGGGATATGCGAAGCCCCGAGGGGGACCTTGATTCACCATTATGAAACGGATGAAAATGCGATCCTGAAAAGGCTGAACTTGCTGGTGGCCACCCAGAACAATGCAGGTGCCATAAGCCTGTCCGTTGAAAAAGCAGCCCGAGCATTCATAAAAAGAGGCAGGGTTTCAGATGAGATTTTGAATCGCATTGAGATGGCTTATCGGGCCTATGATCCCTGTATGGCTTGCGCAACGCACTGACTTTATTTAAGGAGATTTTATAATGGCGATTGAAATTTTGGATATGCTGGGTATGAAGTGCCCGCAACCCATACTCAAGATTGCTGTGAAAGCGCCGGATATGAATCCGGATGAAATTCTTGAGGTGCTGGGAGACTGTCCCACGTTTGAAAGAGATGTGCGTGTTTGGTGTGAACGGCTGGGGAAAACGTTCCTTTCCATCAGGGATGAGGGAAGTGGTAGCAAAAAAATTCAGATCCGGTTCTGATGATCGGTGTTCTTTGTTCAGTGAACCGGTAATGAATTGAGTGAAAACTTGAAGAGGATAGGCGGAGAGATGGTCGAAAAGACAACATGCTGGGAAATCCTGCAATGTAGGGAAAAAGAATGCCCCGTGTATGGATTCCGGAAAAAGCATTGCTGGTTGGTGGAAGGTACTCGATGTTACAACGGAATTCAGGGAGATTTTCTCGAGAAGGTGGACTTATGCATTGAATGCGAGGTTTTCCTCAACAATATGGATTCCGCAGCAATGAAAGAGGCATTCAAGGTCATTTCTACGCAATCTTGGTACGCAAGGAAGACGCTTGGAGAGAGGGATCGGGAACTGGAAAACATCAGTCTTGAGATGGCTATGGGGCTCTCAGAAGTTTTCGAAGCGTTAAAGAAAATTTCTTCCGGGGATCCCATGGTCAAAATTTCGGAAGATTCCAGCCTTGAACTGATTGCCAAATTGAAGGAACTTGTCAACAAGACTGCCGAGAATATGGGAGAGATGGTTGATCTGTCCCACGAGTTTGCCATGGGGCTGGCCGAGCATTTCGATGTGCTCCACCGCGTAACAAAGGGTGATCTGACGGCGCGGGTTCAGGGCGAATCCAGCGTTGAACTTCTTGAATCCCTCAAGAATGTGACGAATCAGATGATTAAGAGTGTTGATGATGAAATCAATGAGCGAAAAAAGGTAACGGCCGATCTTAGAAGGAGCGAAGAAAAATACCGTACCCTCATTGATAATATCCAGGATGGTGTTTTTATTATCCAGGATAGCAAATTCCTGTTTGCAAATGATGCTTTGGCCAAGATGTCCGGATATCCATTGGCGGAAATCATCGGGATGGAATTTCCGGATCTTGTTGCACCGGAAGACCGAAGCATGTTGGCAGATCGTAACAAGCGCCGCCAGGTGGGTGAAAAAATGGAAAAGGAATACGAATTCCGAATGCTTCACAAGGACGGCAAAACCCGAGTTTGCCTGAATATCAATATAGACATCATTACCTATAAAGATAAAGTTGCGAGCATCGGGACGGTGAAGAATATTACCGAAAGAAAATTGGCGGAAATGGAAAAGCAGGAACTGGAAATCCGGCTCCAGCGATCCGAAAAAATGGAAGCCATCGGCGCCCTTGCCGGAGGTGTCGCCCATGACTTGAATAATATCCTTTCGGGAATTGTTACCTATCCGGAACTCCTTCTGATGGATCTGCCTGAAGAGAGCCCTTTACGAAAACCGATCTTTACCATACAGAAATCGGGAGAAAGGGCCGCCGCCATTGTACAGGATCTGCTTACCCTGGCCAGGAGGGGCGTCGCATCGAGAGAAGTGGTTGACTTAAACCGCATTGTTACCGAATATTTGCGAAGTCCGGAATACCGGGCGCTCCTTTCATTTCATCCCGGCGTTGAAATTGAGACCCGTCCGGTCGACGATCTCCTATATATAATGGGTTCGCCGGTTCACCTTTCCAAAACGGTGATGAATCTGGTTTCCAATGCGGTCGAAGCCATACCGGACGGCGGAGAGGTTTGTGTCTCATTGGAAAACCGATATATCGACGGCCCCGTGAAAGGGTTCGATCATGTGAAGAAAGAAGGCGACTATGTGGTTCTTACCGTAGCTGACTCGGGAGTCGGTATTTCTCCCCATGATATGAAACAGATCTTTGAGCCCTTTTATACAAAGAAAGTTATGGGGCGAAGCGGAACGGGCTTAGGAATGGCGGTGGTATGGGGGTCCGTCAAGGATCATGGCGGATATATTGATGTTCAGAGCCATGAAGAAAAAGGGACTGTTTTCACATTGTATTTTCCTGCAAACAGGGGAGACTTACCCGGCGAAAAGTTAACGGTTTCCATTGAAGACTGCCGGGGTCACGGTGAATCGGTTCTCGTTGTGGATGATGTGGAAGAGCAGCGGACCATTGCCACCGCCATCTTGTCGAAGCTCGGATATCGTGGCGCGGCCGTTTCCTCGGGAGAGGATGCCGTGGAATATATCAAGAAAAAGCCCGTTGATTTACTGGTTCTTGATATGATTATGGGAACGGGTATGGATGGATTGGAGACTTTTCGGGAAATCATCAAATGGAAACCGGGGCAGAAAACCATTATTGCGAGCGGATTTTCAGAAACATCGCGGGTGAAAGAGGCCCAGCGCCTGGGCGCCGGGGAATATGTAAAAAAGCCCTACTCCTTGGAAAAAATAGGCTTTGCCGTCAGAAAAGAACTGGATAAACCGACTCCTTTTTAACCGGCATGTGAATTCCTCAGGTCAAGGGCCTTTAGCCGCCAGAAAGTTCTGCACTGCCGGCACAACGGTTTTATGGGCGTCTTCCAGAATATAGTGCCCCGCATTGGGAAATTCGCTTACGGATGCCTCTGGAAAACGTTTCCGCCATTGCTGAAGAAATATCCCATCAAAACACCAGTCTTTCATTCCCCAGCAGATTTTCATGGGTTTGCTCCGTAGCCCGTAGAGAAGCCTTTCTGTTTCCTTCAGGCAATCATAGGAAGGATGGGATGGATTCATGGGAATATCCTGGACAAAACGCAATATGGCAATACGGTTTTTCCAGCTGTTATAGGGGTATAGCAAACCTGTCTTTGCAACTTCATCAAGGGGTTTCGCTACGGCCATCCGGGTTGCGGCCAGGGCAAAGCCGTTAAAACCGCGTACCGCCAGCGTTCCGAAAAACGGAATGCGGCATACAGCGATCCGTTTGGGCATACGAGGGGAGCGCCATGCCGCGGTGTTGAAAATCACAAATCGGCTGAAAAGATCCGGCCGACGCGTGGCAACACCCATTCCGATGGCCCCGCCCCAGTCATGGCAGACCAGTGTGATACGCTTCAACCCCAGATGATCAAGGAGCTTTTCTACGTTGTCCATATGGTTGCTCAAGCGATAAGGATATACTTGTGGTTTATCGGACAATCCACATCCCATATGGTCCGGAGCAATAATGTGATGTGTTTCTCTGAGGGCTGCGATTAAGCCCCTGAAATAAAAAGACCAGGTGGGATTGCCGTGAAGCATCAGAACCGGCGGATGATGGGGATTTCCCTCATCGACAAAATGGTACCGGAATTTGCCGATCATCAGACAGCGACGTCGAAAATTGTAAGACCGCTGCAGGACCGGCGGCAGTGATCGATGGTCCGGAAAATCATACAACAACTTCTTCCTCAAAAATATGTTCAAATAAACAAACCCTAACGACGGAAACAAGAATACAGCAGGTGTCGTGAATTGGCAAGAGTAAGCGCTTTATGGTCGCTAGAGACCGGAAGACATCACAGCCGAAGCAGCAGGACAGACACCATGGTTAGTAAAATCCCTGTGATTCGCCATGGGTTGAGCTTTTCCCTGTAAATCACGGTGGATAAAATGATGGCGATGACAAAATGCATGGCCGTGATGGACGTAACGATGGACAGGGGACCTGTTGACAGGGCTTTGAGATAGCAGTAAAAGCCTGCCAGATTGATCAAGCCCATAAAAAATCCGATGAGAATGGCATCCCTGTGGTAGGTGTTTGCATCTGCAGACTGCGCTTTTTTTCGAGAAGCAAATGAAAATAGGGTGGCAAAGGTGTAAGAGACGGCCATGAAAGCCATTTTGTTGGCATAAAGGGCTGCAAATTTGCTCGATATGGAAGCCAGGGCGCCGGCCAGTATGGCGATCCCGATAAAGAGAAATCCCAGCCTGGCGTTTCCAACGCTTTTATCCTTTCCGGCCGTATCCCGGGCCAGAATCACCACGGCGCTCATGGCCAGAAAAACTCCCACCCCCTGATAAGCAGACAGATCATCCCCAAAATAAAAAATGGAAAAAATGACGACAACCGCCGCATTGAGGCGAATGACCGGGTAGGCAACACCTGCGGGGATATGCTTGAGCGCCTCCATATTGCTCATGGTGGCAATGAAAAAGGCCAGGCTGTTGGCCAGGGCGATAAACAACAGAAAACCGACGTTCTGAACCGTTTCATCCAGGGCGAAAAATAGAACCGTGCTCAGAAATGCCACCGTGCCCATGAAAGAAAAACTGGTCCAGGCCGAATTGCATCGCCGCTCTGCCGAAACCTTGTACAGAAACCGCTGAATACCCAGAAAAAACAGGGCAATGGTAGCAAATGGGTACCAATCAGCCATTGGCCTCTGTACCTTTCATCCTCATATCCGATAGAATTAAATAGACAGTATCTCTTATGGGGGGACAATATACTTTTGAACTAAAAGTTGTCAAATTTTGTTCGGTTTCCATTCTCAAATCGGGATGATCCTAATCTTTAGCGGTTTCTTTCTTGATCAATTCCGTCCAGCGTGCAAGAATATACGATTATGGTCGCGATGGTAATAACGGTTGTCTCTTTTTTTGTGCTGAACAGGAAAAAACCATGAATCACATCAGAGCGATTGGTTTTGATCTTTTTAATACACTGGTGATGGCGAAACCGGATACCCTTACAAGGGCTTTTCCTCGCATGCAACGGAGCCTGGAGCGGAATGGACTTTGTCCCGAGGAAGACGCTTTCAAAAAAGCCTACTACCATGCGGCTGTGATGTTTGTGAAACAGGCCAGGGAAGATGGTAAAGAAACCCACAACCGTTTCTGGATCAGCGCTGCGCTGGAAAACTTCGGGTACCATGTCTTGCCGGATGATCCCAGAATCGCTATTGCGGTTGAATCTTACTTTTCAACTTTTTACGATTCCTGCTATTGTGTGCCCGGAACCAGAACCATGCTGGAGAGATTGAAGGATAGATATCAACTTGGGCTGTTGAGCAATTTCACCCATTGGCCCGCTGCCTTGGAAATCATAAATCGCTTGGAATTAGAACCTTTTTTTGAGGTAAAGCTCATATCCGGACAATTGGGGTATCGCAAACCCCATGGAGAGGTTTTTCGCCGGTTGATTGGGGGGTTTGATGCGCCCAGGGATGAAATCATGTATGTGGGAGATGATGTGGATGCGGATGTGAATGGGGCCTCAGCGGCGGGGATCCAACCCGTCTGGTTTACCTACGTTTTGGATCACAAACCGCCCATTCCTGTGCTGATGGCGCCCAGTGAAACAGATGAGCCCCATAAAAGTGTGCTCCGTGTTTCAACATGGAGCGAATTTCCGGCGCTGTTAAATATGTCATAAATTGAAATTATCATCCTTATGAGATCAAGGAAAGGAGACGCATGTACTTCGAAGGACCTGGAAAGACCCATACGGAAGAAACCCTGAAAAGGGCTTTCGAAAGGGCAATGGCACTCGGCTTAAATGAAGTGGTGGTGGCTTCCACCTCCGGTGATACGGCGCTTAAAGCGGTTGAGATTTTTAAAAAGTTTACCCTTACGGCGGTCAGTTACCATTGCGGTTTCAGGAAACCCTTTGAATCGGTTATGGATGTTGGTGTCAGAAATGATTTGTTGGCGCAGGGTGTCAATGTCATATCGGCGACCCACGCCCTCTCCGGTGTGGAGCGGGCTGTGGCCAAAAAACACGGGGGCGTTTACCCGGCCCTTCTGATTGCCGACACATTAAAGTTGTTTGGCCAGGGCACAAAAGTAGCTGTGGAAGTTGCCATCATGGCCGCTGATTCGGGGGCGCTTTCGGGACGTGATATCGTTTCCATCGGCGGTAGCGGCAAAGGTTCGGATACGGCCCTGGTCCTGAAACCGGCGAACCAGTCCGACATGTTCGATATGCGCATACGGGAAGTGGTATGCAAACCGAGAAATTTCTGATGGTCGATTTTCCCACTCAAAACAGGTGCCTTAACATGAAACTGAAACAGGCCTTGTTCGTGGTTTGTTTGATTTTTATTGGTTTACTGCTGTTTTGTAAAACATCACCTGCTGAGGACCAAAACACCGAAGATGTTCCCACCCGTCATGGTTTTGCGCTCAGTTATGGCAACACCTTCCATCCCGATAATAAGATCGGATTTATTCTGGCCAACTATCTGGTTATGTTTGACTATGACAAAATCTGGCCCCACAGTGCGCCGGAAAACCTGCGATTTAAAGTGGAATGCAGCCTAGGCTCCACCACAACTCCTGAAAATTGGGTCATGGCATCGGCAGGGGTATTGGCCCTTTATTACCTGGATTTTCTGGATTCAGCATCTGTTCGGCCCTACATCGAGGGCGGTATCGGACTGATTTACACCGGTTTTCGTGTGGAAGGCCAGGGGTCCCGTTTGAATTTCAATCCCAAGGCAGGATTCGGGTTTGAGTTTCCCATCGGGCGGGAAACGTTGTTTACATCTCTGCGCTGGGACCATCTGTCAAACGCCTATCTGAACCGGGATAATACGAGCGTTGATTCGGTGATCCTCATGTTTGGTGCTTATTTTTAAATCCGTTTTCAAAGTGTTGCAGGAGAAACCTTTGACGTGTAGAATTCTGATTGTTTACCACTCACAAAGTGGAAACACGAAAAAAATGGCCCAAAAGGCTGCCGAAGGCGTTCAATCTATAGGGGGGGTGGATGCTTTCCTGAAAAAGGCTTCTGAAGCGACCCTTCAAGATCTGTTGTCGTGCGACGCGCTGGTCATCGCTTCACCCGAATATTTCGGCTATATGGCGGGGATGGTTAAAGATTTTTTTGACCGAACCTACAATGATGCACGGGGAAAAAAAGAAATATTCAAAAAACCATACGCAGCCCTTATCAGTGCCGGCAACGATGGAACAGGCGCTTTGAACCACATCGAACGAATTTGTCTGGGGTACCAGTTCAAGAAAATTCTGGCGCCTGTGAGGGCAAAAGGCGTTGTTGACGGGGAAGTCCTCGCGCAATGTGAAGAACTGGGTAAGACCATCGCCGCAGGATGCCGTGAGGGCATTTACTGAAGGTGTTTAACCCTGCCCGGGTTGATATGAATTGCACCTGGAAAGGAAACAAACAGACCTATTTTGGAAAAACCCAATGCATCCTAATCTGAAGAAAGTGTTGTTTGCAGAAAACCCCGAGACCTCGGACGGTTCCGTCCGTGGCCTGCTGGAAAGGCAGGGAATGGAGATTATTGCGTGTGACAATGGCATTGATGCCGTTCGGAAAGTCTATGGGCAGAAGCCGGACCTCATTGTCCTGGACGTTCATCTCAGGGGAATGAATGGACACCAGTGTTCGCGGGTACTGAAACAGGATCCTTTTGTGCGGGACGTTCCCATCCTGCATGTTGCGGCTTCCGGAAGCGCTCTGGACCGATATTGGAGCAAAGTCTGCCGTGCGGACGGTTATCTGAAAACGCCCATTACCGAAAAGGCCTGGGAAGCTGCTCTTGAGGGGCTGGTTTTCAGGAAAAAACCCGCGCGACAGATTATCAGCCATTTCAACGTCATACCCGAACTGGATGACCAGGCCATTTTAATGATGGCCACCACCCTCCTGGAGCAGGATCTTCTTAGAGCCAATATCCTTAACGAAATTAACATGATGGATACTTGGGAGACCAGCCCGGCTGATCTCGTGCAGGCGCTGATGACCATCATCCATTCCCTCTATCCTTTTACCCGTAGCGCAGCACTTTTAATATATGACAACCATGGTGAAATGTACCTCAGCAGTGAAGGCGCCTTCGACCCGGAAAAGATCGATGAAATCAATAAACTGGTTGTGGGCCATTTGTGGCAAACCCATTCCATGCTGCTGAAACCCGACGATATCACGGACGTTTTTTTAGATGTTCCCCTGACGGAAGTGGTTGAGGAGGAGAGTGGTGAAATCTACATCCATACAAAAGAAGACATGCCCATATATTCAGCCCTGTATTTTGAAAACATTCATGTGGGGGAAATGACAAAGGAAGAACAGCAGGTGCTATGGTTGGCGCTGGATCTGGCCCATGGCGTACTGGAAAAGAAGAGCTTGGCCAGAAAAAGCCAGGAACTCTCCGTTATCGACATGGCCACCAAAGGGTATTCCATGGCGTTTTTCATGGAAGTGCTGGGAAGAGAGATCGCAAATGCTCGCAGAAATAATTATGACCTTACGCTGATTACCATTATCATCTCCAATTTTGATGAAGTCACGAAGGACTTGCTTCCGGAGGAGGAAATGGAGGTCATTCGCGTTATTCAAAACGCCATTTTTCGAACCCTGCGAAAAGCGGATATCATCGCCCGGTGGAACCGGGCCAATTTTGCCTTTCTACTCACCCATACCTCTTTTGAAAACGCAAAGATTCCCGCGCAGAGGGTACAAAAGAATCTCCTCCAGGATGTTTCGGCTCAAATCCCTTCCCTGGATCCTTTGACATCTCACATGGGTATGTGTGAATTTGACCCGGAACAGGATCAGACGCCCGAGTCCTTTTTTGCCGGTGCCATGCCGAGAAAAGCAGCCCCAAATTTAAAGGAAGTCAAGTCCCCTTCAACGGATGTGCCCGCGCCACAAATGGAAATAAACGAGGCGAAAAGCCATGAAAGCCTCTAGCAAACTCAGGGTTGGCGAACTGCTCATCCAGGAAGGCGCCATTACCCAGGAACAGCTTGAAAAGGCGCTGTCCGTAAAGAAAGAAGGAGAAGCTTACAAACCGCTTGGGGAGATTTGTGTCGATCTTAAATTTCTCTCCAGGGCCCGCCTGCACCAGATACTTAACCAATACCAAAAACGCATCTCCGTAGGGGATCTGCTCATCAACCTGGGGCTGATTACGCCCCAACAGCTGGATGAAGGGTTGGCGCATCAAAAGAAAATCGGCGGAAGACTGGGTGAGATCCTGATCAGCAAGGGCTTTATTACGGAGAACGCCCTTGTGGATGCTTTATCCATTCAGATGGGAATTCTCAAGGTGGCGCCCGATTTTCATCTGATCGACAAAACGCTTTTAAAAGGGATCAGCGAGGAATTCCTGCTGAGCAATGAAATTATTCCGGCTTTCAAGGAAAATGATGTGCTGACCCTGATCATGAGCAATCCCCTTGACAAGGACATGATTCAGAATCTGGGCCGCGTTTTCAAGGTGCGTAAAATCAAACCGGCCATCGCCTCATCCACCGACATTCGTACCGCCATCCGTCAGCATTTTCAAAAGGTCACCTTCGAAAAAAAAGCGGTTTCGAAGACGGAAAAAAGGGACCTCATCATCGGGGACAAAAAAATCTCCACGGAAGGGGGGGACACCACTGCGGGAGTGGTGGATTATATCTTTACCAATGCCATCCTTGAAGGTGCCAGCGACATTCATATTGAGCCGAAAGAAGAAAGTATCCGCGTCAGATACCGAATCGACGGCATCCTCCACCACAAAACGGATTTGCCGGTTTCACTGGCCCCCAGCCTTGCTTCCCGAATCAAGGTGCTGTGCAAACTGGATATCGCCGAGAAGCGAAAACATCAGGACGGCCGAATTCACGCCCAGGTGATGGACAAAGATGTTGATTTGAGGGTGTCGGTCTATGCCGCCGCCTTCGGGGAAAATATTGTTATTCGGATTCTTTATCGAAAAAGCACTCTGATTGACATTGATCAACTGGGGGTTTCGCCGCAGAACAAGGTCCGTTTCCTAAAGATTCTGGATCAGCCATCCGGGGTGATTCTGGTTACAGGACCCACGGGAAGCGGAAAAACAACAACGCTGTATGCGGGGATCAATTACCTGAACGATGGCAAGACATCCATTATCACCGTGGAGGACCCGGTGGAATACGTCATCGACGGCATCGTTCAAGGCCAGCTCAACCCCAAACTGGGGCAGAGTTATTCGGATTTCATTAAATCCATGATGCGTCAGGACCCGGATGTCATCATGGTGGGAGAAATCAGGGATACCACCGCGGCGGAAGCGGTCATCCAGGCCGCTTTGACCGGGCATAAGGTTTTGTCGACCTTTCATACGGAAGATACCACCGGCGCGCTCTTAAGGCTCATGGACATGGGCATTGATACTTTCCTCATCTCATCCACCGTGGTCTCCGTACTGGCCCAGCGGCTGGTCCGCGTCCTTTGCCCCGAATGCAGGCTGGCCTACACCCCCGATAAATATGAACTGGATGCCCTGGGGGTCCGCGCTGAAAACATGGAGAAGTACAAATTCTATAAACCCGTCGGATGTGCCCACTGCAATCACATGGGATATCGCGGGCGCACAGGCGTTCATGAACTGCTGCTGGTCAACGATATGATTCGTGACGCCATCCTTGCGCGCAAGACATCCGGCGAAATCAGGCGATCGGCCAGGGAATCGTCGGATCTTGTTACCATGCGGGAAGATGGGTTTTACAAGGTCCTGAAGGGGATCACGTCCTTTGAGGAAGTCAGCCGTGTGGTTCCCTGGCAGGAAATTGACGAAGGGTTTCTTCGTTCGCCCGAGGAAATCCTCGCTTTGGCCGAGGGTAGCGTGGCTGTAACCGTAGCCGAAGAAGATACCTCGAACCATCCCGCCGCCGTGGCGGCGTTGGATTCCTCCCATGACAGGGAAAACGTTTACCGAATCCGGTTTAATACCCAAACCATCGCCCGGGAAAAGGAAAAAATCGCGGGTTTTTTTAACACCTACCGTCAAATGATGGAAAAAATGGGTCAGCCCCTGGAAACTTCTCAGTTAATGGAAGATTTCATTGCGTTTATCATTTTCACGGCCAAACGGGTTGAACGTTCCCTCAAAAGCCCGTTTGTTGATTTTTCTCTCCGTGGAAAGGACGGCAAAATTGTAATGGAACTGGAAACCTTTGTTCCCAAACAACTCTCCCTTAAGGCCCGGGGAACCTCCCGTGAAAAAGGGTCGAGGCTCATTGATTTTCTCCTGCCCCCGGACAAGGATGCCGGAGAAGGGCTGGATAATGAAAACGCGTGGTTCCCTCAAATGGATTCAAACCCGAAGAAAACGCCGGCAATGCTCCTGGTGGAAGGAAATGACGTTAGGCGGGAAGAAACCGGGGTATTTCGGAAACACGTTGAAAAGCTGGAATGGAAAGCCGCCGGCGGAAAGTAGCGTTAACGATAACGGGGGGACGGGAGCGTTTTTTCAATTCATTTGATCAAGCGGTTTTTGGAACCTACGCGGGACACCATCAATGAAATCACCTGGAAAGTCGGATATGAGGACATCAACTCCTTCCGGCGGCTGTTTATTAAACACACGGGCTTGTCCCCCAAAAACCACCGGAACTGCCGGAAAATCCGATATGTGAAGCTGGCAGGGAAAACCGGTTTTTTTCAAAAGGTTTTTATGGAGGCCATGGCCCTCGGATGAACGAATTGAGGCACAATTCAATGGGCATCACCGGGGTCGATAGAGCCCGCCGTTTTAGGGTTGAGACCGCGTTCCGGCACCTTCAAACGGAACATTTTCCAAAAGGGGAACTGTGGCTGGGCACGGATATCCTGAAAAAAGCGGGCTTTGAGGACAATCTCGAAGGCCGTCTCCGCCTCGTGAAGCGTTTGAAGCACCGTATGATCTGCCTTTCTACGGCCCGAGACGCTTATTTGGACAGGGCGCTCGGGTATCGATATTTCCCCGTATCCGCCATTCAAGAAGTCTTGGACACGACCGATCTCTTTGTCATGGCCGTCATCGACGGGCCTTTTCAGCGGCTTGTGGGAAAAAAGGGGTTGATGAAGGTTTTGACCGGGTGGGTCAGCGAAAAAGAAACCGTTTTAAAGGCTTATGAAAATGAGCGGATGGATGTTGAGAACCTCCTTGATTGTTGCCTCGAACGTGCGGTTCATGGGGTTGTTATCGCGGATGATCTGGCGGGAGATCAAGGCACTTTTTTTCATCCCCTGGATATTAAGGGTTTTTCATCCCCTTTTTACGATCGAGCCGTCTCAGAGATTCATGGGGCCCATGCTGTTGCCCTGTTTCACTCCTGCGGCAATATTTCTAAAATCATACCGCAACTCCTTTCCAACGGGTTTGACGGCTTGGCGGCGGTTCAGGATCGAACCAACGATCTTGTGTCGCTGAAGGCGCGGTATGGATCTCAATTGGTTTTGATGGCGGGGATCGAGGGGGAAATACTGAATAAAGAGGAACTTTCCCCGTCCGATCTTGAAAGCCTGAAGGGGCGATTGCATTCTCTTGCCCAAGGCGGCGGATTCATCCTTTCATCATCCTGCGGCCTATATTCCGGGGGATTCCTTGAAAGGATCGAGGCAATCTATCGCTTGGCGTGAACCATATGCCTGATGGTTCGGGTCGTAATTTCCAGGGCAGCGGCAGCGCACCATGCTCATTGGCTCGGTTTTTGACATACGCCTTCTGCTATGTAATTTACGAATATGAAGCCCTTGAAACCTCTTCCACCCCCTGCAGCACTATATCAAACAATTCCCGGGTATCCTCCTTTTCCAGGCAGGAAAAGGCTACCCGAAGGTCGGTTTTGCCCAGGGCGATCAGCCCCACACCGTATTTGTCCAACAGATGGACCCGAAGGGGTTCTGCATCAACAGTCTTCAGTTTCAGGCACATGAAATAGCCGGAGTTAAAGGGATACACATCCCAGGCATCACTGTATTTCGGGTCAGCAAGCACACGTTTGACCTCCTGGGCCCGTGCCTTCATAATCTGAAACTTCTCTTCTTTTTCCGATAAATAGCCTTCTGATTTCAGTGATTTCAAGACCAGTTCCTGGCTAAGGTGCGACGCGTTGGAGATGGACCCCCTGACCGCACCCGCGGTTTTTCTCTCCAGTGCATCGTAAAAGGGTCTCGATTCTCCTTTGATGTGACAACCGTAAGTCACAAAGCCAACTCGCAGCCCCCACACAAAGTTTTCCTTGGTGGCCCCGTCCAGCTTAACGGCCAGGAGATTGGGATCACGGTCCATCAGCCGGGTAAAAATGGATTCCTTCATGGCCCCTTCTTCATAAAAAAGCCCAAAATAGGCATCATCCGTAAAGGCCACCACATGGGTTCCGCCTTTGGCAATGTTTCCCAGGATATCGGCAATACCGTCCGCCTCTTCTGATGAAATTGTATACCCGGTGGGGTTGTTGGGGAAATTGAGTATTACGATGATTTTACCCCGTTGTGCGGCCTCTTTTTCAACACAGGTTTTGAAGGCGTTCATGTTGAAACCGCCCTGTGGGTTGAAAAAAGTAAAATTTTTAATGACGGCGCCTTTTCTGACGCCAAAAATCAAATTGTAATTGCCCCACAATTTGTCGGGCAGGATAATGACATCATCGGGATCCACCCACATGTCCGATACCACGCTCAAGGCATGGGTGATGGCATTGCAGGTTACCGGAATACTGATTTCCTTTCCTTTCAAGGAAGGATTTTTTCGATATATTTCTTCTTTCCAGGCCTCACGGAGGGGCATGATGCCGAAAGAGGGGGCGTAGGTCAGTGCTTCCCCGGGGGAAATATTATTGAGCATGGCCATGATGGAAGGGAGAAACATGGTATCTCCTTTTTCCGTGGCCATCCCGATGGTGGCGTTGAATCTGTGGGCTTTTTCCTTGGCTTCAGCGCCCTGTGAAAGGATGCCTTTTGGAAAAAACAGGTTCTTGCCCACGTTGCTCAGCATGTTATATACGTGAGAATTACCGTTCTGAATGATTCCGTTGAGTTCTTCTGCGAGGGGGTTCATCTCCATTTTTTTACTCCCGGATGTTCTGAATTTTTCATATTATTTCGCCCTATTCCTAACCGCTGACGTCAGGCTCTGTCAAGCAAAATTGCCGGGAGACCTTTCGGCACTTGTGGCCTGCCGCTTGAATCACTCCTGCTCGATATTCACGGAAATTCTCTGCCTCATTAGACGATCTCCCTTGTAGATTGCCAGATCGATACTGTTCTTTCCTTTCGGAAGTGGGCCCGGATAGAGCCCCCGTCCTTCCTTATCCAGAATTTCCTCCCGCATGGGCGCAAAAGCGACCAGCTTGAGGGGAAAGACTTCCTTGTTGAAATTACCATTCGCCGGAATGATGGCCGGTGGAATCGAGGTTTTAATGGTTGCGGGATCGATATCCGAAAAAACCACTTTGCCATAAGATTTTCCATTTACAAGATACCGTGTCTGATTCCAGTCAATTTTCAGGTCTTGGCCTGTCTTGTTGTCAATGAAAAGCCGAAATGACACGAAATGTTCCTTATCCCGTTTTAGGGGTGTCAGTCGGGCACTGAAATCAGCATTTTGTACCTGCTGTGTAGAAGGGCTGCTGATCCATGTCTTCTTCGCAGGACCGCAGGCAGCCAGAAACAACAGCAGTAAAACAACACTTCCAATTCTCATCTTTTGATCCTCCAGAAAAAAAATTACCAGAATATCGATTCATCTTCTTTGTCTTTGGTTTTTTCTTCCTCTCCCGCCAACGGCTCAACGATCTTGACCGGGGTTTCAAGGGTTCTTTTCAGGATTCCCCACACGCCCGATCCAATCTCCGAAAAAGGAAGGATGCGGACTTTCGGGTCTTTCAAAGGACCGTCGACTTTCACGGGAACGGAAATCAGTGTTCCGCCCAGAATGTACCCCACCATCGGAATAAGCTTGATTAAGCGATCCGTCAGGGTAAACGGGGACGCGAGCATGGTGAGGTCGAGCTGTTCGTTTAAGAGATCCACATCCCCATGGAAAACAAGGTTCATGGCGGGGCTGTTCATAAGACCCTTTTGCATGTGAATTTTGCCATTCTTTAGGTTCGCTTTAATCTGTATCAGATCATAAGGGAGCCCTTCCTTTTCAAGGGTGGGAAGTTTGCCCTTGAAGATATCCGTGACGCTTAAAACCGATATCACCTTCGCCAGTGCCGGATCCTGTTTAACCTGTCCATCGGCGGAAGCAAAAACAATCGGTCCCTCAAGTCTCTCGAAAAGATTGTTCCAATTGCCCTCTCCCTTGATTTTTCCCTCCAGATCAAACGTGCCCTCGGCACTGACCCGCTTTTGGGTGAGACAGGTCATACATTGGTTCAAATCGCCTTTCTCAGCCTTCAAACCAAACGCAATCTCAATGCCATCTTGTTTGACACGCAAAACTCCCGGAGATGAGATTCCGCATAGTTTGCTGTTTTCTACGGTAACCCGGATGCCTTCAGGGTCCACAGTGATTTCCCCTTGAAAAGGCTGCCAGGTGTACCCACCGATTTTCAAACTGTCCCACATTAAATGGGCCGTACCCCGAACGGGGAAAAGCCAAGGGTCTTTATGGTCATTTTTCACCGTGGTGCTTTCAGATTCTTTCAGGAATGCCAGAATTTTGTCAAGGTCAACGTTTTCAGTGGAAATATCCACATCAAACCTGGGGTCTTCCGTTGAAAGATCGGCAGTGCCGCTCATGACAAGTCTGTTTTCATAAAGCGCCATCCGAACCGAATCAAAACGGAGCAGTTGGCCTTCGGCTCGCAAAGAAAAGTCCTCAATCCTTGCAGGCAGCGCCACCCCGTAAACAGGTATATCTTTTCCGGTGAGGGACCCTTCCGCCGAGGTGGAAAATGATAGCATGGGCAATATCCGGGCGGATATGTCGCCTTCAATCCAACCGTCCAGGAACTGGTTTTTTGCGAAAATTCCGTTCAGGGTTGACTTCTGTAATTTCCCCGAAAAATTAAGATCCATCAGTTCTTCGTGGGCCAGCATCGCAAAAGAAGCCCTTGTGGTATCCTCCTCCACCAACAGCTTTCGGATGTTCAATTTTCCGGGCCCATAAGACACATCCATGGAAACGCTGGGTCCATCGGGGAAAAGCATATTCCCCCCAAAGGATACGCCGGTGCCCTTCTCCCAGAGAAGACGACCCGATTGAACCGTCACAGGCGCTTGCAGCAGAAAGTTCTCCGGTATTTCCAGGGTTTCAAAGAGATATTGCATCCCTTGAGACCCCAGGGTCCCCGACAGGGTGGTTTCAAAACGTTTCAGATTATTCACGGCGCCCGCTAATTTACCCGCCATATTAAGGTCTGTATCCAGAATTTTGATCTCAGCATTGTTAATGCGAATCCCTCCCGTGTTCACGTTCAGCCGTGCTTCGGGTGCCTTGAGCGGTCCCGGCAAAAACGCCACGTTCAGAGACAGTTTTTCCACTTGTAAATCCGATTGATACTGCCAGGCGCCAGGGGTTTTCAGCGGACCTTTCAGAGCCAGGGAATGAATGGACAACCTCCCTTTGACGTTGTCCAACTTTTTCAGCCATTTGCCGGGACCTTCCATGGCGGAAATGAGGGGATAAACCTGTTCCATTAAAACCGTGGCCTTTGCAGATGCAATCTCCATTCGGGGTTCATCCTGCCAGTCCAGCAGGCCTGATCCTATAAAAAACTCAGATTGACCATACACGCCTGCCAGTTCACGGAGCCGGATATGATTTTGCCGGTAATGAACCCTGCCGCTTTTAACGGTCACGGGTAGCGGCAGGGACGGGTAGCGGGCTTTCAGACGGCAGGATGAACCATCCACATCCACCAGAAGGCCGCTTTTGTTTTCATCAAGCTTCAGCTGTGCCGTGGCATGACCCTCTATGGATTGGAGATGGTGAAGATCTTTTGCAAAGGCGCCCACTGTTAGAAGCCGTTTCAAAACGGTATGGGCCTCGGCCAGATCTGCGTCCACCTGGATGTTCAGGTGAAAAGGGGCTGCGCCTTGTTTAAGCGCTACCGTAAGGATGCCTTCTTTCCCTTTGATTTTACTTAGTTTTGCTTGAAGCCTCTGTCCTCTGAGGATCCCATCTGAGATCAGAGCACTTCCCTCTACATCCGTCAGGTTAAGACTCGGATCTGTCAGGGAAATTTTACCCTTTCGCATATGGCCTTTGATGGTATAGGCATTCAGATCGCTCAGATCCACCAGGGATTTGCCTTTCGCGTCGACCGTTATGGAGGGGACATTCCCGTCTCTGATGATCGCAAAAATATCCTTGACGGGTGAAATATCCCCCGCCAGATCCAGGGCGCAGGAACGAAGCGCCGGCACGTCCACATCTTTTCCCTCAAGGTGAAGGCTCACCAAGGGCGTATCATCTTCCTTTTTAAATACCCCGGACAGGTTCATTGGGGGATAGCCCAGGGTCATGTCAGATAAAGACGCAACCAGAAAACCTTTTCCAAACTGGATGTTGCCATCGATTCGAGCGCCCTTAACCGTAATCCTTCTTTGACCGCGCCATAACCCCAGCGAAGGAGCGGACAGGTTTACAGTGGCTTTCAGGCTTTGAAACCCCATCCCTTCAAAGTTCACCTGAAGGTCTACCACCCCGTCATCCAGCCGCATGGTGTCGTGGTGTTGGTTATGGTTCGGTAATTCACCGGTTTTAAAACCTGAAAGGGCCAGCGTCCCCTTTGTTTTAAAAGAAGTGAGTTCCATCTGGCCCTTCAGGTCCATATTTTGAAAAAGGTTGGAGGCGCATGTCAGTTCAAGGGTCAGACTGCCGTTTGAATGTTCGGCTGAAATGTTAATGTCATTGAACTTAAAGGTTGCCCGGTTTTTGAAGATTGGGCCCCTCGCGGTAAGATTCAGGAGCCCATTTTCAATCTGGATCTTAAGGCCGTCGGTTTTGGTGATCCAGGTGCGGAACGCTTGGGGCATTTGGAATTTTACAACCGTTTCGGGAATCGGGGCCGGCGGTTGTTTGTCTTTTTTGGCCGGTGTCAGATCAATATCCGTATGGAGAGAAGAGAATTGAACCCGGGCCGGTAGAAACTCCCCTTTAAGCATGGGCAGAAGCTTGGGATAAATCGTTAAGGCTTCAAAAACCAGGCTTCCCTTTCCGGGAAAAGAGAGCTTTCCCCCGCGGATGACCGCATGGGGCCGGGGAAGAAAGAAAAGGTCCAGCTTCCGGAATGTGCCTTGCCCGCCCGTTTCCTGATCAAAACGGGCCTCAATCTTTCCATGTACGCTTTTAAGGTTTATGAGCAGGGGCGCCGCCGGGAGCAACACGCACAGCAAGAGCAGGACTCCGCCCACAATGCCGCCAATCCAAAAAAACGTCTTTCCGCCCCTCATCATAAAATCCAGACTTTCCTAACCCATTATGACGGAAATCGTCAGTTTTCCCGCATCCTGTTCCACTTTAAATGGGGTCAAAGGCTTTTTTGCAGACCCCGAAATAACGTTTCCATCATAATCAAACGTTGATTTGGAAATACTGCAACACCTGAGGGATTCGGTTTCTTCAAACGGATCGATTCTTCGGCCGGCATGGGTGCAGCGGTTTTTATACGCATGAAATTGACCGTCCCGCCCATGGACGACCAGGACCCTTTCGGGAGACCCGTTTCCTTCCAGACGGATCGCGCTGCCCTGATTTTCGATCTCCGGGGCGCGATCCAGCTGGATTTCAATTTTTCCATTCACAAAGCTCCAGCACCCTTCATCGGCCGGAGGCAATGTTCGACAGATGCCGAACAACATTTTGAAAAATCCCATTTTTTCCTCCTTTTTCTTTGGACGGTTATTTATCAGGGTATAAGGTTTCACCCTTGATCGCCATGGTCACTTTATAGAGGGCTGTTATCATGAGCATGCCCAGGCAGTATATGCCAAAGGATACGGTCAATTCCACCCATGATGGCGGGTATTCCATGACCCGGCCGAATACATTGGGAATAAAGGCTGCCGGCACCAGCAGAAACCCTTTGTCGATCCAGAGACCGACCAGCGCAACAATGCAGGCCTCAGACAGTCGGAGATGATTGTTTCTCACAGCGGGGAAAGCCAGCAGGGCGATGGCGCCGAGAATCGCCAGATTCATCACCCAGAACCATGGTACGAAGGCGGTATTGCCGTCAATTCCGAAAAAGAGGTAACGAAAGGTTTCACTGTAGGCGGGCACATGACTGTAAAAGGCTGTGAAATATTCCACTGCCAGAAAAAACGCGTTAATGATCAGGGTGTAAAACATAATGGTCGTCAGTTTCCGTATGGCTTTTTCCCCGGCATCAAACCGGGCGAGAGACCTGAGTACCAGTGAAAGAATAATCAGAATGGCGCATCCCGCGGCAAATGCCGTGGTCAGGAAACGGGGGGCCATGATGGCGGTCATCCAGAAGCCCCGTCCGGGAGTGCCCGCGTAGATAAATGCGGTGACCGTATGCATGATCACGGCCCAGGGAAGGGAGACGTAGATGAGGAATTTGACCCAGGGGGGAAGGGTTGTGTGCCTTTTTTCGGCGCCGACGGCGGTCCAGCCGATCACCAGATTGAGCAGCATGAACCCCGGCAGAAACAAGGTATCGTAAAACAGCATGGACCCGGGTGTGGGGTTCAGCGGCACGTTCAGGATGCGCATGGGCATGCCCACATCGGAAAAGATAAAGAGCAGGCTCATGATAAGCGTTCCCACAGTCAAGAACTGGGCCAGGGCCGTGATAGGGGCAAATGCTTTAAAATCATGGAGATATAGGGGCAGTACCACTATGAGCACCGAGGCCGCCACCCCCACCAGGAAGGTGAATTGGGAGATGTAGAAGCCCCATGAAACATTCCGGCTCATGCCGGTGAGCCACAAACCCTCCTTCAGTTGATAGAGGTAGGCGAAAAGACCAATACCGATGCCTGCCGCAAGGAAGATGATCCATGCCCAGTAGCCTTTTCCGCCGTGAAGGGCTTTTTCAATCATATTGGGGCCTCTAAAAAATGTAAAACACCGAGGGTCTGGTACCCAGTTGGGGCTTCCGTCTCACATGGGGCGTTTCCGCCAGAATCCGCCGAATTTCCGAAGACGGATCCTCAAGGTCTCCAAAGACCAGTGCCCCCTTTTTGCAGGTTTCCACGCATGCAGGCATTTTTCCCACTTCCAGCCGTTCCTGGCAGAAGTTGCATTTCTCCACCACCCCTTTTCGCCGCGTCGGGAACTCCGGATGAATCGTCTTGATGTAGGGCCGGGGATCGCGGAAATTGAAACTTCGAGATCCGTACGGACAGGCGGCCATACAGAAACGGCAACCGATGCACCGGTGGTAGTCGATCATGACAATGCCGTCATTTTCCCGTTTAAAGGTGGCCTGGGTGGGGCAGGCCCGGACACAGGGAGGATCATCACAATGGTTGCACAAGAGCAAAAATATCCGATTCTTAAGGTGCTTCGAGATGAGTTCGTGTGACCGGTCGGGAAATGTGTTTTCATAGGGTTCCTGAAACAGCCACATGACCTGGTGTTCGGCCTTTGGAATATAGGGGACATTGTGAATTTCGTGACAAACGCCGATGCAGTCTTCCGTGCACCTGCCATCGCACCGTCTCATGTCCACCACCATTCCCCAGCGCCTGGCTTTGAGTTCCTGAGGACCCGGGGACATGCGGCCCGGGAGCTCAAACCCGTGGCCCACGGCAGAATGGGCTGTCACGGCCAGGCATGATGCTGATACTGTTTTCAAGAATTTTCTTCGGCTGATGGTCATGATGCGTCCCCTTCTCCGGAAACGCCCGTCGCCACATGGCATTCCCAGCAGGGGGGGGTCACATCATTGTACGCGTGACATCGGTCACAGAACTTTTCAGTGGATGTGTGGCACCCCAGACAGGTTTTATGAAGGTTCATTTCAAATGTCTTCCCGGAAACAGCGGTGTAAACAAATAGGTTGTCCCGTACCACCGAAACCCGCCAGGCATCCAGCAGACGCATGTGATTAGCCCGCATGAACGGGGTTTTCTCTACACACGCGCTGGCTTTTTCCGGCATTTCCAGTTTGGGGAAAGGCTTATCCTCTCCCATCGAATACCAGTAAAAGGGAAAGGCTGCTAAGGCGGCAAAAAGGATCATTCCTGCGATCACCCACCTTTTGCCATGCATCATGCGCCCTCCATTTCTTCGGTTGTGTCGGAAGGGGAGGATTTTTCCGGCAGTTCCTCCCCGCGAAGGTTCAGGGGCCGTTCCGATTCCCCGTCCATTACCAGGGCATTGCCCAGCAGTTCATGGATTCCCGCAACCCCCACTTCCGGGGCCCAGTAATCCATGAGTGCGGGGAATGCGACCCGGTCAATGGCGCAGATGCAGGCAAGGGTGTTCACATCATACCGGTCGCGCACGGTCCTCACCGCATTGGCCCTTGGTAAACCGCCCCGCATGCGCAGTTCCATGTCCTCTCCCGCATGGAGACCTGCGCCGCTGCCGCAGCAGAAGGTCTGCTCTCTAATGGTTTCTTCGGGCATCTCATAAAAATGGTTGCATGCCTTTTTGATCAGGTATCGGGGTTCATCCAGAAGGCCCATGCCCCGGGCTACATTGCATGAGTCGTGAAAAGTGATGTTCAGGTGATCGTTTCGGGACGGATCCAGCTTGATTTTGTTCTGGTGAACCAGGTCCGAAGTGAATTCGCAGATATGGACCGCCTTGGTGGAAGCCGCATGATCGAACCGGGTTCCCGTCACAGGGGAAACCGGCGTCTCGAGAAAACCGGCCGGGCCGTTCATGGTGCCCATATACTGATGAATGACCCGCCACATGTGTCCGCATTCTCCGCCCAGAATAAATTTGACCTTCAAGCGCTCGGCCTCGGCGTACATCTTGGCGTTAAGCAGTTTGGCCACCTCGTGGCTGGTGAAAAAACCGAAATTACCCCCCTCGGCCGCGTAGGTGGACCAGGTGTAGTCCAGACCCAGCTGATGAAACAACATCAGATATCCCATGCAGGTGAAAATGCCCGGTTCCGCGTAAAAGTCCCCGGAAGATGTCACGAAAAGGATTTCGGCCCCTTTGCGGTTGATAGACGGTTCAATTTTGACGCCGGTGATTTCCTCGATGTCGTCACATAAAAATTCAATGGATTCCTTGAAGGTTTGTGGTTCCATGCCGATATGGTTTCCCACATGGTGGCATTTGGCGACAGCAGCCCCGATCCAGTCGATGTTGAGTCCCAACAGGTTCAACAGCTCACGGCCCAGGATGGTTATTTCCGCCGTATCGATGCCGTAGGGGCAGAAAAGCGAACACCTGCGGCATTCGCTGCATTGAAAAAAGTAATACCACCATTCCCGGATTACCGCTTTTGTCAGCTTCCTTGCCCCCACCATTTTACCCATAATGCGGCCGGCCCGGGTAAAATCATGGCGATATACGGAACGTAAAAGCTCCGCACGCAATACCGGCATGTTCTTGGGGTCGCCGGAGCCGATGAAAAAGTGGCACTTGTCCGCGCAGGCGCCGCAGCGGACGCAGATATCCATGAAAATTTGAAGCGATCGAAATCGATGAAGGCGTTCACGAAGACCTTCCATGACAATATTATACCAGTCTTCGGGCAGTTGCCAGTCATCATCTTCCACCAACCAGTCTCGGGGGTTGGGCATCCCCAGGGCCTTGATGTTTTTACCTTGAACCCCGTGGCAGTACATCCCCTTTTGAAGCTTGACAGGGGTATCCATCCATCCGGATGGAGGCATGTCCAAATTGATTCGAGCAAGTTCCTCTGCTTCCGGGAGATTGTCGCTCACAGGATTATGCCTCTCCGTTCAAATGGGGTTCCCCTTGGTCCAGGGGGATGCCCGCTTCTACCATTTTATCGTGAAACTCCGTTTCATAAGCCTGATAGGAATGAAATTTCACCGGATAGTTCCAAGGGTTTTCATGCAGTACGGCCCGGCTGTTGTTGGGCATGGTGCGTGTGGGGGAAAAGAAAATGCCGCCTGCGTGCATCAGTTTGCTGAAAGGAAAGTATGCCAGCAGGGTGCAGACCAGAAAGAGGTGTATAAAAAAAAGAGGGCCGATGCCTTCCGGGATCACGGGCTTAAACGAAATAAGACCCATGGCCAGCTGTTTGGCACCGTTGGCGTTAATGCCCATCACGTAGCGCATGAGCGCCCCCGTAGCGGCGATGCCCATGAGCAGAAACAGGGGAAAATAGTCGTTTAAAAGGGAAATGTATCGCAATCTCGGGATCAACAGCCGTCGGGACAGAAGAAGCGTCACCGCCAGAAGCAGGACCAGACCACTCACGAGGATCTCCGGAATCCCCACCTCCAGCCACCCATCCAGGGCTTCCGCCATTTTCACTGGCCAGGGAACAGGGTTCGTAAAAAATCGCAAGTGCCTGAAAACCGTCACAAACATGGCATAGTGGAATAATATGGCAAAGAGCCAGAGCCATTTGGCTGAGGCAAAGGTCAGCGTTGGTTGTTCATTCTCGACCCTTGGAGAGAGATTCCTGAAAAGGCTTCTGAAGAAAAAGACTTCGGAAAAGAGCCGGCCCAGAGCCTGCCCCCGGGTAAAAGGGTTGTCCAATTTGGAGGGTTTGATCCAGCTCAGGCTTTTTTGCTGACCTCCGGTGGTGGGAATGACAAAGGGATTGGGGATGCGGGCCCACTTGAGTAAACGGGCCAGAACACCCAGGAAAAAAATGATCATGGCTGCGTAGGGAATCAGAACGCCGAACAGATAGGATAGCCCGAACCCCTGGACCCCGATCCAGGCGATCAGGACAAGGCCCATGACTAGGAGCAACGCAGACAAGATACCCATAAAAAAGGTGATCCCCCGTACAACCGGACAGCGCCTTGAAACGGAGATGCCGGACTTCCCAAGATTCAAGATTGAGCAAAAAGATTAGAGTATCCTTCCCGGTGGTGTCAACCAGAAAAAATCAAAGTGGAACAAATCGTTGTTCGTCTTTTTTCTTAGGGCTCACAATACCGGTCATACGGAAATTATCCCTTGCAACCCTCGCTTTTCTTGATATGATATTCATCAGTTCACCGTTATGGTCAGAACCATAGAAAATAAACCGGAATATTCGATGGTCTTTAATTGGTTACACATATCGATCCTGCTTTTCTTTCTCGTGGGTTTTCTCATGGCTGCAGGCGCTCTGACCGGCGCTTTTTTTCTATCTCCCCGAGCAAAGGACAAACAAATGGGCATGTCCTATGAATGCGGCATGCGCCCTCTTGCCGGGGCCCGGATTCAGTTTCATCTCAACTACTACATCTATGCCCTGATCTTTCTGGCTTTTGAAGTGGATGTGCTCTATCTTTTTCCAGTGGCTCTTTTCTATTCTCAGACTACGGGGTTTTCCGCTTTCTTCAAGGTATTTGTGTTTCTCCTGGTGCTGGGCCTGGCTGTTCTGTTTTTTCATGCAAAAGGAGTCTTTAGGTGGCCTCGGAAGCCGATTTTCTAAATAGAACTGGCGTGACCGAAGGGGAAGGGCACTGGACACCCCCGATTTTTCGTCTGGAACTGGCGGAAAAACTGAAGGATGTGTGCCGGTCCATGTCCCTGTGGCCCATGACGTTTGGACTGGCCTGTTGTGCCATTGAGATGATGGCCGCGGGCATGGCAAGGTTCGACCTGGCCCGCTTCGGGGCCGAGGTGTTTCGCGCCTCCCCCCGTCAGTCGGACCTGATGATCGTGGCGGGCACCGTGACCCACAAACTGGCCCCGGCCATTGAGCGCCTTTACGAACAGATGCCTGCGCCAAAATGGGTGATTGCCATGGGAAACTGTGCCATCTCAGGAGGGCCTTTCAAATTTCCGGGACAATACTCTGTGGTGGAGGGCGTGGATAAGATTATCCCCGTGGATGTTTATGTACCCGGATGCCCGGCCCGGCCGGAAGCGCTCCTCGAAGGGTTGTTTGAATTGCAGAAAAAAATAAGCGGACGACGATGGTGGCCGGAACCGCCCGGGGAAGAAGGCAAATGACGCCCGCATGGATGGAAGGCCTCAATGCCCTTTGCAAATGCCGACATGATTTCGGAAAGACGGGGATCACCTGGGGTCTCTTTCTTTCCCCCGACGTCATGGTGGATGCGGCCCGACGCCTGTTTCAAGCCGGTTTTTTTCTGGAAGATATTTCGGCTCTGGACAGCGCAAATGGGTTTGTGGCGGTTTATCATTTAAGCGCCTATTCCGGTCCGGATAGATTGGCCCTCTATGTAATCATTCCTCACAATGACCCCCAAATACCTTCCATCAGCGCTGTTTACAGCGGCGCCTTATGGCACGAACGGGAGGCAATGGATTTTTTCGGTATAAAGTTCATTGGTCACCCGGATCCAAAGCCCCTGCTTTTGCCCGAGGACATGACGGGTCATCCCCTCATAAAGGAGGCAGAAAACCGGGCGCCACTAAAAGATTTGCTGGACCCGGGCGAAATCGTGGAAAGGGATCCTGACTTTCTTTTTTTTGAAGAATCCAATTTGCCAACCGAAGAATCGAAACCCGAGGGGCAATGACCGAAGGCGACGAACAAACCCTCATCATCAACATGGGTCCGCAACACCCGTCCACACACGGGGTGCTTCGGGTCGTGCTGGTTCTGGACGGCGAATACATCGTCAGTGCAACGCCAGTCATCGGGTATCTCCACAGAATGCATGAGAAAATGGCGGAGATCAGAACCTGTGTGCAATACATGCCCAACATGGGACGTGTGGATTATCTGAACCCGCTGGGGTGGAATTGGGCCTGGGTGGGGGCACTGGAGCGCCTGGCAGGTATTGAAGTGCCTGAACGGGCGGAATTCATTCGAGTGATCACCGGGGAACTGAACCGCGTCTCCTCTCACCTGGTGTGGTTTGGCGCATACATCCTGGACCTGGGAGCTTTTACCCCCATCATGTACGCCTTTGAGGATCGGGAAAAGATTCTGGATCTCCTTCAACCCATTTCAGGATCGCGTCTAACCTACAGTTTTTTCCGCCCCGGCGGCGTGGCAACTGACGTCACCGATTCTTTTCTGAAAGACACCCTTGTTTTTGTGAGATACATGAGAGACCGTCTTCCCATGTACCGGGACCTGGTGACGGACAACATTATTTTCCGTAAACGCTGCGAGGGGGTGGGGGTGCTTTCCCTGGAAATGTGCCGGAAATACGGGGCTACCGGTCCGGTTATCAGAGGATCCAACCGGCCCTATGATATTCGAAGAGCCGAACCCTATTCCATATATGACCGGTTTGATTATGAGATACCCGTTGATGAAAAAGGTGATGCCATGGGTCGGTACCGGGTTCGTATGGCGGAACTGGCGGAAAGCCTGAAAATTATCGAACAGGCGGTTAACCAGATCCCGGAAGGGGATCACATTGTGAAAAAAGCCCCCAAACCCCGCTGGAAGCCCCCCAAGGGGGAAGTCTATTTCGCTGTGGAAGGGGCACGGGGAAAAATCGGGGTTTATCTGATTTCAAACGGGGACAAACATCCCTATCGCGTCAAACTGCGCTCGCCTGGGTTTTCCAACCTGAGCCTTTTTGGTGAACTGGCGAAGGGGCATCTTTTGCAGGATGCGGTGTCCATTCTGGGTAGCCTGGATTTGGTGATCCCTGAGATTGATCGGTGAAAGAAAAAGGGTGAGAAGATAAGTGCGTAATGGGGGACGCGTAATGGGCGCAACATAAGCGCAACATAAGGGACGTACTTCAGATTATAAGTTTATATGCCAATAAGCCTTTAAGTAACTGATAAACTGACGAACGCAATATACAACGGTTCAGAGGTGTTTGGAATGGGGAGAAGCTTTTTATTATTCAGGCATTTCATTCACCGCAATTGGATACGGTGATATAACCCCATTGGGTTTGCCAGGGGACTTGCAATATTTGAATGTATAATCGGTATTGTATTGTTGAGTAGTTTTCTTGTTAGTCTCACTCGGAAATATAATGATTGATGGCAATCAGACGTTCAACAGCTGACCGCAAGGAGTTCGGTTGTATCGAAAAATGTTCGTCACTTCTCGATCTGCCTACAAGCTGCACCGGTATTCCTGCGGCGGGTTACCTAAACGTACACAATCAGACCATCTAGTACAGACAATAAATATGGATAGGAAGTTAATATTGTGCCGAATATGGATGCTGTAACACAACTTAGCTTATTCGATCTCAAGTCCAGGTCGCAAAGCAAAGTGTTGGGACAGTTTTTTGCGGAGTCCAAAACATTGAACAAAGAAAAAATCCCCATCACATTACCTGGTGGAAAGAAAATATCACTTTCCCCAGGGAAACATAATCAATTGCATGCCGATATCGTCCATGAATTCTGCTCCAGGTTTATTGGGGAAGGTGGTCGACTTCTCTATATCGGAGATACAGCCAGCAGTCGGAACGAAGGCGGTAAACTCATGATTTTGGAAAGTGAGTTTCTTGAGTCTATCGGCGTGCCACCTATGTCACATGAAAAATTGCCTGACGTCGTGGTTTTTGATGAAAAACGCAATTGGTTATTCTTGATTGAGGCGGTCACAAGTCATGGGCCAGTATCCCCTGAGAGATGGGTGGAGCTGGAAGAAGCTTTGGCAACCTGCAAAGTAGGCAGGGTATATGTAACTGCTTTTCCGAGTCGGGCAGAATTCCGCAGAAATGCGGCAGATATCGCATGGGAAACAGAGGTTTGGATTGCAGACAATCCGGATCACATGATCCATTTTAATGGAGATCGTTTTCTTGGACCTCATGAACGTTGATATGGCAATTGCGTGTAACAATGCTATAAATTCGGATACAGTTTTCGAGCGTTGCGCTTACTGCAAATTCGCTGGTTACGGATGACATAATGAGATTGTATGAAACCTGGAAAGAACGATATACCCATAAAACGTAAAATATCTGGAAGGCAGCTAAAAGAACTGCAAAAATATACATGGCAAATGTGTGAAGCTTTTGGATTGGATAGGAAAATTGAAAAATACAAAGGTACAAGGCCTATTTCATTTTATAGTTGGGATTTGGATTGCATGCTAGATGTGTTGGATATGGCACTGGATGATGAAAACGAATACCCGGATAAAAACGATGAGGGATATATCAAGTTGCACGAATTGTATGTGGATCTGAAAAAGGTATACAAAGAAACATATGGAGGTTGAAGAAAAGATTAAATGGATATATATTGTGATATATATCAATCGGAGGTGTGTTTATGGAAACTGCAAAAATCTTTGAAAATGGGAGAAGCCAGGCGGTTAGACTACCTAAAAAATTCAGATTCAATGATAGCGATGTTTACATAAAAAAGATTGATGATGTTGTAATGCTTATCCCAAAGGATAAAGTATGGAAAACATTTAGAGAATCATTCAACAAATTTTCAGATGACTTAACTTTTGAAAGGGATTCGGGTCTTCCGCAGGAAAGGGATGCCTGACCAATGAATTTTTTATTTGATACCAATATCTGTATCTATTTACTGAACAAGAAATATGAAAAAATTATTGATAGAGTAGAGCAAGAAGGAATTGAGAATATTGGTATTTCATCCATAACAATCGCTGAACTCGAATTCGGAATAGAAAAAAGCTTGCAAAAAGAAAAGAATAAAATAGCACTTATGGGATTTCTTCTTCCTTTCAAAACCATCTCCTTTAATCAGAATGATGCACATGAATATGGGATAATAAGAAATGATTTACAGAAGAAAGGGAAAATAATTGGGAACATGGATTTGCTGATCGGATCACAGGCAATATCCAGGGATCTAATCCTGGTAACCAATAATGAAAAGGAATTTGAAAGGATTGAAAACATTAGAATTGAAAATTGGGCACAAAAAAGTGGCAATTAACCAAAAATCACCGACCACGCCTCCTTATCGGCTTTCAGCTGAATTGTCCATTGTAAATACTTGGAATGATGAGGAAAATCAAATTATTATTCGACCTGTTAAAATTCCTCGAGAGGGCTGGGATGCCGCTTTTAAAATAATGGGTGGAAAAGGTGATGACGAAGCTGTTGTGGTGGATGAAAACATTTCACATTCATGGGATGAGGAAGAATGGCACTGGCAGTGAAACGCTTCGATATTTATTTTAGAAAAAAAACCGTTGGTTGTGGAAAAAACAAAAGCCTATTAATCGTGATAATGGCCTTTGTATTTTGTTTACCTATTCGCGGATATTCAGCTGAGAAAATTTTCAGGCTATCTCATGACGATTACAAACCATTTCACTGGTATGATAAAGACACACAGGAAACCAAGGGTGTTTTTATTGATATGATCGAGGAAATATTGGGGAACCGATTGGGTTATAAAATCGTATATACTGAATATCCATGGAAACGGGCACAGCTACAAGTTCATAATGGTAAAGAAGATGCCTATATTACAACGCCGACGTCAGAAAGGTTAAAATACACTGAAGTTGGCGAGAAACCCTTTATTGTAATGCAGAAAGTTATTTTTACATATTCTAATAATCCTAAGATTGAACTATTGAGAAATATCAAAAATTTTGAGGATTTGAGACAATTTAAAGTACTTGATTACCTTGGAAACGGTTGGGGAAAAAAACGTTTAGTTGAAGAAACCGTTATATCACCTGATTATTCCCCTACCATAGATAGTGTCTTAAAAAAACTTGCGGCTAAAAGAGGCGATATCTTTATAGAAGATTCAACCATTGTTAATTACAATATGCGAATTCTAGGGTTAAGCAATGAAATAGTCGAATTGCCTATTATTTTAGAAACAACTGAATTTAAATTGTGTATTTCAAAAAAATCATCCTTTAAAAATGATATAGATAAAGTCGATAAGATAATATCTGACATGATAAAAGATGGTGCTTTAACTAGGATTATAAATAATTGGAAATAGACATCAGGTTCGAGTGTTCGGGCGCAGACTGGAAGACGGTTTCGGAAACGCTGAAACGTGTTGGGATGGCGTATGAGGAGCCGGATGTCCACAGAAGAGCGTTTGAAGCCAGCCATACGACTGTGTTTGTCTATCATGCTACCCGGCTGATCGGCTTTGGTCGGGCGATTTCTGATGGCGCTTATCAGGCAGCCGTCTATGATGTAGCCGTCGTCCCTGAATTCCAGGGGAAAGGCATCGGAACGGTCATCATGGAGAAGATTCTGGAACGGTTGTCGGGATGTAATGTCATTTTATATGCGTCACCGGGAAAAGAAGAATTCTACCGAAAAATGGGATTGCGGAAAATGAAAACGGGCATGGCTCTATTTAGGAAAGCTGCGGCAATGACGGAAAAAGGATTTACCGAGTAAATCCGTCAGCATTAAACAATATGGGTAACAAACCGCTGAACGGGGAAATCCAGCTGACTTGTTACACTCGATGCTGATTTCAGTGTTCGGTGCCTGATATGAAGGCGGAATATCACAATATAAATATTGTAATACTCAGCATCCTGTACAACATATATGTTGTTCTATTTTTCATTGGTCAGAATGTACAGCTATCCGAATTCAAAGAAGTGAGCCTATGAAAAAGAAGAAACTGATTAGAGAGCAACTTGATGTTTCGCTCCAACGTCTTAGCCCTCTACTTGGCGTCATGGCACCTCCGAAAGGTTGGATTCGGGCTATCCGTGATGCATTGGGGATGACTGCCAGGCAATTGGGCAATCGACTCGGTGTCGCTCAGCAAGCTGTGGCGCGTATCGAGAAAGAAGAAATGGCTGGCTCGGTCACCATCAAAACCATGCGCCGGATCGCAGAGTGTCTCGATTGTGTATTTGTCTATGGATTCGTGCCACGCAAAAGTTTGGAAGAGACTGTTGTCCGTCAGGCGAAAAAAGTTGCGGTCCAGCGACTTGCCCAGGCTTCTCAGACCATGAGCTTGGAGAATCAAGCACTCAGCAGAAAAGAGAATGAGCAGGCCTTATCCGACCTGGTTGATGAACTCATACGAACGCACCCTTCCAATTTGTGGAACAAATCATGATTGATTTCAAATATCCCGAGGGAGCGACACCTATTGATCCGGATGAGGCGGAAGGCTTTCTGCTCACCCACATAACGACGCATGGCGAACTGAATCGATGGGAACAAGACAACATCGTTGAGGCGATGGCTTGGATAGACAAAACAAAACCAACGAATATTTTTAATGAGCAGTTCATCAAGCAGTTGCACAAGAGAATGTTTGGTAATGTCTGGAGATGGGCAGGGCAATTCCGTCGGTCTGATAAGAACCTCGGTGCTCTGATACGGGTGGCTCTAAACCTGGGGCGTTGCCCTGGGCTGGTATGAATAGCCCTTTCAGATCAGAGAAGTTGATGAGAACAAAAGTCGGATGACCGGGGGAGCGACTACCGTCAGTCAGTGATTCGCACGTTATGAAAACTACTAATAAACAGGCGCCTTATGGCCGAGAAAATGAAAACTAAGAATAATTCGGGTGTTGACAAAGGATTGGTTGCAATGTTCCTCAGGATGTCGCCGGAGGAGCGCCTGAAAGCAAATGACAACGCAGTACGTGGTATTTTGGAATTAAGAAATGCATACCAACGACAAAAGAACGACAGACGTAGATCTGAGCGCGATAATTGAAGGCCTCGTAAAAGCAGATGTTAAGTTTATTCTTGTGGGAGGCCTTGCTGCAGTTGTTCAGGGAGCCCCGGTTACAACAATGGATGTGGACATTGTACACAGCCGATCTTCTGAGAATATATCAAAACTCCTCACATTTTTAAGATCGATTGACGCCATCTATCGTCGTCTGGACGACAAAACAATTGAGCCAAAAGGGGAGGACTTTTCGGGGATGGGGCATTCGCTTTTTTCAACCCGCTTAGGACCTCTTGATGTTCTGGCTTTTATTGAAGAAGGGAAAACCTATGATGATCTATTCAAACACACAGTAGCAATTGAATTCAGAGGCCATACGATTCGTGTCCTCGATATTAAGATGCTGATAGAACTTAAAAGAACTTCAAAGGATCCTAAGGATATGCAGAGGCTGATTGTCCTTGAAGAAACATTGCGGCAATTGGAGAAAGAGTTGGGCATTGATTCTATAAGGTAAGGAGTTAAGAGAGACGGCATGTCCTTTGATGAGATTCAACTGATCCGGATGATCGTTGCAGTGGTGGCAACCGCTTTGTTTGTGGCCGCCAGCGTGATCTTCCTGGTCTACCTGGAGCGGAAGGTGGCGGGACACGTTCACCGGCGGCCCGGGCCTTTTGAGGTGGGGCCTCACGGCATGCTTCAAACCGTTGCGGATGCCGTTAAACTCCTCTCAAAACAGCCGCTCAAACCTGACGGGGCTGATCCCGTCCTCTTCTGGCTGGCGCCCATCGCCGCTTTTGCACCGACGTTGCTGTTGCTGCTCCCTATCCCCTTCGGACCGATCCTCACCGGGTTCGAGGTAAACCTGGGGCTGCTGTTGATTTTGGCATTTTCAGGCATCAACGTGCTGGCCCTCTGCCTGGCCGGGTGGGGTTCCGACAACAAATGGGCCATGCTGGGAGCGGCACGATCCGTGGCCCAGGCCGTGGGGTATGAAATCCCCCTGCTGCTGGCGGTCCTGGCTGTGACCTTTACCAGTGGTACGCTGAACCTCTCGGAGATGGTGGCGCAACAGGGGCCGTACCCATGGCACTGGAACATCATGACCCAGCCCCTGGCCTTTTTCATTTACTTTGTCTGTGCTGTCGCCGAGACCAACCGCAACCCCTTTGATCTGCCGGAAGCGGAAAGCGAACTCACCGCCGGTTTTCATACGGAATATTCGGGCATGGGGTTCGGCCTCTTTTTCCTGGCGGAATACACCAACATGATCGTGGTCTGCAGCGTCTGCACGGCCCTTTTTCTGGGGGGCTGGCAGGGGCCTTTTCTGCCCGGCTTTTGGTGGTTCCTGGCCAAGATGTACGTGCTTCTGCTGGTCATGATGTGGTTCCGGTGGACCTTTCCCCGTCTCCGCTTTGACCAGCTGCTCAACTTGAACTGGAAATGGCTGTTGCCCTTGAGCCTTTTGAACCTCCTGGGCACGGCTCTGGTCATGAAACTTTTTTAAGAAAATCATTCATGAATGCACTGAGAAAAATGGGCGAGGATGTTCTGGGACTCTGGAGCCTGGTGAAAGGGCTCAAGATCACCGGTGCCTTTTTCTTCTCAAAACAGGTAACGGTCCATTACCCGAGAGCCGGCGTGGACAATCTGGCGACCTTCAGGGGACCCATTGAGCTTGTTCCCAACCCGGAGGACCCGGCCGGACCGCTTTGTATTGCGTGCATGACCTGTGCCGCCACCTGTCCCACGGGGGCTATTTTAGTGGTCAAGAAAAATGCGCTGAAACCTGTAGATGCGGCCCCAGACCAAAACAAAACGGCTCGTAAGGCTCCCAAAGGCCCCGCAAAATTCACCTATGACTACACCTTGTGTTGCCAGTGCGGCCTGTGCGCGGAAAACTGCCCCAAAGGGGCCATCCGTTTTTCAGGAAATCCCTATTGCGCAAGTATCAACAAGAAAGATTTCGAATTTGATCTGCTTGAGAAATTCAGGATGAATATGGACTGATCCTATGGAAATCATGGCCAAAACCGCTTTTACGTTCTACTGCCTCATCATATGCATGGGTTCCATCATGGCCGTCACCTCCAAAAGCCTGGTGCGTGCCCTTGTGGGTCTGATTGCCGTGATGATCGCCGTTGCGGGCATGTATCTTTTGCTGGCAGCGCCCTTTATCGCCTTTATGCAGATCCTCATTTACGTCGGGGGCGTGAGTGTACTCATCTTTTTTGCCATCATGCTGTCGAAGGCGTCAGCCGAAGGCGATGAAGCTGGTCCCGTTTCTCTTAAAAAAGCGGTCAATGCCTTTGTCTGCCTGCTGGCGCCGGCAGTGATTTTTTCCATCATCATCATTCGTCACCCTGAAGCGGCACGGGATGCCGCCATAAATGTATCGCCCGCATTGCTGGGGGAGGGGATGCTCGGGCCCTACCTGCTCCCTTTCGAGCTGATTTCCGTGGTGCTTTTTGCCGCCATGGCCGGTGCGGTGCTGGCGGCCTGGCGGAAGCGGGGGCAAAAATGACCGATCTCACGCTGTTTCAACTGGTGGGCGTGTTCCTGTTTTGCGTGGGGATCTTTGGTCTTGTCCGGCGTAAAACCCTGATGGGCATGCTGATTGCCCTGGAGTTGATGATCAATGGCGCGGGGCTTTCCATTGTGGCAGTGGCCCAACTCACCGAAGGAGATGCCGTTTTGGGGCAGCTGGCGGCACTTTTTGTCATGGGCCTTGCGGCTGCCGAAGCAACATTGATGCTGGCCATTATTCTGGTGGTGGTCAAACGGTTTAGGCATTCAAAAACCGATGGTATTTTCCAAATGGAAGGGTGATTTAATTGACCCGGAATCCTGATATCATCAACAGCATCCGCCCGCTTATCCCGGTGGCGGTCACGTTTGCCGCCCCCTTTCTCATTCGGCTGATGGCCAAGAAGGAAAACCGGCGGGAAGCCGTTTCCTTTGTCTTCGCATCCATCGCTTTTCTTGCCGTGGTCTCCATGGCGCCCGGCATCCTGGAAGGAAAAATCTACACCTACACCCTGTTTCGTATCCTTCCCGGTATCACGTTAAGCTTTTGTGCCGACGGTCTGAGCATGGTTTTTGCCCTGATCTCGTCCTTTCTCTGGATCCTCACCACCAGTTACAACATCGGCTACATGCGAACCCTCAAGGAGCATGCCCAGACGCGATATTACATCTGTTTCGGGATAGCCGTCTTCGGAGCTCAGGGGGTGGCTTTTGCGGGTAATATCTTCACCCTCTATCTTTTTTATGAAATCATCACCTTGTTTACCTACCCGTTGGTGGCCCATTACCAGAGTAAAGATGCCTTTGAGGCAGGCAAGAAATACCTGGTTTATTTGCTGGGCACCTCCAAGCTCTTTTTCCTGCCGGCCATGATCCTTACCTATGTTTTGTGCGGGACCCTCGACTTTCAACTGGGAGACATTCATAAAGGGATTTTTCCGTCCGATGCCAACCCGGTGCTGCTAATCGTCATCTATATCCTCTTCCTGGCGGGCCTTACCAAAACGGCCATCATGCCGCTGCACAGCTGGCTGCCATCGGCCATGGTGGCGCCCACGCCCGTCTCCGGCCTGCTGCATGCGGTGGCCGTGGTCAAGGCGGGCGCCTTTTCCGTGTGCCGGATCATGCTCTCCTGTTTCGGGCTGGATTCCCTGCATGATCTGGGACTGGGCATGCCCACGGCCTATGTGGCGGGATTCACCATCATCGCGGCTGCCCTGATCGCGCTCACCAAGGACGACATCAAGGCTCGGATTGCCTACAGCACCGTGAGCCATCTTTCCTACATTGTCATGGGTGTTGCCATGCTGACCCAGGGGGGCGTGGAGGGGGGCGTCTCGGCCATAGCGCACGACGCCTTTCCCAAGATTACGCTGTTTTTCGCCGCCGGCTGTATCATGGTGGTGACGGGATCCAAAAAAATCAGTCTCATGAACGGACTGGGCCGCCGCATGCCCTGGACTTTCGGCGCCTTTGCCCTGGCTACGCTTTCCTTTATCGGGCTGGCGCCGGCCAGCGGCTTTTTGAGCAAATTCTACCTGATCACCGGGGCCACAGACGCGGGGCAGACGGTGCTCATGCTGGTGATCCTGGCCAGCGTTCTGTTGAATATGGCCTATTTCGGTCCCATCGTTATCAGAGGATTTTTCATGCCCCCCGTAAAAAGTGTGGATCTTTCCCAATATGCTGAAGCGCCGAAAACCATGGTGGTCCCCATGTTCATGATCGCCATAATATCGATTCTCATCGGGTTTTACCCGCAGACTTTTGTCAGTTTTGTGGAAGTTTATGGGAAATTCTGGAGATAACAGGTCATGAACCTCATCGAAGGCAGCTTTCTACACCCGGCCACCCTCTTTGTGATATTGGGGCTTATCCTCCCGTTTCTTCGGGGCGGCATCTGGCGTGTGCTGCTTTTCATACCGCCCGTTGTGGCCATTTTCCTGACCCTTCAACTGCATTTGGGCCGTTACTGGGAGGTGGACTATGTGGGCCAGGTACTGGTGCTCGGCCGGGTGGATGCGCTGTCGCTCCCCTTCACCATTCTGTTCGCCTTTATGAGCCTTATCTGTACCACTTTTTCTTTTCATGTGCGTGACAAAGCCCAACACGTGGCGGCACTTTTTTTCATGGCAGGCGCTTTTGGCAGCGTCCTGGCAGGGGACTACTGGACCCTCTACATCTTCTGGCAGGGAATGACCGTGTCTTCGTCTTTTCTCATCTGGTTGAACCGCAGACCCGATGCTTCAAAAACGGGCTTTTTGTACATGATGATCCTGTTGTTGAGCTCTGTCCTGCTGCTGGCCGGCATTCTCCTGAGGGAGAGGGTATTGGGCAACTTCCTTTTCAGTTCAGCGGATGCCGATTTCATGTGGCATTTTGACTGGTTGATTCTGGGCGCTTTTGCCATTAACGCAGCCGTCATTCCGCTGCACGCATGGATGACCCAGGGGCTTCCGAAAGCCACCATTCCCGGGGCGGTTTTGTTGTCCATATTTGGTATCAAAACCGCTGTCTATGCCATGGCCCGCTGTTTTGTGGGTCTTGATCTGCTCATTATCCTGGGGGTTTGCACAGCCCTCTATGGGGCCGCGTATGCTATTTTTTCCAACAACATCAGAAGAATCCTCGCCTATCTCCTGGTCGCACAGGTGGGGCTGATGGTAGCGGGTATCGGTATGGACTCAAAAATGGCCCTGGATGGCGCCATTGCCTTGGCATACGCCCATACTTTCTATATGGCGCTCCTTCTGATGGCCATGGGTTCTGTCATGTACGCTACCCGCGAGGAACTCCTGGGACGATTGGGAAACCTTTCCCGCAAGCTTCCCTTTGTTGCCGCCTTAACCCTCATTGGGATCTTTGCCCTTTGTGCCGTACCTTTTTTCAGTGGTTTTACAGGCGTTTCCTTGATTTTCGAAGAGGCACTGAAGCTTCAAAGTCCCATACCGGGTGTGTTTCTGGTGCTGGTGCTGGCTTTGGCCATGACCCTGATAATTCTGGGGGGATTGCGACTCCCTTTTTTCCTGTTCTGGTCCAGCGCTGAAACTAAAGAACCTCTGCGGCCTCTTCACAGAAACATGGTGGTGGCCATGGGCATGGCCGGGGCCTTCTGCCTGGTTCAGGGGATCTTTCCAGAGGTGCTCAACCACCATCTGCCATACCCGTTGGAGGAGCCCTCCTTGACCCTCTTTAAACTGGCTGTCGGTTTTCTCTTTCCGGCTGCCGGTATCCTGTTGTTCATGGTTCTGCGGCCGCTATTACGGCCCGGAACCAACGAACTTCCCGATTTCGAACGGGTTTATGGGTTAATCGGCCGCGGCATCATGGTTGTTTTCTCAAAGCCCCTTTCGTGGGTGGATGCTATCTGGTCGGAGATATACCGCACTGTTTTTTTAAGGGCTTTTTATTTTATGGCACGTATCTCGGATTTTTTTGATCGAAGAGGCATTGATGGGGCTGTGAACCAAACGGCTGCATCCGTCATGTTTTTGAGCAGAATTTCAACCCGGCTTCAAAGCGGCCGATTGCAGGATCAGCTGGCCTGGATGATGTTGCTGGCCCTGGCTGTTTTTGCCCTCATCTGGTTCTGGTAAAAGGTTTATGATTGAAGCGCATTTCCCCATTCTCACCTGCCTGATCCTGCTGCCGCTCCTGGGCTGCGCAGGTGTGCTTTTTATGAAGACCCCTGTGGCCGTAAGGCGCTGGGCCCTGGGGGTGTCTCTGGCTGAGATGTTCATGGGGCTTTTTCTGCTTCAATTTAAAATGGGAACGGCGGATTTCCAGTTTGTGGAATCGATTCCATGGGTTCCCACCTGGGGTTTACGATATTTCCTGGGGTTGGATGGCATCAGTGTATTCATGGTGGCATTGACCCTTCTCATGTTCCCCTTTTGCATTATCTGTTCATGGACTTCCATCATCAACCGGGTGAGGGAATTTCACATCTGTCTTTTTGTTCTCATTTCAGCTCTGATCGGGGTTTTTTCGGCCCTGGATCTGGTTCTTTTTTACCTGTTCTGGGAGGCCATCCTGATTCCCACCTATCTCCTGATTTCCCTGTGGGGAGGCCCTCAAAGTGACCATGCCGCTCTGAAGTTCATTTTGTACACCCTGGCAGGCAGCGCGCTTCTTCTGGTAGCGGTCATCGCTTTTCGCATGGAAGGAGGCTCTTTTTCCATCCCCGCCCTCATGGCACACTCCTTTTCCGTTAATTTCCAGCAATGGACGTTTCTGATCATGGCGCTGGCTTTCGCAGTGAAGGTCCCCCTGTTTCCCTTTCACACCTGGCTGCCGGCGGCATACGGACAGGCCCCCATTGCCGGCAGTATCCTCCTGTCTGCCGTCATGGCTAAAATGGGGGCCTACGGTTTTCTGCGCCTGGCCTTACCAATGACCCCTGAAGCGGCCCATTGTTTTGCACCCCTGCTCATTGCCATGTCGGTTTGCTCCATCCTTTACGGCGGCCTTCTGGCATTTGCCCAGTCAAACCTCAAGAAAATCATCGCCTACTCTTCCCTGGGGCACATGGGGTTTGTCATCCTGGGTATTTTTCTCTTTAACATCAACGGGGTGCAGGGGGCACTGATCCAGATGGTCAATCACGGTATCACCACCGGTGCGCTGTTTGCCATGGTGGGGATCCTTTACCAGCGGAGCGGAAACCATGAAATATCGGGGAACCTGGGGTTGGGCAAATTCGTGCCGGCGTTCATGGGGTTCTGGGGGTTTTTTGCTTTTGCAGGGTTTGCTTTTCCGGGGACCAACAATTTCGTGGGAGAATTTCTGATCCTGGCGGGGGCCTTTGAAAGGAATCTGTGGCTGGGTGCTGTTGCTGTTCCGGGGGCGCTACTTGCTGCGGCCTACATGCTTCGACCCACCCAGAAAATGACCTGGGGTGAGCCATCAAATGCCAGAGATTGGCGGGATATGAGCGGTCGGGAATGGGCGTGCATGCTCCCCATGGCATTTCTGGTGCTCTACCTGGGGTTGGCACCCACCCTTTGCCTGAAAGTCATGAACCCCACATTGAACCACCTGATTTCGGCATTTCAATCCAGGGTGCCGGTTACGCTTTCCATGGATAAAAACTTTCACAGCAAACCTGAGAGGGGAGGGCGGCCGTGAAAGTCCAACTCATCTTCCCTGAACTGTTCCAACTTCTGATTGTGGCAGGACTTTTCCTGCAAAGCATCGTCCAGGGGGATCGGGCCGCCCCATTGAAAAAATGGTTGCCCTGGGCCGCCGGCCTGAGTGTCCTGGTGTCTCTGGCATCCCTGGGGCAAAACGGGTTGCTTTTCGGCCAAACGTATCAGGTGGACCGGTTAAGCCAGTTCTTTAAAATGACCGTGAGCTTTGGTTTTTTCCTGGCGGTCATAAATGGTGTGGGACAACCGTTGCTGGAAAAGGAGAAACAGTGTGATTACTTCCTCTTCATGGCCCTTTCCGCCTGGGGATTGATGCTGCTCTGCTCCACAGTGGAACTGATCAGCATCTATCTGGCACTGGAACTGGCATCCTTCAGCTTCTTTCCCCTGGTCCCGCTTCGGACGAAAAGCCTATCCGCGGCTGAGGCCGCCATCAAATATATGTTTATCGGTGGCGTGGCCACTACTGTGGGGCTGTTCGGGTTTTCATACATCCTGGCTGCCCAACACACCACGGACCTCAATCAACTGGTGCACATATCTTGGTCCTGGTCTCACAGTCCCATGGCGGTTTTGGGCTTGACCCTTTTTCTCTCAGGGCTGCTGTTCAAATTGGCGTTTTTCCCCTTTCATTTCTGGGCGCCGGATGTCTATGAAGGGGCCGGCAATGAAACCGCCGCCTACATTGCGGTACTCCCCAAGGTGGGTGCCGTGGCGGTACTGCTCCGTTTTTCCCCGCTTTTGAAACCCGGGCTTGAAATCACCACCATCCTGGCTGTACTGGCCGCCGTTTCCATGACATACGGGAACCTCGCGGCCCTGGTTCAAAAGGATGTGAAACGCATCTTAGGTTATTCCGCCATCGCCCATGCCGGCTATCTCATGGTAGGGGTGGTGGCGGGAACCCCCATGGGTGTTGCGGCTACGGCATTCTACGCCTTCGCCTATGTCCTCATGACCTTTGCCTGTTTCTGGGTGATCTGTCGAGAATCGCAAGACGGCAGAAACCTGAAACTGGAAGACCTGAAGGGTCTCTCGAGTCGGGCACCCGGCCTTGCCCTGGTTCTGGCCGTGGGGGCCGTGGCACTGGTGGGTCTGCCCCCCACAGCCGGTTTCATGGGCAAGTTTTTTCTGCTGTCCGCCGCCTGGAACCGCGGTTGCAACTGGCTGGTGGTGATTGCGGCCGCCAACGTGGCAATCGGCCTTTTTTACTATTTGAATTTGGTGCGGTATGCCTACACAAAACAAAGCCCGGAAGCCTCCGAAAAGGCCTTTAACGCTCAAGGCCGCAGTTCGGTATTGAGCCTGTCCGGGGGCTTGTTCCTGGCCGGGCTGGTGATTTTGTTTGGCATATTGCCGGAGCTGGTTTTCAAGATGTTGATGCCTTGATATTATAATTTTTTTCCTTCTGATGTTTGGGTGGTGCAATGAGTAAAATACTGGCAGTGGACAATGATCCCTTTATTCTGGCGTTTTTGAAAGACGTCCTTACAGGTGAAGGCCACGAAGTGCTGACCGCAAAGGATGGACTTCATGCAGTAGATGTGTTGGATGAACACACGCCCGATATTATTTTCGTTGATCTGGTGATGCCCAATATCGACGGAAAGCGGCTCTGTAAAATCATTCGTGCCATGGGAAAACTGGAGAACGTTTATCTTGTGGTTCTCTCCGGAACCCTTGAAGTGGAGCGAAAAAATATGGAAGCACTGGGGGTTGACCAGTGTCTTGAAAAAGGGACACTTGAAGCCATGACCCGGGATGTTCTGTCGGCGGTCCAGCGCCGAAAAGTGACACTGGCAGCTTTTCCAACCGAAAAACCGCGTGAAAAGGAATTGCCCGCCCCCAAATCGATTACCGAGGAACTCTTTTCCATCAAGCAGCATTTTGAAATTATTTTTGAAAGAATGTCCGAAGGTATCATTGAGATTTCACAGGATAACAGAGTCGTTTACGCCAATCCCGCAGCCCTATCCGTCATTGGAATTCCCGAAGAAAAGTTGCTTGCGTCTCCCATATCGGGAATATTTCCCCATGAATACCGGAGAATGGTGCTGGAACTTATTTCATCCATGGATGAATCCCCGGGCAGCAATACAGAAGACATTCTGTTGGGCATGAATGGTTATCAGTTATTGGTTAAAGTCCTCGCCGTCACTGACGGCGGTGGGTCCTCAATTATCATCTTAAACGATGTTACCATGCAAAAGGAGGCCGAAGCGGCCCTGATCCGACGCAATCGAGAACTGGAGCTGCTCAATCTGTCCGGTCGCGCATTCAATTCCAGTCTCGAATTGGATGAAGTGCTGGTCACCGTCCTGGAAGAATTGCGATCTCTGATCGATGTAATTGGCAGCACCATCTGGCTTGTGGAATCGGAAAACGAAAATCTGGTATGCCGCCAAGCGGCCGGGATCTGTGCCGATGTTCTGAATGGCTGGCGTCTGGAACCCGGGCAGGGGTTGGCCGGCTGGGTGGCGCACCACGGGGAATCTCTCAATGTGCATGACACCCGCATTGATTTTCGCCATTTTAAAGGCATCGACGGTAAAACCGGATATGAAATCAGGTCTATTTTGGGGGTGCCGCTCATCTCAAAAGGCAAACCCATCGGCGTTATACAGGTGGTGGATACGGCTCCGGGGGTATTTGACAGTACCCACCAGACCCTCCTTGAATGGCTGGCTGCATCCGCTGCCATCGCCATTGACAATGCGCGGCTTTACCAGCGGGCCAGGGATGAAATCAGGCAGAGGAAAAAGGCCAAAGCAGAACTGGAAAAAAGCGTCCGGACGCTGCATCGGACCCTGGACGGAACCATTCAGGCCATTGCTCTGATTGTGGAGACAAAAGACCCCTACACCGCCGGCCACCAGCGGCGCGTCGCGCTGCTGGTTGAGGCCATCGGCAAAAAGTTGGGTCTATCTAAAGAGCGAATTGAAACCCTTCGAATCGCCGGGCTGATTCATGATATCGGCAAAATGGCCACACCCACGGCAATCCTCAGCAAGCCGGGAACCCTCAACGAAAGCGAGTTTGCGTTGATCAAAGAGCATTCAAAGGTGGGTCATGAGATACTCAAGAAGGTCGTGTTTCCCGGTCCAGTGGCTGAAATCGTTTATCAGCATCATGAACGGCTGGATGGTGCCGGCTATCCCAGGGGATTTAGCGGAAAGAACATCCTCCTGGAGGCCAGAATATTGAATGTTGCCGATGTGGTGGAAGCGATGTCCAGTCACCGGCCCTACCGGCCCGCCCTCGGAGTTTCAATGGCTCTCGAAGAGATCAAACGGCGGAAAGGAAAGTATTACGATCCCGAGGTGGTGACGGCTTGTCTGGATATCTTTCAAGCCGGAGAGTTTTGCTTTGAATAGGGCGTTCTATGTGGCTTATAATTGACTTTTAGGATATGTTTTGTATAAAGGGAGAAGGAAAGAATAAGGATACCATAATCCATCATTATAGGAAAGGAGGAACGACGTTGAAAACATCCAAAAGCTGTTTAAAAGGCATTATTCGCGCCGGAGCCACAGCTGTTCTTTTCGCAGCCTGTGTGGCGTTTGCGGCGCCGGTTGGACTGCCACCGGTTCCGGTACCCGTTGACAACCCCATGACCCCCGAAAAAGTCAAACTGGGGGATAAGCTGTTTCACGACACCCGATTCAGTACCACGGGAGAGGTGAGCTGCGCCACATGCCATGACACGGCCAAAGGTTTTGCCGACGGTCTTCCCGTATCCGAGGGAATCCATAAACTGAAAGGGACGCGAAACGCGCCTACCATCATCAATTCGGCTTACCTTCACACCCAGTTCTGGGACGGACGGGAACCCTCCCTGGAATCCCAGTCGGCTCAACCCTTTTTAAACCCGGTGGAAATGGGTCTTAAGGACCACGAACCTATTCTTAAAATTGTCCGTTCCGATCCGGAATATTCAGCTCTTTTCAGCCAAGCTTTCGGCAAAACCGGCGAACAGATTACCATGACCGAAGTAAAGCAGGCCCTTGGCACCTTTGAGAGAACCCTGATCAGCGGAAATTCCCCGTTTGATCAATACTATTTCAAAGGGGATAAAACGGCCATGAGCCCAGCCGCTGTTCGGGGGCTGGATGTCTATGTGAACCAGGGACGGTGCGTTTCCTGCCACCGGATCGAGCAGACCCAGGCCCTCTTTACGGACAACCGTTTCCATATGATTGGGGTTTCCGCCAACCAGATGCCCCGGGATCTGGAAGAACTGTCCGCAGCGGTCCGGAATGTAAAAGAAAAGGGAACTGATATCGCCGTGCTCAGCAATCCCCGGACTTCTTCCCTTGGACGTTTCGCCGTTACGGGAGATCTGACGGATATCGGTGCTTTCAAAACGCCGACCTTAAGAAATATTGAACTGACGGCGCCTTATATGCATGACGGCAGCCACAAAACCCTGGAGGAAGTGGTGACCTTCTACAATAACGGGGGCGCCCTCAATGAAACGGATACTGTCCCCGAACTCTTGAGCGGCGGCATTCGTCCCCTTAACCTGACAGATGAGCAGCAGGCGGACCTGGTGGCATTTCTAAAAGCACTCACCAGTCCGGAATTTGCACCGAAATAGCCATAAGGGTATCCAAGAACATGGCATCAAGGAGGAAGATTAAAATGAACATGAACCGACGTGCATTTCTCAAGGCCACCGGTACAGGTTTAATGGCCTCTGCTTTTCCCATAAGCCTGGTGAAACTGGCCTTTGGTGGCCAGGACCCTTCCCGGGACTTTACCTTTGGATATATTTCCGATGCCCATATTCAGCAGATCAAGGGAACTCAATTTGTTCGCAACTGGGATATGGGCCTCATTCGCGCCGTTCGAGAGGCCAATCTGCTCACTCCCCGTCCGGATTTTTTCATGTTCGGCGGCGATCTGGCCCAACTGGGGAAGAAGGAAGAACTGGATCATGGCCTGGAGATCATGAGCAACCTGAGGGGCAAGGTCCGCTACGTGATCGGGGAACATGATTACTACCTGGATCTGGGGAAGTACTGGCAAGATAAGATCAGCCCCCTCTATTACAGTTTTGATCACAAAGGGGTCCATTTTGTTGTGTTAAACAGCATCCTCACCTACCACAAGTGGACCTACGAAACGTGGCCCTCTCCCATGGACCGTATGCTGGCCATGGCGAGGTTGGACAACCCCCAAGGATCCCCTTTCATGGTGGGGGATCAGCAGATCGCCTGGCTCAAAAAAGACCTTGCGAAAATCAATCAGAACACGCCCGTGGTGGTGTTCTCCCATTCTCCCATTCAGAAGATTTTCAAGCCCTGGAATTTTTGGACCCAGGATGCGGAAAAAGTTCAAGCCCTTTTGAAACCCTTTGAAAAGGCGACCGTCATTTACGGGCATGTGCACCAGATTCAGTATAACCAGATCGGCAACATCACCTTTCAAGCCGTCATGGCAACTGCATGGCCCTGGCCATATCCCGAGACCTATTCCCAGTCGGCCAGTTGTCTTCCCAAGATCACGGTGCCCATGAACCGGGCGGATCCTTTTTTTGAGCGGGATGCCACAGGATGGCAATTCGTCGATATGAACAGCGGTAAAACGGCCATGCACTACCAGTTGCCCGACAACCCGAACCGTACCGTCATATTTGATGCGGCCACCGGCAAACCGAAGGATGTGAAATATCAGGATTACATCAGGCGGATTCCGCCCCAAACCCATTTTTGAAATTGCAAGGAGAGTTCTTATGCGAAACAGCAAATTTTCCAAAAGTGCCTGTCTGGCAGCTTTGATCGGTTTGGGATTCCTGGCGATTTCCTTCTCCATCCAGGCGGACGATTTTAGTGAAGCTGATTTGAAACGATGGAATCAGGAATTCATGAGTGTTGTCATGGCAGGTGAAAAGCTCTTTCACAGTGCGGATTTGGGGACCAACAAAGTATCCTGCGACCAGTGCCATCCCAATGCCGCAAACACCCATCCGGAGACCTATCCCAAATTTCAGCAGCAGATCGGTCGCGTGATTACCCTGTCTGAAATGGTCAACTGGTGTATTCGGAATCCGCTGGAAGGTGAACCATTGCTGCTGGATGACCCGAAAATGGTGGCACTCCTCTCCTACATCACCTATGAACGGCGTAGTGTGCCACTGGCACCCGGGAAACACTGATTTCAAATCCCCGCGATTTGTCAAAATGTTCTTGACTTTGTGGGGCTAATTCATTAAAGACTCTGAAGTCGAGCGGGACCTCAGCGTTATTATACCATCACATCCTGAAGGATGTGGGTTTTGGGGTGTGGCTCAGGGTCGCACGGCAACGAATTTATGTAGACCCGGTTGAAATCGGGTAATTTCAGGAAAAGGCCACGAAGGCTTACTTTTTATTGGAAAAGTATGCCTTCGTGGCTTTTTTTGTGGAAAAAACAATTGAAAAGGGAGGTCGGCTGAAGATGGTGTGATACTGAGACAACTGAATGACGGCACAATGATGAAGGAGGGCGGCGTACCCTGCAAGGTCAACAGCCGCCCCCCAAGTGAAGCGCTCCCATGAAAGGAATGCTCCGGGTGGAACAATATCACCATATCTCTTTCCGGTCAATGGGAGCATTTAATTGACAGCGCGGGAGCACCCGCAGGGAGGAAGGAGATCCATAATGAAAAATTGGAGATGGTTTGTTGTGTTTTTGGTGTTGGTTTTTCCCGTGGTTTTTCCGGGGACAGGTATGGCTGAGGAACCTGAGCCTGAGGAACCGGCGACTGAAAAAATTCATAGGATGGATGAAGTGGTGGTGACCGCTACCAAGTACGAAACTTCAACCAAGGATATTCCGTCAAATGTGACCGTCATCACCGGCGAGGAGATTCAAGCCCAGTTTCTGCCAGACAACGATATCGGTGATGTTCTGCGAAATATATCGGGTCTGACCACCCGCAGGGCCTATGCCCCTTTCCCCGCCTATATCAACATTCGGGGCGTGGGCAGTAACGGAACGGTTATTCTGGTGAACAATATTCCCACCAACTGGGAAATTATCCAGGCCATACCGCCTGGAAACATCGAGCGGGTGGAAGTTGTAAGAGGTCCGGCGTCAGCACTTTACGGTGCCAACGCCAGCGGCGGCGTGATCAATATTATAACCAAGGAAGGGGGTGAAGGCATCAACGGAACTGTCGGCGGCGGTTACGGCACTTTCAACACCTGGCGTGCCCAGGCCACAAGCAATGGGACCGTCGATAAGTTTCATTATTCTTTTGCCGGTTACAAGGACAAATCCGACGGGACCAACATCGTTAAAAACACGGTCCTGCCCAGCGTTACCATGATCGAAGACTGCTCCTACGACAAGTGGGCTGCATCTTTGACCGCCGCATACGACGTCAATGAAAAGGGCAAATTATCCTTTCTTTTTAACTTTTTTCAAGATGAATACACCCGAGGCCGTCCCAATGTGGGGGGCGATTGGGATCGGTATTTCACCAGCCTGACCTATGATCAGGCTTTTGGGGATATGTTTCTGTTTAAGGGATATGTGGGGTTTCGCTACGATGATCTGCTTCACCGGTACGACGGGGGAAATCAGAATTATGACCTGAAGCAGACCCGAAACACGGATTACCGGGAAATCCCCCTGGAGCTTCAGTTAACGGCGCGTCTGGGCTGGGGCAACGCATTGACGGGCGGGTTCTTCTACAACTACCAGGACACGGACCAGGATTACCACAACCCCGGGGGTTCTCTGATCAACCACAACCGATACAAGGTGAGAACCCTGGCCGGCTACCTTCAGGACGTCTGGAAACCCATTGAAAAACTGGCGGTCACGGCGGGTGTTCGCTATGACAACTGGCAAAATTATGACAACACTTTCTCCAGTTTTGTGGATCCACATCCCGGGGACCGAACGGACGATAACTGGAGTCCCAAGATCGGGGCCAAATACAATTTTACCGATCAGTTGGGCGTCTGGGCCAATTATGCTATGGGATTTAATCCGCCGACCCCTGAGCAGCTCTATGATGACCGGACCTCCGGGGGAAACCCGCGGGAACCCAATCCCGACCTGAAACCGGAAACCACCCGAAGCTGGGAGCTGGGGGTCGAAAACTGGTTTATGGAAACGTTGAGCACCAAAGTGGTAGGATTTTTTAACTATACGGATGAGAAGATCATTTCCTGGTTTAATGAGGAGAATATCTGGATCAACAAGAACATCGGCCGAAGCAAATCCTACGGTGTGGAATTCGATCTGTTTTTTCAACCCACCGATAATTGGATCGTCAATGCCAACTACACCTGGAACCCCGCGGAAATCGATCAGAACCCCTCAAATCCGAGCCGGGAAGGAAATGAACTCCCTTTTTCGCCGGAGTACAAGGCTAACCTGAGTGTCACCTATCAGGTGCCATACAATTACGAGGTAAGCGGTTTCTGCCGGTATTTAAGCAGGCAGCAGACCAATGAAGCCAATACTGAATACACCTCTTCCGGTGAAGCCCGGTATATGCCTTCCTCCTTTGTGGTGGATTTTAAGGGGATTAAACACTTTCCCATTCATTGGGGGCAACTCAAAAATATTGACGTGGCGTTAAGCGTGGACAACATTTTTAATGCCAACTATCGGACCTTCTACATCTATGAAGATCCGGGACGGACCATTTTCGGAGAGGTGAAGTTTTTCTTTTAAAGGGTGCCATGACTTTTTCTGTCGATCATAAATCCGTATCCGGGCGGGAGCGTTTGGCGGTTATTCGTGCGTTGCAGGGTGTTTCCCCCGTGCATCTCTTGCTGATCGTTTCGCTTCTGTTTTGCCTCGGATGCTCAAGGGGAGAAAAAATTGCGGTGGCAGGCCTTTCAGAATCACTCCTTCGCATCGGGACCACTATGGCGGTTAAACAGACCAATCCGGTGGCCGATTATTATTACAATATCCTGGCCATGGTCATGACGCACGATTCCCTGGTGCGGTTCGATGAAGCGCTGAACCCCATTCCGCAACTGGCCGTCAAGTTCGGTTCCGATGAGAAGGCCCGGGTCTGGACCTTTGATCTGAATCCCCGTGCCAGATGGCATGATGGAAGGCCGGTGACACCTGAAGACGTCAAGTTTACCTTTGAATACCTTTCAAAACACCATGTCTCAGGGGGCTGGATGGGTGGCATTATTGAAAAAATTGAAATCCGGGAACATCGCATCATTTTTCACCTTAAGAAACCCTGCAGCCGTTTTTTGATCAATGCGGGCTTCGTGGTGCGCATTCTGCCCCGCCATATCTGGGAAGGGGTCTCCGACCCCCATAAAACACGTGAGCAACGGGTGGCAGTGGGGTGCGGTCCCTACCAATTGGATGTGTTTGACCGAAGTGCCGGAACCCTCCGGTTTCGCGTCAACCACGACTATTACGGTTCGGTTCCCAAAGCCACAAGGGTTGATTTTCGGACCTATGGAACCACGGATCTTCTGGCCCTGGCCATGATGAAGGGTCAGATTGACCTTTACTATCAGTATGCTGCCGGCATGCCCATTCCCTATGTCAAAAAGCTTGTGCAAGAGCCCCACCTGGCCTGCATGACGATGGCTTCATTGGGAATTCCTGCGGTGCTGGGATTTAATCTTAAAAGCCCTCTGGTTGAAACGCTTTCCGTGCGAAGGGCCGTAGCGCTTGCCATTGACTATGGTCAGATAAACGCCTGTCTCATGAAAGGGGAAGGGCGTGTCCCTTCCCCGGGATTGGTGCCGCCGGTATTTGCATTTCAGGCAGATCTGGCGCCCTGGAAACAGGACCCTGGCCAAAGCCGAACCCTTCTGACAGAGGAAAGGTGGCAGGACAGTGATGGAGACGGGATTCTGGAGACAGACCAAAAAGTCCCCGCCGTGCTGACCCTTCTGGTCCGGTCCGACCTCTGGGGGGAAAATCAGTTGGTGAAGCTGCTGGCTCGGGATCTCAAAAAGATCGGTCTGGGACTTAGGGTTCGATCAGCTGATTTATCCACCTATCTGGCTTTTCTAAAGGAAGGGGCCTATGACCTGGTGCTTTTTCGCACCACCCCCTGGGGGATGATGATGCACGCCGGTTTTGGTACCGGATATTTTGACACCGAAACAACGGGAAACCTCAACATGTGCCGCCTTGAAGACAAAACCTTCTCCATACTTTGCGGCGAGATTTTGGAGAACACTGATCCGAAAAGGATCAAGACCCTTTATGCTCAGGTGCAGCGCTATTATGCGGATCACTTGCCTGCCGTTGCCCTGTGTTGGGGTCGAGACTTTTTTCCCTATAACAGAGCCTGGCAGGGCTTTCGGATCAACCCGTTGGAAGGGGGACTGGCCAACCGATTTTCATGGCGTGATCTTTCACCCCCGCCACAGGACATGCCCGAGGCACGATAAGCAATGGCGTTTATTCGGGACAAGATCTGGCGCTATGGACTCGCCATTTTCTTTGTGCTGGGGTTGAATTTTTTGATTGTTCAACTTCTGCCGGGGGACCCGCTGGTCCATCTGGTGGGAGAAGAAGCCTACTTCCATCTTCAGGGGCAAAATCCCCAGGCCATTACGACGTTGCGCGCCAAGTATGGATTGGACCGACCCATTCATGAGCGCTTGCTTTCATCCATAGCGGATACGGTTCGCTTCCGTCTGGGCTGGTCCTATCATTATGGAAAATCCGTTGCCCGTATCATTTTGTATCGGCTCAAATGGACCCTGGTGCTTCTCTGTCCGGCACTTTTTGCTTCCACGGTTCTGGGACTTTTTTTGGGATGTTTGTCCGGCCGGCCCGGGAAAAATGTTGTCGACCGGATTATAACGCCATTTTTCCTGGTTACCTATGCGGTTCCTGCCTATTGCCTGGCCTTTCTGCTCCTGCTGGCATTTGTTTCCATGGGAGACTTTTTCCCTTTGGGTGGGATGCGGGAAACGACTCAGGGAGCCGGCCTTTCAGTGTGGGATGTCTTGCGGCACATGGTGCTTCCCCAGACGGTTCTGGTGCTTCATGCCACTGCCTATCTGTATATGATCATGCGAAGCACGGTTCGGCAGACCTTCAGGGAAAATTATGTGATCACCGCTCTCGGAAAGGGGCTGAAACCGAAAAAAGTGCTTTTTCATCACGTGCTTTTGAATGCCCTTCCACCCTATCTGGCCGCCGCGGCCGTGAATTTCGGCTTCATTGCGGGAGGGGCGCTTCTGGTGGAGGTGGTTTTTTCCTGGCAGGGAATGGGGTCTCTCATGTACGAGGCGGTTATGTCCAGGGATTATCCGATCCTTTCCGGGTGCTTTTTGATACTCTCGTTTTCGGTTATCGGCGCGAACATGATGGCGGATATTTTCTGTGCTTATATGGATCCGAGGATAAGAGATGATATCGCAGTCCGTTAAAAGAATCGCGGAACTCGCGCCTGCCGTGGTCCTGGGCTGCTTTGTCCTGGCGGCCGTCTTTCCCGGGTTTCTGGCCCCTGTTTCTCCGGAAACCCTGGATTTGCCCTACATGATGCCGAACGGACGTCACCTTCTGGGGACGGACCATATCGGCCAGGATCTGTTGAGTGAACTGATTTATTCGGCTCGCATCAGTCTCTCTGTGGCGCTTTTCGCATCCATTCTGGCCACTTCTCTGGGGGCCTTTGTGGGGACTATTGCGGGATATTTCGGAGGTGCCTTTGATGACTGGCTGATGCGCATAACGGATGTATTTCTGCTGCTGCCCGCACTGCCCCTCATCATCCTTCTGGCCGCCTATATGGACTCAGGCCCGCTTAGTATTGCTCTGGTGATCGGATTGACGGCATGGCCGGGCACGGCACGGGTGGTGCGGACCAATGTTTTGCAGGAACGGGGAAAGAACTTCATCAGAAGTGCACGGGCCTTTGGGGCTGGGCATTTTTACGTGATGGGGGTTCACATTTTGCCCAACATTCTTCAGGTGATTCTGGCTAAGGGTACTCTGGCCGCGGCATCAGCCATGGTGATGGAAGCCGGGGTGAGTTTCCTGGGTTTGGGAGATCCCCGTTTCAAGAGCTGGGGTGCCATGCTGCACGAGGCATTTACCGGGGGAGGCTTGTTAAACGGCGCTTACGGTTGGTATCTGCCCCCCATTTTCTGTATTTCCGTGACAGTGCTGTGCCTGATCCTCATGGGACAACGGTGGATTGAACCGGAGGATGAAAACTCCGTTATGATCGGCGCTCGGGGACATGACTCTTTAAACCCGCTAAAGCAGGAAAGCGCGTCATTTCAAGTAAAAGATCTGTCTGTAATTTTCTCAGGTTCTGATGGAACTGTTATCCCTGCCATCGAGCAGGTGGGTTTGACCGTGAATGAGGGTCATCATCTGGCCGTTGTGGGCGAAACGGGGAGTGGCAAAAGCGTGCTGCTTCTGTCTCTCATGGGCCTTCTGCCCAAGAATGCCGTTGTGACCGGAGAGATTCGGTTTAAGGGGCAAGACCTTTGTACGCTTTCAGAAAAGGGGTTTCAGGGGCTTCGAGGACGACATCTGGCCTATGTCCCCCAGGGGGTCGGCCAGGCTTTAAATCCTTTGATGCGAGTGGGCGCCCAGGTGGCGGAAGCGGTACGGGTTCATCAAGGACTATCCAGGAGAGCCGCCATGGAAAGCGCTGTCAAAATTCTGCAGCGGATGGGGATTCCCCATGCGGCAACGCGCAATCGGGAGTATCCCCATCAGTACAGTGGGGGCATGATCCAGCGGGTTCTGGTGGCCATGGGGTTGGTCACAGGGGCATCTTTGATTCTTTTAGATGAGCCCACCAAGGGGCTTGATCCGGAAAACAGAGATGAGATGCTGCATATCTTAAAAGGACTTAAGCGAAAGACGTTTGTTCTGGTGACGCATGATCTGGCGTTCGCACGGGGGGTTGCCGATAGGATCTCCGTAATGCTAAATTCCCGTCTGGTTGAAACGGCGTCGGTGACAGATTTTTTTGAAAAACCGCTCCATCCCTACGCTGAAGCTCTTCTCAAAGCCCAGCCCAGTCATGGGCTTGAGGTTCCAGGCCTCTATCATGCGCGATCTATAGATCCGGCGGGGTGCGCATTTCAAGCCCGTTGCAGCAAGGTCTTTTTAAAATGCCGGCGCATGCCACCCATGAAGGATATGGGCGAACGTTCTGTGAGGTGCTGGCTGTATGGTGCTTAAGACCACAAACCTTCATAAGCAGTTTGGTGGCTGGTGGCGAAAAGAGCGCATCTCCGTTCTGAATGGGGTCGGCTTTTCACTGAAGCGAGGGGAAACCGTGGGGATCGTGGGCGAAAGCGGTGCGGGCAAAACCACTCTGGCCCTGATTCTGTGCGGATTGGTTCAACCGGATCGGGGGGAAGTATGGTTTAAGGGATTGCCTGTATCAGCGCGTTATAGACGCCGTTTTCAGCGAATTCGCCCTCTGGTGCAAATCGTATGGCAACATCCGGAAACCGCCTTCAATCCCCGCTGGAAGCTGGAGAGAAGTTTGAAAGAACCCCTGCATATACACGGTTTGCCTGTGGCGAAGGGGCTTTTGGCAGAACAACTGGTTAGAGTGGACCTAAGTCCGGATGTCCTCGACCGGCGGCCCCGCCAACTGAGCGGGGGTGAATTGCAGCGGCTGGCCTTGGCCAGAGCACTGATTTCCGATCCGGCTGTTATTATTCTGGACGAACCCACCAGCATGCTGGATTCGCTCACACAGGCCCGGATCATCGGCATGTTGCGGGATGTTCAACAAAAAACCGGAGTCGCTTATCTGTTTATCAGTCACGACGGGGATCTGGTTCGGATTTTCAGCAGCTGTGCCTATGAACTTCACGAAGGAAAACTCAAATATTTAGAACCTGAAGATGGACACTGTGCCCATGAAAACCAAAACCCCTGAACCCGGAGACTGGGCAAAAAAGTGGTCCTATCAAATGGCACTTTGGAAACGGGACCGGAAAGGAAAATGGGGTGATGTAAACTCCACAGAGTTCTGGAACGGCTTTAATCTATGGGAGTCCTATGAACCGCACACCCGATACCCGGGTGAACTGATGTCACCCATTTTGAAGTGTATTGATACCCAAACAACTGTCCTGGATGTGGGAGCGGGGAGTGGCGCTCTGGCGTTGCCCATGGCCATGGCGGCCCGACGGGTTACGGCGGTTGAGCCTTCTTCGGCCCAATGCAGCCGGTTGAAACGAAAAGCCGCGGATTTGGGCGTCAGTAACCTGGTTGTGGTGGAAAATGCCTGGGAAGATGTGGGCATGGAACCGGTGGGATGCCACGACATTGTGACCGCAGGGTATTGTCTGTTTATGGAGGATATTCAAGGGGCGCTGCGAAAAATGCATGCCCTGGCCCTGAACAAGATCTTTCTGGTGCATCCGGCGGGTCATGATCTTATGGAAATCATGGGGCAGATCCTGGGTCGCCGAACCGCTTTTCCCGACCACCATATACTTTTGAACCTGTTGCACGAAATGGGTTGGGAGGTTCAACCTCATATTTTTACGCGCGATTTCGAGCTGCCCCTCGACCTTCAGATGAATATGTTCCGCTATTCCCAGGGATTTGAAGCACGGGAAATTGAGAAGATCGAGGTTTACCTCAGGAAAACCGGGCGACTCTTTATGCGGAAGGGTGAAGCCTGGGTGCGCCGGCGATATGTTGATGCTCTGCTGTCTGTTCTTATGCCAACGTTGAGAAAATACTGAATCCCAGTTCCACTGAACATCACCCCGTTTCCTCTTATCCCTGAATATCCCTTGGCGAGAAAGCGCACTGATCGCACTATCGGAATTCCAAATGGCAATCAGAAATTCTATCGGATTTTCCAGTTTGACAAAAAGGGATATCTGAAATATCTACAGGTTGATTTCGAAATTACCACTTCAGAAAGGGGATAAAATGAGTGAAGAATACCGAAATATGTGGAAAGACCTGGGGCTCGATCTTGAGGCCCATGATATGTTGCTGGAAGTTTTGGGGAAAGGCTACCAGGACATCTACCTGGCCCAGAAGGATCGTCCGGAAGGCATGGGCTATTTTGATTTTGTTTTGAGCGAAGTGCATGGCCTGCGCATCAAGGAACTGATGGATGAAAAGGCGGCAGGCCGAAAGGTCGTTGGATCTTTCTGTGTTTTCGTGCCCGAGGAGATCGTGCGGGCAGCCGACGCCACCTTGGTGGGGCTGTGCACCGGCGCTGATTTTGCCACCGAGGAGGTGGAGAAAATCCTTCCCCGCAACACCTGTTCTTTAATCAAATCCGCTTTCGGTTTCAAACTGGGAAAGGTGTGTCCTTATATCGAATCGGCAGACATGATCGTGGGCGAGAACACCTGTGACGGAAAGAAAAAATCCTATGAAATTCTAAAAGATATGACGCCCAATCTCTATGTAATGGACTTGCCCCAGATGAAATCCGCCGAAGGTCGCGCGCTTCTTAGGGCTGAGTATTTTCGTTTCAAAGAGGCGGTTGAAAAATTGACGGGCGTGACCATTGATGCGGAACGATTAAAGAAAGGCATTGCAATCGTCAACAACAAGCGGAAAGCCATTCACAGGCTCTCCTTACTCAGGAAGGCGGATCCCGCACCCATCTCCGGTCTTGATGCCCTTCTGGCCAATCAGGTGTTTTTCTATGACGATCCGGTCCGCTTTACGGATTCCGTGAACAAAATCTGTGATGAGTTGGAAGGCCGCATTGATAAAAAGGAAGGCCCCTTTCCCAAAGGCGCACCTCGAATCCTCATGTCCGGATGCCCCATGGCGGTCCCCAATTGGAAACTGCCCTGGATCATTGAATCATCCGGTGCGGTGATTGTGGGAGAAGAGTCCTGTGTGGGAGAACGGGGTGTCCGAAATCTCACGGATAATCGCAGTAGCACCGTCGATGACCTCATGGAAGCCATCGTTGACCGTCATTTCAAGGTGGATTGCGCTATTTTCACCCCCAATCCGGACCGTCTGGCCCATGTGGAAGAGATGTTCCGCGAATACAAGGCGGACGGTGTCATCCATTACGGACTTCAGTTCTGTCAGCCCTATATTGCCGAATCCATGCCGGTTGAAAAGGCCCTGGAAGAAAAGGGAATTCCGACCCTGCGTATTGAAACGGACTACGGTATGGAGGATGTGGGGCAATTGAAAACGCGTGTGGAAGCCTTTATGGAAGTGCTGAAACCATAGGACGGGTAAAGAGATCATGCGGTATGCGGGTATTGATATTGGTTCCAGAACCATAGAACTGGTGGTGGTGAAAGACGGTGACATTGCTGCAACCAAACAGACGGATACGGGCTTCGATCCCATGGCCCAGGCCAGGGAATTGCTTAGTGGCGTGGCGTTTGACAGGATTATGGCCACCGGTTACGGGCGGAACCTTTTTGAAATCGCTTTTGATGCACCGACGGTGACGGAGATCAAGGCCTACGGGGTGGGGGTAAGCGCCCTCATCCCGGCAGCCGGAACCATTCTGGATATCGGAGGACAGGACAGCAAAGCCATTGCTCTGAACGGGGAGGGGGCTGTGAGGAAATTCGAAATGAACGACCGTTGTGCCGCCGGTACCGGAAAATTTCTGGAGATCATGGCGCGAACCCTCGGGTTTGACCTGGCGGAATTCGGTTCCGAGGCCCTGAAGGCCGAAAAAGAGCTGCACATCAACAGCATGTGCACGGTGTTTGCGGAATCTGAAGTCACCTCTCTTGTGGCCAGGGGAGAGGAGCGAAGGGCCATTGCCCTGGGGCTTCATCAGAGCGTGGTCCGTCGTGCTGTGGGGATGATCAAACGGGTCTCTTTAACAGGCCCCATGGTGTTTGCGGGCGGGGTCGCCAGAAACCCCTGCATGCGTAGGTTGTTGGAAGAGGCGTTGAAACAGGAAATGCTCATACCGGAAGATCCCCAGATGGTGGGTGCACTGGGTGCGGCGCTGCTGTCCGCTCGTGCGGCAACATAAAAAGGGGAAAAGGAATGGGTGAACGGTAAATGGCTATTTACATCCATCGCGAGGCAAGCTTCAGAAGAACCCTGGATACCTTGGCCAGGGGAGATAAAACCGCATCCCAGGCCGTTTCCAGGGCGGAGGAAATCATTGAAGAACTGGCTTCCGGCGATTACCAGGCCATTGAAATCGTCAGTCGGCGAACCCAACACGGCGAACTCAGAATCAATGGATGCCGAAAATACAACCTCTCAGTAATTTTTCTTGACATATATCTTGTCTGAAATATGATGCAAAAAGTATAACCGGCCTATCCATACAAAGCCCTCAACCATTCACTCAAGGCCGTCATATGGAGTATCCCCTCAAATGTTGTCTGTTTCGTTCCACCGGGTCTTTCTATTCCGGGGGAGAGTCATGAGCTTCAAGAAACATCTAAAATCCACAATCGGTTTCATAAAAACGTCCACCGCGCTTTGAAAGGCTGTATTTAGATGGTGGTATTTTGAATTTTCCATGCAATGGCAGCCCTACGTACAATACATGGGAAAATCAATACCGAATTTTCCGTTTTTTTCTTGATAATATCAGAATAGATGGAAAAATTTTCCGTTCTATATCACTTTTGAGCGGCGCGGCGCACCCATGGCACCGGGAAAACACTGATTTAGGGCCTCGGCAATAAATAATTGCGCAAGGCGTTGTTCATAATGACATACGAGAAAGCGTTAAGAATCTTAAATGAGTATGGTGAAGAATCGGCTTGGACTCTACACTGCTTAGCTGTTTCCAACATGGCGGAGCATCTATCCGAAGTTATTACAAAGAGATTCGAAATCAATGTTGAGTTTTTACGGTGTGCTTCATTGCTCCATGATATTGGAAGATACCGTAGTCATGATCCCATTATGCATGGTGTAGAAGGATATCACCTCCTTACCGCTTTGGGTTATGGCGAAGAGGCCTTTGTCTGTGCGTCACATATTCTGTATGGTCTTTCCAGAAACGAGGCTGTTCAGTTTGGACTACCATCAATCGATTTCAAGCCAAAATCAATTGAAGAAAAGCTTGTGCCTTTGATTGATTTCATGATTGAGTTCGATCAGCCGACCACATTGGATCGACGTTTCGCCTCTTTACGAGAAAGAAATTTCAAAAATGTATTCTTTATAAAAAAACTGAAGGAGGCTGAAAAGACCGCGAAGTGCTTTATGTTGCAGTTGAGCGAGAAAATAGGGGAATCCGTTGAGAAGATCGCTCTTTCGGTTTAGTACACCCAGGGGCAGAAGGTTATATATATTTGATACTCCAAGTAAAAAAAGAAATGTACCGATGCCGGCCTTGACAATATGCGGGTGATATGAAATAGGTGTTCTAAGAAGCATACTTGAGCCCATAGTGCGAAATGTGTGGGCTTTTTATTTTGAGATTTTTGAGGGAATTTCTGATGGCCTCAAAGCCGACTTATGAAGAATTAGAACAACGGGTTAAAATATTAGAGAAGGAATTCCTTGAACGGAAACGGGCCGAGGAAGATTTAAGGCACCAGAAAAAGCATCTGGAATCATTGATTGAATACAGTCCTTTAGCCATCGTAAAGCTTGATGAAAAGCATAATGTTACTTCCTGTAATCGAGATTTTGAGGGACTATTCGGCTTTAAAGAGTCCGAGATAATTGGGAAACAGCTTGATAAACTTATTGCAGATCAAGAAAACATTCATGATGCCACATCGTATACAAAAAAAACCTTTATGGGAACAGCCATTCATGGCACCGGCAGGCGGCACAGAAAAGATGGCGCATATATAGACGTTCAGATTATAGGTGTGCCGGTAATCATTGATGGTAAACTGATAGGCGCATATGGGATTTATCAGGATATTTCCCATCGCAAGCAGGCGGAGGCGGCGCTCCTGGAATCTGAGGAAAAATTCAGGCTGATTTCTGAACAGTCTTTGCTGGCAATCGGCATTATCCAGGATGGTCATATCAAATACACTAACGAAATGTATGCTAAAATTACCGGATATTCTCTTGAGGAAATTTATGGATGGGAACCTTATGGGTATGTCAGGACCATTTACAAGGACGATCTTGCGTTCGTCATGGATCAAGCCCAAAAAAAACAGGTAGGTGAAACCGACATCTTAACGCATTACCGGTTCAGAGGATTTACGAAGGCCAGAAAAATCGTGTGGTGGGATCTTTATTCAAAGACCGTCTCCTACCAGGGAAGGCCTGCGGATCTCTTTACATTGATTGATGTAAGTGAGCATGTAAAATCGGAAGAAGACAAAAAAACACTTCAAAAGCAGCTCCAAAATGCTCAGAAACTGGAAGCCATAGGCACATTGGCAGGTGGTATTGCACATGATTTCAACAACCTGCTCGCGGGTATCCAGGGCCGTGCCTCTATAGTGTTAATGGATAAGGATTCTTCCCATCCGGATTTTGAGCACCTGACGGAGATTGAGTCGCATGTCAGTAGCGCTGCCGATCTGACCAGACAGCTCCTGGGTTTTGCTAAAGGTGGGAAATATGAGGTCAGGCCAACTGACTTAAATGAGCTCATCAAAAAAGAGGCGCGAATGTTCGGCCGGACCCGTAAAGAAATTCGCATGCACGGGGTGTATGACAAAAACCTATGGAAAGTGCGGGTTGACCGGGGCCAGATTGAGCAAGTCCTTTTGAATCTTTACGTTAATGCATGGCAGGCGATGAACGCGGGTGGAGATCTCCATGTTAAAACCCGGAATGTTATTCTTGATGAGGATTACACACGGTCCCATGACGTTGAATCCGGCAGGTATGTGCAGATAGCTGTTTCAGACACAGGGGTTGGAATGGATGAAGCCACCCGGGAAAAAATTTTCGACCCTTTCTTTACCACCAAGGAGATGGGCAGGGGAACCGGTCTGGGGTTGGCCTCGGTATACGGCATCATCAAAAACCATGGGGGATTCATAGATGTTGACAGTGAAAAGGGCCATGGAAGCACTTTTAATATCTACCTGCCTGCATCTAAAGACAGAATTATTGAAGAGAAGCAGTCGGGTCAAGCGCTGCTGAAAGGCTCCGAAACGATCCTTTTTGTAGATGATGAAGATATCCTGACTGAATTTGCCGAAGACCTGCTGGGGGCTCTGGGTTACAAAGTCCTGGTCGCTGGAAGCGGAAAAGAAGCCATTGAGATTTATGAGAAGAACAAAGCGCAAATTGATCTCGTGCTGTTGGACATGATTATGCCCGGTATGGGTGGCGGTGATACTTATGAACGTCTGAAAAACCTGAATTCCAATGTTAAAGTCCTGCTTTCAAGCGGATACAGTATTGATGGTCAGGCGAGCGACATATTGGATCGAGGGTGCAACGGCTTTATTCAAAAGCCCTTCAAAATGAAAGAATTATCAGAAAAACTGAGGGAAATTCTGGACACTAAATAGGACTAGATGGTTCGACAGGGTTTGTTTTTTTCCTTGACAAATAAATTCGAATGGTTTTTATTGCATCCACTCTTTAACTTAAACAAAAGGAAACAGCGGAACAATGTTTGCGAACCGGTTATGGCAGGGCTTTTATTTTTATTGTCGCGGGGGTCCGTCCATGCTCTGAGATGCTGTTTTTTTATGAATTTTCAAAGCCGTGGACGCCTTCAAAAGCATCCACGGCTTTTTTTTGGGAAAATTTTTAGGGTCAATGATATGAATATTGTTTTAATCGGATATCGGTGCAGCGGAAAAAGCGTGGTGGGGAAAACCCTGGCAAAGAATCTGGGTCTGGAACTGGTCGATACGGATCAGGTCCTGGCGGGACGGGTCGGTTGTGAAATTGGCCAATACGTGGCTGAAAATGGCTGGGAGGCCTTTCGAATAGTGGAAAAGATGATCGTTCGATCCATTTCCAATCAAGACCGGCGGGTCATCGCAACCGGCGGTGGGGTCGTTCTGGACTGGGAAAATGTCCGCAATCTCAGGCATTCGGGATGGGTGGTCTGGCTTCGGGCAGACGTCACAACACTTCAAAGCCGGATGATGCACGATGAGCGTTCGGGCAGTGTTCGACCTGGGTTGGTGGGGGGAAATCCGTTGGTGGAGGTCCAGGAGGTCCTGAGTCAAAGAACGGCCCTCTATGAGAAGGCCTGCGATTATATTGTGAATACGGATCAAAAATCCCCCCTGGCCATATCAAAGGAAATTATGCAATCCATGCCCCGGGGCTTGACGCATTTGAATCATAGCGATCAATCACAGGGAACTGTTTCCATTTCCGCATTAAATCGATAACCGGAGAAGACCCAATGGCTGGAAATTCATTTGGACAGACATTTAAGATTACCACCTTCGGCGAATCCCACGGAAAAGCCCTGGGCGCCATTATCGACGGCTGTCCTGCCGGGATTTTTATCGAGGAGGCGGATTTCATAAAGGAGATGGAACGGCGCCGTCCCGGGAGGTCCTCTTTTGAGACGCCGCGGAGTGAAGAAGACCGGGTCGAGATCTTATCCGGTGTTTTCGAAGGTCGTACCACCGGAACCCCCTTATCCTTGCTCGTGGGGAATCATGATGTGAAAAGCAAACCCTACGGTGTACTGAAAGACCTGTTCAGGCCTGGGCATGCGGATTACACCTATTTTAAAAAATTCGGTCATCTGGATTACCGGGGGGGCGGTAGGTCTTCGGCCCGGGAAACCGCAGCCCGGGTGGCCTGCGGTGTGGTGGCCCGGAAGGTGCTGGTGCCGCTCCATATCAAAATTTTAGGTTACACCCTGGAATTGGGGGGGATTCGGGCGAACCGGATGGACCCTGCGACGATCCTCCAAAATCCACTCTATTGTGCGGATTCGGATGCGGTGGAACCCATGATGACGGCCCTTGAAAAGGCTGGAAAAGCGGGAGACAGCCTGGGCGGTGTGGTGGAGGTTCGGGTATCCGGTTGTCCGGCGGGGTTGGGGGAACCTGTGTTCGACAAACTGGACGCGGAGTTGGCCAAAGCCATTATGTCCGTGGGCGCGGTAAAGGGGGTCGAGGTGGGTGACGGTTTTGTAGCGGCCCGCCTGAGCGGTTCTGAAAACAATGACCCCATCCGGTCCACGGGGTTTTCATCCAACCACGCCGGGGGAATTTTAGGTGGCATATCCAACGGGGATGATCTGGTGCTTCGTGCAGCAGTGAAACCCATTCCTTCCATCATGAAAGCTCAGGAAACCATTGATCGGAACGGACGCAATGCCACTCTGGAATTGACCGGCAGATTTGATGTTACCGCTGTTGCCCGCATTGTGCCGGTGATTGAAGCCATGGTGGCGCTGGTCCTGGCCGATCATTATCTAAGGGCCAGGGCCGGTGGCCAGTGTTTTGATATTCAGGGGGTATAAGACAGAAATGCAGTTGGAAAAGGATGAAAAGGCGGCTCGGGAGGAACTTGATCGCTGCCGGATGGATATTGACGCCATTGACGAACAGATTCTTTCTCTTCTGGCCAAAAGGCTTGATGCCGCCGCCGCCATCGGGCGGATCAAGGACAAAATGGGATTGCCGGTATTTGATCCCGTTCGTGAGAAAGCGATCCTGGAGCGGATGGCCGCAAAAGGACATTCTCGTCTCACCCCGGATGCGATTCGGGATATTTACACCCGTATCATTTCAGCCGGGCGGGCTGTTCAAGGACCGCTGAAAGTCGGTTTTCTGGGTCCTGAGGCGACCTTTTCCCACCAGGCCGCCATTTCCATTTTCGGCAACAGCGCCCGGTTCTGTCCGTCCCGTACCTTTGAAGACGTATTCAGTTCCGTGGAAAAGGGGCATTGTCATCACGGGGTGATTCCGGTAGAAAATTCATTGGAGGGCTCTGTTGCCGGAGTTTGGGACCTGTTTAACAAATTTGATCTGAAAATCTGTGGAGAGTATTATCATCGGATTCGACTTAGTTTGATGGGTCGGAATATGGATTTGAGTGCCGTCAGGAAGCTCTATTCCCATCCAATGCCGTTGGCCCAATGCCGTTCATGGCTCAATCAGCATCTGCCGGACGTTCCCTTTGAGCCGGTGGAGAGTACGTCGCTTGCCGGAAAAATGGCAGCCGATGATCCGAACGGCGCTGCTTTGGGCAGCCGGCTTCTGGCGGAGACGTTGGGGCTCAACCTGCTCGGGGAAGATATTGAAGATGAGCCCCATAACGTGACCCGGTTCCTGGTGGTGGGAAACAGTGGGCCCCAACCCACCGGAAAGGATAAAACCACCCTGCTGTTCTTTCTGGACCATCGTCCGGGGGCACTGGCCGGGATGCTTTCGGCCCTGGCCCAAAGAGAGATTAACGTGTGCCGCATCGAATCCAGACCCATGCCCACACGGTCCTGGGAGTACCTGTTTTTTGTGGATATCGAAGGGCACCGAAAGGATACTGCCCTGGCGGATGCCATGGCACGGATGAAAACCCTGTGTGTGTTCATGAAATGGTTGGGATCTTATCCGTCCGCAGGCGTATCATGAAAATGAAACAAGGTTGTAACAGGCGGAAATCATGATCTGTATTCCCATAATAGCCCGTAACACATCCAATGCTCTTGAAAAAATGGCGCAGGCGTCAACCCATTGCGACCTCATGGAAGTGCGGCTGGATGTCATGGAAGTATTTGATTTAAGTGCCATCATCCCATCGGCTTTAAGACCGGTGATGATCACCTACCGATCCGTAAAGGAGGGGGGGGAGGGTGGTGCTCCTTATGGTGTGCGCGTGGATTACCTTAAGGAGGCCATAAGGCTGGGCGCGGATTTCGTGGATGTGGAATATGCCATTCCCCTGGAACATCGGCGTCTGCTGTTTGAGGAACGCGGTCACACAAAAATCATTTTGTCAAAACACTTCCGGAAAGGGACCCCCCCAAAGGAAAAACTGGAAGATCTGTTCCAAAAGATGGCGGCCACGGGAGCGGATGTGGTGAAGATTGTTACTCACGCGAAAGCGTTTTCAGACAATCTGACCGTGCTGGGATTGATCCCGAGGGCTGAAAAAATGGGCGTTGAGATGATCGCTTTTTGCATGGGCGCACGTGGGCGTATCAGCCGGGTGGCCTGTCCCCTCCTCGGGGGGGTGTTTACCTTTGCTGCTCTGGATAAGGGCCAGGAATCGGCTTCAGGCCAGATGACGGCAAAACAGATGAAGATCGTACTGGAGGCCCTGTCTCCATGAAAATCAGGCCTGCAAAGATTTACGGGGTATTGGGAAATCCCATCGGCCATTCACTCAGTCCGGTTATGCACAATGCAGCTTTTAAAGTGCGGGGCATTCATTCGCTTTATGGGGCCTTTGAATCGTCAGATCTGAAGGGGAGCATCCGCGGGATGCGGGCATTGGGCATTCGCGGCATGAGTGTGACCATTCCGTTCAAAACTGCCGTTATGCCGTATCTGGATGCGCTTGACCCACTGGCGGAACAGATCGGTGCGGTCAATACCATTTTAAACCGGGGCGGCCGTTTGACGGGATACAATACCGATGGACTGGGTGCTATGAAAGCCCTTGGGGATACCATAAACCCGGCGGGCAAAAGGTGTGTGCTGGTGGGCGCCGGCGGTGCGGCCCGCGGGATCGGTTTCATGGCCCGGGAAAGCGGTATGGCGCTGGTGGTTGCCAATCGGTCGGTGGATCGGGGCCGCGCCCTTGCGGCGTTTCTGAAATGCCCGTTCATCCCCTTGGATAGAATTCGGGAAACCGAAGCCGATGTTTTGATTCAGACCACGCCGGTGGGCATGTTCCCCCATGAAAATGCCTCCCCGGTACCGGAGGATATGTTCCAGAAAGAGATGGTGGTGATGGATGCCATCTACAATCCCCTTGAAACGCAATTGCTCAAAAGCGCCCGCGCCCGGGGATGCGCCACCATCAGCGGTTTGGAGATGTTCATCCACCAGGGAGCCGAGCAATTCCGTCTCTGGACCGGTTCAAATCCCCCTGTGGATGTTATGCGGGAGGCGGTTACGAATGTACTTTCAAAAAAACGGGTGCGGAAATGATCACGACTGAAACCTCTTCAAACCATCATCATACGGTGACCATCCCCGGATCAAAGAGCATTACCCATCGGGCCCTTATTGCCGGAGGTTTGGCGCATGGGAAAACGATTCTCAGAAATGATCTCGATTGTGAAGATACGCGTCATACGGCGCATGTTCTAAAAGCCATAGGGGTTAAAATGACGCGGGATGGCAATGATCTGATCATGGCGGGAATGGGTGAAACGGTATGTGATCAAACTTGGGAAAAAGCGCTTTATCTGGGTAATTCAGGGACCTCTTTCAGACTGCTCCTGCCGGTGCTGGCTCTCGTAAGGGGACGGTTTCTGATGACGGGTACACCCCGTATGCGGGAGCGGCCCATGGGGCCTCTGGTGGATGCGCTCTCTCAACTGGGCGCGAAGGTTTCCTATATGGGCAACAACGGACTACCCCCCATTCGCATCGCGTCAGATGGGATTCCGGGTGGTGTTGTGACGCTTCCGGGGGATGCCAGCAGCCAGTTTTTGTCAGCCCTGCTCTTATCAGGCCCGTACGCCCGCAAAGATGTGGATATTACGGTAAAAGGGGACCTGGTGTCAAAACCCTATGTGGATGTGACCATCGATGTAATGGCGGCTTTCGGTGCCCGGGTAAAACGGCAGGGGTATACCCGCTTCAGCGTTTCCGCCGGACAACAATACCAACCGAGAGAGTACACGGTTCAGGGGGACGTATCGTCCGCGTCATATTTCTGGGCTGGTGCGGCAATCACCGGAAGGACGGTGACCACTCGGAACATCCATCCCGAAGGAAGGCAGGGGGATATTCGACTGCTGGAGGTTTTTGAGGTCATGGGATGCACCGTGGTCAGGGAAGCGGATCGGGTGTCGGTTACAGGAGGCCTGCTTACGGGGGTCGATGTGGACATGGGGGCCATGCCCGATATGGTGCCCACCCTGGCGGCGGTGGCCCTGTTCGCCAAAGGAAAGACCACCATCCGGAACGTGGGGCATCTCCGTTTTAAGGAAAGCGACAGGTTAAGTGCTGTGGCTCAGGAATGGCGGAAGCTGGGGGCACGTGTGGAAGAATATGAGGGTTCCCTGGTGGTTCATGGCGGCGAAAGGCTTTGTGGCGCTGAGGTAGACCCCCATGACGATCATCGCCTGGCCATGAGCCTGGCAGTGGTGGGCTTAAAGGTCCCGGGAGTCCGTATTCAAAATCGCGCCTGCGTCAGCAAGTCGTTCCCTCAGTTCTGGGATCTGTGGGAGGAGTTGCGGGGGTATCGTGTTGGAAACTGTGAGTGAGGGCTTCAGATCAAAAAAAACCCCTTGACATTCTTTTTTAAAAAGGCTAGCAAGCTGATCTATGGAAACACGTGAGAGAAAAAATATTCTGATTACTTTAAGGAATTGGTGGTGGCGCAACTTCATACAGATGAGGTGTGTCGACCGGATTTAGAACCAGCAGCAATGTCGTAAACAAGCAAACCGTGGCGCGCTTCATCAAGGGCTTCACGGTTTTTTTTATAGATGCAACCAGACAAAAGGGCCGTGGGGCAAACTCCCCATGGCCCTTTTTCATTTTGAGGAGCCAATTTTAAGAGGATCAGGTATTTTGGAAATACGACCTTCACTTTCACAGTTCAAACGGATGGCCACACAAGGCAACCTCATACCGGTATATGGAGAATTCCTTGCGGATACGGAAACCCCGGTTTCGGCCTACCTGAAAATTAAGGACAAGGCGTTCTCCTATCTTCTGGAAAGTGCCGACGGCGGAACCAGTTGGGGCCGGTACAGCTTTATCGGATACAAGCCCCATGTGGTGGTGCGCTTCGCCCACCAACGGATGGAGATTACAAGGGATGGCGAAATCGAAACCCTCGCCCGGGTTGAAAATCCTTTGGAGGTTTTAAGGGATCTGGCATCACAATACCGTTCAGTGGCATCAGAGGACCTTCCCCCATTTCAAGGGGGGCTCGTGGGATTTTTCAACTACGACCTGATCCGAACTTGGGAACCGGTCCCGGGGGATTGTCTGGATGCAAATATGCCGGAATGCATTTTCACCGATTCCCGGCGGCTTATCATCTTTGACCACTTGACCCATAAGATTACGGTAGTCGCCCATGCACACGTGTTTGAAGACGAAGATCCGGAGGTTGTCTATTTAGAGGCATGCCATGCGGTGAATGAAACCATTGCTGAACTCAGGCAACCTGTCCCCACTGTCCCGGACGGGAACAATATCAAGGTCTCGGAGCTCACGTCCAATGTCAAAAAGGAACCCTTCATGGCGGCGGTGGCGCAGGCCAAAGAATATATTGCTGCCGGAGACGCGATCCAGGTGGTTCTGTCCCAGCGATTCGAGGGAACCGTTTCCGGAGATGATTTTGCCCTATATCGAAAGCTCAGAAGCATCAATCCGTCGCCCTATATGTTTTATCTCAACTTTGGGGAAACCAGACTGATCGGCGCTTCCCCTGAAATCCTCGTTCGTCTCACCAACGGCCTCATTGAACTGCGGCCCATCGCCGGCACCCGGCCCAGAGGAAAGGATGAGGCCATGGACCGGGCACTGGAACGAGAACTCATGGCGGATCCCAAGGAGAGGGCCGAGCATATCATGCTGGTGGACCTGGGCAGAAATGATGCAGGAAAGGTAGCGTCGGCCGGAACGGTGACGGTTCCCAGGTTGATGGAGGTGGAACGCTACTCCCATGTGATGCACTTGGTGAGCCGGGTGGAAGCACAGTTGAGTCCGGAAAAAGACGCCTTTGATCTCTTTATGGCATCATTTCCGGCGGGAACGGTTTCAGGCGCCCCCAAGATTCGGGCCATGGAAATCATTCATGAACTGGAACCTTCCCCCAGGGGTCCCTATGCGGGGGCTGTCGGATATTTCGGGTTCAACGGCAATATGGACTTCTGCATCACCATCCGCACCATGACCCTGCACAATGAAAAACTGTCCATTCAGGTGGGCGCCGGCATTGTGGCCGACTCCGACCCGGAAAAGGAATACCAGGAAACCCTGAACAAGGCGGGCGCCATGTTTCAGGCCATCGGGAGGACACAAGAAAAATGATTCTGATGATCGATAACTACGATTCATTTACCTACAATCTGGTCCAGATGATACAGGTATTGGGAAAAAACATTTCCGTATGGCGTAACGACCAGGTGGACATCCCCGGATTAGAAGATCTGAAGCCGACAGCCCTGATGGTGTCCCCCGGCCCGGGCACGCCGGACCATGCTGGGATCTCAGTTGACGCCATTCGGCATTTTGGGAAAAAAGTTCCGGTTCTGGGGGTATGCCTGGGCCATCAATCCATGGCCGCCGCCTTTGGTGGAGAAGTGATTCGAGCGAACAGGATCATGCATGGCAAGACGAGCCTCATCTTCCATGACGGCCGAACCCTCTATCACGACCTGCCCAATCCTTTTCCCGCCATCCGCTATCATTCCCTGATTGTGAACAGCAACCGGATACCGGATGGGTTTGAGGTGAGTGCCTGGACTGAACAAGGCGAAGTAATGGGACTCAGGCACAAACAACACCCCATGGAAGGGGTGCAATTCCATCCGGAATCGATTCTGACCGATGCCGGCATGGATATGATGAAAAACTTTTTAAGGAGGATATCCCGATGATTAAAGACGCAATCGCTAAAGTGGTGAATGGACAGGATCTGATGGAAGAAGAGATGGTTTCTACCATGGATGAAATTATGACCGGACAGACGACCCATTCACAGATCGGGGCGTTTCTGACGGCGCTCAGGATGAAGGGCGAAACCGTGGCGGAAATCACAGGGGCGGCCAGGGTCATGCGCGAGAAAGCCGAAAAAATTAACGTCAACAACCATCTGGTCAGCATTGATCGGGATGAGATCAATGCTGAAAATGAAACCCTTCTGGACATTGTGGGCACCGGTGGGGACGGTACCAGGACTTTCAATGTCTCAACCACCACCGCCTTCGTGGCGGCCGGCGCGGGCCTGCGGGTTGCCAAACACGGCAACCGCGCGGTGTCCAGTCTTTGCGGTAGCGCGGATGTGCTGGAGAATCTGGGCGTAAACCTGGACATCAACCACGCGGATGTGGAGCGATGCGTGGATGAGGTTGGCATCGGGTTCCTCTATGCTCCGAGTTTTCACGGGGCCATGAAATACGCAGCCAAACCACGGCGTGAAATGGGGATCAGGACCCTTTTTAACCTCCTGGGGCCATTGACCAATCCGGCGGGCGCCAATGTGCAGGTTCTGGGGGTGTACTCTCCTGACCTGACGGAAATGATGGCTCGAGTTCTGGGCAACCTGGGAGTTCGGGAGGCCTTTGTGGTGTGCGGCGAAGGTACTTACGACGAAATCAGTATTTGCGGCAAAACCAAGGTAACCCATCTCAAAAATGGAGACATCAGCACTTTTGACATGGAACCGGAGACCTATGGCTTTAAACGGGCCGCCGCCGAAGACATACAGGGGGGCAACGCCAAACGGAATGCGGAAATCGTCCGTGAAATCCTTGATGGCGAAAAAGGCCCCAAACGAGAGATGGTCCTTCTCAATGCCGCTTCCGCCTATGTGGCCTCCGGTCTGGATTCGGATTTTGGTGAAGGCATCAAACGGGCGGAAGAGGTCATCGATTCAGGCAAAGCCAGGGAAAAGCTGGATGCCCTGGTGAATTTCACACAAGGGTGCACCGACTTTGTGCGAAAGGAACTGTAGATGCATGCTATGCTGGCTGAAATTCTGGAAGAAAAAAAGAAGGAAGTGGCACATCTGAAAAAGGGCCGCCATCCATTGCCGGCGGACCATTTTTCAGATAATGTCCGCGATTTCAAGAAGGCTCTGATGTCCAATGATGGTGTTGATCTGATTGCTGAAATTAAATTCGGATCGCCCTCGGCAGGAATCATTCGGGAGTCGTCCGCTCCTCTGACCATCGGGCGCACTTATGAGAAAGCCGGCGCCGCCGCCATCTCTTTGCTGACCGACAAGAGATTTTTCAAAGGGGATCTGCAAAACCTGCCGTTGCTTAAAAAAGCCGTTTCCCTGCCCATCCTTCGAAAGGATTTTATTATTGATGAAATCCAGGTAGCTGAATCCGCGCGGTTCGGCGCCGATGCGGTGTTACTCATTGCCCGGATACTCTCCTTGGAACAATTGAAGAATCTACTTGATGCCTCACAGAAATGGGGGATCAGCGCGCTCACGGAAATTCATGACAAACGGGACCTTGAAAAGGCACTGGATTGCGATTCTCATATCATCGGCATCAACAACCGTGACCTGGATACCTTTGAGATCAATCTGAACACTACCCTGGAACTGGCACCCCTCATTCCCGCGGACAGGGTGGTGATCAGTGAAAGCGGTATTCATTCCGGCAAAGACATGCAAGCCTTCAGGGGGTTGAACATTCAGGCGGTCCTGGTGGGTTCGGTCCTCATGGGTGCGGATGATCCGGGACGAAAGACAGCGGAGTTGGTAAAGGCAGGAGTATGAAAGTGGTACGGGTTAAAATCTGCGGCATGACCCGTCTGGCGGATGCCGAGAAGGCGATTGAATTGGGCGCGGATGCCCTGGGGTTCATTTTTGCGGAAAGTCCCAGACAGATCACGCCTCAAAAGGCAAGAGATATCAGCCGGAGAATTTCTCCATTTGTCAAAACCGTGGGAGTATTCATAAATGAAAAACCGGCAAAAATTCGGAAAATTATGGATTTCTGCGGCCTCGATCTGGTTCAACTCCACGGAAATGAGCCCGTCTCAGCCTGTTCCGAACTGGCCCCAAGGGTCATCAAGGCCTTTCGCGTTCAAGGAGAAGAATCCCTTTTACGGATTACGGACTTCAAAAACCACGTAAGGGCTATTCTCCTGGACGCTTATCAAAAGGGCTTAAACGGTGGCACAGGGAAGACCTTTGACTGGCGCTTGGCGCTCAAAGCCAAAAAAACAGGAATCCCCATGGTACTGTCCGGCGGACTGGGGCCCGAAAACATTCGGGAAGCCCTGGAACAGGTACATCCATTTGCCGTCGATATCAGCAGCGGCATCGAGGAAAGACCGGGCATAAAGGATCATTTTAGGATGCGGACCTTTATGCGGAGAATAAAGGCATATGAATGCATCGAGCTGTAAGGGCACGGGGCGCCGTGCCCCTACCCACAATCACCGGAAGCCTACCGTGCTTGAAGCCTATTTGAGAAACCGATTGAAGAAAAAGAAGATTCTGCTCATGACGCACGTGGTGGCGGGATACCCCTCTTTTGATGGTGCCATGAACCTGGTTGAAACCATGGTGCATGCAGGGGTGGATCTGATGGAATTGCAGATCCCTTATTCCGAACCCATCGCGGACGGACCCGTGATCCTGCGTGCCAACCAGAAGGCCCTGGAACGGGGGGCCACCGTGGAAAAATGCCTGGCATTTGCAGCCCATGCGGCCCATCGGTTCGAGATCCCCTTCCTCATCATGACCTACTACAATATCCTTTTTAGGTATGGCGTGGACGCTTTTGTTGCCCGTATGGCAAAAGCAGGACTCAGAGGCGCCATCATTCCGGATCTGCCGCCCGAAGAGGGGCGCGAGTATCTGAAGGCCATGACCGACCATAAATTGTCCCCGGTGCTGATATTTTCTCCCACAACCCCTTTTGAGCGCATGCAGTACCTGAGCGGCTTTGCTGATGGATTTGTGTACTGCGTCGCCAGGAAAGGCGTCACGGGCGCCAAAACGGATTTTACCCGGGGTATATCCGAGTACCTTTCCAGGTGTCGAAAGGCCTCCCCCCTTCCCCTGGCCGTTGGGTTCGGGGTCAAGGAAAAAGCGGATGTGGACTACCTGGCAGGAAAAGCGGACATTGCCGTTATTGGAACGAAAATCCTTCGGGTCATGGAAAAAGACGGGGTTCGCGCCGTGGGGGATTTCATTCGGATTTTGGGGACGTCCATCAATAAGTAATTAACTCAATCTGTAAGACTGTAACCGTATTCTTTAGCGATTCGTTCACCCCTTCTGACAGCATATCCGATCCCTTGGCCGGTCATCCCAAACAGTCTTGCCAAATCCGCAAGGGAGTATCCCAGTTCCATAACCGCCCAGTAACAAAATAGCCCCCTGGCTTCGGTCCTTGTTTTTTGACGGCTCTTTGAATATATCTCATCCGGTTCCACGCCAAAAAGCGCGCAAACCTTTTGCTCTACTGTATCGAGGTCATATCCTTTGCTTTTGAGCTCGTAGAAACGGTCAAACTTCTCTTCCGTCTCTGCAAGAACCGCCATCACAAAGGCGCTATCCCCCAATATTCGATGGTCACCCTTCATTCTCTCCCGGCCCTTACGAGCATTCTTTACAGCCCTCCATCCGCCGAGGCTCCGTATCAATCCACCGCCCACAAGCTCAGGCCGCCGTCCCTGTTCAATCCCCGATTCAACATATCGGAGGTAGCGGTTTCGGGCTCCACCAATCGATTTGCCAAAGAAAGAAAGTATGGTTACTGTATCTTGCCATGGCCGTTTTTTCTTGTCCATTAACACGCTGTGGCCACAGTAGGAATAACTGTTGAGTTCTGATATGTCAGAGACGATCTTTGCCCTCAAAGGGTTCAGATGGATGTACCTTACCAACTCTTTGAGATAGGCATCCTCCTGACAAATAATAGATTTGTACCGATTTTGAAAAAGCTGACCATGCCGTTTATGCCTACGGTTAAAGCTTAGGGAACTTCCAAAAAATAATCTACGCATCCTGCTTGCCCTTTTGCCCGTCTTCTACGTTGTGACAACAGGCACATAGCTCACTATGCACCTGCTATCACGCCTTGAATACGAACAAAAGTTCTGCACGATATGCGTATATTATTTTCTTACAGTTCCCTTACCGCATATCCCGTAAGCAATCTCCGCATCAGTGTTGAAAGAGGTGACCCCCCGGTTCGAAATAAAAAATGGGCGTGATTGGATAAAAGTGCCCATG
>Ga0208901_1000006_pt1 | contig 175802 bp, 140 predicted proteins | sample AntAceMetag02UKF_FD_184764 | JGI IMG/M metagenome (GOLD analysis project Ga0208901, IMG submission 184764) | Saline lake microbial communities from Ace Lake, Antarctica - Antarctic Ace Lake Metagenome 02UKF (SPAdes) (version 2) | ecosystem: Environmental > Aquatic > Non-marine Saline and...
AACTATAAAATCAATAATATTGTTATCTTCCGGGCTATTATTTGGTTTTTGGCGTAATAATTTTTTAGACATAATCTTTATTAATTCAGATATTTTTTTTCCGGCTTGCTGTAACTTATCAGTATATTCTATTTTAGTGTTGTTAAACCCTATATATTCATGTAGGCGTATAACACTTTGCATTAACATGTGTGATGAACTAAGAAAAGTCATCATTGGAGTAATAAGCTCTTCGTTAAAACCAGGTTGATTTAGTGTTCGCTGAAATGAAGCGTTGGCATTAGATGTAGCCAATTCCATTTTGCGGTTGAGCGAAATAAGTGTTTGAGGTTGAATTTCTTCGCCAGCTAATACCTGAAGGACGGAATTGAAATAATTTTTTGTGGCATCGAGCATTGAAGAAAGCCGATCTTGAAAATGATTTCGTTCCCAATCAGGAAGTAATAGCTGACCACAGATGAGGGCAAGAGCAATACCTGCAAGAGTGTCCAAAACACGATCAACAGGAATATGCCAGTCACCAATATCAGATATACTGTACATTGTTACTATGAGAGGTGTAAGAAAAAAAACAAAAGCAGCATAATTAATTGTTAACATTGATATTGCCAGAAACGTAAAAATCATCAGGAGAATTATTATTAACAACTGGCTGTGAATTTGAGAGATTAATAATACAGCAAGAAATCCACCTAAGATTGTTCCGGTCCCACGCTGTAATGTTCTAATTAAAAAAGAACCTCCAAAATCAGGAGCCATAATTACGACAACTGTAAGTGGCATCCAATATCCGTGAGGCAGGTTGATTATATGCGCAAATAATACAGCAAAAGCAGCAGTAATTCCAATTCTAATTGCATGGCGAAAGCTAGAAGATTTTAATGTTAAGTTGTGGCGCAATAATGTCAAAAAATCGGTTTTGTCATCAAGTGCTAATAACTCATGCTGGACAGCGTCCTTATTCTTCTTATACGATGGTTTTTGTCTTGCAGCTAGTAGAACCTCTGTTTTAGAACGTTCCAATACTCGATTAAGAACATTATATATTTCCTTAAATCGCTCTGAAATGGGCTGGTTTTTATTGTTTAAATATTTGATTTTTAAATTTTCTATTTTGGTAAGTATATTATCTTCAGAGACCTTACTATGTAGTATTAGTTTTGCGATATTAGATTGAATTTCTGCCAGATCAAGGAAAAATCCTTCGATTCTTTTTGATTGAATTATACTTATATTCTCTCCTTCTTTACGAAACCAATTCATTAAAGTAATTATCGAACGATGATCTTTTGAAACATTATGCAAAATTGAAATAAGAATATCATCCATATCAGATTTACTAAACCGTCCTTGACGCTCATCAGATAACATTTCGTAAGCTTTATCTATTTTCTCACGAAAACTCCGGTGTTCTATATCTATGTTGTTTTGTTTAAGGTCATATTTTGACATTGTAATTTCTTCTCCATAAAGTGTAGCAACGCTTCTTAGAAATGTAGAATTTTCGATAAAACAATTTGCTACAGCTTTCCTAATGGGTTGGTAAGGCCTAATAGGCCACGCTATTAATGAAAGAAACATTGCCCAAAGTCCACCTGCTATAAAAACAAAAAACGTATTAATTGTTGTTGCCTGGCTGTTAGGATTAGCTACAATAATTACAAAAATGGCTGAGTTAACAAAGGCCATCATAACACCTGAATTACCTAATAAACCAAGCATAGCCACTGCGGCAAGCCAAATAGCTGTTACCACAAAAGCTGTTAGGATATGTAAGCCGGCATACTGTGCTACTATTGCTGCAACAGCATTCAATAGCGTTGTAATAAGCATAATGCGAGCAGTTTTTCGGTATGTCATACCTCCTAAATCTACTAGTGTTACATTTAATGTTGCAAACATTAGCAGGAAAGATTCGGACAACATATTCGTATACAGACCAATAAGGACAGGTAGCCCTAATAAGATTGCAACACGAAAACCTCTCAGATAAGCTGGTTTTCCAGGGGTTAGTTTAAATGAGGCATGCAGGTATCTTATTAAAAAACTATTTTCTGATAGGTTCTTAAACATTTCATTTTGGTATTAAACAAAAATAACAAATTGATACGTATATTGATAGAAATCAAAAGTGTAATTTTGTATAAAATGTAAATCTTGTTTTGAAAGATATTATTAATGATATTAATCAATTGGGTAAAGAAAGAATTCCTTTTCTTTTTGTTATTGATTTTGATATGGAGAACCCTGTTGTGCTACCATTAAGTGATATTGACCCACAAAAGGTTTTGTTTTCAGTTAATGGGATTACGAATGTGCGAGTAAATAAAGCTAAGATTGATAAAAGATTCAAATTTAAAGCTTATCCTGTTTCAAAAAAGCGCTATATTAAAGCGTTCAGCCTTGTTCAAAAGCATATACAACATGGTAATTCATTTCTGCTGAACCTTACAATGCCAAGTCGAATTGAAATTGATATCAGCTTAAAAGAGATATTTAACTCTAGCGATGCCAAATATAAATTATGGTATAACAACCAGTTTGTGGTATTTTCTCCTGAAACATTTGTTCAAACTAAGGGAACTAAAATCAGCTCTTTTCCAATGAAGGGTACTGTGGATGCTAAATTGCCAAATGCAAGGCAGCAATTGCTGGAAAGTGAAAAAGAGCTTGCCGAACATTATACTATAGTCGATTTAATTCGCAATGACCTTAGTATGGTTGCAAAAAATGTGAATGTTGAAAAATTCAGGGTTATCGATCATGTACAAACTAATAGGGGAGGGTTGCTACAAATGAGTTCCGAAATTAGTGGTGAATTACCTGATAATTATTGCGATAACCTTGGTGGAATATTGATTAAAATGCTTCCAGCAGGATCAATATCGGGTGCTCCCAAAAAGAAAACTCTTGAGATTATTAGTGAATCTGAACAATATAAACGTGGATATTATACAGGTGTTTTTGGAATTTTTGATGGTGATAAAATCGACAGTGGGGTGATGATAAGGTACATTGAGCAAACATCGGATGGATTGATTTATAAAAGTGGAGGTGGTATTACAGCAAAAAGTAATATTGATGAAGAATATCAGGAATTGATTGATAAAATTTATATACCTATCCATTAATGCAACTATTAGAAACAATACGTGTTGAAAATGGTGAGTTTTCAAATCTTATTTCTCATCAAAATAGAATGAATAATTCACGAAAAGAATTGTTTTTTTGTACAGATGAAATAGATCTTGCCCTAATTTTTAATGTGTTACCAAATCATATTTCTAACAATGAACTGTACAAATGCCGTATTATCTATGATACTGAAATAAGAATGATTAAATACATACGCTATAAAATTCCTCCTATTAATTCTTTACAATTAGTTAATTGTGATGAAATTGAGTATCGTCATAAATATTTAGATCGTAAGCAAATTAATGAGTTATTTTCTAAAAAAGGTAAAGCAGATGATATTATTATTATTAGAAATGGGCATATAACCGATTCATCAACTGCTAACTTATTGTTCTACAATGGAAAAGAATGGCTAACTCCCGCTTTTCCTTTATTAAAAGGGACACAAAGAGCGAAATTATTGGATAAGGAAATAATAAAGGTTGCAGATATTAGACCTGAAGACTTGTATAACTTCTCTAAAGCAAGATTAATAAATGCAATGTTAAAGTTTGAGGATGAGATAGATGTAAAAATCGAAAATGTTTATCAATAATATGATTAGTCACCTGTTTTCAGGTTATTAATATTGGATTATACTTCTACATTATTATAGCTGATTTATCATTTTTTTCCACAATATTCTGGGCTTCTTCTTGAGTTCCCAACAATATAGCTATCCATTTAGTTTCTTCTCGCTGCTCTAGTATTATTTTCACAATCATTGTTAACGGAACCGAAAGAAACATCCCAACTGTACCAAAAATAAAGCCCCAAAAAATTAATGAGATAAAAACTATTAGAGTGGAAAGACCCAGCCCTTTTCCCATAATTTTAGGCTGAACAACATTGCCAACTATCATATTTATAACAAGATATGAAACCATTGTCCACATGGCTCCTCCAAGCCCGAGCTGTATTGCAGCAAATAAAATAGCAGGTATACCAGCAACAATCGACCCAATATTTGGGATAAAATTTAATAAAAATGCCAAAAATGCCCACAATATTGCATATTTAACACCAATAATGGTAAGAGTAATCCAAATTAATACTCCTGTTAATAAACTTATAATTGTCATAAGACCCAGATAATGCCTGATATTATTACGAATTATGCTAAAGTAATTTATTGAACCATCAGAAGTGCCTAAAATTGCATTCATTTTAATTGAGAAACTATTTAGTTCCAACAGAACAAATATTAATATAAAGATAATTAGAAACGTATTAGTCATTAAACTACCAACTGCCCCCAAAAATTCAGCACCAAAGTTCATTACTTTACTTGTGCTTATACCATTTTCTAATTTGTCAAGCGAAATATCAAACCCCATTCCTCGTAATGAGTTAAATACATCTGTTGATAATGCAGTTAACCTATTAGCATAGAGCGGTGAATCTTGTGAAAATTGAGATACAGATCTGCCAATTATCTCACCCATTCCCAAAAATATTAAAAGTGAGCCCACCAGTACAATAAATATTGCCCATCCGGATGACACTTTCTTTTTTTCTAGCCAATTAATTGGTTGTGCTAATACAACGCTGATAAAAAGTGCTAATAAAATTGGAGTAATAATATCTGCAGCGTACATTGCAACAGAAATAATAATAAGAAATGCTGCAAATGTTAATGCACCATTTGATTGGGATTGAATCTCAACTTTATTCATAATACTGTTGGTTAGATTTTAGAAGATCAAAATTCCAAAACCAAATATAGGCAAAAACCGCACAATCAATTAAATAAGAAGAGAAAAACAACTTATTTTATTTCACTTCCGTTATTTACATTTTCAGTAGGCGAAACAAAACAGAGTTTGCCATCGTTGTCTTCCGCCATCAGTATCATCCCTTGCGACTCAATTCCACGAAGGTTACGTGGAGCTAAATTTACTAATATACTTACTTTAATACCAATAATATCTTCAGGTTTATAATATTCGGCAATGCCAGAAACAACAGTTCTCTCGTCAATACCAGTATCTATTTTAAGCTTGAGTAGTTTCTTGGTTTTAGCAACTTTTTCTGCTTCTATTATTGTCCCAGTTCTGATGTCCATCTTCATAAAATCATCAAATTCAATTGTTTTTTTTGAAGGTTTTGAAGTTATGATGGTTTCATTTTCCTTTTTTGTGTCTAGCAACTTTTGCACTTGAGCTTCAATTGCTTTATCTTCTATTCTCTCGAATAATAATTCAGGTTTGTTAAGTTTTTGTCCGGCTTTAAGTAAATCAGATTTTCCGGCATTTTTCCATTTCAAACCATCAAGGTTAATCATTTTTTGCAATTTAGCAGATGAAAATGGAAGAAACGGTTCTGATAGTACCGATAGGTTTGCTACAATTTGTAAAGATATATTAAGTATCTGTTGTACTTTTTCAGGGTTTGTTTTAAAAATTTTCCAGGGTTCCATATCAGTAAGATACTTGTTGCCCAGTCGTGCAAGATTCATAAGCTCACTTAGGGCTTCTCTAAATCTATATCTTTCAATACTACTTGAAATAATTTCGGGATATTTTGAAAGCTCTTTCAGTATCTTTTCCGACTCTGTGTCAAGTGATTTAACAGGAGGAACCACACCATCAAAATATTTTTGTGTAAGTACAAGTGTGCGGTTAACAAAATTCCCAAAAATTGCGAGTAACTCATTATTATTTCTTGCCTGGAAATCTTTCCATGTAAAATCATTATCTTTTGTTTCGGGTGCATTTGCTGTTAGCACATAGCGTAACACATCTTGCTTATCAGGAAACTCATCAAGGTACTCATGTAACCAAACTGCCCAATTTCGGGAAGTTGAAATTTTATCGTTTTCGAGGTTTAGGAATTCATTTGCCGGAACATTATCAGGTAGAATAAAACTTCCTTCTGCTTTAAGCATTGCAGGAAATATTATGCAATGAAAAACTATATTATCCTTACCAATAAAATGAAGCATCTTGGTGTCTTTATCTTTCCAGTAAGGTTTCCAATCATTTCCTGTTTTATTTGCCCACTCTTTTGCAGCAGATATATATCCTATGGGTGCATCAAACCAAACATATAGTACTTTTCCATCGGCATCTTTAACGGGAACCTTTACTCCCCAGTCTAAATCGCGGGTAACAGCACGTGGTTTCAATCCTTGATCAACCCATGATTTTACCTGACCGTAAACATTAGATTTCCAGTCATCTTTGTGCCCTTTTATAATCCATTCGTTAAGCCAGTCTTCGTATTGGTTGAGTGGTAAATACCAATGTTTTGTTTCTTTCTGGATGGGCACATTGCCGCTTAGTGCTGATTTTGGATTTATTAATTCAAGAGGACTAAGAGATGTTCCACAATTCTCACATTGGTCGCCATATGCCTTTTCAAAACCACAATGAGGGCAAGTTCCGGTTATGTATCTGTCAGCAAGAAATTGATGGTTTTCTTCATCATAATATTGCTTGTTTGTTTTTTCGATGAATTTGTCATTATCATAAAGTTTTGTGAAAAATTCGGAAGCAGTTTCATGATGAATAGGTGCAGAAGTGCGTGAATAAATATCAAAAGATATCCCAAAATCTTCAAACGATTTTTTTATAATACCATGGTATTTGTCAACAATATCCTGAGGTGTAACACCTAATTGTCTTGCCTTAATAGTAATAGGAACTCCATGTTCATCTGACCCTCCAATAAAAAGCACATCTTTATCATTCATTCTAAGATAGCGTGCATAAATGTCTGCCGGTACATAAACACCTGCCAGGTGACCAATATGTATGGGTCCGTTGGCATATGGGAGTGCTGAGGTTATGGTATATCTTTTAAATTTTGTCATTTTCTAATGTTAAAATTCAGTAATTTCGGCAAAGTTAATTAATATGTTCAGAATGATTAGTCCGACGTTTCTTAAAAAAGGAGATAAAATTGGTATCGTAGCACCGGCACGTAAAATTACAGAAAAAGAATTGGAGGCTTCATTTGAAATTATCAGAAGCCGTGGGTTTGAAATCGTGTATTCTGATAACTTATTTGCTGTGGATAACCAATTTGCAGGTAGTGATGAGGTAAGAGCCAGAGAGTTTCAACTGATGCTTGATGATAAAACGGTTAGGGCTATTATGTTTGCGCGAGGGGGATATGGAAGTGTTCGTATAATTGACAAGCTCGATTTTAGCAGATTTAAAGATAATCCAAAGTGGTTAATTGGATATAGTGATATTACTGTTTTTCATAATTATATTGTACATAACTTTGGTATCCAAACATTACATGCATCGATGCCAATTAATTTTTCTAAAAACACTAATCAGGCTTTGGATTCATTATTTGATGTTCTTTATGGAAAGGTGCCAAATTATGAATTTGCATCTCATTCATTAAATAAAACCGGAAATGCTGAAGGTATATTAGTAGGAGGTAACTTATCAGTACTTTACAGCTTGTTGGGAAGTAATTCTTTCCCGGAAACGGAAGATAAGATATTATTTTTAGAAGACCTTGATGAATATCTCTATCACATTGACAGGATGATGATGGGATTAAAGAGAGCAGGTAAACTAACTAACCTTAAGGGGCTTGTGGTTGGTGGTATGACTAAGATGAATGATAATACTGTGCCGTTTGGAAAAACTGCTGAAGAGATTATTTGCGATATTGTCATGGAATATGACTATCCTGTATATTTTGGTTTCCCTGCCGGGCATATTGATGATAATAGAGCATTGGTTATGGGAGGAAAAGCGAGAATTGAAGCCAGGCAGAAAAATTGTTTATTTAAAAGTTTGATATATTACAATTAAAATAAAGCACATGCAAGACCCTTTTGAAAAAGCTTTTTACGATTATTTAGCCGGAAACGATAAGGCAAAGATTGTTGTTAGTATCAATAAAGGCGAGGCTGATGACATACGCATTTCATATTTTTTTAGAACCCATGATGAGATGCCCGAATTGGAAAAAAAGGCATTGCACCTTTGTTCAGGTAAGATTCTTGATATTGGAGCTGGATCAGGTAGTCATTCATTATATCTTCAGGAAAATGGAGAAGATGTAACTGCACTGGATATAAAGCAAGGTTTTGTTGATGTTATGAAGAAAAGAGGAGTTAAAAATGTTATATGCTCTGATATTTTTGATTATAAAGGTCAAGGATTCGATACCCTACTAATGTTAATGAATGGAATAGGTTTTACCAAGAATTTTGAGGGGCTTACTGTTTTCCTCAAATCGGCAAAAAAGTTGCTCAATCCCGGTGGCCAAATTATTCTCGATTCATCCGACCTGATGTATCTATATGAAGAAGAGGACGGTTCCTATGCAATTAATTTGAATGAGGAGTATTACGGTGAAGTAATGTACCAAATTGAATATAATAATATTAAAGGTGAACCATTTCAGTGGTTATACATTGATTTTGATAATCTATCGCTGTATGCTGATCAAGTTGGCTTCAGTTGCGAAAAGATTTTTGAGAATAATCATTACAATTATTTGGCGCGATTATATTAGATCAAACTAATATTATGACAAATCAAAGGCAAGCTTTATCCCTGCTATAACCATTCCTGTTCCCATAATTGCAAGTATTAACCCCATTATTTTACCTATTATTTTAATCATGTTCATTCCAATTTTCTTAACAATAATATCACTTTTAGAAAAAGCCAGATAAGTTAAAAAAATCATTAATGCAAAAATACAAACTACTATTCCCAGATGTAAATAACCGGCATTAGTAACCTTTTCCATTGCAGTAACAATGGTGCCTGGACCAGCGAGAATAGGAATAGCTAATGGCGATATGGCAATTCCCTCATCCGGGGTTTGTGTGCCTAAGTTGTGTATTTTCGATTTTTGAGTCATTAGCATTTCAAATCCCACATAGAACAATAATATACCTCCTGTGATCTTAAATGCCGGGATAGTTATTCCGAACAAGTCAAAAATATATTTGCCAAGTACAACAAAAGCTGTAACAATTATAAAAGCTGTAATTGTAGATTTTCTGGCAACTCTTTTCTTTGACAAGGGATCCATGTCGCCGGTAAGTGCCATGAAAATTGGAGTGTTTGCAATGGGATTCATTATTGCAAAAAATCCCATAAACACGCCTAACGAAAATGTAAATAGTTCATTCATAATATTAGGTTTTCTTTATTCTGCTATTTTGAATTCTGGATTGTATATTATTCCAATTACATTACCCCATGGATCTTTAACCGATGCAACGACCAGTTCTCCCCCAACATTTGTAAGTTCTTCATCTACTGTGGCGCCAAGTTCAATAAATCTGTTGTATTCTTTATTAACTTCATCAACTCCCCAGTAAGTAACAACATTTGCTAATTTGTCTTTCTGTGGAATTTCTTCAGGCAGCAGGCCAAGCTCATATCCGCCTATATTAAAACCAACATAGAATGGTTCATCAAAATAGGGATTAGTTTTAAAAGCTACTGCATACCATTGCTTTGCTTTTTCAAGGTCATCTACTTTATAAACTACTGTTCTTAATCCAAGCATAATTATAATTTTTATATCTGTACTATTATTTGCAGACCAACTAAAAATAAGGCCATCAAGCTAAAATGCTACCTGAAACCTCATCTGAAAAATATTGGCTTTCCCCAAATTTTTAATATCTGTGTAAATATAATTAAAAACAACTTTTGTTGCAGGGTTGAGGTACCAATTTATTCCAGCTGTGATATTACTCATTATACCATCTGTTAAATCAGCATTATCTAAATTAATATATGAATACCGAAGTGACAATTCAACAGCACCTAACCCACCATCTTGTCCCAGATTTTTTTTGGAGTTAGTCTGCCGAAAGTAGTTTTTGAGGGAACATAGTTTTTATGCTCCCCTGTTAAAAACCAGCTTACTGATCCGTAATAGGCAAAAACCTTGTATGATGAACTTTTAAAAGTAGATAATGAACAAGGTTTAATATATGATAAAGTATATTCACTTTCGAATGAAAGGGTGTTAAGTATTAATAGAAATTCACCATTAAAATCATTAATACTTGTAACTTTATCAATATCAACATTTAAATATTTTGGTGCTAAGTGTGCTTCCGGACGAACATTGTATGATATTTCATCATTATCATTAAATTGATACGCCGAAGATGCACCTAAATGAAGTATTTTATATCCATCATCAATATTGTATACAGGCAAACCGGTTAGCCTGAATACTATATTATACTTGTTGCCAAGGTATTTCCCAGAATTATCAGTGGGGTAAAAATAACCTGCATACCATGATAGCCGCTTTTTAAAATGTTGGTTGAATAACATAAATCCAAGATTTCTGTCATTATCAAAAGCATTGGCTAAAGGTCGTTCCATTTCAGTTGTAAAATTGGAACTTGTTAACATTGTAAGTCCGAAGGGCTCTTTAAAATTTCCAACTTTGAAGTTCCCCACAACGGGAATCTTTGTTAGTTGAATATATGCATCTTTTATAACGGCAATACCTCCGGCAAAATCCACCTGCAATTTGAATTTGATGTTTTTATAAATTGTACCTGATGTATATAACCTTGCTCTTCTTATCTCAACTCCATTATGTGCATCAAAATGATTATTTAATGAATCATTTTGATTTATCCACATTATATCGTATTGAATCCGCCCACCCATTTTTATTTTGAAATTACCATTCTTGCTGTCAACTCTTAGTGCATTATCCCAAGATGCATTGAAGCTATTGTCTTGACATATAAGGCTGTATCCAAAAAGCAATAGCACAAAAACAATAATTGTACGACTCATAAAATTATGTTTTAAATAAATTTATCTGATACAATACTAATAAAAATTATTACATTTGGCATAAAGATAAATCAAAAACTATGAAAGCTTTAAAAATTATCCTTCCGATTATGTTATTATTATTTATTCTTAATAATAAATCTATTGCTCAATGGACTGCTGACCCTTCTTTAAATACTGAAATATCAAGTGCATCAGGAGAGCAAGCTATTCCAAAAATTGTTACTTCCACTTCATATCCGGGCATAAGTTATATTTCGTGGTTTTCCAACGAAAGTGGAAATTATGATGTAATGTTGCAAAAATTAGATGTTTATGGAAATAAGTTATGGGCTGAAGATGGTCTTCTAATTAGTAATCATACAGCAATGAGTTGGCTTACAGATTGGGATATGGCCATAGATGGTGATGATTGTGCAATTATTACTTTTCAAGATGTTAGAACAGGAAGCAATAATATTTTTGCCTATAGAATATCACCTGATGGAGACTTTTTATGGGGTAATGATGGTATTCAGCTATCAAATACAACAGCGTTTAATGCCTCACCAAAAGTAACTGTAACTAATATTGGTAATATAGTAATAGCCTGGTTGGCGGATGATGTAATTATCAGGCAAAAAATATCTCCTGAAGGAGAACTTCTTTGGGGTGATAATGGAATTACGCTTGCCGGAAGTAATACCTATTCCTGGCCTCAATTACTGCCTGTTGGTAATGATGAAGTTATAATGAAATACTTTGAGGATATTGGCACATTTCCTGCAATATCAAGATCTGTTTATGCTCAAAAACTTGGGACAAATGGTGCTAATTTGTGGCTTCAGGCAGCGGTAATATCAAACGCAGGGGGTATTTCGGCATGGACTCAGATATTCCCATTTATTAATGATGGCAATGATGGATTTTATATCGCCTGGCATGATGATAGAGATAATAATATGTTGGCAAGTATTTTTGTTAACCATATTGGGTCAAATGGTGAAATATTATTTCCTGCAAATGGCGTTGAAGCATCAACTATGAATAACCGAAATCATTTCTACGCACATCTTGCTTTGCCTGAAGGCTCTAATGATGTGTTTGTTTATTGGAATGAAATGGATGGGGATCAGAATAACAGGGGTATTTATGGACAAAAAATATCTTCTACAGGTAGTGTTAAATGGGGTTCTAACGGAAAGGTTTTTATTGAAATCTCATCCACAAATGTATCTCCAATGGCCTCACGCAAATTGGAAAACGACATGGTTGTTATTTATGAAGAATACTTTAATAGCATGGATGCCAGTGTTAAAGCAATGAGAATAGATTCAGATGGATTATACGTATGGACTCCTGAAAATATAACCATGAGTAGTGTTCAGTCCACCAAAGGACATCCTGATGTAAGTAGTTTTATTTTTGGCCAGTGCATAGCTGTATGGGATGATGACAGGAATGGATCAGGCGATATTTACGGACAAAATATCCAGCTAGATGGAAGTTTAGGTAGCATACCCGCACTTCTCTCTGCTAATTTTACTGTAAGTAGTGATAGTATTTGTAAAGATGAACCGGTTCAGTTTACCGATCTTTCATATGGCAATCCTACAAGTTGGAATTGGAGTTTTGAAGGTGGGACTCCTGAAATATCAACTGATCAAAATCCTATTGTAACTTATAGCACATCTGGAAACTATGATGTTGAATTGACAATCTCCGATGGTACATCCAGTAATACATTGTTGCGCCCTGATTATATTTTTGTTGATGAATGTACTATGGTTGAAGATCTTACTTTTGAAATAACTCAAATTTTCCCGGTCCCTGCAAGTGAACTTATTAATGTCTGTACTAATTTTAAAAGAAGTTCAGAAGTAGAAGTAAGAGTTATGGATATTACGGGTAGAGTTATAATTCTCAATAATATGGAAATAGATAATCACGGAATGATTAAATTAAATATTTCCAGCCTAAATCATGGGGCTTATGTTATTGAAATATCAAATGCTGATTTTATTAAGATTACAAAACAATTTCTGGTTAACTAATACTTCAATTGAGCCTTCAAATATATTGGGTTATGATCACTATCCTTAAATTTCAGATCAATAACCTCAACATCAATAACAGTTATGTTTGGAGAAGTTAGATAATAATCGAGGCATGTAGTAGTGTTCTCGCCTAATACGTAAGGTTTGTTATTACTTCTATTTGTTGGAGCACTGCTATCATAAGCCCATTGCCAGCCATCGGGCATAAAATCATCATTCATTTTAACTTGTGAAGCAAAAAATTTATGTTTATTATAGTTACCCGAAGGTTTGTAGCCAGGAGGGTTTTGATTCCAGTCGCCACCTGCAATCACATAATTTCCTTTGCCAAATTCGTCAAGCATTATCTTTTTAAGGATTTGTAACTCTTCAATACGCAGAATGCTATCATATACATATGCTGAATTATGTGTATTAATAATAACTAATTCATTTCCTTTTTCAAGAGGATATCTGTTTAGTAAAAAACAGCGGTCAAGTAAAAACAGTTTATCCGGCCAGTCGGCAATTAGAGGGTATGCGTACCTGATTGCTTCTGTGGGAAGAAAATCAGAAAAAGTCATCAATCCTGCTTCAACATACCCCATTGGTTCAGAAACAGGAACGGGAACAAATTGCACCATGTAGTTTTTTGCAAAAACACCGTGACTCCCTGCTTTGGCATCAGTAACTTTTTCAACTTCATTTATATGATAAGATCTTTTTGCCTTTACATCAACTTCCTGGAGCATCCAAAAGTCAACAGTGTCATTACTTACTATAAAGTCAATAATATTTTTAAAATATTTCTGCGAAAGCTTTTTAGTGGGGCGAACTCCCTCTCCACCATCGTAAAAAAAGTCCATTTCCTGCCCAAGTCCGGCATAGCCAATATTCCAATTTATCAATGAAAATGTATTTTGTTGTAGATTTGTAATACCTCCATTACTACCTTTTTCCACAATAATCTCTATTGGTTCCGGTTTATAATCCGTTATGGTCATATAGGCAATTAGTCCGCCTAAAATCAGGAAAACAACTAGTAATCCCCATGCAATAACTTTTAGTAATATTTTAACAAATTTCATTTTTCGAATATTTTTTGGGAAATTAAATAATTTTATCCAATTAGCAATGTTTTAGATATATTATGTAATATTTGTAATATAGCAGTGTTATTACTATGATTGTATTTTTAGATTTACTAGCTATGAAAATATCGAATTGTATAAAAGTATATCTGATTTTGATTCTAATTTGTTTAATTTCATTAGAAGGTATTTCCCAAAATTTAACTAAAAAACATGAACGAGATTCGTTAAAAAGAGTGTGGCAACTGAGGGTTGACAGCATTGCTACGGTTAATCGTATTGCATTTTTTAAGTTACTTGAAAGTATGCCTAGTGATACCGATGGGAGAATAAATATGAATGGATTACAATTAGGTAACTTCCCAGATTTAAGTTATTTAAACAATATTAGTGCTATTGATGCTGAACGTAATAATTTTAAAAGAGTTCCTGCCAAGCTATTTATGACTGATAGTCTAGATCGCCTTAATTTAAGTAATAATGATATGAGGAAAATTTGTTTCCCCCGAAATACTAAAATCAAAAATCTCGTTCTATCAGGAAATAATTTTCGTAGGTTACCACGATCTGTAAAAAAGTTAAAAAACCTGTCTTCTTTAACAATAAGTGACAACCAGATTAAACGTATTCCACGGTTTTTGAAAAAAATGCCCAACCTTAAATCTTTGGAGATTAACTTCAACAAAATTAAACTTACCAGAGCTGATATTAGAAGATTAAAAAATATTGAAGTATTAGTTATGGCCGGAAACAAAATAACAGAGCTGCCAAGAAATATTAATGAACTTGAAAACGTTAAAAAATTAAATTTTTCAAAAAACAAATTAAGCAGCGTTCCGCCTGCATTTGCATTACTTGATAGTCTTGAGGTTGTAAGTTTTTACAAAAACGATTTTAATCATATTCCTTTGGAAATTACATTGTTAAATAAACTCAGAATAATTGATTTTTATTACAATAGCATTACAAGTATACCTAATGAAACAGGCAATTTACAGAACTTAACAAAGATATTCTTATCATACAATAAAATTGAAAAATTACCTGATACTTTAAGATCATTACAAAAGCTTAAAGAGTTATATGTTCATGATAATCAGATACGCGGAATTCCTGACTGGATAACCGAATTAGAAAATCTTGAAATAATCGACATTAGTTACAACAAACTATTTTCAATACCTGATATGTCGAATATGACTTCACTCTATGAAGTCGACATTCAGGAAAACCATATAGACTACGTTCCGTGGAAGCTTATTGATAAACCAAATCTAAGACTGCTGCTCATTAGAGGCAATCCTTTTTTACTAGATGATGATGATCAAAACGAATTAATGATCAAACTAGATAAAAGACGTTCAGAAGGAGTTGTTATTGTTGATTAAAACTTCTCATCATATTTTGTCCATAGGAAATCGCCAAGCTTAATAGCTTCTTTCATTACTTTATCACCCTGTTCATTTGAATAGTTATCGAGAAATTCAACTGCGTCTTTTTTATTTTGATGATATAATTCAAGAGCCTGTTTATCAATTGTTTTTTGAGAGTTTATCAGATTAAGTTGCATTGGCTCCCAAACGGCATCAATATCATAACGCATTTCGCCCCATCGTTGTGAAGCAAGGGTGCCAAGTCTGTTAAAAATCCACCAGGCAGAATTTAATGTATAGCCATTTATACGACCCGGAGTAGTATATTGTTCAGGGAGTTTACTAACACATCCATAAATAGGAACATAAATTGATGTTGCTACATTATCCATAGCAAGCCATTCTACACCTCCAATTTCATCAGGTAACCAGTTTCTAAGCTGAATTATTGTGGCATACATTGTATACCAACGGGCTATAGTTCGTTCTCCCAGAGGTCCCCATCCTCCATTAATTTTAAAAAGTTTGTTTGCATCATAAGGCATATGTGGACTTGCCAGAGGAGATATAATAGTTTTGCCGTTTTCATCAGAAACAGTTAGAGTTTTTGTCATGTCAAATGGAGTTCCTTCGTAGTAATCTTTAAAAACACTTATTATATCTTCAAGCGTGACTAGTGTATCTGGTTTAACAGAAAAAGGATGATTTTCGGCATTTGGATCAAGTTTTAGTGATGGAGCCAGAAGGTTAAATACTCTCCATTCGCGTCTTCGTGAAGCTAATGATGTACGGCTATGAGGAGCATATACATAGCAAAAGCGAAATGCTTCCACATCTGGATTCCACCATCCATTTTGTTTAGCAACTTCAAATATATTATCTGATGCCATATAATGATCTTTGTCATCAAGATCTATTTCTTTAATGGTACTTGCATTTGCATTTACAGAAATATGTCCATCTGGTACTCTTTGGGCGACCCATATAGCACCAGTCTTTCCTTTTCCTGGGCCAACTATTTCCATGTGCCAAACTTCATTTTTGTCTGCAATGGTTAGTACTTCGCCATAATCATTCCATCCATATTCTTCGAGGAGTATACCAGCCGTTTTTATGGCTCCTCTTGCAGTAGATTCACGTTCTAACATCAGTAAACAAAGCCTTTGGCAATCAATAAGCCCTTCATCACTTTGTAGTTCTTCACGACCACCAAATGTTGATTCACCAATTCCAAGTTGTTTGTCGTTTAAGCTTGGGTAAGCAGTATTAATGTATCCATTAGTATGTGAAATCTGTGGAATTCTTCCTATTTCCTGATGTCCATAGGCGGGCATGGCAAGCGAGTCATTTTTAACTCGTTTATACATTATTACTTCGTCACCTTTCTTATGTTTTTTTGCAGGTATAATGTCTATCCATGAGCGGGTTCGATGGCTGTCATCAGTATGTGATGTAATTACCGATCCGTCAAAACTTGCATCTTTTCCAACAGTTATTGATGTACACCCTTCGGGATAACCACCTTTCCAGTCACTTTTATCAGCTGTTTGTGCAAAAGCAAAAGTGCTCATAAAAATACTTATTCCTAATATTATTGTTACGCTAATTTTATTTTTCATGCTTTTTAAATTGTGTGAATATTCTTAAATAATAATTATATAAATTGTAATTACAATAATAACTCTTCCAGGTCTTTCAGACTCTGGAAGGATATTTTTATGCTTTACTTCATTAATTCAAAAACCTGATAATGATCGCCATTCATACCAAGATTGGTGTATACTTCGCGTGCTGCTATATTTTTCATATCAACGTAAAGTCTTAACCCGGCAACTTCCACACTATCATTAACTTGTGCGAGAATGTAATTATACATTTGTTTAAATATGCCCATTCCTCTTTTTTCAGGTAGTACATAAACTGACTGGAGCCACATAACCCAGTTATTTCGCCAATCGCTCCATTCTCGGGTAATTAGCAATGAAGCAATAATTTTATCCTCCTCAGTAGCAACATAATATTTCCCTTTATGAGGATCTCTATAAACCGATATAACCCCATTGTTTACAGTGCTTTTATCAAGTTCTAGCCCTTCAGTTTCTTTAGCCATTTTTAATTGAAACTCTGCTATTACCAGAGCATCATATTCATTAGAAAGCCGGGTGTGAATCATCTTTTTCTTACTTTTGCTACAAAAATAAAATATTATTCATAGCAAATGAGTGATCGAATTAATCATGAGTGTGGAATTGCCTTAATAAGACTTAGAAAGCCACTTGAATATTATCTTGCAAAATACGGAACGTCTGTTTATGGGTTACAAAAATTGCATCTTCTTATGCAAAAACAGCATAATAGGGGCCAGGATGGAGCCGGAATTGCTGAGGTTAAGATTGACCTTGAGCCTGGAGAACGATATATAAGCAGGTTAAGATCAAATTCGTCATCACCTATTCAAGATGTTTTCAATACTGCTTATGATGGTATTCATGCTTCTGCAAAGGATAACAATAAAAGATTAGCAGATGTTAACTGGTTAAAATCAAATGCTGATTTTACAGGTGAATTATTTTTAGGACATCTAAGATATGGAACATTTGGCGGTAACAATATATCACACCTTCATCCACTTGTTAGATCGAATAACTGGAAAACTCGAAACCTTGTGTTGGCAGGTAATTTTAATATGACAAATACTACAGAACTATTTGATCAGCTTGTTGAACTTGGCCAATACCCTGTTGAAACATCAGATACAGTTACTGTTCTTGAAAAAATTGGACATTTCCTTGATGAAGAAAATCAAAAACTATACACTCGTTTTAAAAATCAAGGACTGAAGAAAAAGGAGATAACAGATCATATTATTGATGCACTTGATATTCAGAATATTCTTACCGAATCAGCCAAAAAGTGGGATGGTGGATATGTAATTGGCGGATTATTAGGTCATGGAGATGCATTTATTATGCGTGACCCTAATGGAATACGCCCTGCATTTTATTATGTTGATGATGAGGTTGTTGTTGCAGCATCAGAGCGCCCTGTAATACAAACAGCATTTAATGTAAACGTAGGTGAAGTTAAAGAACTTAAACCTGGCCATTCATTGATAATTAGAAAGGATGGTGATATAGATATAAGTAGGTTTGTTGAAAAAAAACCTCTGAAATCATGCTCATTTGAGAGAATTTATTTTTCAAGGGGTACTGATAAAGATATATACCAGGAACGTAAAAGTTTGGGTAAATTATTAACACCTGCTATATTGGAAGAAATTGATTACGATTTGAAAAACACTGTTTTCTCGTATATTCCTAACACTGCTTCTGTTGCTTTCCAGGGAATGATGGATAGAATTAACACTTTTTCATCTGAATTAATCAAGGATAAAATTCTGAAAAGTAAAGATAATCTGTCGCGTGAAAGACTTGATGCTATTTTTAATATTTCTCCAAGAGTCGAAACAATAGCAGTAAAAGATGTGAAACTCCGTACATTTATTACGCAAGATAATCAGCGGGATGATCTTGTTGGCCATGTATATGATGTAACTTATGGTGTGGTTAATAAAAGTGTTGATACTCTTGTTGTTCTGGATGATTCTATTGTTAGAGGTACTACCTTAAAACAAAGCATAATTCAGATATTAGACAGGCTTCATCCAAAAAGGATAATAATTGCCTCGTCGGCTCCTCAAATAAGATATCCTGATTGTTATGGAATTGATATGGCACGACTAAGTGATTTTGTAGCTTTTAATGCTACTATTGAACTTCTTAAGCAAACAAACCAGGAGCATATTATAAATGATGTTTATAATAAGTCGAAGGCACAACAAAACCTTCCTAAAGAAGATATTGTGAATTATGTAAAGGATATATATAAGCCATTTACTGCGGTTCAAATATCAGATAAAGTGGCCGAACTTGTTAAGGCAAAAGAAATTAAATCTGACGTAAAAGTTATTTATCAAAATATCGAAGATCTTCATAAAGCCATACCAAATCATACAGGAGATTGGTACTTTACCGGAAATTACCCTACTCCCGGTGGCAACAGAGTTGTAAACCAGTCGTTTATTAATTATATAGAGGGAGTAGTTAGCAGGGCTTATTAAGATTTGCTCTACAAAGCATTAAAAGCGGTTTGTATTTGGCTTGCGATTTCTTTAAACTCTTGATTAGAAAAAGTAAGCTTAGGCTGTTTAAAATCCATATCAAAGATAGAATTGATTGGGATAAGATGAACATGAGCATGAGGAACTTCCAGTCCGATTACTGTTATACCAATTCTTTTACACTCTACAACACTTTCTATTGCTAAGCCTACTTTTTTAGCAAAAGAAAATAACCCACCAAGTTCAGCATCTTCGATATCCAGAATATAATCTGTTTCATTTTTAGGTATAACAAGGGTATGGCCTTTAGCAAGTGGATTAATATCCAGAAATGCATAATAATTCTCAGTCTCTGCTATTTTGTAGGAGGGGATTTCCCCGTTTATTATTTTAGTGAAAATAGTAGCCATTAGTATATTTTTTAACGTGTAATTTCAATAATTTCAAAGGTAACTATGCCTGCAGGAATTGTAATGTCAACTGTTTCTCCAACTTCTTTTCCCAATAGTCCTTTGGAAATAGGTGATTCTACAGATAATTTTCCAGTTTTCAGGTCTGACTCTTCTTCGGGCACCAATGTGTATTTCATTGTGGCGTTGTTTTTCGTATTTTTTATTACCACTGTTGAAAGAAGATATACTTTGGTATCATCCATTTTTGATTCATCAATAATTCTTCCATTGCGAATACTGTCCTGAAGCTTGGATATCTTTAATTCAAGTAATCCCTGAGCATCTTTTGCAGCATCATATTCTGCATTTTCTGATAAGTCTCCTTTATCTCTTGCTTCACCTATCTGTTGTGAAATTTTTGGTCTTTCAATGGTTGTAAGATATTCAATCTCTTTGCGAAGTTTTTTAAGCCCCTCTTCTGTAAAATATTTTATATCAGACATGGTAATACGTCTTTTTATGTTATGTAATTAAGATAAAAAGACCCTTAATTTGAATTAAGGGTCTTTAAAGAATCTGCAAAGATAATAAAGATATTTCTTGCAGTATATCTTTTAGAAATTAAAAATTATTCCCAGGGTGTGATTTCCGCTGAAACTTTGTGATTCGCGGAAGGTGTAATCAATACCAAAGTAGTTATTAGATTCTTTTTTTAATGGAACCTGTACGCTTAGTCCTGCACTAAACCCGTTGTTAATATTTATATTTTCAGGGGATGTTATTTCATCAAACATACCTTTTTCATATGTATATCCACCACGAAGTTGAACATACTCTTTTAAGCTAAGTTCGAGCCCAAGAGCAAACTGATCCTGGCTGAATGAATTTGATGTAAAATTACCGGCAACAGTAAGTCTGTAATCCTTAGGAAATAGAAAATCATAAGCAGCTCCAATATTAAGTTGGGCAGGCATTTCAAATGACATTGAACGTTGTTCAAGAGTAAAAGACGTTTCCTGACCTGTTATTATTGTTCGCATTGAAAGTCCATCACCCGAATACATCATTTTAGGCCCAACATTTTTTAGTGCTATACCAAATGATATTTGTTCTTCAGCTCCTGTAACATACTGTATACCTGCATCAATAGCCACACCTACAGCACTAACGTCAGAAATTGATTCGGAAATAACTTTTAAAACAACTCCGGCATATATACTATTAGAAAATGCTTTTGAGTATGCAATTGCAAAGTTCATTAGGTTTGGCTCATAAGTACCTTGAGATTCATCAGGGTTGTTAACAGTTCTTATGTCAATTTCACCAAACGACATTGACATAACTGACAAGCTTAAGGCTCCGGCATCACCAACACGCTGTGATATACCAAATGACATTATATTTGTGCCTGTTCCTTTGAGCCATTGCGTGTTTGAAAAAATTAATTGGGTTTTATCTGTAAAAGCAGTACCTGCTACATTACCCCAAATGGCCTCAAGACCCCTAACTCTAGACATGTTTGCGCTTGCCCAGCCACTACTTCTTGCCCACGGATTAATTAATAATTCGGTGGCGCCGGCCTGACCAGCCCGATCCTTGTTTCCCGCAAAAGTCGATTTGGCTAAAGGGAATATTAATGCGATGATCAAAACTACGATCAGATTTCTATAAAGAGTTTTCATATTCAACTTGATTAATTCTTCGTTCAAAACTGATTAAATATTTATTAGAAAGTGTTTAAGTCAGGGATTCTTGTAATACAGAACCACTTAATAATGCGGTCACCTTCATCAGATTTAACATGAAAATAATAAACACCACCTGCAATTGGTACAGAAGCAAAGTTTTTAAGATCCCATTCTATTGTTGTCTCTGGGGTGTCTTTTTTAAATTGCTTAATTTTATTTCCACTAACATTATAAATTGTTATTGTACATTTTTCAGGTAGATTAGTAATTTTTATTCTATTATCTATAGCATTGTGCTCGTAATCAGAATAAGCATAGTATGGATTAGGGACAACTACAATAGCATCAAGATCTGTTTGTTCTTTTTCTGCTACATCATATTCAGTTTCAAGCCCTGTCATAGAAAATTCATACATGGGATAAAAATTATTTATATCCAAACCTAATTCCGGTATTATAGTATCTAATGGGAGCTGTGCATAACCTCTTTGATAAGCTTTTTGTATTCTAATACGAATTTTGGCTTCGTTTGATAACCATTCTTCTCCAACAACGCCCATTGGTATTCCTGTGTACATTATTGTTCCGTAGAAGCCATTTTCAGCAAATGGAGGAAGAGAAGGGTTTAAAAAATCAGCTAATGAATCGAGAATGTGTGATGTAAAACTGCCTGCATCGTATGCTGGCATCTTAAATTTTCGCAAACTCGAATATTTTCCAATTCTATGATCCATTATATATACATAATGTTTGCCACCCATAACAGGAGTTCTTCCTATACCTTGACCAGACCAAATATTCTTATCATAAAATTGATCATCAAGATCAAGATTTCGTGATGTTGGATTGAATAACATATCGCGCCCATTCTGAGCTACTAAATACGAATCTTCAGCAAACATCATATTTAGTCTTTCACCAGTTTCGACATTTATAGCATATCCGGGAAACCAACCCATACCTCTATGACTAATATAATTTGGATCATTAGGATTATCGCTTGGCTCTGTGCTGGTTGAAAACTTACCATCTTTATCAACAGATGGAGAAATTCGTTTATAGAAACGTTTAGCGTTACCTTCAGCTAATTCTTCATTATAACCTGCTTCTAATACAGGGCATCTCGTCCATTTATCTTTATCAGGTGTTAATACAATATCTACACTTGATATATAATTAAAATTCGAAATAGATTTTGCAGCTTTACTATAAGCGGGACCAACAGCACTTTCAAAACCTACAGGGATTCTTTGAACACCAAACGATGTCATGCAATATGGAGCCCAGGTTCCTATAAGTATTTTTTCGTAAACTGAATTAGGATCCCATGGGTTTTGCGGTGAACCCGACATCTCCCAGTCATCTCCACCAGGCAATACATCACTTTGGTATGTTCCAGATCTAATCCAATCGAGAGCATATAAAGGCACGTCAACATCAGATACTCCACTCAGCCACCTGTGTGAGCTATCTGAATAGGAGATTGTTGATTCTATTAATCCATTGTTTGGCGCAAGTATTTCATAATAGGATATTAAGTCGCTATCAACAGGTATTTTCCCTATTTTAATAGGACCTGGAACGTAAGGCTGCTGTATAGAAACAGAGAACCCAAGATCAATAAATAGCTGTTCATATTCTGTCATAATTGTTGTATCACTCTCAATTGTATCATTTGTTGCTACATCTAGTAATTTCCAATTACCTACATATTTACTTGTAGTATCACCTATTAAGGTCACCTCATCACTAACATCATGAATAATTACACGTACAAGAGTATCCATCCACCATACATAATTAGCGTTAACAACGCTTAATGGGTCAATAATCTTTATATTTAATGGTCCTGCGTTTGTTTTGTAAACAGGATTATAGGCAATAGGATAATCAGCTGAACCAAAAATATTAACAGAATCAGCTGGTGGTTTTGATAATATTTCTTCAACAGTTTCTTCTGATAAATCAAGATTCATACCTCCATTACCAAAACCTGCAACTCTTGTTATTTGAGGGCTATTGCCATATTCGGAATTAAGGACGGTGCCATTAACTGTAAGGTGAGGCATTCCAATATAAGTCTTTATATTTTTTCTTCCCGATAAATATGGTTTTGTTTGACCACTACTATTTGGAAATTCCATCCCAAACGGAAGATAGTTATTATAAGCATAAGCAAGTGCCAGAAAATAATACTGTTTATTATTAACCAAACGAACGTCATCAGTGGCAAACGCATCTTGTGATAGCTGGAATGAGTGGCTAATACCGTTATCATTACCATCAACCTCCAATACCGGTACGTTTGCACCCAAATAATCGTCATAATTATAATTAACTATTTTAGTTATGCCATTCTTAACATCAAATTGAGCGACTAAACGAGCTAGATCTGCATCATCCAGATTATCAACACTAACTGTTGGGCCTTTAAGCTGGAAAATTTGGTATCCTTCAAATTTATAGTAAGGATCGCTAGGTACCGGAGGGTCGCTACCCGGTAGAGGCTGAATAATATTTGGGTCAAATTCAACATATTTTTCCAAATAGTTATTAGAAGTTGGTGAATTGGTTATGTAAATAATTAATTTTCTGTCTAGTTCAACTAATGAAAGGTCTGGGGCAGTAGGGCCATCGATTACCTTAAAGCAATTATCGAAAAGTGCCTGACATTTGTCATCAACAACCCTAAGTAATTCAACAGAAGCCCAAGGGCCTCCTGATTTAGCTCGTGCCCATGGAATACCTACAGTAATATAGTTAACTGCTCCAGGTTTAAGAGTAAAAGGACCTGCAGATTGCATAAAGCGTCTATCATCAGGAGAGTTAGGCCCTCCATTATCGCCAGTTTCTTCTGACCAGTAAAACCCGTTCTGATTGTAACCGCCGTTTGGAGGCAAACCATTTGTTCCCCAGTTACAGGGGTCACTATCAAATGGAAACATGAAATCACATTCCGGACCTACAGTACCTGCGCCACTTATGTGAGCTGTACCACCATATAACATTTTAGTATTGTCTTTCCATATACCTTTTAAGAAGTTATAATATTCAGGAGCCGTACTAGGGTCACTTTGAGCAGCTGCACCCCCATTATTATGATAAACAAATCTGCGCATACCAAAACGTTCATCATCTATTATTCCATTACCAAAGTTAACTCCGTTAATGGCTGCAGATCTTACAAAGGTAGCTTCAGTTACAGGAACGCCATCACGAAAAAAAGTCATTTCTCTGAGTGACCCATTTTGGGTAACAATATCGCAATTTCCTCCAAAGGATGGACCCGCTGTGCTATCACCTATAAATGATGGGTTGTCATAATGATCAGGATCCATATAAGGTCCCTGGAAGAAGTCAACACCAATTGCAGGTGGCTGTTCTCCATAAGCTTCAACTTCTCCACCGCCATCAACAGCTTTACCATTGTAGCAATATCCCAAACCACGATCAACATCACATCCTACAAAGTCATCCCATCCATATCCAAGGTCAGTATCAACCCATGGTGAGAAATAAGTTTGAGTAAGCTCGAATGTGGAACGGTTAATTATTTCATAGCTGTAAAAAGTCATGTTGTTAATAACATCATTTGTAGCAAAAGCAAATGCCTGAGCCCTAACTTCTAAGCCGATTGCAGAACCGGTAGTTTCTGTGTGGATATTTCCTTTATCGTTAAATACCCACCAAAGCGTTTGGTCTCCTTTAATAACCTGGTCGGCAAGAATACTACCAGTAACAGTTTCTTGATATTCTTGTTCTAATGTTGGAATATCGCTATGACACAATGCATTATCTATGTCGTAATATGGGTAGTCACCAGCAAATGGATCGTATTCGCCATCACCAAGAACATCATAAAATGGAGCTAAATAATAACTTTGCCCTTTTGACACATCACCATGAGCCGGCCAGTTTAGTATTGCCGGTGGGATTGAATAATCTTCGCTAGGAATATAATGACCGTCATCTGGATCAGTATGTGATATAAATTCATCTACTTCTGCTCTGGTTATTTTGAAAAATTCGTCATATTGTGCACAAACAGCTTCATCAATTGATGCTGTTCCATCAATGGTAAGTGGTCCTGGCCAATAATCAATACCCACTTGACGATAACGTTGAGCGGCAAGCTTAAGCTGGTTGTTAATATCAAGTCCACCAATCCACAAAGAACCGGAGAACATTGATGTAGCAGATCCTGCCTTTGGGATGAAATATTTGGCACCAACACCGCCAACCAAATCCCACCACATGTCTCCACCAGTATTAATTCGTGCTTTTACATTGTTTATATCCAGCCAGTCGTATGCTGAAGCAGGAGAACATCCTGCAGTTGTTTGTTTTAGATTTGCCCCTTGTTTCGTTTTTTCTCCTTGATATTCTTCAGCCAAAAGCGGATTCATAACCGCAAATGAAACAAAAATTATTATCCAAGCCCGTAGTATACTCTTCATGATGTATATATTTTACTTTCTTAAATTCAATTTATTAATATTGTTTAATCTTAAAAGTTAAACATTAGTCCAAGACGTATTTGACGTGGTGTGCTATAATTACCAGGATTATCCACGAAATTACCATATAAATCTCTAAATGCTGCTGGATCAAGTTGATTGTTGATTTGACGTTGCCATTCAGGTGCTGATAAATAACCATCATCGTTGGGGTTACCCGTATAAGGATAAACATTAATAATATTTTTAGTATCGAGTAGGTTTAACACTTGAAGATACACATTTAAAGAAGCGCCTTTAGCATTATCACTAGCATTTTTCTTCAACTTGAAATAAAAGTCTTTGTCAACTCTAAGGTCTAGCCTGAATTGCCAAGGTAATCTGGAACCACCGTAAGTACCTTTTAATAAGTTTGTGCCACCTGATAAAGGTGATGTTATATTTCTGGCAGCTGTATATGGAGTACCTGATCCACCATTAATTGTTAAACTAAAACCAAGATTGCTCAATGGCTGCATAGGTGCTTTACCTTTTTTATCGCGACTTATTGTTGGTCCATCATAATTTTTATCCATCCCCCATCTATAGTCGATAACAACATTAAATGCATGTCTTCTATCCCAAGGCATTGGGAAAGTTGAACGTAAGTTTGGTAATCCGGCTGCAAGTAATGAAGCTGCTGTAGTTGTAGAAGCACCAGTTGCATCAGCAAATTGTAAGGTATATGCTGCTCTTACACGTACGTTTCCGGTACGGCGTAAGTCGTATTCAGCTGTAAGCCCTTTTACTGTTCCAAAGTCAAGATTGTTATAGGATGTATAATCTTTAGGGTATGCACCATTAAAGCGATACATTTGGATCATACTACGCATTTCTTTATAAAAAGTTGTAATAGTTACAGAAGAAGTATTTGAAACTTTTTGTGTAAAACCAAGCTCGTAATCAATTGTTTTTGTTGGGTCTAGTGATGGGTTATTTAAATTACCTCCAATATTGTTAAAGAAATAGTATGAAGATGGATTAGAAAACACATTACTAGTTGGTCTCATTGTTAGAACATCATAGTGGGCAAAGAATAATGCTTCATCAGATATTGGGAATGAAAACGAAATTCGAGGCATCACATTAATTTGAGGATCATAATCTTTAAATGAGCTTATTGTAACTTGTGATTGTTCTGGATTAAGTAAGGCTGGTGCAATACCGTTTCCAACATCTAAAATAGTTGGGTCAAGGATTTCAATACCATCAGCATTATACCAAATATATTCGTTTCTGTAACCAATTACTCTGGTAGGATCTCTAACCTTATCAACATAAACAACGAAATCGTCACCCATGTTTGAAGGATGTGAAACATTTTCAAACCCTGATACGGAGGAAATATTAGATACATCATGAGCCGGATAAAGAAGGAAAGGATCTTCCAGTACTTTTTGGTTAGCATCAAATCTGTCAACACGAACACCTATATTAAATATAAGGTCGTTAAAGGCAAATTGATCCTGGATATAACCAGCCATGTAAATAGGTTCATAAGCGCCAATGTCACGGCTAAAATCTCCGTATTCATTTTTTTTGTTAAAAAAGTCTTCGTATGCCGGCTGATTTTCTAATACATTACCTTCATAATCAAAACCTGCATAATTAATGGCTGAAAGTCCGTCATTCCAAAGCTCATCGGGTGAGAATAGTCCAACATTTAATTCTCCCGCCGCCAGGTCAGCGGTATGCATAGTACCGTTTTTGTCATAATATTCGATAGTTCCATTATCATAATCATATGAATCCATGACAATGTAATCAAGTCCATCAACAGGTAATCCCATTGCTTCACGAAGATTTTTATCGAAAGAGCGTTGAGCATTAGCGTCATATTTTCTTCGGTAAATAATAGTATCAACATGACCATTATAAGAAATTAACTCAGGATTATCCACATCGAGCTCGCGTAAATGGAAGTTAGTAAGACCTTTACCATCACGTATAAGATTCCAAAAACCGGTTGGGGCATAGTTGATAAATCTGTTTGTACGCTGTTCGTATTGGAAGCCTAATTTAATAGCATTATTTCCTATATCAAGTGAGGCATCTACTCTCATATTATACTGGTCATTATCCCATTTACCGTAACCTGATTGGTTTGTTCCCGGTGATTGATATAAACCATATATTGATTGAGGAGTGCTACCATTTAGCATTGCATTACCAAGCATGATATCGTCAATATTTTGATAATGACCTTCGGGTAACCCTTCGTAAATGCTATAATAATCATTGGTATATTGTGCTACAAGAGGATTTATATCACGTGGACTCCATTCAACAAGAGTGTCATAATCCCATGAATTAAGAACCCAAACATCTTCATAAAAATGCCCGTTTACAGTATCCTCTCCAATCTCATAAGTTGGTGTTTTATAAGTTGAGAATTTACCTATATAACCATATTTAAATAGATTATCCCAATGGTTTGCATCACCATATTCTCCTTTATCTTTAGTATAGTCAAACTGCAATGAGTAATAAAAGTTTTTAAAAGAGGAAGTGCTCTCAGCTGATGTGGGAAATCGTTGAGTAAATCTAATATAACCACGATAGTTAGTATTATTTCTCAGAGTATTTTTATTCCAGTTCGCAAGTGTTGCACCATAGCTATAATCTCGACCATTATAGTAATAGTAGCTACCTCCAACTGTTAAGTTAATTGTTTCGGTTGTCCGGATATTTATATTACCGATAAAGTTATAACTCTGACGAGCTGTATTTGGTGCTGTCTTTACATGTTCCAGATCATCATTTCTTAAAAATTCGCCATTGATAAAGGTACCAGAACCAGAACCTGAAGGTCTCATTGGGTTTTGTTCAAGAAGATCTAAATTTTCATCTGACAGAGAATAATATCCTGTTGAAGAGGGTCTTCCATCTGCGTTAAAATTAACATCGCCGGCAAGGAAGAATCCTAATAGAGATGTGTTTTTATTTTTACCTTTAATTAATGGACCCATTACGTTAAATCCAACTCTATTGTGACCAAAGGCATCTAAAAATTGTGATGATTCCAGTTCAATACCTGCTGCAAATTCACGTGCCGGACCTTTTGTAGTTACGTTAATAATACCAGAAGTTACATCGCCGTAACGAGCAGGTACACCACCAAGGATTACATCAACCTGTTCAATAGCTGATTGAGGAACGCTGGAATTACCTATAACACGAATTCCATCGATAAACATTGCCGTTGCATCGGAACGAGCACCACGAACACTACCTCTTTCACCATCTTCAGAGAATACTCCACCAACGGTTGTTGCCACAGCATTAGCATTACGATTAGGCATTTTCGATATTTCTTCGGCTGTTATTGTTGCTCCTGACGCGGTTTGATCCTTATCGATTAATGGTACTTTATAATCAATAATTTCAACTACATCAAGGGTTTCCGCTGAAGAGGTAAGTTCTATATCATAGAACCTAATTTGATCACCACCAATAATAACCCCTTGAATAACTACTGTTTTAAAACCAACAAATGTTGCTTTCAAATCGTATTTACCAGGAGAAATTGGTTTGATAACGTAATTACCATCGAAATCAGAAGTAGCACCTCCGACTTGTGATCCTCTATTTTCCAATATAATATTGGCAAATGGAATTGGTTCTTTTGTGTCTTTATCAAGCACTTTCCCTTTCAGTGCACCATCTTGCGCGACCATTACGACACTAGTTGCAAAAATTAAACCAAGAGTAAGGAGTAAATTTCTTAACATATCTGCAAATTTATATTCAACTAAGTTCTTTATGTAATTTAAAGTTGGTAAATTTAGTAATATTTGATTATCTCAAACAAAATTATATTAACTTTTTTTAACATTTTAAAAATATACTTTCTTAATAATCTCTGAATAGATAATAGCTTTCCTTAAATCTATTTTCTTTTTGATCCTTTTATTAGGATTTTTTTTAATATTTTTTGAATGATCTTTATCCTTATTAATATTAGGAGTGAAAGATTCTTTTTCAATGACATCGATTGGAGATTTAAAGTTGCTTTCTTCATAATCATCATCATACGAAAAAACCTCACTGGATTCTTCCATTTGCAAAGTAGCCGGTTCAACTTCAGCTTGATTTGTTTCCTTTTTGTATAAAGCTGAATCAGCTGGCTCATTATTATAACCTATTTCACCAAGTATCGAATCAAGCACTGATTTGTGTTTGATTGTTGGATCAGATGCTTTTTTGGCATCTTTTTTCTTTTTTGCATTATAAAATGAAAATGCAATCCACAAGATGCCTATGATCACATATATAATATCCTCAAACGAAGCTAAAGTTGTCATGAATTTCTTATTTATTACAAGAAAAGGTTCATTGTATTTTTGAATGCATAAAAGTATAAATTTAATTTATACTCTTAGTTTATTTTGGATAAAAACTCAATTAAGGGGTTTTTTGCATTTTGAGCAATGCAATAATTTCATAGGTAGTTAACAATAAATAATAAACAAAAAAGGTAATTGTAAATGAAATTGCATCGTCATGGTTTAACCATGCATAAACTAATATTATTATTGAGAAGAGTAATAGTTTGCCAAAATTAACAAGCATAAAAGCATTTGCAAAATAGGTTAACTTACTACTTGTATATTTTGATAACATAATAAATGCAAATAATGTAAATAAATACATAAAGAGTATTATAAAAGGCCATGCGCTACTTATTTGAATTGCAGGCACCCATTGTTGAATAACAAAACTTAACAGTAAAATAATACCTGAATAGTAACTAAAACCTACAACAAATGATGAATTTTTACTTTTCATAAATATTCAGCTAATCATTATTTTTAAAAAGACCTCTCATTCCATAAAATACAGCGCCTGCTACAGAAAGGATTGTTAATACTAACGTGAAAACCGGGAAATCCCAATTTAACCATGAGTCAAGCGCCTTGCCTCCAAATGCTCCGGCAACAATAATAACTATCATCTGTAGTGCAAGAGTCGAATATTTTGCATAAAACTTCAGATGATTATCTTTATTGTCAGTTTCCAAATTATTTATTTTTAGATACTGATTTTTCAGCTTCCATTTTACAAGTTCCTGTGAAAACAGCATCAGGTTCAATTGATATTTTTTTTGTTATAATATCACCTGTAAATATTGCTGTAGATTTTAATATAGTAAGGTTGGTTACATTAAGTTTTCCTGTAACAGTTCCACAAACATCAGCGTTACTACATGTAATTTCGCCATCAACGTTACCGCTAGTGCCAACCACTATGCGTCCTTTTGCTATTATTGAGCCTTTTATTGAGCCTTCAATTCGAAAATCTCCTTCTGAAACAATATCTCCGATTATGCTTGTACCTTGAGCAATAATATTTGGCACCTGGCTATCATTATCTCCACCTTTATGTTTTTTCACGATAGTTTTTCTATTAATTAATGTTTATAATTTTTTTCAAAAAATGTATCATATGAAGATACATTTTTGTCTCTGTAAAATAAAGGGTAATTTGATACAGATATTGAAAACAATAAGAAGTCTTTGTTTTGTAATCCTGATAGCACATACTCATCATTATTAAGCGCTAAGAAATAGTTGGCTGCATTATCTTTGTTCTCAAAATTGCCAATTGTAACTATAGTTTGACTATCGTCAAGCATTAAACTTTTAACCCTTAAGCTTTTTAATCTAAAATATTTTTTGTCAAAATCAGAAATCCTTACTTTAAGAGCACTAATGTTAATGTCGGGAGATTGAACAACGATTATAACCAAGTGCATTTCATTCGGGTTAAAAGTATAAATAGATTCTAACTCTGTTGACTCTCCTGTTTCTTGGTTAATTGTTCCTTCAGTAACACCAATACCGTATTCAACCTGTAAAGTTTGTATAACAGATTTTGCCAAAGGAGTAATAGAGCTTGAAGGATATGTTTTAACAAGGCTAACAAGTGAAGAATATAAAGTGTCTGCTACATCAACTGCTCCCAATGAAATTGCCCGTAAATACATAAACTTCGGAACTAATGTTGTATCTTCCGGGAAAAGCTCAATTGCTTCGTTTGCATAGTTTATAACTCTATAATATTGTTCACGACCAAAGGCTTTAAATGTTTTTTCATAAAGTATTGAAGCCTCATTTTGTTGATTGCTAAGTTTAATAAAATAATCCGGGTCTAAAATAACTTTAGCATAATTACTTTCCGGGAAATTACTTATTATTAAGTTGCTATAAAAGTCTGCCTCACTATTATTTACCTTGCTTAAATATATCTTGTAGAGGGCATACCATGATTCGAGACGATATTTGTTATTGGGATATTTTCTCTGAAATTCGAGATATGTGTTAAGCGCAAGAGTTGTGTCTTGCAGTTCTTCCAGATACAGATATGCAAGGAGATTATATGCTTCTATTATTGTGCTGTCTGATACGGCTAATTGTTCATCCGTAAGAGGAATGTTTTGTAAATAGAAACCACGATCATGTGGGTTTGTATTTACAATGATTATACTATCATTCTCTGTAATGACTCCTTCGTCTGTGAGGTCTTGTTCAAATGACTGCATCATCATTCGTTTATCAGTTAGCCTCCAGTTATCTTCCAGTTTTCTGTCTCCCCATTTTCTTATGAATTCGTTTCGCCCACGACTTATAGCTGTTGTGTTATAAAAATACCAACCTCCGCCACCTAGTGCATTATCTGTTCTTCCTCTCGACATATCAACAAACTGAGTTCCACCTCCCAATTCTATTTCTTCGGCTATTCTTTCTTGTTTTTTATCATACTCCTCAATAAGTTTATCAATCATAGCATAAAGGTCTGCAGTATTCATTTTTGCAATTGTTTGCAGGCTATCTTGTAATGTAATTGTTTGTATTTGGTCAACTAATTGAGATAATATTTTGGTTTTGTTCATTATAGCAGTATAGTCGGGGTAATTTTGGGGGAGAGACATTGATGCAGTATCATAATATGCCTGGGCAAATTGATAATTTCCATCATCAAAATAAATATCAGCTAATTCAAGTGATGATTCTGTTTTTTGAAAAGCATCACTTACACTAGTGCTAACAGATTTTTTAAGATAATATATAACAAGAGTATCTTTATTGTCAGTTGTAGCAACTTGGGCAAGAGCATAATAAATCTGGTCAAGATACTCAGCATTTTTTGTCTCTTTTGCCATTTTAAGCAGCACCTTATTAATGTGTTTACTATCGCCAGTTCCCTCGTCGTAGCATTGAGCCATATTCATTTGAGCTTCAAATGCCATTTTATAAGGGGGATTTCTTTTTACTACTTTGGCATAATTTGAAGTAGCAGTATTAAATTCTTTATCAAGCTGATTAATTTGACCAAGAATAAAATAAACACGTGTAATTACATCATGATCAGAAGCTAATTCAATCCCTCTCTCAAGATAAGGATATGCTGCATTATAATTATCACGTGATAGGTAAAAGTCAGCATAAACCAATGGGATTCCTTTTTCTACATTATATGGAAAGTCGGTTTCGTCTTGCTTGCTTTGTAATACATTCAAGGAAGCCTCTGCTCTTTCGTATTGTTCAGTTTGTATGCTAGTTCGGGCAAGCCATAGTATAGCCTCATAATGTATGGGCGATGATTGATATTCTTTGGCAACATAATCAAATACACGTCGTGCACTAGTGTAATCATGTTTGTAAAAATGTGCTATTCCCATCATTAGATAACTGTCTCTTACCCACTTAACTTTTTCTTCACCTCCAAAAGGCATTGAGTGACGTTGGATGCCAATAGACGCTTTTTTAATTGTCCTGTCCATTTTTGGGTTTACAATTACAGCATCTTCCTTGGTACCATAGTTATACACCATTAGTACTTTGTTATAATTGTCTACAGCTTTTTCGCTAAGGAGTTTTTCACCTTCTTCCAGACTAACCATTCCATTAAAGAAAACGTTGTAATGGCAGGTTACATTATGATATGCTCTACGTGTCCATGTGTTCTTTTTTGTAGAGCAGGAAGTTACACTCAATAGTAAAATTATTACTGATATTGAGAGTATAACTGTATTTAGTTTACCGTTTGTCAAAATTTAGATTTATCCTTAATAACTAATTTTATAGTATTTTATTACAAATGATAAAGGGCAAAAATAAATAGAGTTTAATGAAAAACAGCAATTATTTGAAAATTGTTTAAAATGATTTTTAAAATAATGCGAATTGATTGTTAATTTTGCTTTTATACCTTTGCACTTTTATATGGCAAAACTAAAAAGGAATAAGGAGTGGTACAAAAACCTTAGAGGTAAATACCGATTAGTAATTTTAAATGATCAAACATTTGAAGAGAGGCTCTCATTAAGGTTAACCCGGCTAAATGTATTTTTGATTGTATTTAGTTTTGGCATCATTTTTATAGCTCTGACTTTTTTACTGATTGCAAACACTTCAATAAAAGAATATATTCCAGGTTATCCCGATATAGATGAAAAGAGACAGCTTTATAGTTTAAATATACGTGCAGATTCACTCCTGTTAGATATTGAAAGGAAGAATAAGTACATTTTAAATATTAAAAATATTCTTGATGATAATATTTTAATAAACGATTATTCGGAGATTGAATTATCGGGAATACATTATGACACCATAAAAAATCAAAAATCAAGTAATGATAGCATTCTAAGAGCTGAATTTGAGAATCAAAGCATGTATAATCTTTATTTTAACGAATCAGGATTGTTAACAGAACCTATCAAATCTTCAATAAAGAGTTTTAGCTTTTTTACTCCCTTACAAGGAATTATTACTTCCGGGTTTAATTTAATTGAAAATCATTATGGAATTGACCTTGTTACTTCCCATAACGAAGCGGTTAAAGCAACGCTTGAGGGCACTGTTATTTTCTCGGGCTGGACTCTTGAAACGGGATATATTATAGCATTACAACATGATCGAAATTTTATTTCTGTATATAAACACAATTCGGTTCTTCTAAAAAAGGAAGGCGATCATGTATTAGCCGGTGAGCCAATTGCAATCTCAGGTCAATCGGGAGAATTAACCACCGGACCGCATTTGCATTTTGAATTGTGGGAAAATGGAACACCTGTTAATCCTGAAGAATACATCATTTTTAATTAATACCAAATAAACATCAAAATGCGCCATATAATCTGTTTCTTTTTAATCTGAATTTCTTTATAGTATGTTTCCGTAGCTATGGCTATGCAAAAATTCTATTCATCATTCAGTCAAAAAACAATTCAAATTCTAAAGGCGCAGTTTGACCTTTAATTGGTATAACACATTAGTTTTTAAAGTTAAATGAATGAAAAAACGAGTTGCAATATTGGGGTCAACTGGTTCAATTGGTACTCAAACATTGAGTGTTATTGATGAGCAAAATGATTTTTTTAGTGTTGAGGTATTAACTGCTTTTAGTAATACTGATTTGTTAATTAAACAGGCTATTAAGTATTTGCCAAATGTTGTTGTAATTGGTGATAAGTCAAATTATGGCATTGTTCGCAATGCACTCGAAAGTTATGACATAAAAATTTATGCCGGACAAGAGGCTATTAGCCAGGTTATGGAAATGGAGACCATCGATATTGTGCTTATTGGTATTGTTGGTATTAATGCTTTGAAACCTATTTTATCAGCCATAAAAAATAAAAAGAAAATAGCTTTGGCAAATAAAGAAAGCCTTGTTGTTGCTGGTGCATTAATATCAAAAACTGCAATTGAAAATAATGTACAGATTATCCCTATTGATTCGGAACATTCAGCCATTTTTCAGTGTTTGATGGGAGAATATGATAATCCAATTGAAAAAATTGTACTTACCGCATCAGGTGGCCCTTTTCACAAGACAGATACAAATAGTTTATTAAATGTTACTCCCAATGAGGCTTTAAAGCATCCAAATTGGAAAATGGGCAAAAAAGTAAGTATTGATTCTGCAACATTGATGAACAAGGGTCTTGAGGCTATAGAAGCTCGTTGGTTATTTAATGTTGACCCCTCTAATATAGAGGTGCTTATACATCCTCAAAGTATAGTTCATTCTTTGGTTTATTTTGCTGATGGCTCAGTTAAAACGCTATTAAGCAAACCTGATATGCGAATTCCGATACAGTTTGCACTTACATATCCAAACAGACTTAAGAACTCATTTTCACGTCTGGATTTACTTAAGATAAACACATTAAATTTTGAAAGCCCTGATGTGAAAAAATTTCGTAATCTTGCACTCGCTTTTAAAGCCTTGGAAATAGGTGGTAATATGCCATGCGTACTGAATGCTGCTAATGATATAGCGGTTCATGCTTTTTTGAATAAAAAGATTGGGTTTCAGCAAATTCCTGATATAATTGAAAAAAGCATGGCCATAATGCCGATGATTGATAACCCTGTTTTAACCGACTATATTGAAACGGACAATCGTACAAGACTAAAAGTTAGTGAATTAATAAAATAATTATTTAAGTAAATATAAATGGAAATATTAATCCAGATACTTCAGCTCTTATTGAGCCTCTCTATATTAGTAGTTGTTCATGAATTTGGACACTTTGCAGCAGCAAAGATTTTTAAAACACGGGTTGAAAAATTTTACCTTTTCTTTAACCCCTGGTTTTCTATTTTTAAGTTCAATTATAAGGGAACCGAATATGGTATGGGTTGGTTACCTTTAGGAGGATATGTGAAAATTTCGGGTATGATTGACGAGTCAATGGATAAGGAAGCAATGAAATTACCACCTCAACCATGGGAATTTCGCTCAAAACCGGCTTGGCAACGACTGATTATAATGTTAGGGGGTGTAATTATGAATGTAGTTCTGGCATTTGTAATATACATAGGTATGTTAACTTTTTGGGGTGATGAATATTTGAGTACTAAAGAAGTTAATAAATATGGTGTAAGACCCGATAGTTTGGCTATGGAAATGGGCTTTATGCCAGGAGATAAAATTATCTCGCTAGATGGGCTATATGTTGATGATTTTGGTAAGATACCTATGAACTTGGTATTAAACGAAGTTAATTCAGTGGAGATAATACGTAATGGTATAACAACAAATGTTACTTTGCCCGAAGGAAGTTTAAACAAACTTATTAATCACAGATCTTCAATATTCACGGTTAGGATACCATTTGTGGCTGAAAGATTTTCAAAAGAATCTTTGGCTGAAAAAGCAGGATTACAAATTGGTGATACTATACTTGGAATAAATGGTAATAATATTATTTATTTTAACGATTTCAGGGATGAAATACAGAAACACAAAAATGAAAATGTTGTTATTTCGGTAATCCGCACTATTGATACTATTGATATACCTATGAAATTGGGTGAGGATGGCTTGATTGGTGTTTATCCTAAAGGAAATCTAAATGACTTTTTTGAAATTAGCAAGAAAAAATACACATTAGTAGAAGCTATTCCTGCTGGTTTTACACGTACTTTGGGTGGTATTGATAACTACCTTAAACAATTAAAGCTGTTATTTTCACCTGAGGTGAAAGCATATGAAGGAGTCGGAGGATTTATTACAATTGGCAGTATTTTCCCGAAACAGTGGCACTGGGAAAGCTTTTGGAAGCTTACTGCGTTTCTTTCAATAATGCTTGCTATTTTAAATATATTGCCAATACCTGCACTGGATGGCGGACATGTATTATTCTTATTATACGAAATTATTGCCCGTCGAAAAGCCAGCGACAAGTTTTTGGAATATGCCCAGGTTGTTGGAATGATAATATTATTTAGCCTGCTTATATTGGCCAATGGTAATGATATTGTGAAGTTGTTTAGGTAATACATTAACCTTTTAGGTTGATAAAAACCTGAAAGGTTGGTCTAAAAACAACGGCACTTAATCCTCAACCTGATCTTTCAGCGATTTAAACCCATTACCAAGTATTTCATTTGATTTTAATGCGGTTACAAAAGCGTTAGGATCAATATGTTGGATAAATTCTTGTAACATAGCCATTTCGCGGCGACTTACTGCTGTAAATGCTATTGATTTTTCATTTCCATTATACATTCCTTCTCCCTTTATTATTGTTCCACCACGATTTAGGTCGTTTACAATTTTATCTCGGATTTCTTGTGATTTATCAGAAATAATAAACAAAACTTTATCATAGCTTATACCTTCAAGCATTATGTCAACTACCTTACCGGTTATGAAAATAACAATAAGTGAATACAGTGGAATCTTCCAATCCTGAAAAGCAATTAACCCCACAAGTACAATTATCGAATCAACAATTATCATTAGCTGACCGAGAGGCATTTTTGTGTATTTACCAATTATCATGGCAACAATATCCGATCCGCCCGAAGTAGCCTTTGCTTTAAATATCAAACCCAGCCCAACTCCGATAAATAATCCTCCAAATATTGATGAAAGCAAGGCATCGTCAGCAACAAGTGGTTCGGAACCATAAAAATATGTTATGGTATCCATAAAAATAGCAGTAGCTAAAAAACCTACTACTGTTTTCACACCGAAACGTGGACCCAAAACTTTTATCCCAATTAAAGTAAGTGGTATGTCGAATGCAAGGGCCATCATACCAACAGGGGTTCCTATTAAATAGTGTAGCACTATGGAAATACCATATACACCACCCGGAACAATTTTATAAGGTGTAATAAACATTACAAACCCCGATGCCATAATAAAAGCACCAATTAATATCATACTATAGTTTTTAATCCAGCGAATACTGAATAATTTGTCTTTTTGAATAAATGCCATAACTTAAAATTTTATACTGATTTTCAAAAAAGAAAATCAGTTAGGTTCAACAAAAAAGCGAGCAAAAGTACATTTTTTAGTATTATAACTATTATTATAACAATTTTTTATTTTCTACTTTTAATTTGGGTTATAATGAAGCTTTTGCTGTATAAAGGATATAGATGTTTTATTTTTAAATGTTGTACTTTTAACCCATCACAAATAATTCAGAATTAATTTTCTAAATAATATATGGGCTATAAACATATTTCCTTAAAAATGCCAACAGAGTATGATGGTAACCTTCTTCGAAAAAAGATTAAGAAATATATCAACACAAATGATTTCACATATACAATAGAAAACAAAAGCCTTGATGCTCGGAATAAAAATAATATACATTGGGAAATTCGAATATTAATATCTTCAAATAAATTTAATGAGGAACTACCCGGATCAACTCCAGAATTAGAAATTACTTATAAGAAACGAAATAGAAAAGTTGTGGTTGTTGGAAGTGGGCCTGCAGGTTTTTTTGCTGCTTTTGTACTTCAGAAGGCTGGATTTAGTACAACCTTAATTGAAAGGGGTACTGATGTAAAAACCAGGACTAATGGCATAGCAAAATTTGAAGCAACCGGCATTTTTGATCCTGTTAGTAATTATGCAATGGGTGAAGGGGGTGCAGGAACATTCTCTGATGGGAAGCTTACATCCAGAAGTAAGAGAATATCAGCTGAGAAAAAATTCATACTATCAGGTTATGTTAAGGCAGGAGCTCCAAAGGAAATTGAGTATATGACTCACCCACACCTGGGAAGTGATAATCTTAAAATTATTGTTGAAAATCTGAGAAAGCAGTTTGTTGATATTGGAGGGATTTTTCTTTTTGAAACTACCATGACCGATGTTATCGTTAAAAACAATAGGGTTTCACAAATTAAAACAAATAACGGGGATATTGACGCTGATTATTTTCTTGTGGCACCCGGTCATTCTTCATATGATACATATCGTATTTTAATGAGACATGGAGTTGGTTTTCATACTAAGAATTTTGCCATCGGAAGTCGTATGGAGCATCAACAAGAGGTGATAAATGTTGCACAATGGGGAAGAAAAAGTTTACCTGGAGTTAAAGCTGCTGAATACAGGCTCACTTCAAAAGGCAATGGCAATCAGCAAGTTTATAGTTTTTGTATGTGCCCCGGTGGTGTAATTGTCCCGGCTACAGCAGTTGAACATGCTAATATAGTTAATGGGATGAGCCAATATTTACGAAATGACAATTTTGCAAATGCCGCCTGTGTGGCTACCATTAATCTTGGTAATTTGTTAAAAAGAGATGTGTCGGCAATGGAAACACTTGATTGGATGGAAAATCTTGAACGTAGTTTCTATAATTTTTCAAGAGGTTATAAAGCACCATGTTGTAGTATTCAAGATTTTATAAATAAAAAAGTAACCAGTGGAAAAATCTACACAAGTTATCCCATGGGAATTATTCAGGCTCCATTGTGGGAGTTATTACCCGGTGAAATTGAAAATGCAATGCGTGAAGGTCTTAAAGATTTTATAAGGAAAATGAAAGGATTTGAAACAGGCAATATCATGGGGTTAGAGAGTAAAACATCGGCACCCATACAGGTTGATCGTGATGAAAAAGGACTTTGTGCAGGTTTTGAAAATTTATATGTAATAGGAGAAGGAAGTGGATATGCCGGAGGTATTATATCAAGTGGGGCTGATGGGGTAAAGGTGGCTATGGGGATTTTATATTAAAAAGTTGAAAGTTCATAAAGTTGAAAGTTTACGTTGTCCGTATTTTACACTTTCCACTCTCAGCTTTTCACTTTCCACTAATCATACTGTCTTCCTGTATCTCAAAATGGAAAAACTAAACAACACAACAGCAAATGCAACTAAAATTGATAGTTCTTGCTGTATATCGCTAAACCCTGATCCTTTCAACATTATCATACGGTTTATTTTAATGAAATATGATACAGGATTTCCATAGTTCATTATTTGTGCCCAGTTGGGCATGCTTTCGATTGGTGTAAATAAACCACTCATAAGAATAAAAATTACCAGAAAAAACCATGCAATAAACATTGCCTGCTGCATAGTGTTTGTTAATGTTGATATAACAAGACCTATAGAAAGTATTCCTACCAGGTAAATTGATGCCACGAAAAAGAGTAATCCTACACTTCCCATTACCGGGATTTTGAATACGAAATATGCTAGTAATAATCCTATTGCAAGGTCAATATTGGCAATTAACCAAAACGGGATAAGCTTTCCGGCTATAAAGTGGTATTTTTTTATTGGAGTAACATTTATTTGTTCGATGGTTCCTATTTCTTTTTCCTTTACAAGATTCATGCTTCCTAAAAACATTCCAATTATTGTTACCAATAGCACAAGTATACCAGGGACCATATATGTAATATAATCTAATTCAGGGTTATACCAAAAAAGCGGATTAATATTAATTGGCATTCCAATATGTTGAGAAGGATTATTTGCAACAATTATATTTTTGTTAAAGTCACCAATAATTGATATTGCATATGCAAACATCATACTTGCAGCATTGCCATTTATAGCATCTGTAATTATTTGAATTTCCCCACTTTTTTCATTGATTAATTGTTTTTCAAAACCGGGTTCAATAATTATTATTTGTTCTGCTTCTCCACTCTTAATTAGTTGTTTTGCAGACTCAAAATTATCAGCATATCCAGTAAAATGATAAAATGATGAACCGGAAAATTTATTTATCAATTCGCGTGATGTAGGTGTACGGTCGTTGTCAAGTGCAATTAGGTCTACATTTTTAATTTCGAAGGTAGCTGTATATGATAATACCAATAGCTGAAATATAGGTATAATAAATATTATGGGAAGCATTGCTTTATCCCTGAATATCTGAATAAACTCTTTCTGTAATATGTAGTATAATGTTCTCAAATTATTCCAAACGGATTTTAAACTTTTTAATACTCAAGCCAATAAAAAATAATGTCATTCCTAATATAATTACTGTTTCTTTCCAGAAATATCCAATTCCGGTACCTTTTAGCATAATGTTTTTCACAATTATTATAAACCATTTTGAAGGCATTACATGACTAATATATTGCAATATTTCCGGCATATTTTTTATTGGAAATATGAAACCGGAGAGAAGAATTGTTGGTAACATTAAAGCAAACATTGAAAGTAACATTGCCTGTTGCTGTGTTTTGCTAACAGTTGAAATCAAAATTCCCATTGCCAGCGACATTACAATAAACAGGAGGCTTTCAGAAAGTAATAGAATTATACTTCCCTGAACCGGCATTTCAAAAACAAAGCGAGCAAGAAGTAATATTACAATTAAGTTGATAAATGAAAGCGCAACATACGGCATAACTTTTCCAATAATAATTTGATATGGTTTTAGTGGTGAAACCAGCAATGCCTCCATAGTCCCCATTTCTTTTTCGCGAGCAATTGATATTGAGGTCATCATTGTAGACACAAGCATTAATAGAACTGTTATTATTCCGGGAACAAACATGTAAACACTTTTTAATTCAGGATTGTAATACATTCTGCTTGCAACATTAATTTTTACTGGTGTTAAGCTAGAGTGGTTTATTAATTCCAAGGAGTACGAATTTATTATTCCGGATGTATATGAACTTAGTATGTTTGCCGTATTTGGTTCAGAGGCATCTAATATTAGTTGAATTTCTGCAGTGCCTTCAGTTTTAAGTCTTTGCGCAAAGTTAGGTTCGAAAACAACTACTTCCTTTATTTTACCTTCAGTAAAGACTTTTTCGATATCATTTTGGTTTGATATGTTTTTTTCTAATATAAAATATCCGGAGGAAATTAGCTTTTGGGTTATTTGACTGGTGATAATGTCTTTTGAGTTGTCGAGAATAGCAATACGAGCATTAGTAATATCATTTGTTATAGCAAATCCAAATAATAGTACCATCACCAAGGGCATACCAAAGAGTATTACCATCGAACGGTAATCTCTAAAAATATGATAAAACTCTTTTTTTATAAAAGCGAACATTTATTATTGGTCGTTAGTCATTAGTTATTAGTCATTAGTTATTGGTCATTAGTTATTGGTCATTAGTTATTGGTCATTGGTTATTGGTCATTGGTTGTTAGTCATTGGTTATCATTCTCTTTATCGCTCCCTCGCATTTATCTTGCTATCTTTATAAAAACATCATTCATTGTTTTTACACCATAATTGATTTTTAGTTTTGAAGGAGTATCTAATGCTTCTATTTTACCTTCCGACATTATCGAAACCCTATCACAATATTCAGCTTCATCCATATAATGAGTTGTTACAAATACGGTTGTACCTTTATCAGCATTTTCATATATCATTTCCCAAAACTGTCGACGAGTAATAGGGTCAACCCCGCCTGTTGGCTCATCTAAAAATACAACTTTAGGGTCATGTATTATTGATACTGAGAATGCAAGCTTCTGTTTCCATCCAAGCGGGATTTCACTTAGTACTACATCACGGGTGTTTTCCATATTGAGTTTTTGCAAAAAGAAATCTGTTTTTTCCTTTATTTCTTTTCCTGATAGCCCGTAAATGCCTCCGTAAAATCTAAAATTTTCTTTAACTGTCATATCGTTATACAGCGAAAATTTCTGACTCATATATCCAATGTTTTCTTTTACTTTATTTGGATATTTTTTTACATCATAACCTGCCACAATTGCTTTTCCTGAAGTAGGAGATGAAAGGCCGCAAAGTATTTTAATTGCTGTTGTTTTACCGGCACCATTTGCTCCTAGAAATCCAAAAATCTCACCTTTATAAACATTAAAAGTAAGATTGTCGTTTGCTGTAAAATTGCCGAACTTTTTTACGAGGTTGGTGACTTGTATGATATTTTCCCTATTCTCCATAACCCCAAATTGTTAAGACATTACATTTTTATCCATCAATGCCAGAAAACAATCTTCAATTACGGGCTTAATTCTGGTAATACCAATGTTTTGATATCCTGCATCTTCAAGATGTTTATATACTTCATTAGAATATAGCTGATCATCAGTTATTGTTGATGTGATATGTATAGTTTCGCCAAAACGAAATATTTGACTTGTGTTTTTAAGGTTGTTAAGGTCAGTAAGAAGCTTATGCATATTGTTAGTGCTAACAGCAAATAAATTTCCTTTATACTTATTTACGATGTTATCTGGTTTATCTACAGCCAATAATTTGCCATTTTGCATTAGGGCAACATGGTCGCAAAGTGCTGCTTCATCCATATACGGTGTTGAAACAACAATTGTAATTCCTCTAAGTTGCATTTTTTTAAGAAGCTCCCAAAATTCCATTCTTGAAACCGCATCAACACCGGTTGTTGGTTCGTCAAGTATTATTAATCTGGGGCTGTGAATAAGTGCACACGACAAAGCAAGCTTCTGTTTCATACCTCCTGATAAGTCACCGGCAAGTCTCTTTTTAAACGGCTCAATTTGTACGTAAATATCTTTTATCAGGTCGTAATTTTCTTCAATGGATGTATTAAATATTCTGGCGTAGAAATTTAGATTTTCTTCAACAGTTAAGTCGAGATATAAAGAAAATCTACCTGGCATATAACCAGTTGTTTTTCTTATTTGTTTATAATCTGCTACAACATCATAACCGCCAACGGTGGCAACACCTGATGTTGGTATTATTAAGCTGGTTAATATTCTAAACAGACTGGTTTTTCCTGAGCCATCTGGTCCTATAAAACCAAATATTTCACCTTCATTAATATTTAAGGTAATGTCTTTTAGCGCTTCAACATCACCATAACTTTTGCAAATATTAACTATATTGACTGCTACTGACATCTGCATGGTGAATCGTGAAACGTGAATTGTGAATGGTGAAAAAAATCTACTCACCATTCACTATTCACTATAAACTATTTAACCCTTATCCATGTTTGAGATCTTCCGATTAAAGAAAAGCCCATATAACCTCTTACCTGTAAATCGCCATCTTTAATCCACAATTTACAACTATATACTTTACCATTTTTCGGATCCATAATGGTACCATCATCCCATTCATCATCGTCCCACTCTAATCCTTCAAGGATTACCATTCCAAGTACTTTCTGATTGTAACGGGGATCATCTTCATCACACTCATCACAAATAGGATCTGGATCTTCGTCTGGTAATCTAAAGAGTTCTACAATCTTGCCATATAGCTTATCCCCTTCCTTATAAATTTCAACTACCGACTTTGTCCTTCCTGTTTCGTCATCAATTGTATTCCATTTACCTAAAACATCATCAGCTTTGAAGTCCTGTGCACTTACCTGCATCATAGGAATCATCATCATGCCCACAAGGGCAATTAACATACTCAATTTTTTCATAAACATTAAATTTAATTTATTAATAATATTTGATTGATATTTACAATTTACTATTCATTACTTCATCAAGCCAAACTTCACCGGGCATTCCAATTTTAATTGTGCCATTATTGTTAACTGTAACTTTTATTGCATAAACCAAGTTTACCCGCTCTTGCTTAGTTTGAATAGTTTTAGGAGTAAACTCAGCAGTTTGTGAAACCCAACTTACTATTCCTGTAACTGTAGTGTTTTCGTTTTTCGATTTATCGAAAGAAATTTTAACCTGTTGTCCAATCTTAATATTTGGCAATTGCGCTCCGCTAATATATGCTTTTAATTTCATTTGACTTAGATCGGCAATTTTGTACAAGGGTTTTCCCACTCCTGATATCTCACCTTGTTCCGCATATTTAATTAGTACAGTTCCGTTTACCGGATTTGTGATATTACATTTGATAATAGCTTCGTTTATTTGCTCAATTTGTATGTCTACTCCAATTATTTGATCAGAAATATTTTGTCGCTTTACTTTTATGGCTTTAATTTGTTTTTTTATCAAATCAATTATACCGTTTACATCATCAAGTTGTTTTTGTGTTGCTGCCTCTTCTTTGAATAGGTTAGAAATCCGATTCTGATTGATTTTAGCATTCTTAAGTTGTTGTTTTTGCACTTCAATTTCTGTACTTAAATTTTCAAACTGTGAGGCAATTGTAATTTTTTGTTGCTTAAGAAGTTTTTTATTTAGATATAAAACTGTTGTGTCAATTAAACCAACATTTTCATTAATGTTCAATATTACTCCTTCTTCAGGTGTAAATGAAATAATTTGGCCATTAGCCTGAGCAGAAACAATAACTTCTATAGCTTCAAAATTACCATAAGCATCGGCTTTATTATTTTCATCATTACAAGAGGTGATGATTAACGAACTAATGATTAATATGTATATTATTTTTTTCATAATGTCATATTTATTGGTTTCAAATGTAAATAAAAACAATACACTTTAATTTTCAATTATTTGTAGTTTAGTTTATAAATCCCCAATTGCTGTAATGTATTGATATTTAGCAAAAATTAATTGAAGTTTATGAGCTTCGGCATTTAATTTTGCCTTTGCAAGTTTGTTTAATTCAATTAGATAAGTTGTAGAAGTAATTGTACCATTATTAAATTGAACCAAAGCAGTTTTTACAACGTTACTTTGTAACTCAAGAATTTCATCATCAGTTTCAAGCAGTTTATTAAATTTTGTAATATTTTCAATTCGTTTAAATAAATCAGCCCTTAGATTTGAATCAAATGATTGTTTTTTCGAGGTTATAATTTCATTCTGGATATCTAATATTTGTTTCTCATGTTGTACTTTATTCCAATCCCAGATATTCCAATGTAAACGTGCTCCTATCATATAGTAGTCGTCAAAACTATTATTAAGCATATCATATCCGGGACGCCCATATCCGGCTTGGCCAAATGCAGAAAAAACAGGTCGGCGCTTTGATGCTGTTAAAGTTTTGGTTACATCTAATCTGTGTTGTTGTTTAGATAACAACAGATATTCAGGGCGGTTATTTGTATAATTATAGTTGTTTATGGTTAGTTCCGGGGTTGCTAATACTTCGGCAGATATAATATTTAGTTTGGTGAGTTCATTTAATGCTAATATAATTGCCCAGCTATCAGATTGTTTTTCAATTATTTGCTGCTTAACATAAATAAATTCAACCTTTAGTTTATCAACTTCCGACTTTAGGATTATCCCGTTGTTGTAAGCTGCTTCAGAATTTTTAATGCTAGCTATAAGGCTGCTTGATAGTACATCAAGAACTTCAATATTCTTTTTCAGAAATATTACATTAAAGAACAGATGGTTTACTCTTTCTTTTAATTGATATAGCTCAATTTGAACCTGCTGATTTGAAATTTCTGTATTAGCAAATTCAACAGCTTTTTTGCCTGATGTTGCTCCTCCATCATAAATAATTTGTTGAACATCAAGATTTAGTTTGTACCAATCGTTGCTTATCACCGGATTTACAAACCCAGACATAGCTGGAATTGGCATTTTAGTAACATCCGACTGATAACTGGCTTGTCCGTTTAAATTTAAAGTTGGATAGTAGTTGGTTTTTGTATTTTTAATATTTAATTCATTAATAGAATTATTTAATTCGGTTTGTTTAAAGCTCGGATAATTAACTATGGCACCTTCAAGACATTCTTGTAAGGTAACCAATGTATTTTGTTGAGACCAAAGTTGTGAGAATGCAAAAGTGAATAATAATAGAGAAGCTAACTTTTTCATGCTCTGTGTATTATTTATGGTTAGTTACATATTTGTATGCAAATACAAAAATATGCTGTGTGCGAATTTCGATAAATTTATTGAATTCATCAATACTTTGCTAAAAATTAATTCCTGATCCATAATCCAACAAATAAACTATGGAATAATCTTTTATATCTTTACGCACAAATAATATTTGCTATATGTTGGTTAAATTTCATATAATCATCTTTTTCATTTTCGGTGTAATGACTGCAGCCGGGCAACAATTTCATGGAGGTGTAATAACCGGATTGGCAGGATCACAGGTTGCCGGAGATACATATTCAGGTTATAAAAAAGCCGGAATATTTGTAGGAGGTTATGTAAGTCTTAACGTCGCTGAAAAATCTGCAATTCATATGGAGTTAACATATTTTCAAAAGGGTAGTCGTGAAAATCCAACTGAGAAAAATGGTTATCAATCTTATTTATTAAGATTGAATTACATAGAAATGCCAGTCTTATATCAATATATAGCGGGAAAATTTACAATTGAAGCAGGTCCTTCAGCCGGGTTCTTAATGGGTTATTATGAAGAGGTTAACGAGGAAGTAATAAGTGATCAGCAATTTTATAACAAGCCTGCACGTGTTACTTTACAAATAAACCTGGGCTTTTGTTATTTTATTTCGAATAAAGTTGGCGTTGGGTTAAGAACTAACAATTCCCTTATAAATGTTTTCTCAACAAATCAAACAGGCGATGTACAACGCCTATGGGATAAAGGAAGATATAATGATGCATTAGTATTGTCGGTTTTTTATCAATTTAGATAGATTACGTAAACCCTTTCAGGTTGAAAAAAACCTGAAAGGTTGCACTTTAGAACAGCAGAGCAACGAAATATCTAAATAATTTACACAAACTCTGTTATATTTGCCGGTAAATATTATTGTGTGAAAAAAATCCTTCTCATACGTTTTAGCTCCATTGGCGATATTGTGCTTACAACGCCTGTTGTGCGTGCAATAAAGCAGCAAACAGATTATGAGCTTCATGTTATCACAAAAAAGCAATATGCTGGTATTTATAAAGAAAACCCCAATGTAAATAAGGTCTATTCCTTTAATAAGTTTATCACAGAATGTTTAGTTGACCTTAAAAAGGAGAAGTTCGATATAATTATTGATTTGCAAAAGAATTTTAGATCGTATCAGCTAAAACGCAAACTGAAAGTAAAGAGTTTTACTTTCCCAAAACTAAATATTAAAAAGTGGCTGTTGGTTAACTTTAAAATCAACCAGTTACCTAATGTGCATATTGTTGACAGATATTTTCAAGCAGTTGAAGAGCTGGGAGTTAAAAACGACAATAAAGGACTAGAATTTTTTATTTCCCCAAAAGATGTCGTAATTCCGGTAAATATCAATAAGGATTTGAATAATGGTTTTGTTGGTTTTGTGCTGGGGGGTCAGCATATCACCAAAATATTTCCTCCTGAAAAAGCAGCAGCAGTAATTTCCAAATTAGATATCGCAGTTGTATTATTGGGAGGATCTGATGATAAAAGTCGAGGTGAAGAAATAATTAATCTTACAACAAACACAAAGGTTATTAATACATGTGGTGAGTTAAATCTCAATCAATCTGCATCGTTAATACAGCAATCGGATGTTGTGATAACAAACGATACAGGACTAATGCATATTGCCGCAGCCTTAAATAAAAAGATTGTAAGCATCTGGGGTAATACTGTTCCTGCTTTTGGAATGTATCCTTATATGCCTGAAAACAATAGCAATTATTTTATTTCTGAAGTAGAAGGTCTATCTTGTCGACCATGCAGTAAGCTTGGTTACCAAAAATGTCCTAAAAAGCACTTTCGTTGTATGATGGATCAGGATGTGGATGCTATTGTTGAAGCGATAGAAAAATTATTATAAGACAAATAACCGATAGCTAATTACCCTGTCAAATTGGTAATTTTTATTAGACCCGACGGTTTTTTTCCAATCCTGCAAATTGAAATGTTGGAAAAATGGAAAAACTTTTTTTTAGTAAGTTTGTAGTTCAAAACAACAAATATTTTGTCATATAATATTTGTACATATAATAATTTTAGCTTATCTGGCAATATTACAATTGTTTTAACGATTGTTAATCAGGTATATACCCCCCCCCTCTGGTTAATTTCTTTAAACCTTTTAGTTGTAAATATTTGTTGTAACCATTGCCTCAAAAACGGATTATCCAACAATTGGGATCTATTTGGGGGCTGTATCAATATAGTCTACAGTTTTTCAACAAAAAATAGACAAATATTTTTATTAGGAAAAAACAACTTCAGCAAGTATAGCCACATACTGCTGTTGGTTATAATACCATACAGGGTACCTAGTGGCGATAATTTTTACAAACTATCGATCAAAACCAATTTTGAAAGAATGGTATAAACAAAAACAAAATTATAATGAAAAAATATATATTAAGCATTATCGTTATTGCAATAACGATTGGGTTTTATTCCTGTAAAAAGGAAAATACAAACCAGTCTTTTACTCAAGAAGATGAAATGATGGTGCGTAGCAAGAAAATTATTTCACTCATTAATCAATTTGATGAGAAAATGAACAGTAATCTTAAATCAGGTGAATTGATTGAACTTGATTCAGCTGTGTGGAATATGGAGGCATTACAAAACTATAACTATGCTTACCCCGATTCAGCCGCAAAAGATTTTGATGTAACAAAATCGAACTATACTATTGATGTTGATGCCAATGGTACAGTATTAATTGATGATGTGCAATTAGTTTACAATGAAATGGAAGCTAACTTGGTGGAAGATTTAAATGAAATACCAGGTGATGTAAAGCATATACGTTTTGCCGATGTAGCTATAGACAGCATCGATACTGGTATTGGCTATCTTTCGGTAACCCTTGGTATTGGCTCAAATATTCTAATAGGTACATATTATGGGTTTGATGAAGATGATGACTGGATTTGGGGTACACCGGGACAAGCATATGGAGCATCACCTCTTGGTAAATGTGATGGTACTATGGTTGGAGTTTCTGATGGCTCCGATGAATTAGTGTGGAGGTTAAACAATCCTGTTTATACAATTGGACCGGAGTTTAAGTTTCTTTTTACCAGTCTTGTTACATTTGAGGCGAATGGTTTTGATTTTGAAAACGTAAACTATGAACCCAGATTATATGTAGGCTGGGATTATCCCGAGATGAATTGTCTTACAAATGACACACTTACTTATTATTTGCTTGAAGCACATGATATTATACATACTTACGATTATAATGGGGGATTAAAACCTCCCGGTTTGGATTTTTCACATGTTGAGATTATTGATGATCTTTGGATGAATGGACCTATTTATAGTAAGTATTACCATCTTTATAATGTTACATACGGTATAATTACCATAATACCCCCACACGAATAATAAAACAAGCCGGATAGTTGTGAATGTAACTATCCGGCTAATTATTAGTGTATTTATATAACAATGAAAAACATATTAATTATGAAAGTAACTGCAATAACTACCATATTATTTTTATTATTGTTTGCACAAAGTACAAAAGGGCAAAGCACAACCTTTGAATATTTATTATCAACACAAATGGATGAGATATTTATGGAAATAGTTGAAACTGCTGATGGTAGTATTTACTTTAGCGGCGATCTTTCTACTATTGAACATCCGTATTATAAAACTTCTTTAATAGCAAAACTTGATAACAATGGGGTACTAATTGACAGCAATATTTTAACTTATCCTAACAAAAGTTTGTTTGTACACCGTTTACTTTCAGTTGACAGCAATAATTTTGTTGTAGTTGCAAGTGTTTTTGACACTATAGGGTGGAACACTAAGTCAGGTATCGTACTTTATAATATGGATGAAGATCTTAATCTCACTAATCAAACAATATATTGTTTTGATACAGTATATTCACTTATTGATATTTATGCTTACTTGGAACCAGACAGTAATATTATGACCAGTATTGCATTACATATCCCACCACAAAATCCAAAGACATCTATTTATGAGTTTAACAGCAATTTTGACAGCCTTAGAGCAAAGTATTATCCTGATGGAGCAAGAATTATTAACAGTTTTAAGCATTTGTCCGATGGCAATTATTGGATGTTAAATATGTTGCTAGGACAATATGAGCTTTATGATTCGGCATTAAATATTATTGATGAACAAGATATTCCTGATTGGTTAAAAGGGAATCAGAGCGTAGTTTGGGATACTGATAGTTCTTTCTATCTTGTTGGTAAGGCCACGCACTCAAGTCCTCCACATAATCTTGGTTTCATCAAACAATTTCATCCAATGGATACAACCGGACATATTTATAACCATTGGAATATATCTGATACTGTCGATTATCCGGCTTTTTGGGGTGGCATTGATTTTAATAATAAAGATTCAATATTTATTGGAGGTACGAGAAATATGTGGGGAAGTTATTACAACCGTTGGCCATCATGGTTTATAATACTGCAAACCGATAGCCTGCTTAATATACGCTGGGAAAGATTTTATGGAGGCGATGCCTATTATATGATGGGTAAGTTAATAGCCACCAATGATGGGGGTTGCCTTGTTGCCGGAACCCGGTACGATTATTTAAATACTACCGATCTTGAAACAGATATTATTATCTTAAAACTTAACAGCGAAGGTCTAATAACAAGTAATCCTGGTAAACCCTCAGTTGAAATGCATGAGGCAATAGTTTATCCAAATCCGGGTACTAGTGTTATAAATGTAAGGATTGCCATACAGTACAAACAATCGGTATTTGAATTATTTGATATTAATGGCAGGCATATTCTTAAAGAAAACTTTGTGGGTACTTTGGGAACAGTTAATACTACATTTCTTGAACAAGGGACTTACATTTATCGTATAACAAGTGATGACGGGTTGTTTGAAACAGGGAAATGGGTGAAGCAGTAAGGAGTTATACAAATAGCATAATACATTGGTTTTGGTGTATTAGCATACATAATGCCTTATTATTTTCTACAATTGATAAATAAACAAAACTCTTAATGTTATGTCAATCTCAAAGTGACGTATTGAGATTGCTTCTTCCTCTCCCGATAGGTATTGGGATTGTCATCGCAATGACGTCACTACGAGCCTGCCTGTCGGCAGACCTGGAAATATTACGCCCGACTGACCGGCCGGCAAGAAGCAGTCTCAATCCTAAAGGACATTTGACTTAACACTAGCACCTCTGCAGCTCTGCGATAAACTACCTCCCAATAGCTACAAACGGATTATTAACTTTCTCGAATCCAATATTTGTCTCAGGGCCATGACCAGGATAAACCACGGTTTCATCAGGAAGCGTAAATAATTTTTCCCAGATGCTATTTTGTAGAAGGTCGTAATCACCGGTTTGTAAGTCGGTTCGCCCAATACTTTGGTTAAACAGTACATCACCACTAATAACAAAACCATTTTCAGGTGAATAGAAACATAAACTACCGTTAGCATGCCCGGGCGTGAATAACACTTTTAATGATGAATTGCCAAACTTAATATCTTTATTTTCATCAATGTAATTATCTATTTCTTTAACTTTATTCATTGTAAGCCCATAATTTGAAGCATGTTGTAAAGCATTTGCAAGAAAAGGAACACAATCTTCATGAGCTGTCAAAGGCAAGTTGTATTTATCAGCGATAAAGCTATTTCCTACAATATGATCTATATGTGCATGTGTTAGCAATAACATCACGGGCTTAAGATTGTTGGTAGTAATATAGTCTGCAATCTCAGCTTCCTCGGCATCACCTTGCATTCCGGGGTCAATAATAATGCATTCACCTGTATGGTCAGATAGCACGTATGTATTTACCTGAAACGGGTTAAAATCAAATCTCTTTAAAGTTATCATATATAAGTAAATTTTTGGCAAAGTTAAATATTATACATTTCAATAGATGATTTGAAGTTAATATGAAATGAAAGTTCTAAGATTGACCCATATAATGTATAACAGACTTATTGGCTTAATTTTTGTTTTAATTTAGCATTTTATAAAATCAGGAAAATTATCACTAATAATATAAATAGGACTGATTATAACTCACTGACATTAAGATGGATTGTGGTGTTTATTGTTATGTTGACACCGGTTGTTCTTTTCCCACAATTTTATAATGGTTCCAATCAAACATTTGGTAAAAACAGGGTGCAATTCAATGATTTTCATTGGACTTACTATAAGTTTAGAGATATTGATACTTATTTTTATCTAAACGGTAAAGAGCTGGCACAATATACAGCAAGATATGCTACTCAGCAAATTCCACTTATTGAGGCAAAGCTTGGAAGCTTGATGGATAAAAAAATTCAATTCATAGTGTTTAATAATCTAACTGACCTTAAGCAAAGTAACATAGGCTTAATGATGAATGAGGATTATAATATAGGTGGAATTACTCATATTATCGGATCCAAAGTGTTTATTTATTTTGACGGTAATCATGTTAATTTTGAAGAACAAATTAGGGATGGAATAGCCCAAATATTATTTAACCAAATGATGTTTGGCGGAACGATGGGACAGCAGGTAAAGTCATCTATCTTCTTTTCTTTACCCGATTGGTATAAAGTAGGTATAATTTCGTGGTTGGGAAGCGATTGGAGCGTTGAATATGATAATCGTGTTCGCGATGGAATACTATCGGGCAGATATGATAAAGTTAACAACCTAATAGGTGAAGATGCCGTTTATGCCGGGCATTCGCTTTGGAGATTTATTGCTCTAAAGTATGGTAAAGCTACAGTTAGCAATATTATACATATGACCAGTATGAGCAATAGCATCGACAAAGGTTTTATGTACGTCACCGGACTTTCATTTAAGCTGTTAACTCAGGAATGGAAAGAGTATTATCAAGCTGAATTCTCACAATATGCAGAAAATGAAAGTACTCCTGAAGGTGTTTTAGAGATAAAATATAAGGATGATATTCAATATGGTCAACCTCATGTTAGTCCTTATGGTAAGTATATTGCTTATACCACCAATGAATTTGGCAAGTACAAAATCTATCTTCAGGATATGACTACCGGAAAAAGAAAAAAAATATTCAAAAGAGGTGTTACTATCGATACTAAAACTGATTATTCGTACCCATTGTTATCATGGCACCCAACCGGAAAACTGTTGGCATTTATTATTGAAGATAAGGGAATGCCATGGCTTTATAGATATAATGTTGAGGATAAAGAGTTTACAAAGCAAATTATTTATAATGTACAAAAAGTGAGTGATTTTAGTTTTTCTGATAATGGACAGTATTTTGTAATGTCGGCAGTACAAAAAGGGCAATCTGATTTATTTGTATATAATATTGCTGCCAGTTCGTTTTTTAAGATTACTGATGATATTTATTCGGAATTAAACCCTGCTTTTATCAATAATTCAAACCAAATTGTTTTTAGTTCTAATAGAATTAATGATACAATAGGGAAAGAATCTGATTTAATTGTTGGGGTTCCCGAAAATTTTGATCTTTTTATTTATGATTATGCAAACAAAACCCCCATACTAAAACGAATTACTAATACCCCTCTTGCCAGCGAAATAATTCCTGAGTCGTATGGGTATAATACAATTAGCTATTTGAGTGATGAAACAGGAATTTATAACGCATACCTTGCTGTTGTTGATAGCTCTGTTAGTTCGGTGGATACCACTATACATTATCGTTATTTTGTTCATAAAAAAGCCGTTACAAACTATTCACGCGACATTCTGAGCCATTATGTAAGTAGTAATGCAGGTAAAAAAACTTCAGTAGTTTTTATTGATAATTTTTATAAAATATTCATAGAAAATACTCTATCATATTCTGAAACCCCAAGTTTGTTTCCTGATACTACAGTATATATGAAACAACTAACTAAGGATTACAATAAAAAATTAGCTAACAAACAAGCTGTTAAGCAAACTAAAAAAGTTGAGAATCCTCAGGAAGTGGTAATTATTGAAGCACCTCGTTTGAAAAGGTTTACGATGGTATATAGAAATGAAAAGGGCGAGGAAGTTATGGGAGTGCCTGAATCAACATCTCAAGTTGCGAGTAATAGCAAGTATAGTTTTAACAGAGATGGTTTAGTTACATTTAAAGATAATGATCAAATTACTATACCTAAAAGGTTAAATTATAATGTGTCATATTTTATCAACAATCTTGTTTCTCAAATCGATTTCAATTATATAAACTATAGCTACCAGCCATTTACCGGTGGAGGAGGGCCTATATATTTAAACCCGGGTTTTAATATGTTTTTCCAGATTGGTGTAAACGATTTAATGGAGGATTATCGTATTATTGGTGGAGTTAGATTGAATTTTAGTTTGATCAATAATGAATATATTTTTAGTTATTCAAATTTAAAAAAGAGATTGGATAGAGAAATTATTTTTCACCGAAACACGCTGGAAGGTTATAATGGTTATGCAATTAAAAGGGTACACACACATGAACTTTTTTACATGTTAAAGTGGCCATTTAACGAGGCTCTTAGCATAAGAGGAACAGGGATGTTCAGGAACGATATGTATGTAAACCTTGCCACCGACCAAATCAATCTGGAAGAACCTACTATATACAACAACTGGGTAGGTATAAAAGGTGAGTTGGTTTTTGATAATACACGAAACCTTGGGATTAACTTATATTCAGGCACACGATATAAAATATTTGCCGAATATCATCAGCTTATAAATAGCAATGGCAATAACCTTATTGTATTGGGTTTCGATTTTAGAAATTATCATAAAATACACAGAACATTCATATGGGCAAATCGAATTGCAGGAAGCACATCATTGGGAAGTGATAAACTTATATATTATATGGGAGGGGTTGATAACTGGCTATTTCCAAAATTTAACCAAATTACGCCAATCGATTACAACCAAAATTATGCGTATCAAACCCTTGCCACAAATATGAGAGGCTTTAATCAAAATATTAGAAATGGAAATAGCTTTATTGTGATAAATTCAGAACTTCGTTTTCCGGTATTCCAGTACTTTTCAAAAACTCCCATTAGTTCAAGTTTTTTACGAAGTTTTCAGATAGTTGGTTTTGGTGATATTGGTACTGCCTGGACGGGGTCTAACCCTTATTCCCCCGAAAACTCATTATTTACTAGCTACATTAATAGTGGCCCTATGCATATATCTGTTGAGGTACAAAAAGAACCAATAGTTGGTGGTTTTGGATTTGGTGCTCGTGCAACAGTTATGGGTTACTTTATTAGGGGTGATGTTTCATGGGGTGTTGATGATTATAGAGTTCGTGAGCCAGTTTATTACCTTTCGTTAAGTCTGGATTTCTAATTTTAAATTTATGAAGATGACTACAACAGTTATTGTTATATTGATAATAATAGGCCTTATAGCTGGCACTTTTAGCGGTCTTATTGGGATTGGTGGGGCAATAATAATTATACCCTCATTAATTTATTTATTGGGAATGGACCAATATACTGCTCAGGGTACAAGTCTTGGAATAATGTTGCCTCCAATTGGCCTACTGGCTGCCTGGAGTTATTATAAAGAAGGAGCTTTAAATCTGCAATATGCTCTGATAATTGCAGGTGCTTTTTTAATTGGGGGGTATATTGGTTCTAAATTTGCTTTAAATATACCCGAAACTGTCTTACGAAAGGTTTTTGCAATTGTGCTTGCAGTTATTGCCGTGAAAATGTTTTTTAGTAAATAAACTCATGTTTTTTTTATCAGATATTTTTAAAATAAAACTGTGCCAAAATGGAATTAATTTTTTTTTAAGGCTGTTTTTAATTCTAACAACTTAATAACCCGACTTTTATTTTTTATCCACATAGCATGTTAATAAATATTAATGGCGTCACTTAATTTGTGTTGTATATTGCATCGCTTAAGAGAGTATCCTTTCTTTTTTGTAAAACGCTCAAGTCCAATAAAATATTAATAATAAAATTTAATCAAGGTATAACTAATGAAACATAATTTATACTTAAATTTTGGGGAAGAAACAAAGGAAAACACAGCACAGCAAGGGATACAAAAAGAAGAGGAAAAAAGTTTTTACGACAAAGTTTTAGAAGAAAGAATACGATTGGAAACATCAGAGGCTGCTATAGAAATTGTAGCAAAAAATAAAATGAAATTAAGTGATGCTCCTGTGATTTCGCAAGAGAAATTAAATCCTGAAAAGCATTACACTCATGAGCAAGTATTTACTTCAGCCACTAAATATTTTAATAATGATACTTTAGCTGCTAAAGTGTGGATGAATAAGTATGCATTAAAAGATAGCGAAGGTAAATTTTATGAATTAAACCCAAACGACATGCATATTCGCCTGGCAAAGGAAATTGCCAGGATTGAAAATAAGTATTCAAATCCGATGTCTGAAAAAGAGATATTTGATGTACTAAAAGATTTTAAGTATATAATACCGGCAGGAAGTCCAATGGCAGGTATTGGTAATGATAATCAAATTTCATCGCTATCAAATTGTTTTGTTATAGGTAATGAAGGAGAGTCAGACTCATATGGAGGAATATTAAAAATTGATCAGGAGCAAGTTCAGCTTATGAAGCGTAGAGGAGGTGTAGGTCATGATTTAACACATATACGTCCTAAAGGTAGTCCGGTAAAAAATACAGCATTAACATCTACAGGTGTTGTGCCTTTTATGGATAGATATTCAAACTCTACGCGTGAAGTAGCACAAGATGGAAGAAGGGGAGCCTTGATGTTAAGCATCGGAATTAAGCATCCTGATTCGGAGGATTTTATTGATGCAAAAATGGAGCTGGGAAAAATTACCGGAGCAAATATTTCCATTAAACTTGATGATGAGTTTATGAATGCTGTTAAAAATGATATTCCTTACCAACAACAGTATCCCCTTAGTTCAAAAGATCCAAAATATACAAAGGAAATTAATCCACGCGAATTATGGAATAAAATTGTACATAATGCATGGTCTTCCGCTGAGCCGGGAATATTATTTTGGGACACAGTTATACGAGAATCAATACCTGATGTATATTCAGATTATGGTTTTAAAACTGTATCTACTAACCCATGTGGAGAAATTCCATTGTGTCCTTATGATAGTTGTAGATTGTTGGCTTTGAACCTGTTCAGTTATGTTGAAAAACCATTCACCAAAGAAGCATATTTTAATGGTGATTTATTTACCAAACATTCTCGTATTGCCCAACGCATAATGGATGATATAATTGATTTGGAAATCGAAAAGGTAGATTTAATTATATCAAAGATTGATGCTGATCCTGAATCGGATGAGATTAAAGGAGTTGAAAAAAGACTTTGGGAAAAGATTCGTGAGAAATCATATCAGGGAAGAAGAACAGGAATTGGTATAACAGCAGAAGGGGATATGCTTGCAGCTTTGGGTTTACAGTATGGGTCTGAAGAGGCCATTACTTTTTCAACGGAAGTACATAAATTACTTGCTATCGAAGTTTATCGAGGTTCAGTAGATCTTGCTGAAGAGCGTGGTAGTTTTGAAATTTATGATTCAACTCGCGAAATAGATAATCCTTTTATTAAACGAATAAAAGAACATGCACCTCATGTGTATGATAAAATGATGAAAGTTGGTCGTCGCAATATTTCAATGTTAACTATTGCACCAACCGGAAGCATAAGTATTTGTACTCAAACAACTTCGGGTATTGAACCTGTTTTTATGGTTTCCTACAAACGTCGTCGCAAGGTTAATCCTAATGATAAAAATGTAGTTGTAAGTTTTGTTGATGATGTTGGTGATGCATGGGAAGAATACAATGTTTTTCACCCTAAATTTGAAAAATGGCTTACAATTAATGGTTATAACGTTAAAGAAGTTAAATCCAAAAAGGATGACGATCTGAACCAAATTATTAAACTTTCGCCTTATTATAAAGCAACATCAGCAGATATTAATTGGGTTAGTAAAGTAAAGATGCAGGGTGATATTCAAAAATGGATTGATCATTCAATAAGTGTAACTGTTAATATTCCGGAGGATGCAACAGAAGAGCTTGTGAGTGATATTTATTTGAATGCGTGGGAGAGTGGTTGTAAAGGAATGACAATTTATCGTGAAGGCTCTCGTTCTGGAGTGCTTGTTAGTAACGATAAAAAAGAAGAAAAAGATGATTTTCATGATTCTAAGGCTCCTGCACGACCAAAAACTATCGATGCTGATATTATCAGGTTTCAAAATAATTATGAAAAATGGATAGCTGTAATTGGTAAAATAAACGATAAACCATACGAAGTTTTTACGGGTAAAGCTGAAGACTTCTATCTACCACCATATGTAGAGTCTGGTTGGGTAACCAAAACTAAGAAAAAGGAAGAACGTACCCGTTATGACTTTGAATTTGATGATAAACAGGGTTATAGAATTATTGTACCGGCTTTATCAAGGTCGTTTGAGCAAGAATTTTGGAATTATGCCAAACTTATTTCAGGGGTACTACGACATGGTATGCCGCTAACATATGTTATTGAATTAATTTCAAACCTTACTGTTCCCGAAGATAATATCAATACATGGAAGAACGGCGTAGTACGCGCATTGAAACGTTATGTGCCTGATGGTACAGATGCAGTACGAAAAACTTGCCCGGAATGCAGTAATGAAACTCTTGTATATGAAGATGGATGCCTTATTTGTAAATCTTGCGGGTATTCAAAATGTAGTTGATCAATTGCATTTATTTAGATATTAATAAAGAGGCTGTCCAAAAAACTAACTTTTTGGACAGCCTCTTTTTTGTTTTATAGTATTTGAATTAATAATATTTTTATACTTTTGGCGTTTCTTTTTTGGAGGTTTGGTAACTGGAGAGGTGCTCGAGTGGCTTAAGAGGCACGCTTGGAAAGCGTGTGTGCGCCAAAAGCGTACCGCGGGTTCGAATCCCGCCTTCTCCGCAAGGATTTAAGATAAAAATAATATTTTGTTGTTAAATAGAATATATTTTTAACTTTGTCCATTCATAAAAAGTATAATTAAAACTGAAAATAATTTTTAAATCATGAAAAAATTTATTGCCTTTTTATCACTAGTTATGTTGATGGCTACTGCGTCATCAAGCTATGTTTCTGCACAGGATTATGTTGCTGAAGACACAACTGCAATTGTTGAATCAATAGCAGGCGATTCTATAACAACAGCAGAAGAAATTGCTGAGGATGTTGCTGCAATTGCAACAGAGCCTGAAAAATCACAGTCTTTTCATCAAATTTTAAAAGAAAAATTTATTGAAGGTGGACCAGGGTTTATGGGTGTTGTATTATTGGCTCTTATATTTGGTTTAGCCATAAGTATTGAGAGGATTATATACCTTAGTATGGCCTCAATCAACACTAAGAAGTTATTAAAAAATGTTGAATCTGCTTTGGAAAGTGGTGGCATTGATGGTGCAAAAGGTGTTGTACGCAATACAAAAGGCCCTGTTGCCAGTATTTTTAGTGAAGGACTTAATCGTTACGATGATGGTTTAGGAGAAGTTGAAAAGGCTATTATTGCTTATGGTAGCGTTGTAACAGGTAGATTAGAAAGTGGCGTTAGCTGGCTTTCATTATTTATCGCACTTGCTCCTATGCTTGGGTTTATGGGTACTGTTATTGGTATGATTAAAGCTTTTGACGATATTGCTGCTGCCGGTGATATTTCACCAACCGTTGTAGCCGATGGTATTAAAGTTGCTTTGTTAACAACAGTATTTGGACTTATTGTGGCAATTATTCTGCAAATTTTCTATAATTATATTATTTCTAAAATTGAAAATCTTGTAAATGATATGGAAGATAGTTCAATTGCATTTGTTGATATTATTAACCAATTTAGTAAAAAATAGGAATTATGAAAGATAAAATTGCCAATATTACAAGATGGATACTATACCTATTGCTGGCACTTTCAGTAATTCCTGGAGTAATGTTTTATGCTGGAATGCTCGACACAGAACTTTTTCTTAACTGGGCTAAGTTATTGCTCCTGGTTGCTGTGGCAGTGATGGTTATCTCCCCCCTTTATGGATTTATAGTAAATCCACAAAATATCGTTAAAATGCTTATAAGCATTGTTGTAGTGGTTATTGTTATTGGTGTTGCATATGTATTTGCCGGAAACAATTTTAGCGATTACAGACTTGAAGAGTTAAAAACAACTGCTGAAACATCACAAATGGTTGGTGTAGGATTATATACAACCTATATTGCTTTTGGCTTAACTATTATTGCTATTCTTTATTCGTCAGTAATTAAAATCTTTAAATAAACTAAGTTATGGCTAGAAGAGCATCACCTGAGATAAATGCAGGATCAATGGCAGACATTGCTTTTTTGCTGCTTATCTTTTTTCTGGTTACCACAACAATGGATGTAGATACCGGTATTACAAGAAAACTACCTCCACCCGTTGAGGATAATGCTGAAGATATTATTGTAAAAGATCGGAATATATTAAAGGTACTTATAAATAGCCACGACCGTCTTCTTATAGATGGTAAACCGGGTGATATAAGTATGCTGAAGCATAAAGCAATCGACTTTATGACTATCCATCATAATAATGATAGTTATCCTGAGTATAAATTGAAACACATACAAGAGCTTGGAATGGATATGGAAATGTCTCAGGGACTTATTTCACTTAAAAATGATAGAGGAACATCATACGAAATGTACATTAAGGTGCAAAATGAACTTGCAAGTGCATTTAGTGAGATGAAAGATGACCTTTCGTTGAGATTATTTGGGCTTAAATATGGTCAGCTTATTGATAAAAATAAGATTAAAGGTGTTGGCAAAGCTATACCTGTTCGTATTTCCGAGGCTGAACCTGAAGATATAGGAGGTAAATAATTATGTCAAGATTTAGTACAAAAAAAGGAAAGGGTTCTGCTGCGATTAATACATCGTCATTACCCGATATTATATTCATGTTGTTATTTTTCTTTATGGTAACAACCGTTATGCGTGAAGTGACCCTTAAAGTTAAAACAAAATTACCTCAAGCTACTGAAGTACAAAAACTTGATAAGAAATCGTTAGTAAGCTATATTTATATTGGTCCACCCGTTAAATCAAAGTTATACGGAACCAATTCTCGTATTCAGCTAAACGACACATTTGCAAAAGTAGATGATATTCAAGAATTTGTTGCTAAAGAAAGAGAAGATAGGGATGAAGCTGACAGAAAGTTTATTACTACTTCACTTAAAGTAGATGGCTTGACTAAAATGGGTATTGTTACAGATGTGAAGCAGGAACTGCGAAAAGCAGGTGCCCTTAAAATAAATTATTCAACCCGTAAGGGAAGAGCCAAAAAATAGATATAATCTATTGTAGAAAAAAATGAAACGGCTATCTCAATTGAGGTAGCCTTTTTTTTGTTTTTTGTTATTCGGTATTACTTATAGTTCTGTCTGTTCCTTCCTTTTGGTAGATTATTGTTAAGAGCCATAGCGTAATAAGAAAACTACCAATTATATAAATTATATTTGATGATGCTCCAAAATCTTCCATTGATGTTTTAATGTAACCATTGTCATGAAGATAATAAATTATCGCTGATGAAGCATTGTTTAGGAAATGAACAAATATAGGTACCCAGAGATTCCCTGTAATAACGAATAAATATCCTAATAGCATACCTAATACTAGTCTGGGTAAAAACCCATAAAACTGAAGATGAATGGCACTAAATATAATGGCCGACAGTATTACTGCAATATGAATATTCTTAGTTATGCTCTTGAAAAGGTTTATTAATAATCCTCTAAATATCAATTCTTCACCTATTGCGGGTATTAATGCAACAATTATTATATTAATTAGTAAACCGGTTGTTGAATTAGTTTTTAAAATTAATTCTGTTAAGTGCCGTGCCTGATTCTCTTTTTCTTTCATCCAACCTTCCATCCCCGAAAGAAAGTCTGGAAGACTCATGTTTCTGTTAAGTTCATCAAGGTAATTGTTAGTTGGCAAAATTGTATAAATAACTAATCCGCCAATTAATATGCTTAGTAGTCTGGGTGTTTTATTTATTGAAAGATACTTGTATGAAGAATCGCTAACGAGATATGCAAAAAATAAAGCAGGAAGTATAAATGTACCTAATTGGTTTATTGCTTGATAAAATTTTAAAAACCAAATTGACTCAGTAGAATTTGGGTTTGATATAAAACTAGATAGATCAGCAATTTGCACATTAAAAATAAACATTCCGGCAACCAAACCAGCTAATGCAGTAGTAATTGCGAAAACTATTACAATTAACAGTAATAGAACTAGTTTTCCAAGTGGAGAAAGAGAGCTTAAGAATGCAGTTCTTTTCATTAAGATATTTGATTTTTTAAGATGCGCAAAATTAATATTTTTGCAGAGAAATTGAAAACATATGATTCGTGTTGATTAGTAAAAAGTGCTTTTATGATAACATGTATAATAGTATATAGAAATATAGATGTAAGGTGTAGGCGGATAAGGGAAATAAGAATACAGGGAAAATAAGGGTTATGACAATCAATTTATTTTATTTCCATTAACTCTCCCCTCATATTTATTTATATCCCTTATACCCTATTCCCCTTATACCTTTATGATCTAAACATTATTACAAATCAATCATGATAAATTTAAATTAATAAATACACAATTGGTAAATATAGGTGAAATAAATCTTGGAGAATTTCCTATCTTACTTGCCCCAATGGAAGACGTAACAGACCCTCCGTTTAGATACGTGTGCAAAATGTTTGGTGCAGATATGATGTATACGGAGTTTATTTCTTCGGAGGGTTTGATACGAGATGCAGCTAAAAGTGTTAAGAAGCTTGATTTTGACGAGTTTGAGCGCCCAATTGGCATTCAAATATTTGGCCATGATATTGATTCGATGGTAAAAGCAGCCCAATATGCCGAGTGTGCAAACCCGGATGTAATTGATATAAATTATGGTTGTCCTGTTAAGAAAGTTGTAGCCAAGGGTGCCGGATCGGGAATATTAAATGATATTCTTAAAATGGAAAAAATGACAAAAGCTGTGGTTAACTCTGTTTCGTTACCGGTAACTGTAAAAACACGGCTGGGTTACGATGATGATCATAAAGAGATTGTTGAGATAGCAGAAAGAATGCAGGATGCAGGTGTTAAAGCTATTACAATCCATGGCCGCACACGTACACAAAAGCCACGTATTCCAGCTGACTGGACTTTGATTGGTGATGTTAAGAAAAATCAAAGAATGCACATCCCTGTGTTTGGTAATGGAGACGTTATTGATGCAATATCAGCAAAATATTTTAGAGATAATTTTGGTGTAGACGGTTTGATGGTAGCTAGAGGAGTTTATGGTAATCCATGGATATTTAATGAAATTAAGCACTATTTAAATACCGGTATAATATTACCTGTTCCTAACATTGAAGAAAGGATTCGCATATGTACAATCCAATTAAAGAAGTCGGTTGAATGGAAAGGTGAAAGACGTGGTGTGCTGGAAATCAGAAAACATTGGGGAGATTATTTTAAAGGATATCCAAACTTTAAACCATTCAGATTAAAGTTAATGAATACAAATTCCCTTAACGAGATACTAAGTATTCTTGAAGAAATAAAGTTATTCTACATGTAACCCGTAAATCCCAACTTATACCAATTATATTTCATACTGATGGATAGTTAAATTGAATGATTTTTTTAATATTCGAAGTTCAAAATATTTGCATAGCATTAACTACGGAAATATTTTTAACTGAAGAATATTGGGAAAAGGGGCAATTTATATGCGACAGTATGATGTATATTTGGTATTACTATCTAATATCAATATTAGAAATAAGTTTACCATCTTTAAAAATGTCTCTCACTCTCTCAGGTTTTTCTAACTGGTAAGTTTTCAGACCAAGCTTTTTGGCAGCTTCAATATTTTCTGCTTTATCATCAATGAACAAGGTTTCTTCAGGAACAAATCCATGCTGGTTTATAACAAACTCGTAAATATCAGGATTTGGCTTAAGAAGATGTAAGTCAAATGAAAAATATGCTTTATGAAATAATTCGTCGAATTCACGATAACCAAAGCGTAGTTGCAAATCTCTTACATATAAATCGTAATGAATTTCATTTGAGTTACTTAGTAGAATAATTTGGTAATTTTTCTTTACTTGTTCAAGTATCTCAATTCTTTCAGCCGGAATATCATAAAGTAACGAATTCCAGGCATCATCCAATTGTTGATCGGTAATTTCGATTTCCAAAAAATTCTTAAGTTTTACACGAAATAATTCAGGAGTTAGTATACCACGCTCAAATTTACCTATTATCTCATCTATGAATTCAGGAGTCATTAATTTTTCAAAGTTGCTAAAGCCAAGCTTAACAAATTCATCAACAGTTAATTGCGGATCAATATCGAGTATAACACCACCAAAATCGAAGATTATGTTTTTAATTTCCATTTGCTATTTTAGTATTAAGCGGATAAAGATAATAATAAAATCAAAAGCAATAGAAATTTAGGAATCTTATACACATTATTGTTGATTATTTAATATGATTTTTATTTGGATACATAAAAGTTATTATATACATTTGTTATCAAAAATTTATAATTATCCTTAATTTTATGAAAACGCGCACCATCTTAGTATTTGTTATCCTAGCATTTTTATTTTTAAATTCGTGTAAAAAAGAATGTGATTGTTACATAATTCCTGATACCGGAATTGTTTCAGAATATGATCTTAAGAAATCAGTTATTCAAGTCAATTCAATAAATTTATCAACCGGGTTTGAAACTATTTTTTCTGAAGATAATAATTACAAGAATCGATTAGATTCAGATAGTACATTGTATGCCCATATGTGCCAGTCGGTTATAGATCCAATTAGGTTTTTTGATGACGAATCGGGTTACTTTTTTGTTGAAAGTAATAATGCATGGATGGTTGCTCATGCAACAAAACCGGAACTTATTGGTACTTGCCGCTATGATGTTGTAGATATAAACGATAAATATTATGTTCGTGATATGGTTGAGGCTATAGCTTATAAAGGTTATGGTTTTGTAGAATATTATTTTGAAAACCCGGAAACAGGACAAGACACAAAGAAATTATCTTATGTAAAATCAATTCCTGTAGCAAACTTTTTTATTGGAACAGGGTTTTATGACTACAATTCTGAACATTATTATACTAACGAGGAAGCAGCAATGGCAATAGTTGAAAATGCCACTAGTTCAATGGCCCAGGGAATAAGTGGGGGATTTGAATTGATGGCTGATTCAATGGGTAAAGTCATGTTTTGTAGAAATTTTATTGATCATATTCGTTTTTTTGATAATCATTCGGGTTATTTTTTCATCTATGATTTTAACTGTGTTAATGTTGCCCATGGAACTCAAAAAGATCTTCAGGGACAAAATCTTTACAATTATCAGGACTCAAAAGGTAATTATGTTATTAGAGGTTTGTTAGAAGTTATACAATCCAGTGGATCAGGATATTATGAATATTATTGGAATAATCCCGTAACTGGTAAAGAAGAGTCAAAAACTGCATTTGTTTATAAAATCCCCGGCATTGATTATTTTATTGGTAGCGGAATCTATTATTAACTAAACATATTTTACAATGAGAACTTTACACGTACTAATTTTATCAGCAATTATAATTGTGTTTTTTATAATTGAATCATGTACCACATGTGATTGCCCCGAGTATGATGGTACTTTTGTTTCTCAATATAATCTTGATAAATCAATAGTTGAAATTAACACTACAAATGTATCTACCGGTTTTGAAACAGTTTTCAAAAAAACTATCTTTGATAGTACTGCAAGGGCTCATTTTAGCCAGGCTTTTATAGATGCCGCCAGATTTTATAATGATGAATCAGGTTACTTTTTTATTGAAACACTAGTTGATGCCTGGGTGGTTGCCCATATAAATCATGATCTTATTGGAACTTCCAGAATAAATATTATTGATGAGAATGAAAAGTATTTTATTCGGGATATGGTTGAGACAGTTAAATATTCGGGACATGGATATGTTGAGTATTACAGAAAAAACCCTTCAACAAATATTGATGAAAGAAAAGTGAGTTTCGTAACGTCAATTTCATCAGCTAATTGGTTTATAGGAACAGGCTTTTATGGAGGACCATCAGATTTGTATTATGATTATATTGTATCAAAAAAGACTACATTAGTGGAAGTTACCACTACAATGGCAAAAGGTATTTCTGGCATTTTTAATAATATTTATCCTGAAGAAACTCAGAGAATAGAGTTTTGCCGCGATTTTATAGATCATATCCGCTTTTTTGATGATGGATCGGGGTATTTTTTTATTGAAGATTTAAATGGCGTTAATATTGCTCATGGTGCGAATGTTAATTTTCAAGGCGAAAACTTGTTAGATTTACAAGATACACATGGAGCATTTATTATAAGTGATATGATTGATATTATTAATCTATCCGGGTCAGGATTTTATGAATATTACTGGGATAATCCGGCTAGCGGGAAAGAAGATACTAAGATCACATATGTAATAAAGATACCAGATACCGACTATTTTATTGGAGCCGGGTTTTATCTTAATTAGGATTATTATCTGAATTAATTTTCACTAAATAAATAATTGTTCTGTAAATAATTTTTTCTATTTTTGCAGCCCGAAATTGAACATGTTTGATTTCGGTTAAGCTTGAAAAAGCGGGACCTATAGCTCAGTTGGTTAGAGTCCCTGACTCATAATCAGGTTGTCCCAGGTTCAAGTCCTGGTGGGTCCACTAAAGCCATCCTTAACGGGTTGGCTTTTAGTATTTTATGAGGGTTGGGAATTTTGATTTGACGAATTTATGACTGTAGAATCATAACCTATGATATTGTTGCTGTTACATATCTCATGCTCACCAATTATTAAAGGTAATTTAGATTTCGCTTAACCTCTTTGGATAAAAAATTCAACACTCCTCTCCATTTTCAACCTCGTAAGCACTTATTCGCGAAGTGATTCGGCTTTGTCAAGGGTGCTTAACTCGTAAACCCGAATGCGAAAACACGAGGTCATCTAACAGCATTCATATACCCTTTACAAAGTTGCAGCACGTAGTTACCTTTGCTGAGAGAGGCTTGAAATTCACTTGATGCATTTGGTGCATGTATACGTGGGGGGCACTATCACTGTACCCCATTGTACATACTGATTTTGATGCTTTACGTACACTTACTTAAGGGTTCAAGATATTAACTCATAATGACAGACCTCGTATAAGAGCTACTGTTATCAACAACGCTGTCTTGCTGTATCACCCCGGTGTGTCCTCACTGCTTATAGAGGTAAGGACATATAGACCTGATACAAACGTTGAAGTTGCGCTGATGATTAGTAATGAAATAATTCCTAACTTTACACTCTAAGATAGCTCAGATACTACTACAGGATTACTTTATACTTAAATCGATGATATGCTAAGAAAAATCAGAGACTACGACGCATCTAAATAACGTTATGTGCCAATAAATTAAAAGGAAATATTAATAGTTCTTCTATATATATTTAAATAGAATCTATAAAACATGAGTTATGAAGAATTTAGCTTTGATTTGTGCTGTAGTTATGTTGCTATCAGTAATTACATCATGTAAATATTTGAACACAAGTAGTGATACAAAAGTAATTTATACTGTAAAAAGTGCCTCCTTAAATATTAGAAAATCGTATACAACTAAATCCGAGATACTTGGTAAACTGCACAAGGGTGATACCGTTTTCCCAACACAAGACTATTCCGATTGGATTGAATTTGAATATAATGGTAAAAAAGCTTACGTAAGTTCAGATCACCTAACTGGTCACACAATACCCGATTTATTGAAAGTATCAAACATGAAACTGGGAAAAACTCAAACTTTCATTCGCAATTATCTTGATGATTATGTGAATTGGAGAACCGGGAGGTTTTGGCTCATATTTCTTGTGTTAATAGGTCTTTCGTTCGGCATGATTAAAACTGGAAAATCATTAGAAGATAATATGTATAGCGCTAATTATGATGGATTTGCTTATAACCACCTTCCTCATTTTGCTGCAGTTATTGGAGGACTTTTTTCGTATGTTTACATGATTGAGAGAGAAGATGTGTTACAGGCTATGTTTGTAACCAAATTTTATTGGATACCCAGTGGAGATCAAGTTATTGAATGGTATCTGTGGTCAGTTTCACTTCTGGGCATTATGGGTTTAGTCTATTTCTGGATTAAGGATTTTGTTCACTACGGTATTCGTGGAATTTTTCCTGCCCTTTATTACACACTTACCGCCTTTGTCACTTTTAATACTGGTATCTATGGAGGTATCATAGTCCTGTTGTTTGTCAGTATTTTAATCATTGCATACTTGTCCTCTTATATCCTTGGCTCCTTTGTAACGGATTCAATTTCAAAATCCAGTTCCATACAAAAAAGTGGACTTTCCAAAGAAATGGAGAACGTTAAAAGAAATAATGATAGAGATAGAAAGGAAGCTGATGAAAGAAGAGAAATTCAACATAAAATTGATTGGGAATGATTAATTGTATATTACAAGTTTGTAGTATGAATGTATCACCCCGGTGTGTCCTCGTTGCTTATAGAGAGTAGGACATATAGACCTGATACAATCCCTGAAAAGCTAACCTGAACCTAAACTATCCCAACACAAATCATCTTTTCAACAACAATTAAAAACATATCGATTTATTTTATATATTTGAAGTGCTGCTAAAGAAAACTATACGACTGACGATCCCCTGAAAGCACTTTTACATACAGCGGTGGCAGCACACAATACATACCAGTATGGAGTTATATAGTTACCTTTGGTATGTGGGTAATGAAAAAATAAAGGTAATATTACCTTTATAACATTGTTAGCCACCATAAAAACAATAATAAATGAGGGTTCCATTTTTTATTATAAGCTTGATTTTAATTGTCAATGGATTTAGTCAGGATTTAGTTCCGAAGAAATCTATTTTCGATAAAGAAGTAGAATTAAGTATTGATTATCTTATGACGACTATGAGCCAATCTGAGGGCAATAATCTAGAAGTTGATACTAGTGAGTTTTTATCATATAAAGTTATGGTAAGTCCTCAGATGAATGATAATTACACCATATCTATAAATGAATTTATTCCAAGACTGGAACTTTCAAATTTGGAAGCATTAAATACTTTGTATCATGACTTTATAAAAGAACAGAAATATGATTTAGAATGTGATTTAGGAATGTCAAATCCGAAAATAAATAATATCAAATATATTTATGGTTTAGCAGAAAAGTATAAACCTAAAATTGACAAGATAAAAACAAATATATTCATGTATCCCAATGATAATATGGTGTATTATAAAGATGTTTCAATCCCTGATGAAAAATTTGAGATTGTTGACAAGTGCATACTTTTAGTAAGCCCTATTTTTGACGGATACGATGTTGATATATCAAAAGAGTATGAGTATCCTCATGAGGTTAAATTATCATATTTAAATACTTTATTTAACGATACTCTATTTTATAAAACTAAATCAATATCAAATAGAATTCAGGAAATAGAAATTTCTTTTTATTCAGATTCAGGTGAAATTAATAATGCATTAAAAGAGCTAAAAGAATTAGAAAAGAGAGAAGGCAGTATTAATGATTTTGAAATGTTTAATTGTATCAAGTACAATATTGATAAGGCAAGTGGAAAGATAATAGGAATTATTATTAATTCAGGAATGACCTCATCATCAGATAAATATGAAATGAAAATTGAATACAGAATTAATTACAGTGGCTAACAAAAAAACATAGTGCATTTGGCAAACAGAGTAGTAAATGACGATATTAGCTATAAATAAAATAAGTGGTAGTTTGGAAAGGAATAGTTCCAGTAAGCCAAACGCACCATATTCAAAACGTTGTATGGAATTGATTAACAATCATAGATAGAAAACAAATATTAACTAATAAATTTAAAATTATGGACTTAAATGGAACATGGTATAATGAACTTGGTTCAAGTATGACTCTTACAGTAAATGGTAATAGTGTAACTGGAACTTATCAAACAGCAGTTGGTGATGTTTCAAAAACGTATGATTTAGTAGGAAGAACTGATACTCATAATGATGCAAGTCAAGCTGTAGGCTTTGTTGTTGCTTGGCAAAATTCATACGGTAGTTCAGACTCTGTGACTGCATGGTGTGGACAATATCAAATTATTGATGGAGTAGACACAATCTTTACAACTTGGTTACTAACTCAAGAAACTGACCCTAATCATGATTGGGCATCTACACTTGTCAATAAAGACATATTCACGAGAACCGCCCCTAATGATGAAAAAATTCATGAGTTTATAAAGAAAGGCGTGAAACCTTCTCACCCAAATAGAAACTAGAAAACTCCATACAACAATATATAAAGATAATAGCCGAGACAGTTGTAAATTCAGGGGTTGTAGCTCGCTTCAACTATCTAGTAACATGACAAGATAGTGCAACGCAGTCGGCTACATATTCTTATACTAAACGTTGTGCATAATTAAACCAAAAATCATAAAATGAGTATTTTTTCAAGAGATTTTTTCAAATTAAGCGAAGAAGAAATTAGATTAACTCAACAGTATAATAGACTTACAGTATTTGAATCTATTGAGGAAATAATTAATAACTCAATGAATAAGGAAAACCCACTTGAGTTGTTTAAATTAGTTAAAAAGCACCCATTTTTACTAAATACTGCATCCATATTTCCAAACAACTACTTAAATGAATTTGATTTAGCACTTAGAGAGAATGAGTATAAAACTAAGTTATCCGACTTCAAGGATTTGTTAGAGAAAACAGATATAACTGAAAGAAATATATTGAATTTTATTCGGACTAATAAGGCTCATTTTATAATTGGAGCTATTATTAAGAATTATTCGATTTTTGGTCACCATGATAGATATATTTTCCCGGAATTTGCTCTTCCTCCAAACTATCAATCTGATTTTTTAATAGTTGGGAAAAATTCATCTGGATATCATTTTATGTTTGTAGAATTAGAAAATCCTACCAAAAACATAACTATTGGAAATGGAAGTTTCGGGCAAACAATTAGAAAAGGTATTGAGCAAATTACGGATTGGAAGCATTGGAATGATAAAAACTTTTCTACATTAAGAAATGTATTTGACAAGTATAAAAATCCGACGAAAAATATTCCACGTGAATTTATTGAGTACGACAGTAGTAGAATGCATTATGTAGTTATTGCAGGAAGACGAACAGACTTCAACGAAAAAACATATCGATTAGCTAGAGATAGTAGCAATAATGGAACTATAATATTACATTATGACAATGTTGTAGATGAGACCGAGAAGCTATTGAGAGATTGTTCTTATTAATAACTATGCACAACAAAGAACTGAGCTGAAATCCAAGTAAAACCCTTATTATTTATTCAAACTAATTCGGGCCTGTTTTCGGGTGGAGTAGCTAATCCGACAATCGAGTTCATTAATATGATTATTGGTGGTACGCAACACGCAAGTTATGGCGACATTATTGATTTACTTAGCGATACATTTATCAAAAATCCATCAACTCCTTAAGAGGAATATCCAATGCAAGAGCAATCGCACGCAAGTAAAAGGAGGTAGGATTTGTCTCATCCCGGTGTGTCCTTGTTGCTTATAGAGGTAAGGACATATAGACCTGATACAAAATCGGAATAATTGATACAACACCCTCATTATGTGGTATTGGAATTTATTCTTACCTTTGGAGTTGCTAACGATAACTCGATAAACTATTAACGATAATTCCCTTTATCTTGAAACAATGAAAAGCATACAATACATATCAATAGGGGGTAATAAATGTACTTTACTCAATAAAAATAAGGAACATATAAACGTAATAGTAAATATACTTGCACATTATGCTGCAATTAGAAATACGAAAATTAAGTTATGAAATTAAAAAGCAACTTCTTCTTAGATGAGAAAAAAATAAGAACCATAGATACATATCGTATTATCTATTTCGTTATATTTTTAATCTCCTTTGGGCTTACAGAAATTGGCAGATATATGTACAGACCTTTTATTTATGAAAATAATATAAATGATTATGGAATTGCTGACTCTATGGGGAATTCAGGAGGAATAATCGTTCAATTGTTTTTCGGACTTTTAATATTTAATTCAAGTAAGATAAAAGGGTTGCGACTAATTTCCTTTTTTATTATTGGATATATTCTTTATGAAATAGCTCAACTATTTCTCCCAAAAGGAGTTTTTGATTGGAAGGATATTTATGGGACAATTATTGGTGGATTAATTGGATTTTTAGTGTTTCTCCTAATACATAAAGTTATTAAAAAAAATAAAACTATTTACAGATTTTAAACACGCAATTATGTAGCACAATAAAAGTTGCACAGCACAAAAACCAATTATTATAAAACTTCCACATGAAAAATAAAAAGATTAATGTTCCAATATTAATTCTATTTACTTTACTGCTTGTAAGTTCACATTTTGGATGTGCAAATTTCAAAAATGAGCCTGAACTTAAATTTTCTAAAGATAAAATATCTGAGATTGATCAAGTAATAAAAACTCTTTATGGAAATGATCAGTTTTCAGGAACTGTATTAGTTTCAGTTAAGGGTGAAGTCATTTACAAAAATGCTTTTGGATATGCCAATATTAAAGATAGTGTTCTGAATACTTGCGATACAAAATTCAGGATTGCTTCTTTTACCAAACCATTCACTGTCATGCTTATCCTTCAGCTGGTGGAAGATGGTAAGTTGGAGTTGGACGGAAAACTTGTAAACTATTTACCTGGATTTCCAAAAGAAAAAGGAGAGAATATTACCATCCATCAACTTTTAACACATACTGCCGGAATTACTGGAGAGTCAAGAATTCCAAATTTGATAGATATTGAAAAGGAATATTACCCACATGATAGATTATTTAATTGCATTGTAGAACAGGACATTGTTTTCCAGCCTGGAAGGGGAAATGAATATAGCAATTTTGGATACGCCTTACTTGGTTTGATTATAGAGAATGTAAGTGGCAAATCCTACGAAGAGTTATTACAAGAAAAGATATGTAAACCAGCTGGGATGAAAAATACATTAGGCGATATAACTGCACAACCTATTGAAAACAGTGCTATTGGGTACAATTATAACTATTTTACAGGCTTCGAAAAAGCATCGTTTCTCGACATGTCATTTGTTTTTGGTTATGGGCATCTACTGTCAACTGTTTACGATCTGTATTTATTTGATAAAGCCCTTTATTCAAATAAGCTATTAAATGAAAAATCGAAAGACCTATTTTTTAATAAATATGGCTGGCATTATCAGAATGTTCCTTATGGTAAAGGTTTCAAAAAGATCCGCTCTAATAGTTTAGATGGTAGCATAAATGGGTTTGGAAGTCACACCCAAAGAATTGAAAAAGACACCGTTTTTATTGTTGCTTTAAGAAATACGAAAGAGTACAAGAAACAAATTGTTATCAAATGGCCAAACTTCATGATATCGCGTGTACTTGCAGTAATGTATGGTGAGGAATACGATATGCCAAAAAAATCAGGAGCATTTGAAGTCTTTAAAATACTTCAAGAATCAGGGTATGTCGAAGCTGCAAATTTGTTTAAAAACATAAAAAGTAAACAAACAGATAAATACTATCTGAATAAACGTGAGTTTTTGTTTTTTGAAGACCAGCTTAATATTGCAGATATGAAAGACATGGCTAAGGCATATAATAAAATCCAGTTAGAGGAGTGAATTAATACTAAAAGAATAAAATCGCAGCATAACAAAGTATAAAAATAATAGCCGAGATAGTAGTAAATATGAACATTGTAGCCCGTATAAAATTTTGTAATAATTGAAAGATTTGAGTTCCGCAGTCGGCTACTATTCTTATACAAATCGCTATGTAAGCAAAATTGGATCATAGAGAGGATTGAAGGTAATTAAATAACTAGATTAATTAATATGGAAGAAATGTCATTTGAATATTGGAATAAGCTTGCTGAACAAATAATAGTAATTAGTTCCTTGTTAGGTGGATTTTCCATTGCGGTAATTGCAAATTTTTTGGTGTCTGATGCAAACACTCGTTTATCTAGAAATATAATGAAAGCTGCTGTCTTAGCCGCTAGTTTCTTTTTGGTTTCAGTATTTGCTATGACAAAAGTCTTAATGATGACAACGAATGGATTTCCTTTTAAAGTGACAGAAGTAGATTTTAAAATTTCATCCATAGTTGGTGGAATGACTCTTCTTTTTGGAATTATGTCCTTGCTAACTATGATTGCCCTATCGGGTTGGACCAAATCAAGAAAAACGGGAATATTTACAACTATAGTTGGAATTTTGACATTTATTCTAATATTAATAATGCTGACTTAAAAACAAAACGGATGAAAAAGCCAGCAGAGAACAATGTATAAACGGCATTAAAACGACTGGTTATACTAACTGTGGTGTTCATTTTAAAAAAGACATTCTATGAGATTAGTTGAATTACGATTAAAAAACTTCCGCTGTTACAGGGAACTAGTTTCTATTACTATTAATGACTTAACTTGTATCATTGGAAAAAATGATATTGAAAGTCTACATTTCTTGATGGATTAGATTGTTATTTTAATGACTAAAATTAACATATACAGTCCGTTTCAAGTCTGGTATAACCTGACAAGAAACTGCTTCGCAAGCAGCAACTATTCGAGCGCAAACGTTGCAAACAATACGGAATAACTTGCATGTGATTCATATTTGGTGTATCTTTGCATCAAAACTAAATATTATGGCAAGACAAAGTATATCTTTCACGAAACCAAATGATGAATGGTTAAAAGTACAAGTGAATAACGAAGAATACTCTAGCAAAAGTGAACTCATCAATGATTTGATTAGACAGGCTAGAAACCAGCAAGTTCAAATTGACTGGATTAGATCTAAATTAGATAAATCTGAAAGCAGTGGATTTACTGATGATTCTAAAAAACAAATTTTAAAACAATCAAAGTCATTACTTAATGGCCAAATATAGATTAAGTAACGAAGCTAAGGAAGACTTGATACGAATTCATCATTACGGCGTCGAAAAGTTTGGAGAGACTCAAGCGGATAAATACTTTGATTCATTTTTTGAGTATTTTGATATTATTGCACAACGACCCTTTTCATTTAAATCGGTCGATTATATAAAAACGGGATATAGGCGTTGTGTTTGTGAGTCTGATAGTATATTTTACAGAATAAACAATGGAGTAGTTGAAATAATGGCAATAATTGGAAGACAAGATTTGAATAGTATCCTTTGATTTAGCTGAACATATATACCTTTTTCAACAATACGATGAGCGAGAAACGACACGGAAATAGACTAAAGAAGGGAAAACCTGATACGGAATCGCTGATTGAAAGAGATGAGCATTTCGGGTTTATAGCGGGATACACTTCTAACGGGATACCTTTTGGATTGACTAATGAAGAATTGTTTGAAATAAATTCAGAAACCAAAAAGAAAAAACCTGATAACTATAATACAGATTTACCTTTTTATGGATAGAAGGAAGTGCTGTTGGCAACGCTCATAAATAATTGCCATGACAATTATAAATTCAACATTTCTAATCCTGTCTGCCGCTTCTCCTTAATATTTACCATAAATCCCATTTTTAGTCATGTATACTCTTACTTTTTTAACGATCTACCGAAAGCAAGTGCAATAGTCCACACGGGTCCACAAATCAACAAATATAAAGCCCTGTTTATCAACACATAAACAGGGCTTCTTTTTGTTGTTAAAACGCTTTATTGTTTACTTAAGTTTTGCTTTTGGGATGTACATTTCAGGACTAATTGTCTTTGTATTCTTAGCATTCTTCCATTCATTTTCATATTTTTCCATTATATTCTCAACAAAACCTCTCTTTTCAAGTTTCTTTTGAGTTGACTGAATTATTGCCTGAGATGTTACAATGGGAGCTTTTTTGTTAACCAAAGATTTTGCTCTTTCGAAATTTTCACTTTCTACTGTAAGTGGCTCTAAATCAACTCTGGCTTTCCAAGCACCCATTTGTATGTTTACAAGAACTAAATATGTTTCACCAGCCTTTAAATCGCATTTAAGGAACTCCTTATCCTCGGATGAGGCCCATAATAATTGTTCACCTTCAGGACATTCATAACGCATATAGTTTTTACCCTTGAATTTACCGATAAACTCTTTGTTGTGAAAGTACTCAAAAGAAACAGCGCCACCATAGCTAGAAACTCTAACGAAATAAACAACAGCATTGGAATTAGCCGGTGGAATAAATCCCTGAGAAAACATGGGTGTCGTAAAAAGAATTACGATTAGAGCGAATAGCAATAATTTGATCTTTTTCATATTTTTTTTGTTAGATATAGTTAGTATGTTATTAAAATTAAATATTTCATGGTCCATTTTTTATGATATAATACATTATGGGTTATAATGTTATATGCCAAAGATAATAATAATTTTTATAATATTAAATTAATGAATCATACTCATAATACTGATTAATCGATATGTGTTGAGCTCATTGTAAATATATAAAGCGTATATTTTATACAGACATATATGTTTTAGTCTTTAGTTTGCTTTTGAGCGATATGACTTACACAGAAATAGCTATCTATATAATATTTCATAAGGATATATCAGAAAAGATAAAAACCATAAGGAAACTTTTGTTAGTTATTTGATACAATTGCGGAAATCCTATTTATGTGTAACTTTGGTTCATTGATCACTCAAATAATTTATATTGATGTAGCTAGTTCTCTTAATAGTAATTAAAAATATCAAAGACAACTGCTCAGCTTTGGAAACTATTAAGTTCTAATAAATAATTTAAAATATTATAATCATGGAATTATTTCAGGATGGGAAAGAATTATTATCACCTGTTTGGACACATCTAACCAAAGCAAAGATAGTAAAGGGAAAAGGCATCTATTTGTACGATGAAGATAATAATAAATACATCGATTTTACTTCAGGTATTGGAGTGGTTAATACCGGACATTGTCACCCAAAAGTTGTAACGCGAATACAGGAACAATCAACAGAGCTGCTATTTGGTCAAATGAATTGTGTAATTCCTTTTGTTACAATAGAATTAGTCGAAAAATTAAATAAAATTACTCCTGATAATGGTAAACCGGATGGGGATACTTGTGGGAAGGTTCTGCAAGAATGCCTGAAAAGAAATTTACTTTTGCTAAGTTGTGGAACATTTAAAAATATAATACGTTGGATTCCTCCACTGATAGTTACAGAATCACAAATAGATGACGCAGTGGCTATATTTGAAGAATCATTAAATTCGGTTTTATCTTAAAATATGAAAAAATGAAATTAAATAATAATAAGCTATTAAAAGCTAGTTCATACATAAACGGAAAATGGGTAAACGCTGATTTAGGAAACACATTCGATGTATTTAATCCGTTTGATAACAGCCTATTAGCGCAAGTATCCGACTGTGGCCAGAAAGAAACCAGGGAAGCCATCGAGGCGGCGCAGGAAGCTTTTAAAGTATGGAAAAATTACTCGGCAGACCAAAGAAGTAAATTATTACGACGTTGGTATGATCTCCAAATGGAGAATATTGACGACTTGGCTGTAATACTAACTTACGAACAAGGAAAACCTTTTGAAGAAGCAAAAGGAGAAATAAAATATGGAGCATCTTTTGTAGAATGGTTTTCAGAGGAAGCCCGTAGAATATATGGTGATGTTATCCCGGGACACGAATCGAATAAGAGAATTGTTATATTAAAACAGCCCATTGGTGTTGTGGCAGCAATTACTCCCTGGAATTTCCCTAACTCAATGATCACCAGAAAGGTTGCCCCCGCACTTGCTGTTGGCTGTACAGTAGTATTAAAACCTGCTAAATTCACTCCATTATCGGCAAATGCATTAGTAGTATTAGCCGAAGAAGCCGGAATACCAAAGGGAGTAATTAATGTTGTTCATGGTAAAAAAGCTTCTGTGATTGGAAAGGAATTAACAGAGAACCCAATTGTTAAAAAACTTTCATTTACAGGTTCTACCGAGGTGGGTAAACTTTTAATGGCACAATGTGCTGGTACTGTTAAGAAACTGAGTTTGGAATTGGGCGGAAATGCACCTTTTATAGTATTTAATGATGCTAATATTGATAAGGCAGTACAGGGAGCCATAGCTTCTAAATTTCGAAATGCAGGACAAACATGTGTTTGTTCAAATAGGTTGTTTGTACAATCAGAGATTTATGATGAGTTTAATGAAAAATTAAGGAAGGAGCTTGCCAAACTTAAAATGGGCAATGGTATGGATTCCGGTGTTAATATAGGACCGTTAATTGATGAAAATGCTGTTAAGTTTGTAGAAGGTCTTGTAGAAGAGGCAGTTGATAATGGTGCTAAAATAGTTTGTGGAGGAAAAAGGCTTGAGAAAAACTCAGGGATATTTCATCCTACCATACTATCGGATGTAAATATTGATATGAGGGTATTTAATGAAGAAATTTTTGGACCAATTGCGCCTGTTTTTAAATTTGAAACAGAGGAGGAAGTAATTCAAAAAGCAAATGATACACCATTTGGGTTGGCTTCTTATTTCTATGGAAATAATAACTCTCAAATATGGAGAGTTGCTGAAGCTCTTGAATATGGAATAGTTGGTATCAATACCGGTATGATATCTACCACCATAGCACCTTTTGGTGGAATAAAAGAAAGTGGATTTGGTCGTGAAGGTTCAAAGTATGGCACCGATGATTACATCGAAATTAAGTATTTATGTATGGAAATAGAATAGATGTAACCCTATGTATATGTTATGATAATTTTTTTAAATCAGTGAGAATTTGATTTTGGTTTTCAAAATCATATAGCCGAACTGATCCCGAGCGGTAGTCGAGGGATCTCATGAGTCTTACCTGCCTGCCGGCAGGCAGGTTCCCCGCATCTTGATGCGTATTGAAAAATGAAAATTCCATTGAGATACTTCGTCAGCTTGCTGCGAGGAGTTTCATTATGATTTAGATTTTTAAGAATATACCAATAGGTATGTAAGGTTTATAAAACTATTTTTTTTTGTTGACCAGTTTGCTGTTTCTGACTTTTGGGAAATAATTTGTAAAACCCTGTAAATAAATATGTACCTTTGTTGAAATTTTAAATGAAAAAGATATGAATATTTATGTAGGAAACCTTGATTTTAAGGTCGATGAAAATGATCTTCAAGCAGAATTTGAAGAATTTGGAGCAGTTAGCTCATGTAAAATTATTGCTGATAAATTCAGTGGCAGAAGTAAAGGCTTCGCTTTTATTACTATGGATAATGATGATGAAGCTGGACAAGCTTTAAAAGAACTTAATGGCAAACAGTTAAAAAGCCGCGAAATGGTTGTTAATGAGGCCAGACCAAAGAAAGAATATTAATAAATTAAAATAAATTTATGGGAAGATCACAAGAGACCTTTGGTAAAAAGGAGGTAAGGAATAAAAAAGAGAAGAAGCGAAAAGAGAAAGAAAAGAAAAAATTGGCCAGAAAAGAAACTGAAAAAAAAGGTGGTCTGGACGATATGATTGCATATGTTGATGAACATGGAATGCTGACTTCTACTCCTCCTGATCCTAATGTAAAGAAGAAAGGTGTTAAATTAGAAGATATTGAAATTGGGGTGCCTAATCGCGATTCTGTTGAAGATTTTGATCCTGTAAGAAAGGGAATTGTATCCTTTTTTAATGAGTCTAAAGGATTTGGCTTTATTAAAGATATGGAGACAAAAGAAAGTGTTTTTGTACATGTGAATAATGTTATTGAGGAAATAAAAGAAGGAAATATTGTTAACTATGAAGTTGAGATGGGGCATAAGGGGCCTGCAGCTATAAAAGTTAAGCTTTTTAAATAGTTAAAAGTTAATTTCAAATTTAATGATTAGTTAACATTAGTGATTAGTGTAAACGTTATTTTTGTAGCATAAAACAAAGAAAATATTTCTTTGCCAAATTAGAGCGTCAGTGGCCAAGTGAAAGTTTGCTGTCGCCATTTTATAAATCAGTTAACTCGAAAACCTGTTTATCAGGTTTTTTTGTTTTTAGGTAATTAATATAATTGTGAGGTCAATTATTTTGGATCGTTTTTGTTGTAACTATTCCACCTATGTTCTTCTTTGTTAAGGAAAGTGTCAAATTTTTTTGGTTGGCTAATGCGAATTTCTATAGGCTTGTTAGATTTTGGATGAGTAAAAGAAATAGCAACTGCTGATAAAAACAAACCTTTACCCCTTAACAAGGGACCACTACCGTAAAGTCTGTCACCTACTATTGGATATCCATAATTAGCCATATGAATACGCAACTGATGAGTACGTCCGGTATGTGGAAATAGCTCCACCAGTGATAACCAATTTGTTTTTAATGAATGACAATTACTGACAACCCTGTATTGAGTTTGGGCTTCTTGGTCTTCAATGGGTGATTTTATCTCTCCTGAACCCGATAAATTGCCTGCTACGATAGCCAGGTATTTTTTTTGCACTAGACGTTTTTCAAATTGTTGTCCTATGTTCATAAGTGCGGTAGCTGTTTTTGCTACTAAAAGCAACCCTGACGTAGGCATGTCAAGACGGTGAACCGGACGTGGCCACTTTAATGCATCGAGCTCTATAGATGGCTTTATGGATGCAACTAGTGCATTTTGAATTGTGTAATACTTGTTACCACTTACTTCAATACCTGCCGGTTTGTTAATTACGGCGATATGTTCATCTTCGAAAATTATTTCCAGATTTATGTTCAAAGGTTTGGGCGGTTTGTTTTCTAAATCTACTAAAGAAATTTTCTGACCTTCCGATACCCAACTACTGGCATGCCCTATTTCTCCATCCACTAATATCGACCCACTTTTAATTACTTTTTTCATACCACTACGCGATGGTATAGTGCTAAAAATTAACAATACATAATCCAGAAGACGAATTTTTGGGAGGTTGGCAGGAACAGTATGTTCTTGTAGAATTAACATATAATTGCCAGTTTACTTCTTGAGTTTTCTTTTTTTATCAAAAAATGTGCTTATTAATTCTCCACATTCTTTTTCCATTACTCCACCAGTTATTTTTGTTTCGGGATGAGTAATTGATTTGCTAATTATAGAATACCCACGCTTCTTATCGTAAGCACCAAAAACAATTCTACCAATTTGTGTCCAGAAAGATGCTCCAGCACACATAACACAAGGTTCAAGTGTTACATAGAGAGTGCATTCTGGCAGATATTTACCGCCAATAAAATCGGTTGCAGATGTAAATGCTTGCATTTCGGCATGAGCTGTTACATCTGTTAGTGTTTCGGTTAGGTTATGTGCTCTTGCTATTACCTGATTATCACATACAATTACTGCACCTACCGGAACTTCATCAATTTCAAATGCAAGGTTAGCCTGTTTAAGTGCTTCTTTCATAAAATATTCGTCGGAAAAGATATTGAGGCTCATAACAATTCTAGTTGTTTTTAGTTACAGATTTAATAGTCTTTGTAAATTTCATCCCAATTAATAAAACTATTGTTTCAATAATAATTGCCGGTACAAATGATGATTTGGGATTAAAGCTTTCCGGATAAACTATTCCCAGAATAAAGAAGAAAAGATTCACAAAGAAGGCCACAAGCAAACTTATTATTACAGCTTTTCGATAAGCGAAGGCATTTTTCTTTATAAGTGCAAACAAAGTAATGGGAGCAAAAATGGTTATTGTTGAAATACCTACTACCATTAGATCGACAATATTAGGAAAAACCAATGCTGTGAATAATGCTATAATACCAAATACAAAAGTGGCTATTTTGATCATTGTATGTGCCTTCTTGGGTGTAGTTGGTTTAGAGCTACCCCAGCCAACAAAGTCTTTAACGGCAGAAATGGAAATAATATTTAAAAAACTGTCTCCCGACGACATCAATGCTGAAAGCAACCCTACAATAGCGAAAGCCATCAAAAAGCCGCCACTATGCCTATCAATAAATAAGTATGCTACTCCGGCAGTCTCATCTGGTGTAATTTCGTAGTCAATAACTAACCTGATGGCCATACCAACCATTGGAAAAATTATATAAAATGGGAGCATACCCAATCCTGACCAAAGGCTTACTTTGCGCGCAACTTTATCATCTTTTGCTGCCAGTATCCTCTGCCATATATCCATTCGCGCCAGCACCGACCATGATAGGAAAATTGGCGTACCAACCAGAAATACAATACCTAATTGTGTACCGTTAAGCATTTCACGCGGCAGTTCGTTTAATTTGCTAAACATTTCTGTGTCAGTTAATATACCCGGTATAAAAATCAATACTATCATAATTACAATTGCAATAAACTGAATAGTATCAGTTATAATAACTCCTGATAACCCGGCAATAGCTGTATAGGCAATTATTATAAATGCAGAGATGATTGCTGCAGTTGTATAGCCTATCTCAAATGAATATTTTAGGAGGCTTGCCATTGCAACAAATTGTGCTGCAAGAATAAAAAAGAATATGAAAATATTAACTCCACTAACAGTAGCCGAAAATATTTTTGAAAAGTTCTTTTCTTCTACTGTAGTGTATGTGTGATTAAGAAAATGAGGAAAGCTATAGATATTATTTTTAGCTCCATAATTACGGATTTTCCCGGCATATTTCCACATAATACCAAAACCTATTACATAGGCTACTCCAATAGCCACTGCCGCAAACCCTGATTCGTAACCCAGCGCCATTAGCCCAATTGATGTTCCTCCTCCAACAAATGTGGCCAACACAGTAAATACCAGTGGTAAAGTTCGTGTGTTGCGGTTATTAACCAGATATTGCTCCAGATCGTTTGATTTAATGTGGCGTAACGATAATACAATTACAACCAGTAAGTAAATGGCAATCCAAAATATTAGCCAACTCATATTATAAAAATAAGTTTATAATTTTTTTTTGTCTTTAAAATCTAACCTTGATGTACTCATTAACTTCTTTCATAGATGAAATTTCCTGAGAAGCATTTCCCGAACGTACATAAAACTTTTCAATATCATTTCCCTGTTTGTTTTTAGTTTTTAAAAATACAGGGGTTGTCGAAGCTTTAACCTGAATTAAGCAAATTGTTTTACCTTCAAATTCGGAGAATTGCATCAGAAGGTTTTCATTTGAAAAAGCTATGCCATATTGGTTGTTAATGAGCTTACGGGTGTGCAACTCAAAATAATCAGCATCTTGTTTTTTTAATGTGCTGAAATCCTTTTCGAGTCCTAATATCTCCATATCATCACTTACACCAATAAATAGTGAGCCTCCCTTTGCATTGGTAAAAGCAGCAATAGTTTTTAATATAACATCTTCAAGTATTCTGTTTACTTTTTCCTCACGATAATCCCACCTGATTGAGGATTTAAATTCAACAAATTCAGTTTCACCATTCTTTATCATTTTCATAATTTCATCATCAGAAAACGGAGAAAGGTCATTATTTGCTGAAGATTTATAGCTAACTTTTTTCATTCGGAAAAACGCGAAAATTAGAATGATTGTTATAATTAATAAAATTATTGAGGCGTATAAATAAATCAACTCCTGTTTTCTCTCAGTTTCTGCCAGATCAATTGCTGAAATAGTAACTGCAAAACCATTCACTCCAATGTTTTGGTTTATATCTTCAATTCTCGACCAGTAAATTTGGTTAAACATTTCGAAAGAATATGAATGGGCACCAATATTTTGTGATTTCCCCCAAGTTTGTACTAACCTTTTAATTTCAGGGTTTAGTTTATTATATGATGAAACAACTGAAGTATCAGTAGTTACAATAGGAGTTACAATTTCTTGGTTAGATGTAATAATTGAGATGAGTGGGTTTTTAAATTTAAGAACAGAACTGAAATGTTTGCTAATTTCCTGTGTGCTAAACATTAATCCAACAATTATTTTTTCATTATCATTATTTGCAGTTTCAAATATACTTGAAAGTAAATCTCTTCTATCTGATAATTGACTTTTTGAAGTCTTCCACAGATATTTACTTTTATTAAGTTGATTAGCAATATTAGCTAATGTGTGTCTATCAAGAAAAAAACTATATGTATCACTCCATTCACTAACAATTTCCAGTTTGTTATTTAGGCGTTTCCAGTTTGTAATACTGTCTGCCAGATTCATGTCATATGTAACTGCCCAGGTATAGTTATCTCGATAAATTACATAATTGAAATTATTGTGAGACAATATCACGCCTTTCAAATAGTTATCATTTAGTATCATATTTGAAAAGAAAGTATTCATCTTTTCATTATTAAATTGCTTATTTCCGGTTTGCTTAATGTTATTATTAAGTTCGTTTACTGATATTGCAACAGAAGATAGAAAACTATTTAAACTTGTTTTAAAAGATACAGAAGCCTCTGAAATAATTTCATCGGCAAAAGAATCTTCCTTACTTTTCATCCAGAAAGTGACTAAACTTGAAATAGATAATACGATAAAAATACTTATTATGATAATTTTGTTTCTTGAAGCCATCATTATGAATAATTAATCATTCAAAAATAGAATATTTCTTTTTAACCCATTAAATCCGGTTCGTTTAACGGCAGAGGTCTTAAAAAGTTTATTAAACTGTGGTTTATCCATATCATTCCATTGGGTTATTGTCATTTCCTGAAGGTTACTATTTGGTTCAAATAATGGTTCATTATGAGGAGAAGCAAATCTGTTCCAGGGGCATACATCCTGACAAATATCACAACCAAAAATCCAATTATTGAATTTCCCTTTCAAATTAAGCGGCAATTCACCGTTATATTCAATGGTTAAATAGGAAATACAACTACGAGCGTCTACATAATTATCTTTAATTGCATTGGTTGGACAAGCGTCAATACATTTAGTGCATGTACCGCAATAATTTTTTGGGTCGATGTTTTTTTCATAAGATAGTTCCAGATCAATAATTATATGCCCGATAAAAAAGAATGATCCTGCTTTTTTATTAATAAGCAATGTGTTTTTGCCAATGAACCCTAACCCGCTTTTTTTAGCCCATGCACGATCTAGTACCGGGGCCGAATCAACAAAAATTCTTGCATTGCTCTTGCCGGTTTTCTCTTCTATCAGAGCAAGCAGCTTGCTTAATTTATGTTTTATAATATAGTGGTAATCAATACCATAGGTGTATTTTGATATTCTATAATTATTTGTTTTATTTATTTCCTTTTCAGGAAAATAGTTGTAAAGAACTGAAATAACAGATTTTGAATTTTCAACAAGCAGTTGAGGATTGTATCGTTTATCTTTATTTTTTTCAAGGTAGCTCATTTCACCTTGATAACCATGTGAGAGCCAGTCTTCCATTGTCTCTGCATCTTGGGCAAGATATTCAACTTTAGATATTCCGCAGTCAAAAAAACCAAGTTGTTTGGCCTTGGTTTTAATGAAATTTGATAGAGATTTTTTATTTAGATATTGTACAGGCATTTATGGCGAGTTAAGTTGCTTGGGAAATAGAGGAATAGTGGAAATAAGGGGAATAAGGGGAATAGGGGTGTAGGTAGTGTGATAAAAAGTTGATTCCATTTTTTATTAAGTTATTAGATCACATCCTGAAAATTATGTAATCTATTTATTCATATTCAAGAAACTGTCTAAAATTCATCTATCAGTTTATTAACTATCTTTCCGTATATTCCAAACACCTTTATTCCTCTTATTTCCCATATGCCTTTATATCCTAAACCCATTATAGCTTATAAACAACGGACTATCAAAACACAAATTAAAAAAGCTTACTCTGATTTGATTTAGGTGTTTTACCAAGGTGATCATAAGCTTTTTGGGTTACTTCCCTGCCACGTGGTGTACGCATTATATATCCTTCCTGAATTAAGAAAGGCTCATAAACTTCTTCAATTGTGTCGCTTTCCTCACTAACTGCAGTTGCTATGGTAGTAAGGCCAACGGGGCCACCATTAAACTTATCAATAATAGTAGTTAATATTCTATTGTCCATTTCATCTAGTCCATTTTTATCAACTTGCAAAGCTTTTAAAGCATGTTTTGATATTTCCATATCAATATTTCCATTACCTACAATTTGCGCAAAATCACGTACACGACGAAGCAATGCATTAGCAATACGAGGAGTTCCCCTGCTTCTTCTTGCTATTTCATCAGCTGCAACATTATTGATACTGACATTTAATATTGATGCAGAGCGTTTTATAATAATAGATAATGTTGAAGCATCATAATACTCAAGTCGTGATGTTATTGAAAATCGTTCACGAAGAGGTGCAGTAAGTAACCCTGATCTTGTTGTTGCTCCAATTAATGTAAAAGGATTTAATGTAATTTGAACAGATCTGGCATTTGGACCTGTTTCAATCATAATGTCAATTTTGAAATCTTCCATTGCCGAGTAAAGATATTCTTCAACAACAGCACTTAATCTATGGATTTCATCAATAAACAGGACATCGTTTTCGTTAAGATTTGTAAGTAACCCTGCCAGGTCTCCTGGTTTATCAAGCACAGGGCCGGAGGTTGTAATAATGTTAACTCCCAATTCGTTTGACAGTATATATGATAAAGTTGTTTTGCCAAGTCCCGGAGGCCCGTGCAACAACACATGATCAAGTGCATCGCCGCGCTGTTTTGCGGCTTCCACGAAAATTTTGAGGTTATTAACTACTTTGGGCTGACCAGTGAAATGTGCAAATCTTCCCGGCCGAAGAGTGTTTTCAAACTCTTTTTCAGCGTCATTTAAATTTAATCCCGATGCGTCAAGGTTCTCGTTCATTAATCATTATAATTTAATCAGCTTTTTAACCGACAGTCTAGTTTTGCAAAGCTAAACATAGTTTAATAAGTACGGCTATTATTTTTGTTTTTACTGATACAAAGTGGTTATGTTACATTATGTGTATTGTGAAATAATGTTGGTACATGTTTATCTGCTAACTAAAAACAATATGTATATGAAGTTGTTTAAAGTTAACTATCAAAAGGTCAGTTAACAATCAAATGTTGAAAAGAAAGAACAGTACATAAATATTGTAAATTAATACTTCGTACCATTCTTTCAAAAAAAAATGTTGTTAAGCAAAAGTATTATAAAAAAGAGATTTGTCCATATCTTAATTTTGGAAAAATCAACAAGAACACAAAAGTAAAAGATTATCAAGTGGTTGCGGTCATTTTATATAGGTTAAAAACAGGATGCCAATGGCGACAATTGCCTATTAAGCAGTTTTGCAGAGAAAAATACTCTTGGCAAAGTGTTTATTATCATTTTCAAAAATGGTGCAAGGATGGTAGCTGGGAAAAAGTATGGACTATCATCCTTAATAAGTTTAAACATCTTTTGGACATGTCCAGTATTCAACTTGATGGCACACACACTCCAACAAAACGAGGAGGGGAAGCAGTAGGTTATCAGGGTCGTAAGAAGTGTAAAACCAGTAATATGTTGATAATTACGGATAATAAAGGCATTCCATTGAGCTGTAGTGACCCTATCGCAGGTAATCATAATGATGCGCACGATTTAGTTAAGACAGTTGATAAAATGATATTGAACATACAAAAATCAGATATACTAACTGATGGTTTGTTTTTAAATGCAGATGCTGGGTTTGACACAACGGAATTTCGTTCTTATTGCTTTAGAAATGACATCATTGACAACATTGATCAAAACAAAAGAAATGGACATCAAGGTGACTATAGTTTTGATACATTGCTCTATAAATGTAGGTTTGTTGTTGAAAGAACCAATGCTTGGTTAGATGCATTTAAGGCAATTTTGGTGCGTTTTGAAACAAATGAGATTCATTGGAAAGCATTGAATTTATTGGCATTCTGTGTGATTTTATTGCGTCAACTTTAAACAACTTCAATCATTAAATTATGTTGCCAGCTTATTAGATACATATATTATTTGTCTATTATTTGATAAGTGATACAACACCTTTGTAGGTAATAACTTTATTATCTAAAAACCGAATATCGATTATATAAACAAATGATCCTGAATTAAGTATAGCACCATTGTATTTACCATCCCAACCAGCAGTTGGTTCATTCGGGATAAAATCATTTTCTTCATAGATGATTTTTCCCCATCGGTCGAAAATCAGCATTTTCTCAACCTTTTGAATATTTGGTACTGACCCGAAAACAGTAAAGTAGTCGTTTAAACCATCATTATTTGGAGTAAATGCATTGGGGAAATAAGCTTTACGTACCTTTATAACATCTATAGTTAGTGTATCTGAAGTAATACAGTTATTAGTGGATCTAGCTACAGATATAACTATCAATGAGGAGGATGGTGATAAAATAACTTCCTCACAATAATTGTTGCACTCTATTAACTCTGTTGGGTCCCAAGTGTAATTGTCAACAGGGAAATTTGGATCAGGATTTAATACAATAATATCGCCTAATTCTACCTGTAGATCAGGGCCTAAGTTTATTGTGAATTCTTTAGGTGATTCAATAATTATAGTGTCTTTGAAACTGCATCCATTCTTGTCTGTTATTGAATATATATATTCACCACCGGGTAAATTTGAAATAGTTTCATCTAATCCATATTGCACATCTTCAAAGAGGAAGGTGTACGGTGTGCTTCCATTATAGATTGTGTCTAATGAAAAACTTCCGTTATTAGTGTATGAACAACTTGGGTTTTCGATAGTACCATTAGAATAAATCCCCTGGTCAATAGTAATTGTTAAATCAAGAGTAATTATACTATCACAACCAATGGTGTTTACTAAACTGTCAATGTATAATCCTGTGCTTGTGTATTGACTGTTGCCAACAGTATATGTTAAACCTTGGCATATTGTATCAAATATGTAAACGAATTTTGGAATTACATGCACTATCTTAACATTTGATACAACTCGGCATTTATAATTTGAAAGATTAACATCACCGTTCGCCACAAGGTATCGGTAATAATAGTATCCCCCTGAAAAATTATCGTGGGTATAAGAAGTACTAGTTTCGCCATCAATATCAATCCATGAAATTCCTTCATCATAACTAGTTTGCCATTGAAAGAATGGGGTTTCGTATGAATCACCAATTAAAGTGGCTTCCAGATTTATTGGGTTACCGTCCTCACAAATATTAGTTATTTCAACGGGTAGAATAAGAGCCTCTGGTCCACATGGTCTGAAAGATATATTATCCAGTGCAAGATCATTGCCCATGCCACCAGGTGCATTGTTCATTAATGATAGTTTAACCGAGGATTGATTTGTACCAGTGGTAAAAGTAAACCCATATGTTAACCATTGTTCATTTTCAGGAATATCTCCAGTTGAATATTTGACCTCATCATCCAAAAGAAAAGAAGCATTTGGTTTAATCATATTGGCTCCGGTGTTTAGCAGATTGATAATATCGGCAGAAAACTCATATAATGTATTGTCACACAATCCGGTAATTTCCTTTTCATAAAATAATCCCGGTTCATTACTGGCATTTATTATCATCATGTATCCGAATTTGTCGGGACTGTTATCATATATTTTTATCCAGCCTGGAAATAGGTTCCAGTAACCGGTATAGTTCGCAATTGTGTATGATCCATCATCTGGTGGTGGATGAGGTTCATAATTGTATCCAGGTGCTATTTGAGGGTCTGTGGATACAACATTTGTGTTTCCGGAGCCAAAATCCCCATAAGTAAATATATTTTCCCCAAGATTTCCACTACATATTTGCCCAGATATTGGGAAAGCAAATGTCAATGAATAAAAAGCAAGAAGATATTTGAAAGCCTTTATCATTTTATTTTCTCATTTCTAAGCTAAAGTCCATATTGGTTGTGGCTCTCCATAGCCATTCAATGGGACCATATAGATATTTGGTTAGCCAATATCTACTGATTACTACTTGTATAATGAAGAAACATATCCCCATAATCAGGCTCCATGTGGCTCCCAAATACTTCCACATTCCAAATCCAAAACCAAAAAAGAAGATCACACCGAATACTGCCTGTACGATATAATTGGTCAAACTCATTCTCCCATATGTGGTCAGGTATTCTAAAAATACTGACTTCCTAATTGCCAGATTTATTAAGATAAAGATACTCATTATTACCGTGGTGTAACCCAAATTTGACATAGCTTTGATCAAAGTTGAAAAAAGACCAATTTGGAGTTCTGACAATAATTGAGAATTTGCAATTAAGTTGTATGCAAAATGTAGTAGAGTTATATTTACTATGCTAACTAAAAGAATCAAACTGATTTGTTTCCTATACTTGGAGATATTCTCAAAATATTTCTTTCTCCCAATTAATAAACCAATTATGAATAAAGCCATCAACTGAACTGCTCTACCTGTATAATAAGTCCATGCATAAACCAAATATCTGGATTTCCAAAAATTTATTTTAACTACATCCCAAAAACTGCCTCTGGCATATACTTCCTCTGCCTCCGCAAACCAATTGCCTCCCCAGTCAGGTGTGAAAATGTATGAACTATCAATAAAGGATAAAACTAGATGGTATAAAATTGGAATTTCCATAATTAGCAATAGAGCAATTGCTACTAGTACTTTGTTATTTAACTTGTATAGTAATAATAGTGGGAATCCCATGAGTGCGTAGATATGAAGTATATCACCTCGGTAAATCAATGAGTGAATCAATCCCATTATCAATAGTATCGCAAGACGCCATGCGTATCTTCCTCTATAATCAATTCCTATCTCCTCTTTTCTGTTGATCTGAATAAAAAAACTAAATCCAAAAGTAATTGCAAATATCGAATATGCTTTTCCACTTACAAGGAATATAATTACATCCATAACTTTTTGATCCATTTCTGGAGAAAAGATGAAATTATATTCTGAGGTATAAAAAAAGTCGAAATGTTCAACAAAATGGATCAGCACAATTCCCAATAATGCAAATCCTCGAAAGGCGTCAACTAATGCAATCCTTTTATTATTACCGTTCATATCAATCATGAGAACGGTTAGCCTTTTCCAAATAACCCAATACATAAACTGCTGGAGCATTCCAATTTAGGCAAACTTCATTGGAAGCATAACTCTCCTCCTCATCCATAAATGAGTTAGCAGGCATTGCATGCAGATAATGTACTTGTGAGATATCCTGCCTATCGTTGTTGGGACCACCCACAATAAATCCCGGTATTGGCTCGTCGATTCCATCTGCTCCGCTTGGCCGATGATGTGGGAACATAACTTGTTTTGATCCAAATCCTGTTAGGAAGCAATATCCAGTTGCATTTTTGCCATATATGTAATCATTAATTTGTTCTGCACCAATAAGATATTTGTCTTCATTAGAAATATTGTGAGCAATACATAATATTACAGCTTGATTAAGAATGTCACTATTCGACCCCCATTCAAATCTATTGAGTGCTATTTTATAAGGATTTGCATTTATCTGTTCCAGAATTTCGTCAGCTAATTTAATATGACTTTGTACTAGATTATTAATAAAAACTTCATCCAGCTGACTTGCATTTTCTATTAGAGAATGAAAAGCATTATTTCTAATAAAGAACTTCCAACTATTTGTTAGCTCATGTATATAGTGTTTGTTGTTCTGTTGAAGGTAATTTAGGTATTCCTCATTTTTCGTTGTTAAATATAACTCAGCAGCGGCCCAATAGAAATCATCACCAAAATAATCATCGCCATATTCACCTGTCGATACATCTTTTGGATTGTTGAATTCAATATCATTGTTTTTAAGTGCCCAAACCCATGCTTTCTGTGACGCATCTAAAGCAATCTCTGACCAATGTGTGTCAATATTTTTATAGATTCTTGATGCCTGGGCAAGTACGGCTGCAAAATTCAATGTGGCAGCAGTTCCTTTACCAATAATCCATCGATCAAGGTCATATTCTTCAGGCATAACAAAACCACTAAATGTACTGGCAGTTAGTTTATGATAAACTCCACCGTCATCATCCTGCATCGTAAGAATCCAGTCAAGTTCGTATTTAAGTTCATCATATAAGTCACCAATACCATTTCCACTTTCAGGAATATTAAGTGCACCGTCTGGGATTATATCAGGAAATTGTTCAAGTAATAGTAGCATTTGTCCGGTTGAAAGGCAAGCATTGCCAATGTATTTTCCATAATCTCCAGCATCATACCAACCACCACGAGAGTCAAGGATTCCTTCAGTTCTTCCACTAGATGGATGATAGTAGCAATTATTGTCGGGATGACCAGATTTACGAGCCCACATTCCCCCAAATTTTTCATCAATTGGCATAGATGCTCTTTGATAATAATAACTTTTTATGGCGGCAACCAGGGCTTCTGAGTATAGATTTTCTTTTATGACAAAGGGATATGACGTAAAATTACCATCAATTTGAATATAGTACAACCCCTCCTCCGTTAGTTTACTGAAGTCTCCTTGCAAAACTCCTTCACCAGAGGCTTCAGAGATTCCATTATCAATTAGTTCCCCTTCAAACACTGATTTCCCATTTCCATCAATGATTTTGAAATGAGATGCAATTGAATCAGCAACAATAAACTGTTTACTGGATTGTGGGTAGTAACCTATTTGATTTAGTCTTATGGAGTCGGATATATTTACGTTTTTTTGTGGCTGATTACAACCAATATTTGATAATATGATAATTATCAGTGGAAATATTAAATTTTTCATGATTAAATCTTTAGGAAGATTCTTTTTTTGTACAATATCAAAACTGGTATATAACAAAGTGCTGTGTATATTACTGCCCATGAAAGTGATATAAGTTCAGGTAATAACCCTATATTAATTAGTGATTCCATATACAATTCTTGTATCCCATGGTTACCTGAAATTGGAATATAAGTAAGTGGTATTCCAATAATATATAAAAGTATATATGCTATAATTGCGTTTGATCCAAAAACTATTGCAGGTTTGCCCCAATTAATGTATTTCTTAATGTCCATTACCCAGATTAGGATAGCCCAGGCAATTGATGCCAAACCGCTGGTATAAAGCACATATGAGCTTGTCCATAAATTTTTATTAATTGGGAAAGACCAACTCCAGACTTCTCCAGCAATTATGGCGAAAGCACCACCAACAAAAAGCAGAATAATCTTCTCATTGATATTCTTATTGGATACAATTAGATGTCCTGCAATCATTCCTGATATCCCAGTCACCACTGCCGGGATTGTACTCAACAGTCCTTCGGGATCCCATGTTCCTTGGTACATATGGAATGGGATAATCTTATTGTCAATCCATGCAGCAAGATTACTGCCAGGCTCAAGTACTCCGGCCCCAAATTCAGGAACTGGGATTACTATCATAGCAATAAAGTACCCCAACAAAAGAAGTATGCCAGTCCAAATTTGCGTTTTAATAGATGAATATATGAACAACAAAGAACAAAACATAAATACCATGGCTATTCTTTGTAACACTCCGGGTAGCCTCAGTTCAGTAAAGTCACTACCAATCAAATTAAGCAATACTCCCAATACAAATATTGTCAAGGATCTCCTAATTATCTTGATGATTAGTTTCTTTTTATATCTGCCAACACAAATCTTGTTTTTGAATGCAAGCACAATAGAAACCCCGACGATGAAAAGAAAAAAAGGAAACACTAAATCGGTTGGAGTAAGACCATTCCATTCAGAATGTCGCAGTGGAGGAAAAACATATGACCATGATCCAGGAGTGTTAACAATTATCATTCCTATAATCGTAATTCCTCGAAATGCATCCAGAGAGACAAGCCTTTCTTTCATACTATGTTTTTTATAGCCTTACCATACTTGGTTCATCAAATTTAACGGTTTCGGTAAGATTAAATTCTAGCATCATATCCTTAACACTTAAAACAAATTCTCCCTTTTCAGATACCAGCTGGTTATCATAATTATAAAATGCAAGATCTCTTGGCGAGATTTCAAATTTAACTTCCTTGATTTCTCCAGGTTCAAGTTCAATTTTCTTAAATCTGCGGAGCCGTTTGTTATCTGGTGAAATTGTTGCGAAAAGATCAGAAGTATAAACCATTACGACTTCTTTTCCAGTTCTTGAGCCAGTATTTTTAACCTTTACAGATATGTCTACTTTACCATATGGTGTCAGTTGGTCTGTATTTATTTTTAGTTCACTATATTCAAATGTTGTATAGCTTAGTCCATGTCCAAACTCGTATTGAACTTTGACATCAGACGCATAATCATAAATACCTTCTTGTTTTTCTTGTTTTTCTGCAGGTTTATAATCATAGGTTATTAATGAATTTGGGAAATTTGGATAAGTATATGGGAGTTTGCCACTTGGGTTCTCATCTCCAAAAAGCACTTCTGCAAGAGCATCACCACCATAGTTGCTGGGTAAGTATGTTTGAATTATGGCATCCATTTCCCTCTCAAACTTACGTATTAATCTTGGCCTTCCTTCATTCAGAATTAGGATTAGTGGTTTGCCAGTCTTTGCCATTGCTTGAGCTAGTTCGGTTTGATTTTCGCTTATATATAGATCCTTAAGATCTCCTGGTTTTTCACAGTAACTATTCTCACCTAAAAACAATAGGATATAATCGACACTTTTAGCAGCAGAAACAGCACTCTTTATATCAATATTTTCCTCCTCAAAATATTTCCCATTATTATTATAGGAAATTGCCTCTACAAACTTTACATTTTTCTGCCCAATCTTGTTTTTAATTGCTTCAAGAAATGTATTGTATTCCTGTGCAAATTCTTCTACCTTTTCTCCTTGCCATGAATAAGACCAACCACCATTCATCGCACGCATGGTATTTGCATTTGGTCCGGTTACCAATACTTTCACATCTTTACTTAAAGGAAGTATTCTATTTTTATTCTTTAATAAGGTCATCGATTCAATTGCAGCTTCGAGGGCTTTTTCCTCAAATTCCTTACTTGCAAATTTTGGATAGTCAGTAGAATTAGTATTTGAATTTTCAAACAGTCCCAATTTTAGCTTTAACACGATTATTCTTGATACAGCCTCATCAATTCTACTCATCAGCACTTCTCCCTCATTGACAAGTTCAATTAGATAATCACAAAATTTGAAATTATATGGTACCATCGACATGTCGATACCAGCATTGATTGCTAGTTTTACCGCCTCCTTTTCGCTTTTAGTAATCTTATCTCTTTCATGAAAATTCTCAATATCAGCCCAATCGGAAACTAACATTCCGTCAAACCCCATTTCATTCCTTAATAATTGTGTAAGAATTTCATAATTAGCATGAACAGGATATCCATTTATTAATCCTGAATTAACCATAATAGTACTAGCACCAGCATCAATAGCTGCCTGAAACGATGCTGCATGTTTTTCTTTAAGTTCCCGCACAGAAATGCTTAGTGGATTCCTGTCTTTACCAGAGTTAGAGTTATAAGCTAGATAATGTTTTATGCAAGAGGCACCGTGAAGGCTATCGATACTTTCCCCACTTCCTTCAAAACCTTCAACTGCAGCAGCACCAAGCTGTTGTGCTAAATAAACATCTTCACCATATGTTTCCCAGTACCTTGGATCTCTTGGGTCACGACCCATGTCCAATACGGGAGAGAATGTCCATGGAATATTTGATGCTCTCATTTCATATGCAGCTAGCTCATTAAGTTCTTTAACCAAGTTGGGATTGAAAGTTGCACCTTGTCCTATTTGTTGTGGATATAAAGTTGCGCCAGAAGTATAATTAACACCATGGATTGCATCAATACCATAAATAATAGGAATACCAGTTTCCTCTATGGATAACTCTTGCAAATACGATATTATATCATACCACCATTGAGGGCTTCTGGCACGATTATTTACAGTATTTAGCACAGATCCTATTTTATATTTGCCAATTGCAAGTTTAATCATTGCGGTATCTAATATCACAGGTTCAGCTCTCTCATCATTTTCACCCATAAGAGCAAATACATCTAAGGTAATCTGAGTCATTTGGCCTACTTTCTCCTCAATCGTCATTGATGATACTATTTGATCCACTTTTGATTCTATATTATTTTTGGAATTCATGGATTTATTTTTCTCACAGCTGATATAGGAAATTGTAGCTATAAAAACCAAAAAATAAAAAATTACTTTTTTCATATACAATAAATAAATGTTTTCTAACTAGGACATAATTACAATTACATCATAAATTTCATTTGGGACTGGTAATGGTAATATATTTCCAGTAATAATTTCATTATTAACTGTAATCGTAGCATTATTTCCGCCCTTATTGATCACTTTAATGCAATAAGTTGCATCTCTATATTTTCTGGTAACCTTAACTTCCTTGAGTTTTGCAGGTAACTTAGGATCAATGATCAAACCATGGTAGTCAGGTCTGATTCCCAGGATATAATGACTAATTGAATAAAGGTTCCATGCGGCAGTTCCTGTTAGCCATGAGTTTTTTGCTTGCCCGGGAGTCGCTGCATCCTTACCTGCTATCATTTGTGAATATACATAGGGTTCAGTTTTATGCAGCTCACTTATTTCTTCCAAATATGCAGGAGCTATCCTTGTGTAATAGTCAAAAGCTTTATCATTATTGCCAAGCATCGCCTCAGAAATAATTATCCATGGGTTATTATGGCAAAATATTCCAGCATTTTCCTTGTAGCCAGGAGGATAGCTGGTTATTTCACCAAGTTCAAGATGATATTTTGTATATGGTGGATTTACCAGTACAATTCCATGTGGAGTTGCTAATCTTTTCGAAACACTATCCATGGCTTTTTGGGCCCTGCCGTCTGAGTGACCGATACCTGCCATAGTGCAAAATCCTTGAGGCTCAATAAATATTTTTCCTTCATTGTTTTCTTTACTTCCTATTTTATCTCCAAAATTATCGTAAGCTCGCAAAAACCACTCACCATCCCAACCGTGCTTATTAATGGTTTCAATCATACTTGCTACATGAGTTTTGGCTTCACCTGCTTGACCATTTTTGCCGGTCTTCTCACATATTCTTACAAATTCATTTCCATACATCACAAACATTCCAGCTATCATTACTGATTCAGCAATGTTATCACTCTTGTTCTCAGTTGTTTGAAATGGTTCTCCTGGTTCTTCGGAAAAGCAGTTTAAGTTCAGGCAGTCATTCCAATCAGCACGACCTATCAATGGTAGTCCATGAGGACCCAGGTTTTTTACTACATGATAAAATGATCTCTTTATATGCTCAAAAATTGATGATTGGTTGTCATCGTCATCAAAGGGAACTTCTACATCTAATAATGACCAATCACCTGTTTCTTTAATATAAGTCGATACTCCGAGTACTAACCATAGAGGATCATCATTGAAATTACCTCCAATATCACCATTACCTTTTTTTGTTAACGGTTGATATTGATGATAGGCACTTCCGTCTTTCATTTGTGTTGAAGCAAGATCAATGATCCTCTGTTTGGCAAGTTCTGGTACCATATGGATCATGCCAATAATGTCTTGATTTGAATCCCTAAAACCCATTCCACGGCCTATTCCCGATTCAAAATAAGACGTACTTCGTGAGAAGAAATACGTTATCATACACTGGTATTGGTTCCAGATGTTAACCATCCGATCCAATTTCTTGTCTTCACTAACTACATGAAGATTACATAATAAACTATCCCAATATTTCTTAAGTTCAACAAAGGCATCGTTTACTTGATTAACAGATTTAAACTGATCAATCATTTTGTATGCCTTTGTTTTATTGATGATGTTGCTGGATATGAATTTTTCACTTTGTTCATTCTCAACATAACCAAGAACAAAAACTAATTCTCTTGTTTCTCCAACTTCAAGAGTAACCTCGATAAAATGCGAAGCTATTGGAGACCATCCATGTGCCACGGAATTTCCACATTTTCCTGAATTTACCATTTCCGGATTATCAAATCCATTGTATAATCCCAAAAAAGTTTCACGGTCTGAGTCAAATCCTGAAATTGGCTGATTTACTGAATAAAAGGCGTAATGATTCCTACGTTCTCTGTATTCTGTTTTGTGATAGATCACCGATCCTTCAATTTCAACTTCACCAATATTGAAATTCCGTTGAAAGTTTGTCATATCGTCCAATGCATCCCAAAGTGCCCATTCAGCAAATGAATATATCTTTAAGGTTTTTGTACTATCACCTGAGTTTTTTAGTGTGAGTTTTTGCACTTCACCGTCAAATCCAAGAGGTACAAAGTGAAGTACTTCGGCACTAACTTCATTCAACTTACCCTTTATCTTAGAGTAGCCCAAACCATGTCTGCATTCGTATTCATCCAACTTTGTTTTACATGGCTTCCATCCCGGCGACCAAACTTGGTCTCCATCCTTTATATAGAAATACTTGCCACCATCATCAACAGGAACATTGTTATATCTATATCGGGTGATTCTTCTTAATCGGGCATCCTTATAAAAGCTGTATCCTCCGGCAGTGTTTGAAATAATGCTAAAGAAGTTTTCATTCCCAAGATAATTTATCCACGGATACGGAGTTTGAGGATTTATAATAACATACTCTTTATTATTGTCGTCGAAATATCCAAATTTCATATTGTCGTTTTTAGAATTAATCGTTTGGTAGTTTATCCCACCAATTCACCTTAAGCACAACTGAAGTTATTAATACAATGAGTAAGGCAATACTCATATCCATCCATTTGCCAAGCACAAGAAATACTGGTGTTGCTACTATTGCTGTTTGCCAAATAATTCCAACAAGGATATTATAAAGATCTGTTTTGAAATTTTTATTTTCCTTAAATGAAGGGTCAGCTTCAAGTACTCTTTTCTTTACAGGCTTCCATATACCCCAAGGCCTAACTGTTTTGTAAAAATTATCAAGTACTTTTGGTTCAGTAGCGGGATATAGGAAAGTGCCCAAATAACAGCCTATTAATGATGAAATAAGTAATAGTGGAAAGTAATACAATTCGAGAGTTTCTTTGAATATTAATGGAAAGATGAGAGCAGGTATTAATCCTGCCAACATACCCCAAAAATAACCATAGCCATTAAATCTCCACCAGTACCACTTAAGAACGTTAGAGGCAACATATGATCCCCAAAGAGCCGAAACTATCCATTGTAGTAGGCTATTTACATTTTTCGCATAAAGACCAAGTATTACGCTTACCACCATTATTAATACCCCAACAATGTAATTCGTGTTTTTGATTTGTTTATTTGAAGCATCTTTTTTAACCTTCAAATAGATATCATTTACAACATATGCTTGTGCTGCATTCAATGTTCCTGCAAAAGTAGACATGAATGCAGCAAGTAATCCTGCTAATAGAAGTCCGGTTAATCCAACTGGAACGAATTCACTTATGGCAGATGGTAGTATTTGTTCAAAATCAATATTTCCAGCAACAACTAAGTTCAATCTATCATAGTAAAGAACAGCAAGTACAACAAATCCTGTTATCATAAAATATCTTACAGGATTTAGGATAACACTTACCATCCCACTCATTTTTGCACTTTCCTTAGGTGATTTTGCTGAAAGAATTTTTTGCATATCATAGTTAGGTGCAGGTCCTGCAGCACTGGAAAGGAATCCCTTGAACAGCATCATCATCATGAAAATGGAAAATAGAGAGAACCCATCATCCTTAATCTTCTGATTTACTTCTGGGATAATAGTACTCCAATCTAAATCCAGCTCCCAACCAAACCAAATTGAATACCAATTATCAGGTACAAGTAGCGAGTTATCAGCTAATGCATTCATTGCTATTATTCCAATAATTAACGACGATAATGTCATAATAATATATTGAAGTACATCAGTCCAAACAATACTCATCATACCACCCAAAACAGCGTATAAGGTTGCAAATAGTGTAAAAACTACACCATATACGTGAGGAATGTACTCAGGAGAAACAATATCAGGACTAATACCCATTGAATTACATACAATATTCCAGGGGATAAAAATCATCATAAACTTACCAAGACCAATGAATCCATATGCTAAAAATCCCAAACAACTAATAAGCGCATATACAACAACAATATTGTGTGAAAGTAATGAACCTTTACCTGTTCCAAAGCGAGTTTGGATCCATTCCGCACCAGTAGTTACATTAGATCTTCTGAGCCAAATAGATAGAAATACCATTAGGAATATTTGATTAAAAACAGGCCATAGCCAAGGAATCCATATGCTCTTTAGTCCGTAAACAAACCCGAGGGTTACTAACCACATGGTACCTGAAATATCAAACATACCTGATGCGTTTGATAAACCCAGCAAGTACCATGGCATCTTATTTCCACCAAGTAAATATGATTTTTTATTTTCTTGTGCTTTTTTCTTCAGAACAAATCCAATTACAATAGTTGCAAGAAGATATGTTCCAATAATTATAAAGTCTATTATATGCAATTCCATCCTTTAAGCTTTCTATTTATTGACAATTTGTTGGATGTGTAGAAAGTACAATTATCGTTTTCTTTATATATTATATAGGTAATCCAAGTTTATCTTTTTTAGTTCTTTCGTATACATCTTTACTAAAAATAAATACTTGTGCGGGTTTATGAGCCACTCCCTTTTGTTTCTCGTCAAGAGGTATGATATATTTCAATTGCAGAATTTTTTTTCTAAAGTTTCGCCTGTCATACTTTTTTCCCAATACAGCTTCATAAAGAGTTTGCAGTTGTGATAGCGTGAATTTTTCCGGAAGTAATTCAAAGCCGATTGGTTCCCTTGCAAGTTTAACACGAAGGTATCTGAGAGCTTCAGCAATGATAACATCATGATCGAAACCTAATTCAGGGAGATTATCAGATGGAAACCACATAGAATCCTTGTGTTGTTTGTCGGGGTGGATGTTGGCGCTATTGACCAACGAATAATATCCAACTGTTATAACATGACTAGATACGTTTGGATAAATACTTTTTATCCATAGCATATCTTTTGGGTTTTTTATACGGTCTACATTTCCAAACGTGTGAAATTGTTCAAGGAATATGTTATCTAATCCTGTTTTGTCTTTAAGAACTCTAATTGCTGCTTTATCTAAATCCTCATTTTCAAGTACATGATGCCCCTGAAGTGTGTAGTCAGTAAATTGATGTTCACCTGTTTGAGTATCTTGTAGTTCGCGTTTGGTTAATAATATATTTAACTTATTAAAATCAAAACCAAATACAACACAATCGACTGATAAATTAGGAATAATATTTCTCATAGACAATAAATGTATTTATTACACAGTGCAAATATAGATAATAATTATTTTAAAATGCGATAAACTGAGAAAAAATAGTATGATATTATTAACCTGTAAGTGCTGGTAATAGATAGGTATATATAATTTATGTAATTTAGAATAAGTATAAATAGAGTGTATTATTTAACATTTATTATGATTTAATAAAAAATGATGTATTTTTGTATGTGTAATTAATACACTATCTAAATGATGGCAATTAAAAAATTGAAAATTAGGATTGTCACTATTTTCAAGATAATTATCTCTGTATTATTAACGGATACTAAGAATTAAATGGCAATTAGTCAGTTTAAATTAACAATAAATTAAATCTAAATCTTATGAAAGCAGATTTTTACAATTATTTGAAATTGGACACATTTGCAAAAAAGTTCCTATTTATAATAGGAATGCTGATGATAAGTATTACTACTTCTCTATCAGCTCAGCAAGTGTTCGAATACACCGGTACGGTATACGATGTTGTAGGTGAAGCCCTTCCAGGTGTTAACGTAATTGAAAAAGGAACCAGTAATGGTACAGTTACTAACATTGATGGTAATTTTCGTTTAGAATCAGAAAACGAGAATATTACTATCACCTTTTCAATGATAGGCTACAAAGCAACTACCTTCGCTGCTGAGCCAGGTAAAGTTATTAAACTTACTCTGAAGGAAAGTATTGTGGGACTTGATGAAGTTGTGGTTATTGGTTATGGCACAGAAAAACGTGCAAACGTAACTGGTGCTATTTCAAAAATGAATGCTTCTCAGATTGCTGAGATTCCTGTTACTAGTGTTAATGAAGCATTACAAGGTCGTTTGGCTGGTGTTAATGTTACTAATAATTCAGGTTCTCCGGGAGCTGGATTAAAAGTTATTATCCGTGGTGTTGGTACAAATGGTAGCGCTGCTCCTCTTTATGTAGTTGATGGTGCCGTAGTTGGAAACATCGATAATATTGAACCCTATGATGTTGCATCAATTGAGGTACTGAAAGATGCTGCTTCTGCTGCTATTTATGGTGCTTCTGCTGCAAATGGTGTTGTGCTCATAACAACAAAGCAAGGTACAGAAAGGCCAGGTGTAGTTACTTATAATATGCAAATTGGTTCTAGTAGTATTGGTCATTATACTCAACCAATGGATGCTAATAGCTATGCCAGCTGGGTAAATGAAGCTAATGTTGGTGTAACTATCCCTGAAAATTCAGCTATAAATACTAACTGGATGGATGAGATTCAATCAAATGGAATGACTCAACGTCACCATTTAGGATTTAGTGGTGCTACTGAAAAGGGTGGTTATTATATTTCTGGTTCATATCTAAACCAGGATGGAGCTGTTGGTGGTGATAAATCTAATTTTGAGCGCTTTACATTGCGGGCCAACATTAATCAACAAATTAAGCCATGGTTGAAAGTTGGAACAAACCTTACTTATAACCATTACGATTTAAGTGCTATAACTGAAGATAGTGAGTTTGGTGGAATTATCTCTTCTGGTCTAATGCTGGATCCACTAACACCAGTTACATATGATGGAGCTCTTCCAGGTTTTGCACAGGATGCACTAAATACAGGTTACACTTTGGTACAAGATGGTTCAGGACAGTATTATGGAGTTTCAGAATATGTAAAAGGTGAAATTGCTAACCCTTTAGCACAAATTGAAATTCAAAAAGGATATACTAAAGCTGATCAGTTTATGGGAAACGTTTATGCTACTTTTGGTGGTGATATTTGGAAAGGTATTTCTTTTACAACTCGTGCAAATGTCGATGCAGCGAATAGCTTATACCATGAATGGTATCCTACTTACTGGTTCTCATCAGAAAGAATGAATACACAAGCAAGTATTCGCGATAACACAGATCGTTGGAATAACTGGATGTGGGAAAATTACCTGAATTATAAAACTACTTTTGGTGAAAAACATAATATAAATGTAGTTCTTGGTACTTCTGCACAACAGTCAACACATAAATATATAACTACTTTCTCAGGACCAATGTTCTCTGAAGGTGATAATTATGCTGAGCATGGTGATGTAGAAGTTGATGGTAAAGTTAGTGGTAACTTGCGCGACGACAGAATGATCTCTTATTTTGGCCGTGCTTCTTACAATTATGATGACAGATACCTTGTAAGTGTTATTTTCCGTCGTGATGGAACTTCTTTACTTGGAAGTGACAACAGATGGGGTAATTTCCCTTCAGTAAGTGCAGGGTGGATACTTAGCAATGAAAAATTCTGGAAAATTGACTTTGTTAATTTCTTAAAAGTTAGAGCATCTTGGGGACAAAATGGTATGCTTTCAGGATTAGGTCCTGATCAATTCCGCGCCCTTATTACAAGTTCTGGTATAAAGTACCCTAAACCAGGTGGTGGATTCTATACAGGAGCTGAGCCAGAACTTCTTGCAAACCCTGAGTTAACATGGGCTACTAGTGAACAAATTGATGTTGGTTTGGATATGTATATGCTAGCAAACAGACTTACATTTGGTTTTGATTATTACCAAAAGAAAACAAAAGACCTCTTAACACCAGGATCTCCACCTCCATCAGTTGGAAATAATGCACCATTTGTAAACGCAGGAGATGTAACAAATAAAGGTGTTGAAATTGAGGTTGGATACAGAAAATATGATGGTAAATTCAATTATGATATGAACCTTAACGCAACATGGATGAGTAACGAGGTTACTTATCTTAATCCATTACTTGATAGAGTTGCAGGCGCTCAAGTTGGAACAGGTTGGACAGCAACTTGGTTTGAGCTAAATCAGCCAGTTTGGTTTTTTAGAGGTTACCAAACAGAAGGTATTTTCCAAAACCAAGGTGAAATTGATGCTTATAAAGCTGCAAATGGAGGTTTAGCCGGATATGATCCTGTAGCTGGTGACCCAATTGTTTCAAACACAAATGGTGATAATTTAATTAACGAAGAAGATCAAACTAATATTGGTAACCCTCATCCAAAATTTATGTGGGGTGCTATGTTTAATTTTGCATATTCTGGTTTCGATTTAAGAATATTCTTACAAGGTGTTCACGGACAGGATGTTCTTCTTGGATGGAACCGTTACGACAGATCTACTTCAAACCGTCCTCAGTTTTTCTATGATGAAAGATGGACAGGTGAAGGAAGTACAAATGAAAAACCTCGTGCTGAACAATCAAGTCCTTATGTATATAATAGTGACTTAATGGTTTTCAAAGGCGGTTATGTTAGAGTAAGACAAATCCAATTAGGATACACTATACCTAAAAATGTAATGAAAGATAAAATTCAGAACTTAAGAGTATATGTATCACTTGATGATTACTTTACATTTACAAACTATCCAGGAATGGATCCAGAAGCAGGTTCAGGCAATGACAATAGTCAGGGTATTGACCGTGGATTATATCCAATACCTCGTAAAATATTGTTTGGATTATCATTATCATTTTAAACCGTGAAACAATATGTTGAATAAAACTTCTAAAAAATAAAAAAATTTAAAGAAATGAAAATAAGATATAAAATATTAGTAATCTTTGCAGTGATACTTGCTTTCACTGCCTGTAAGAAAGACTTTTTGGATGTTCCTCCACAAGGAAAGATGTCAGAAGAGCTGTTTTATGATACTGATGAACATGCTACAATGGCGATAATGGCAAGCTACGATATTCTTCAATGGATGAATGCTCGTGACTGGAATAGTGCTTACCTTGTGAAAACTTTCCCATCTGATGAATCAAATGTAGGTGGTGGTGATGCAGGAGATCAGCCTCCATTTCAAGAATTAGGTAGATTTACTTATGGAGCAAGTAATCCAACAATTACTGCAGTATGGCAGTCAAATTATTTTGGAATTTACAGAGCTAATAAGGTAATCAACAATGTTGAACCGGTTTCTGATATTCGCAAACAAATTATTGCAGAAGCAAAATTATTGCGTGCATATTACATGTTCGAGATAGCAAGTATGTTTGGTAAAGGCCCTCGTATGTTAGTGGAGCCACCACCAAGTGAATATGGTCAGCCATTTGTTACAGCAACAGAATTATATGAGCAGGTTATTAAAGACCTAGGTGAAGCTCTTCCTGACTTGCCTGAGAAAAGTCAGTATGCACCTGAAGATGTTTTCAGAGCATCAAAAGGAGCTGCTAACACATTACTTGGAAAGACCTATCTATATATGGAGAAATGGGCTGAATCTGCTACTGCATTTGAAGCAGTGATAGGATCAAACGAGTATCAACTTCAATCAGATTATTCAACTCTTTTCTTAAAAGAATCAGAGTTTGGTGTAGAATCAATTTTAGAAGCATCATGGGTAACTACTGAAGGCTACGACTGGGGTACTTTCCAATGGGGTGGTAGCAGAGCTATGGAAAATAATATTACATGGCAGTTAACAGGTCCTCGTGGTGATTATTTTGAAGCCGGCGAAACTGGCCTTATTGGTGGCTGGGGATTTAATTACCCTAAGCAAAATGCTTATCAAGTATTTGTTAATGCTGGTGATACAACAAGAAAACCTGCTTCAATCATGTCATTACAAGATTTAAGAGATATGGGTGGCGATTGGACAAATGAAGAATCTTGGGGTTGGGATGGAAACATCCGCGTTAAATACGGAACCCGTATGGATGAAACTAGTGGAGCTGAAGGTGCAGTACCAGAATTAAATTATGGTACAAACCTCCGTTTGATGCGTTATGCTGACGTTCTACTTATGGCTGCTGAGGCAAACCATAAAGCTGGTAACGACGGTATTGCGGCAAATTACCTAAACCTGGTAAGATCAAGAGCTAATCTTGGTGCATTTACTGGTGATATTATGGAAGCTATTATGACAGAGCGTCAAATGGAGCTTTGCTTCGAAGGTGTAAGGTTCTTAGATCTTATCAGATGGGGGAAAGCTGCTCAAGTACTAGCTACTCAAGGATTTGTAGCTGGCAAACATGAACTTTATCCAATTCCTCAGGATGAGATGCGATCAAATTCTCAAGCAACTCAAAACTTAGGATACGGTAACTAGTTAATAAATTGAATTATTTTGGTTAATGATTGTGAATTTAGGGGGCGTTGTTATGCGCCCTTTTTTTCGTTTATTAGTATCAAAATTAGTTAAAGATATTAGCTATAGACCATACTAAACTCTTAGCACATGGATTAAAATACTTTAAGGCAGAAGCTCGATAAACCTATAGCAAGTGTTTGCTGAGCTAGGTTAAAAAATATTTGGGTTAGCACTTTTACTAAATTGGATTAGGTTGTTGTAATACAACCAATATCTTGCGGAAAATGATAAATAAATACTAAGAAAATCATTATAAACATAATGACATAGATCATTTAAATTTTAATATTGAATAAGATAAGACTTTAAATAAAAAAAGATTTTGGCACTTTCAGTCCTTAATGATTATTTTGTTTTGTATGTAATACTTTATTCATAAACTTCAATAAATTTGTTTTTAATAAGAAAAAGATATTAGATGTTTACTATAAAGAAGGCAAAGTTTGGTCAATTTGAAAAGATAACAATACTGAATAGAAAAACTGAAGAGTATGTGGATATTATACCTGCATATGGAGGAAATATTATAGAACTAGTTTTATGTAAGGGTGGTAATTTGTATAGCGTTATTGATGGCGAAAAAAGCTATGAAGAACTTATTAAAAATTCCTGTCATAGAAGTGCAAAGCTTTTTCCGTTTCCAAATAGAATTAAAGATGGAAAATACTCAATAAATGGAATGAACTATATGTTTCCGGTTAATCATGAAGAAGAAAACAATGCAATTCATGGATTCATATTCGATAAATCTTTTGAAGTTTCAAAACTTGAGGAAACTGAAATGGCAGCTACTTTAGTATTGGAGTATCACTACAATAATAATATCAAAGGATACCCTTTTTCGTTTAAGATGACAATAACATACATATTATCACTTAGCGGTATTGAGGTTATAACAAATGTTATAAATAAAGGAAGTAATACCATGCCAATGGGAGATGGCTGGCATCCTTACATAACGCTAGATGAAAGTATCGATAAGCTATTTCTACAAATACCTTCAGATAAAAGAATAGTTGTAGATGATAGAATGATTCCTACTGGAGATATTGAAATTGATAAGCGTTTTGATAATCTTACGATTATTGAAAATGCATGTTTTGATGACAGTTATTATATTGATAATGATAAAACTGCAATTACAAAGTTGTATTCAGAACAAAAGGATCTAACAATTAATCTATGGCAGGATTCAAGATACTCGAAATATAAGTATCTACAAATTTATATTCCTCCATCACGTAAGTCTATAGCAATTGAACCAATGACATGCAAAGCTGATGCCTTTAACAGCGGTGATGGGCTTATTGTTCTATCACCAAATGAGAAATTTAAAGGAGAGTATGGAGTTTTTCTGAGCTAAAGCACCTACAATTAAAATCCAAGGGTGTCAATCATGGATCGCGATCCATCAACCCAAGCATTCTTTAATATTCATTGTCAGCAATCTCAATGCTTATAGTTTTAATTGGGTGCGATGAGCATCTTTAAAAAGGCTTAACTCTCCTTCGGTTTTAGATTTTGGTTTAAATTTCTTGCAAGCTTTATTTTCTGAACTTTTTGGTTTATTATAGTTAGTTACTAATAATGTAATACCAATTGCGAAAACTGTAATATGATTAACCACAACCAACTAGCATTGTTATTCTTATTTTTTACTTCCTAAGAAAATATACTGGGAGAATTTTTAATTATTTTCTTCCTCTTTTCTTTTTCATTTTTCAACTAGTAATATACATTATTAGATTAGGAAGTTCACTTAATCCGCCACTTAATTAATGCTAATCGAAACAAAGATAAAAATAATGGCAATAATCACCTGTCTCAAGTAAATGATATTGTGTAAGATTATGAACCATAAAATTGTTTTTTTCGTAATGCATTTTTATGGGCGGACGAAAGGGCTTTACGTTAAAGTTATTTTATGTCATTATGACTTGATACTAGTAACAAAGAAAAATGGAAATAAAAAATAGCATTGTCAATCACAACATTAATAAACACTATCACAGATTATTTTTAGATGAACCAAAGTATAAAAATCTGTTCATATTTGATTGATTTATTCAATCCTATTGATTAATTGATCTCTTGAAATTAAGTAATTATATGCCGAAGAGCTGAAGCCCCTGATTTTAACAACTACATCAACATAGTTGCCTGTATCCCACTCAGGCCCATCATTACTTACCCTGTGTAAAATAAAATCAGGTATTGAATAATTATCATTGCTCTCCGGAGTTGAAATCCAAATTTGTTCGCCATTAATTACATAAAGAGTAACAATGTCAACATTATCTTCAATAAGTAAACTATCAATATTTCTTACATTGAGGGAAGCTGTTAATCCTCTCTTTTCAGGGATGCCACCTCCAGGAAAAAAATCTCGATAAAGTTCAGTCTCTAACACCAGATTTTGCATATCTATATTCAAAGTATCCTTTGAATCAATATAAAGCAGATTACGAAGTTCATTATCTATAACAATGTCTCCCTGTAAGCCATCTTTTTCACAAGAATAGAATTGAAGCATAATAATGGATAATAAAATAATCTTAAATCCAACCAAAAGTGATTTATTAAAAACCATAATATTTAGGTTTGCTATATTAATTCATAAAAAGTTTAAACGACAACAAAAATGAGTTTGTTGTAAACTTGTTATCTACTGGATTTGTCGAAATATTTTCAGTTGTGTACATATAATAATCCTCACTCATAACCGAGTATACATAAGCAAAATCTATAGCATAATCATTTGTTTTATAACCTATTCCTCCTGAATACATCTGTCGTTTACCATCATTTAGGTTATTATCATATGGGCTTCCATAAAGAGCATACCCACCTCTAAAACTAAAGTTTGAGAGCCTCCACTCTGTTCCTGCCCTAAAGTTATGAGTTGCCTGATAAGATGATTTAATATCCTGGTTTACATCGGGGTAGCTATATCCTTTAGATGAAAATTTAGCAGTTGAATAATTAGCATACTCATATTCACCAGATACAAATCCATATGTTCCAATTAAGAAAGATGCACTACCTATTGCACGCAATGGTGTTGATAAGTGATAATCAAAATTACCAACAATTGATATGTACTCATCAGGATCGGTCCATTCCAAATCAGCAGTTGTTGTAGTATACCATCTATCGCTCATGCTCCAATAGTAAGTAGGCGTATGAAAAGCTCCACCAATACGCAGCCATTCGATAGGTTTAACTATGGCTCCAATTTTCAAATTAATTCCCCAACCGGTTGTCTCAACATTCTCACTTACACTCCAATTATTAAAATAAGGAATAGTATCCTGATTATCAAATTCAGCATATGATGACTCACGATAATATCTAAGATATGGCAATCCTATTGTGGCACCTATATACAGAAAATCATTATAATTTCCAGAAAAAGAGAATACCCACTCATTAATTGACCCACGTGTTGTAACCCTCTGTTGTTGTAGTACTCCTGCAAAAGGTACAGGTGTAAAATACTGGTCAACTGTACCGGGGATTGTATCAATTAAATAAAGATACCAAGCAGGGTAAAGCTCATATGGATCATCACCTTCAAGGTAATCGTAATGTGTGCCATCAGCCATCTCTTTGTAAACATCCAATTTTGAATTCTCACCATTCTCACCTTGCATTAAAATTGAATTATTGAAATTATTAAGGCGGTTCATACCTATTCCAAACTGAAAGAACTTCCATCCCTTCCCTGAGCTCAAAGGCTTAACAAGAACATAACCAAGGTTACTCAGGTCAAAAATTGTTCTGGAGTCTTCAGCTAGACTACCATTGTATACTGAAGAAACATTTCTGCTAAAAACTTCAGGTGTAAAACTAAACTCACCTGTTCGGTATAGTCCCATTCCTGCGGGATTAGTACTTGCAGTTGAAAAATCAGCACCCAGAGCACCAAAAGCTCCCCCGGTAGCCATACTTCTTGCAGTTCCCTGATAATAAACCTGAGAGAATTTGAGAGCATCGTCTGCATACTGTGAGTACAAAGTAGTTGATAACAGCACCATTATAAGTATTATATGATATTTTTTCATCTTGTTTATAGTTTATCGTTAAACATTCGTCTTGTGTTAACTGAGGGGTTGACCATTCAGTTTAAACATGTTTCATCAGCTTATAATACACTTCTGAAAATCTTAACCTTAAATATGAGATCTATCTTCTCCCACCACCGCTTCTTGAGCTCGAAGAAGAGCCACTACTACCTGAACTACCGCTGCTCCTGGAACTACTGCCACTTCCTGAGCTGCTACTTCTTGAGGGTGAGCTGTAACTTCGGGTTGATGTATTCTTACTACCCGAAGAAGTACTTCTTTTTGCCGGAGCACTATAACTTTTAGGTGTTGATGTGGAACGAGTCTTTACAGTATTTCCGCTCCCCTTTGATGATGATGAATTAGTTCGAGGTGCAGAATAATTACTGCGAGTATTATTTTGTTTTGTCGACCTATTATAAGTGCTTGTATTTGTTCTTTTAGCTTTATTATTATTAGATGTATTTGTAGGTCTTACATATTCTTTACTCGACCTTGGTTGTCTTGATGGTAAACTCTCATATGATTTTGGCTTCTGATATTTTGTTGCCTGTCTCTCCAGACTATTAGTCTTTGGTGCTGGTTTCCTATACCGGTTTTCAGCTGTAGAAGGCTTACTCTGAATATTTTGTGCCGGCTTCATCTTTTTGTTTGGTTCAGATCTTTTAGCATTGTTACCAACAACACGAACTGAAGCTGCAGGCCTTTCCTTTGTGTTTACAGATCCCGTACTATTACCTGAACGTGGTGCAGTACGTGATGTTGATGCAGAAGGGTTATTTGAGGTAAGAGCTCCGCTTCTGGCAACTCTATTTTCATCATCAACTAATCTTTTTGAAGAAGGGTTAGAAGCAGTACCTGAGCGTCCGTTACTCGATCTTGGTATTGTACTTCCACCAGCACCTCTTCCACGCGGACCATAAGCCGCTGTATTTCCATATCCATAATCAGGATAATATCCGCCACCACCATAATATCCGCCACCTGCATAATATCCATCATAATAACCATTGTTATATCCTGCCCAATAGTTTCCTCTATAATATGGGTAACCCCATCCGTAATAAGGGTATCTCCAACTATAATATGGCCAACCGTATCCATAACCCATGGACATTCCATAACCCATGCCCATTCCATAACCCATGCCCATTCCATAGCCCATGCCCATTCCAAAATTAAGTGATAAATTTGAACCACCACAACCTCCGCAATCGGTATAATTGTCATCGTAATAATCATCACTAGTTCCTTCACCATTAAATCTACTTATTCTAGATGCATAGTCAGAGTCGTAGTACTCATCAACAAACTCATACTCCTCCGATTGGTCATCATCAGTAACCAAACCCGAACCAGCTGCTACTGAATATTCTGAATCAGATCCATCGGAATAATTGTTTTGATTAACATTATTATCCGAATAGCTTTGGGCATTTTTCTGATAATCATCCCAATTATATTGAGTTGGGTTTTGAGCTTTTGAAGAATAATAAACGTCATCCACAGGAAGATTGTTTGTAGATGAACAAGCACCCAATACAACAATAATCATAACTGAAATTAAGTAGCGAAATGTGTTTTTTGTTGTTTTCATGATTCCTATATGTTGTGCAATTGTAAACATTGTTTAATTTTGCGGTTTATTTGAAAAAATACAAATACTGTACCAAACTTAAGAAATGGCAAAACAATTAACATCCAGAAAAGAAAATTATTCTCAGTGGTATAACGATATAGTTATAAAAGCTGACCTTGCTGAAAACTCAGCTGTGCGCGGCTCAATGGTCATAAAACCTTATGGCTATGCTATTTGGGAAAAGATGCAATCAGTACTTGACACTATGTTTAAAGAAACAGGGCATCAGAATGCGTACTTCCCTTTATTTATTCCAAAATCATTTTTCAGTAAAGAAGCATCTCATGTTGAAGGCTTTGCAAAGGAATGTGCTGTAGTTACTCATTATCGTTTAAAGAATGATGAAAACGGTAATATAGTAGTTGACGAAGATGCAAAATTAGAAGAAGAATTAATTGTCAGGCCAACTTCTGAGACCATTATTTGGGATACATATAGAAAATGGGTTCAGTCATATCGGGATTTACCAATACTTATAAACCAATGGGCTAACGTTGTTAGGTGGGAAATGAGGACAAGGTTATTCTTACGTACAGCAGAATTCCTTTGGCAGGAAGGGCATACAGCTCATGCAACTAAAAATGAAGCCGTTGAAGAAACAGAAAGAATGGTTGGTATTTATGCTGAATTTGCTGAAAACTGGATGGCAATGCCTGTTTTACAGGGAGTTAAATCACCCAATGAAAGATTTGCCGGTGCCATTGAAACTTATTGCATAGAAGCATTAATGCAGGATGGTAAGGCACTACAAGCCGGAACTTCTCATTTTCTGGGACAAAATTTCGCAAAAGCTTTCGATGTACAATATGTAACCAAAGAAAATAAACAGGAATGGGTTTGGGCAACTTCGTGGGGCGTATCAACAAGATTAATTGGTGCATTAATAATGGCTCACTCTGATGATAGTGGGCTGGTTCTACCTCCTAAAATTGCACCTATACAAGTAGTGATTGTGCCTATTTATAAAAATAAAGAACAACTTGAAGCAATTAGTGAGACCGTTGCTGGTATTATCAAGGAACTTAAAGAAAGGAATATAAGCGTTAAGTTTGATGACCGCGATACCCAAAAACCGGGATTTAAATTTGCCGAGTGGGAACTCAAGGGTGTTCCGGTACGTCTGGCAATAGGACCACGCGATTTAGAAAACGGAACAGTAGAAGTTGCAAGAAGAGATACTCTTGAAAAAGAAACATTACAGATAACTGATATAGCTGAAAAAATTGAAAACCTCCTTTCTAAAATTCAGGATAATATTTTTCAAAAAGCATTATCATTTAGAGACGATAACACTTTTAGTGTTGATACATGGGATGAATTTACTGATAGAATTAAAAAAGGTGGCTTTGTACGCGCTCACTGGGATGGCACTTCTGAAACTGAGAAAATTATAAAAGATAAAACGAAGGCTACAATAAGAGTAATTCCTATTGATGAGAAATTAGAAGAAGGTAGTTGTATACTTACTGGCAAGCCATCCAAACAAAGAGTAGTGTTTGCTAAGGCTTATTAGGGATTAGTGTATTTATAGTACCTCTCGCAAAGGTATAATGTTTGCGTGGTGACAAAACTCAAAGCGCCTACCTATTATCTCAATATCTGCCTAAGGAGTATGAGAGATCCCCCCGGTAATGTTAAAATTTGCTATATTAGGAGTTGAATAATGACGTAAGTTTTATATTTCAATCATTATTCAATATTCATTTTTCCGTTTTCTTTCGATTTGAATTTGAGTATAGAGCTTTATGCAATCTCTAAACCGGATTTTTATAGGGTTTTTGTCATCCTCGATGCCTGCTTGCCGGCTAGGTAGGGAGGCACGACTGAGAGATCCCCATACTTTCCTGTCATCTCGAACGACGCAGGAGGAGAGATCTCCTAATACACTATCCCTATTCCCCGGGAGATTTCTCGTCATTCCGCTTAGCTCCATTTCCCTCCTTTAGAAATAAACCGTGTTCGCATGGGATTTCTCGCCGCCAAAGGTAGATCGAAATGACAACTAGTTTCTATTTCAAATACAGTTTCTTATTAACTACACCTTCTTGTGTTACTGTGTTTACAATGTAATATCCACTTGGTGCATTAATCATTAGTATTTGATTTTTATCACCTGTTAGTTTTGTGCTCAAAACATTTTGACCTAACATATTCATCACTTTAATATTGCCAATGTAGTTGTTTGCATTTAGTATATTAATGGTGTTGTTTGATGCCCATATTTGTACTAATTCCTGTGCAGATGTAGGGTCTTCTAAACCAAGTGCAGAGAAATGAATAACAAACCTTTCGGGATCATCCTGTTCAAATGCTGAAAACACATATACAGAGTTCTCGGTAAGATTATGATCCTTATTTAATTTTTTATCAAACAACCAAGTATCCATTTCCATGTTTTCAACTTCATACATTTCAATACTGAAGTTTAGTCCTTCGTTTTTAATAAATGTAAAAGGTATGGTTGTGGTTTCTTCAACATTTGGCATACTGTTAACAGCCATTGGCTGACCATCAATTTTTGAATAAAACTGTGCTGCGTATCCTGACAGATAATCACAGTCGTATTCTGCTTCATAACCTGTGGTTGACTCTGGAATGAATAGTAATTGACTTTCTTGAAAAGATTGATTATCAATATTATTTGCTTTTAATTTAATTATAGGAAAATCTACACTTTTATAGAATGTGCCACCGTGTACTCGTTTACTTTTGGGAATGGTTAATGATGCACCGTCTGCAGTTGCCTGTACCATAAACCCGTTTGTAGCCGGAATAATTCCTGGGAAAGCAGCAGTAATAATTGAATAAGATGGTCCTGCCTCGTTCCATATTTGAATTGACCCTCCAATTTCAGTTGTTGCCCAATCGTTAATTGAAGTTGCATCCCAGGTTAGTCCAGACGAATATGGATTTCCTAATAGATGCCAGCTTCGATGAGTTAATTCGCCACCTGTTATATTTAATCCTGTAACAATAACATCACTATTATTTAAAGTACCTGTAAACGACTTTGTACCTTCCTCGTTATAGCTACGGTGTACCCACAAATATAAATAAATTTGCATGATGAATATTAATACGAACCCGATCTTATTTTCTCCTAATTATACTGGGCGTATAGGAGATTTGCGTTTAGAACGTCGGGGTAATGAATTATGCAAGAAACTATTTGCACATCCAAGCTCATCAATACGACAGGTTTCAAGTAGCCCTTCAGAACAGAAAGCATATTATCGATTTTTAAACAATGAAAGAGTTGAGGAACAAGAATTAATCGAAGAAGCTTCATTCCGTATGAGCCAGTTGGCAAAAGACAGACATTTATTATGTATACAAGATACATGTGAGATAAATTTAAGTGGGCATAAAGGAAGACTTAAACCACAAAGTGGATTAGGCCGGTCGGATAAATCGGACACTGCCCATTGCTTCAAACTTCATCCTGGTCTTGTATTGGATGCATCGACCTTATCACCTCTTGGATTTTCACATATTAAAGTATTTCATCGGCCTGAAGAAATGCCAGATAGGGTACAAAGAAATTATAAGAAACAACCGATAGAAGACAAAGAATCTTACAAGTGGATTGAAGTGGCAGAAAAGAGCAAGGCAGTTTTACAAGAAGCAGAGAAAGTAACATTTATAGAAGATAGAGAAGGTGATATTTATGAACAATTTGCACTTATTCCTGATGAAAAACATCATTTACTAATACGCTCAAGAACGACTCGTAAATTGAACAATGGAAGTAGCCTTTATAAAGAAGTAGATTCCGAACCAGTGGCAGGGAGCTACACCGTAGAACTCCCAACAGACAATCGTAAAAACCAATATAAAAGACAGGCAAATATAGAATTACGATACACAACTTGTGCATTAAAGTGTCCCAAGAACCTGATCAAAAAAGGATATCCATCCCATATTTCAGTTAGCTGTATATCGGTTAAGGAAACGGGTAGTATATCCAAGCCTATCAACTGGAAATTATTGACCACTCATAAGGTTGAAAACTACGAACAAGCGTTAACCATGGTTTTATGGTATGGTGCACGTTGGTATATTGAACAAATCTTCAGATTGTTAAAAAGGCAGGGGTTTGGCATTGAAGAAACGGAGATAGAAAGTGGTTGGGCTATAAGGAAGCTTGTAATACTACAAATGTCAGCATTATTGAAAATACTTCAAATGAATATAGCTTATTCACAACCTGAAGAAGGTCAACCAATAGTGGAAGTATTTGATACCGAACAAATAGAGGTTCTTCACTTAATGAATAAAAAATTACAGGGAAGAACGGAGAAACTCAAAAACCACAATGATCCTAACAAAACTAAATGGGCTGCATGGGTGATTGGACGTATAGGTGGATGGAAAGGGTATGATTCACAAGGGCCACCCGGTGTTATAATCCTTTTGAGGGGATTAGACAGATTAAATTATATAATAGAAGGAATTAAACTCGCAAAAGATGTGGGTACACTGTAGCTCGTTATAGGCAGTCATATAGCCTTTGCCCACTTTGAAATTTGCTGTAAGTTCACCCTCAATACCATTATTGATAACATTTGCTGTTGGCCAGTATGGTTCGGTAGTTGATTGATTTTTGAAGTTTATCCATTCATTTGTTAACTCCCACCAGCAATAAAAGTCGTATTCTGTTATTGGATCAGTAATAAAATTAGGGTCAATTGCCTGAGTTTCAACCGGAGAAGATAGAAAATGCCATCCATCTTGCCAGTTTGTCCAATCTGCATCATTCATATAGCGTTCCATGGTTATATCCCCAGTAACAGACTCATTAACAATAAGCGAACCAGTTCCCAAAGACGAACTCTCAATTTTAAGAGTTCCTGTTAATCCCCAAATTGATGTATAAAGATGTTTATCAATGGTTAAGTCCGCAAGTGGTTTTATATTTAGATGTGAATTATGAAGCATATATAAAGAACCTGTAATCGCAAGGTCTGTATTGGCCTCCAGGTTTGTGGTTCCGATATTGAATACATTTCCGTGAATTGTATGGGAACCGCTACTAAAGGTCAATTCTGCATTTTCGTTCACAACAAGATTGTTCAAGGCTACAGAGCTACCTATTTGTGAAGCATATGTTGTTGTTCTATCGGTTATTCCCACATTGCTTGTTGCTGAATTGGGTGCGGATCCCAGACTCCAGTTTGCATCTGTGCTCCATGAATTATCAGTTTCACCAAGCCACATGTTAAAGGCATTGGAACTCTCCCAGGTTGGGCTATTAAATAATGTGCCATAATTTTCATTTCCTGAAATATCATATAAAGTGGAGCCAGAAGATGAGTTGCAGTTATAATATGCAACTAGGTTTTCTTCATTGCCAATAAGTGTTTGGCACATGTTTTCACGAATTTCAAATTCAGTCCGTACATCATTCCATACACGCACTTCATCAACAGAGCCATCATAGGCGTATGAACTAATATCCCATGGTGCAATACCAATTATCATTGCATTTGTATTGTTAATAGAGTTTGCACTACCGGTTGATTTAGTAAACTCTTCGATGCCATTGATATATCCGGTGATATTTCCTCCACTACTCCATGACATCGCAATATGGGTCCATTCAGCATTGTTAAAGGTTGAAGTACTTGTTTCAGCATAAATTACAGATGACAGGAAAACCTCGCAATACAGAGTGTTATTTATTACATCTAATGCAAAACCATTACTATGTGTTCCATCAGTCTTGCCAACAATCTTCATATCATTATTACCAGTTGGTGTTTTTATCCAGGTTTCAATGGTAAATGCAGTTAGATCTTCCAGATATGATGAATGGGGAATACTTACATAATCTTTATCAGTCGCATCAAAATCTAGTGCATTTCCTGTCAAATAAAGCCCGTCAGAAGCTGTCCAGTGCGAAAAGCCATCTATTCCTGATAAAGTTAGGGTGTTTTCGGAAGTGTTTACTGTAGAACTACTCTGTCGGTTCCAATTGGCACCATCAGAAGATTTATAAAGTTTTAGATCAGCTTCTGTCAGGTTGTTTAGCTCTTCATCATCGTAATGAAAAACCAATGTAGCATCCAATCCTGTGTTGGTTGTTGGAGTAATTTGATACCCTCGTTCAATACTTATAGGGTCAGAAGTGGCAGCATGTGTTCGTATTATTGTTGTTGACCCCATAGCTATAGCTGTAGTAATTTCTGCACCTAAACCGGCAACATTTTCATCGATAGCTGAAAGAGTTCGGGTAGTTTCTATATGACCACTTGTTCCATAAATTCTTCCAGCATCTTCTATTAAAGTTGCCGAACTCCCCAAGACAATGGTTTGTCCGTTGAGATCAAGATCACTTTCCAAAATGAGGTTATTATTTATTGTTAAACCCGAAGATAGTGTCATTGAAGAAGAACCGCCCAGCAATAGATTTGCCACTGTCGGTGTTCCTATTAAGGCAACGTTGGTTCCGTCTGAGTAACTATAATTTCCGACATTATCTGTTGAACCTGGTGCACTTCCACGGCTCCAGTTGCTTGCTGATGTCCAATCAGAAGAGGAAGTATTCAACCAGGTGTTAAACGCTGAAGAAGAAACCCAATCAGAATTTTCCATATTGGTAAGAGTGCCATTATTGTCGTTTCCTGAAAAATCCTGTAAAGTTTCTTCTGATGTATTATCAAAATTGTAATATCCAACCAATCCTGATTCATTTCCGGTAAGGTTTTTACACATGTTTTCACGAATTTCACTTGCTGTTCGAACATCATGCCAGATACGGACTTCATCTATTTTTCCAGCGAAATATTCAGTACCGCTTCCAAGTGCTATCGTCAGACTGGTATTAGGTGTACTTGGGTAATAGTTGAATGAAGTGTTTGAAATCTCGACCCCATTTGCATAAAACTTCAACAGATTCGTATCTGGATGTCTATTTAACGTCATAGCGACATGCACCCATGTATTTTGAGGCACGGCATAACTAGTTGTTATTGTTACCCAACTATTTGAATGATCGCCAGTTCCACCTGAAAGATTTCCACTTCCATCAATACCAAGATGCCCCTGATTTTCTGCACCTAAACCGTGATAAACAATACCTTGAAAAGCTCCTGATGCTGGGTTAGTGCTATATATCCAAGCCTCATAAGTAAAACTCGCATAATTTCCAAATGCTAACGATGACTTGTTTCCAGCATCAACATATTCATCTGTCCCATCAAAATCCAAAGCGTTTTTTGGTCCGAACATGGCAGGGGAGGTTTGCCAGTATCCCGATTGACTTCCGTAATTGGTTAGTGCTCCATTATTGCTACCTTTTGAATCGGTTAGCGTTGTGTTTGAGGTTTCGTTGAATTTGTAATATGCTACAAGGTTTCCTTCACCTGCAGGATTGGTCAACTCCTGGTACATATTCATTCGGATCTCATCTTCAGAACGAACATCATTCCAGATGCGTACTTCATCGATTTTTCCATCAAAATATTCATCACCTGTGTATTCTCCTTGTTGTCCAATTACAAGTGGGCCGATACCATCTATATAGCTCAAAACAGTTCCTTTGGTTGCTCTGAGTATGCCATCAACGTAGATATGCGCATTGGTAGCGGTTGACACTGCAGCCAAATGATGCCATTGACCAGCAGTAACCGAAACACCAGTATTAGGCAACCAATCATTTGTAAAACGGATTTCGTCTAAATTAAAACCAAGAAAAAATCCATCACCAGCCTGTGTTGACCATTGTGACAACAATTCCTGATTTACTTTACTCAGAGCATCAGCATAAAACCAACATTCAACAGTATAATCAGTCCCTTTAGCTGGAACAATTGAGGAGCTCATTTGTACATAATCATCCGTCCCATCAAACTCCAGGCAGTTGTTTTGTGCACTGGTAATCGCTATAATTCCCAAAAATGATATTAATATTAAAAACAGTTTTTTCATGATAATTGGTTATTTGTTAATAGTTTTTAGTTATTGGTGATTAGTTATTGGCTATTGGCTAAAAATTGATTATTGGTCATTGGTGATTTGAGGTTGACTGTTTTTCGCATTAATCAAATTTTTATATTATAATTTAATTACAATATTCGAACTCGAAGATTATTATTATAAGCCCGAAAGGATGAACTGCCTTTCGGATACAAAGATCTTAATTCCAACGCTGATTTATCACAGTCGGATAGTGGTTCATCGCAAAGATAATTATTTAAATTAAAAAAATAGAGATTGAAATCCCCAATGTTTTTAACTTACACAGTTTCGAGATAGTCATAGTTTTGGTTTTAACGCCCCCTCGCCTTTCACCATTTCGCCCTCTCGCCATTTCGCCCCCTCGCCCCTTCGTCTCTAATCCGGTAGATGAATAAGCTCACCCGCACCTATTTTATCGAAGGAAACTGTTGATGGGTTACCCAGGTAATATATATTTCCAATATTTTCAATAGTAGCACCTAATTCAGTAGTTACATTTAAATAAACATCATTGCTACTTCGGTTGTTAATATAAACAATATCGGTTTCAAGCTCAATTAGATCAATAAGACCAAAGCTTGCCGAATAAACATATGATAAGCCGCATTTGCCACTTAGAATAATATCAGCTGTACCATAATGTAAGCTACAATACATACTTTTTACATCCATATCCAATTCTATTTTACCTGCACCTTCGTACACTCTCAACCAAAGAGAGTCTGTAAATATTGTGTCTATAGTACTAACATCACCAATTGATCGATATTCAAGTGTATCAATATCAATATAATTAAGATGAACATTTATTGGGCTATCATAACTTCGAATCCAATTACAACTATTATCATTTCTAATTTCAAGAACTCCATTTTCATCCACTTCAGTTATTATTCCGTCAACAATATTTGAACCGGCCTCAACTGTTAAGCTATAAGTCTCTGATTTGCTAAGTATAAGGCTTACATTATCTTTAAGCAAGATGTTATTAAAATTTTCAATAATACGTTCTTGTTCAATTATATTTCCTGTTGTACTAAAACAATCATTACCAGGTCCTTTGTTACAAGAAACAATCATAACCGAAGCAAAACTTATTATTAATATCAAATTTTTCAATCGTGTTTGATTTTTCGTTTATAAATAAATTTAAGCCGATAGCCAAGTCCAAAACCAACATATTCTGCCCTTCCCAAATGTGCGCTTAAAGCCATGTTTGCAAATAGTTTGTTAGTAATAAAATATTTAAGGGTAAGTCTTTGATAAATATCACCTTCACTTCTCTCCATGCCAGTTAAATAAACGCCTGCATTAAATAAAAATGACAATCGATCTATAACTAATTCGTATGCCACATTAACACCTAACTTAGTTAATTCGAAGTCGTTAGTTACTTCAACATATCGTCTTTCAAGTTTAAGCTTGTCTGATGCATCATGGGTTAAATCAAGTCCAATTCCAAATTTACTTTTATAAGAAACACGTGCCATAATATTAGCAAATGCAGCCATAACAAAGAAATTCTTCCCATATTGCTGGGTCATATCTTTATAGGCAACTGCAACAGCAAAATCAATACTCAGATACTTTCTGCCATCAAATTCAAATGGGTATAATTCAGGTAATATTTTCTTGTCAAGTGATCGGTTTGGATTGCTCAGGTATGAAGTAATCCCAACAGAAGCTGTTGTTATATTAAGTCCGTAATTTGGTGTTTTCATTGATCCATTTGAAAAATGTGTTAAGCCAAACCCAGCCGATAAGGTTAACATTTTCGAAACTTTCCTTCTATATTCAAAAAACAAACTTGCAACAATATTTAACCGAGAACCAATAGCGAAATTTTTGTAATTATCAATCCTGTCAAAGCTATTAGTAAGATAACCAAGCCCTACACCAAGTCTAAAATTTAATGATTGATCGTTATTATTTACAATAGGAAAGTTAATTGTAGGATAAATTGCGAATGCCGAGCCTAATTCAGGAAATCCACCTAAACCAGAATACCACAAGTTAACTCCTACAATGGGATATGCGTATTCTGCCTCCCAACGTCGCTTACCATATGTGGCCTTTTGCAAACTTATTTCAAAAGCAGGAAAATGTGATCTGAAAATATCCAATTCAAGGTGATGGCTCAATAACAAACCATACTGTAATTTTAATTCTGTTGAAAGATTATGGATTGTTGACGGTTTTGCAGGTTGCGAAATAGCATAACAACCACAAAATACAATTAATATAATCAACAATATAAACTTTCTTACCTGCAAATTTTTTTTCTTATTTTTCAGCAGCAAAGTTAGCAATAGAGAGTTAAGAAACTAAAAGTTAAAAAGTTTATCCTCCAATAAATACAAAATGATTTTACCCATTTTGTATTTTATTTTAGATGCTTTAAAATAAAATAGTAAATTGCAGTCTTTTATATATATTTTGGATAATTTTGTACTACCCACAAGAAAATATTTTTTAATGAAGGCAAAGCAAAAATCAAAACATGTATTACTTGTAGAAGACAATCTACTAAATCAAAAATTTGCAATGGCAGTCCTTAAAATGAAAGGATATACCTGGGATTTAGCCGAGAATGGAAAGATTGGTGTTGAACTTTTTGAAAAAAATGAATATGAGGCTATCCTTATGGATATTCAAATGCCAATTATGAATGGAATAGAAGCTACTATTGAAATAAGAAAGATAGAAAGCAAAAATAATTGGCAGAGAATTAAAATTATTGCCGTCACTGCATTTGCAATGCCAGGAGATGAAGAAAAATTCAAAGAAGCAGGCTTAGACTTATATATTTCCAAACCATATACCAGCAACCAATTAATTTCTTTTATTGAGCTTTAAAGCACAAAAAATGCATAAAAAATTAAAAGCATTTGAAAGGCTCCTTAATATAATGGACGAGCTTAGGAGTGGCTGTCCGTGGGATAAAAAACAAACCTTCGAGAGCCTTCGTCATTTAACAATTGAAGAAGTTTACGAACTTTCTGACGCAATCCTTAACAATGATATGGATGCTGTAGCAGGCGAACTTGGCGATTTAATGCTACACCTTGTATTTTATGCCAAACTAGGATCAGAAACTAACAGCTTTGATATTAAAGATGTATTAGATAAAATTTCAGAAAAACTAATATACAGGCATCCACATATATACGGTGATACTAAAGTTAATGATGCAAATGATGTTCTCAATAATTGGGAAAAACTAAAACTAAAAGAAGGCCGCAGTTCAGTACTTGAAGGTGTGCCAAAGTCGTTACCGCCTCTTGTTAAATCATTTCGTATTCAGGAAAAAGCAAAAGGAGTTGGTTTTGAATGGGAAAAACGCGAACATGTTTGGGATAAGGTAATCGAAGAACTCCATGAACTGAAACATGAAGTTGACAATAATGCAAAAAAGGAAAATATAGAAGATGAACTAGGTGACTTACTGTTTGCGCTAACCAATTATGCAAGATACATTGGTGTTAATCCAGAAGATGCATTAGAGAAAACAAATAAAAAGTTCATACGCAGGTTTCAGTTTATTGAAAAACAATCGGCTTTGGAAGGTTACAAACTTGAAGATATGAACCTTGAAGAAATGGAAGCCTACTGGCAAAAAGCTAAAGGACTTGAATAGGCATTGATTATTAATTATATTGATTGAAAATTGGTGATAATGATTAATACACTTAAAAAACATATAATCATTAGCAAATCAGTCATTGTATTACTAATTGCTAACATTCTGTTGACAAGTCTGTATTCTCAGACCAGCGATTTCAGTAACTACTCATATAAACCTGATAAAGAATACTTTAAATCATATTGGACTGCAACAAAAAAAATAGTAACAGGACCTGTTCGTTGGACGAAAAAAGACTGGCTAATTGCTGGTTCGGTTACAGTTGTAGGTGCTACTCTATATATATTTGATGATGAAATAAGAAAGGTATTTCAAAAAAACAAAAATGACAATCTTGACTTTGCTTCCAAATATTTCGTGGAACCATGGGGAAGTGGAATTTATCCTGCAGCCCTATTTGGAGGATACTATATTTATGGACTTGCTGCCAAAAACGATCGAGCCAGACAAATAGCACTTGGAGGCACACAAGCATTTGTAATGGCAGCTGTTTCATCACAATTAATAAAGCATATTTTTCACAGGCACAGACCATCACAAAATAGTCCACCAAACCCTTATTTGTGGGAAGGTCCTTTTAATGGCTTGAACTATACAGCATTTCCATCAGGCCACACAACAGCTGCTTTTGCCATTGCATCGATGATGTCGAAAGTTTACAAAGATAAAGTCTGGGTAGGCATATTGTCCTATAGTTTAGCAACAGGAGTAGGGCTTTCCAGAGTTTATGATAATGTGCACTGGCCGAGCGATGTACTTATTGGTGCAGCTCTTGGATACGCCATTGGGCAAACCGTTTATAGTATCATGTCGCATGACTCCAAATTCTCAATGGGAATATCTGATACTGGCGGCATTGCTGTATCATATAGAATTGAGTGATATTTTAATCTACTTTATAACCTCAGCTTTTTTGTAAAAGAACTATTCTTTTGAATTACCTGCAAGAAATATGTTCCGTGCTGTTTTGCACTTAAATCTATTTTAATAAAATATTTACCATTCATCAATTCTGGTTTTCCTGTAAATACCTTATCGCCAAAATAATTAAATACAATTACTTTAGCATCACCATCTGTTTTCAATTCAAAACCAAGATCAACAATGCCATTATCAATATCAATATTAAAGTCCACAACATCAAGTCTATCAACCTTATTTTTAATACCGGCATCTCGTAACTCCTTATCACTTACAAAATCATTTTCATGATATTCATGATAAATAAAATCATGATCTCCATAAAACTCCGGCATATCCGGCATATCAATATACATGTCCTCAATCTCATCCAACTCTACTAACAATTCTAACTCTTTTAGTTCCTTTAAATCTTCAAACTCTTCAAGCATAATTATTTTTTCTCCATCAAGCTCAATTCGCATTTCCTCTAAATGTTCATTTTGCTCTTCAAGTTTTTCATGAAGTTCGTCCAAATCACCTTTGAAAAAGTCAGAATCATCATTAAAAATGTAAACATTTTGCTCACCATTATCATCTTCGTCAATTTTAATCACATATTTTTTCGATTTATTACCATGAGTCATTTTTACATTTCCATCTTTCCCGCTTTTAACAACCATCCACATTTTCTCACTATCAAAGTCAATATCCGAATCGATATCAAGGTCAATCGTAACAGTACTTGCTGAGTCATCTTTGGAAACCCAGGTAAATGTTTTCAGGACTTCTTTTTCGCTTACACCATCCTTATCAGTATAAATTGTATCAGTTACTACTTTTTCACCGTCAACCACTTTAACAGTTTTAACATGTACTTTTTTCTCCTGACTTAAAGCTGTTACAGGAAGAAAGATTAGTAATGCCAGCGATGCAATTATTGCATTAATAATAATTTTATTCATAGTTTTATATTTTTTATTTACGTTTACAAATGTATTCCAACATAAATTATTTAAAAGTTAATACGGGTTAAAAAAGGTTAAAGAAAGGTTAAAGTTAAAATCATTAGTTATACTATTACTTACTTTTGACATGAAAAATTTAGCTGTTGTATGAAAAACAGATTTAATATATTATTGCTTTTAATGGTATTAAGCCTATTTGGAATAATCCTTATTCAGGGATTATGGATCAAATATGCCGTTGAAACAGAGAAAGCTCGTTTTGACCAACTGGTTTATAGCTCAATGAAATCGGCGCTTTCAAAAGTTGAGCGTTCAAATGTGTTTGAATTTATTGATGAAAGGATCGAACTTCCTGAACCTATTTCTGAGATTTCAGTTACTGTTGAGGAATTAAATGAAATATCCGAATCAATGCCCCCCCTTTCTATTCAATCACCAATACGAATTATAAAATCAAAAGATGTCGACAACAATATTCGCATTACATATGATATGATGGAGAATGGTGACGAAGAAATATTTATTATAGATAGTGGGGATAATGTTATTTCATATGAATTAGATAATATTGATAATGATTATATTGTTGACCTTTTTGAAGACGATCATGGATTATTTGTAGAAATAGAAGATTCGCTTAATCATATTCTTGAATTAAAAAGAGAAGAGCTTATACAAGAAAAAGAAGAAATTGTTAAGTATAAGTGGAAGATTTTTAACGAAAACATGGAGCAATGGACACATGAGTTTAGCTATGATCAAGACTATTATCTCACAAAACATAAGACAACTGGTTTTAATAATGCTATCAAAAATTCATTGATTAACTTTGGAATCGAACTAGATTATGACTATCAGTTAATTAAGGAGAAAAACGACACAACATTAATAATCTCTTCATCAACTACTAATAACAGTCTTATAGATGCAGATTATAAGACAGAAGTATATCCCGATGATTTTTTTTCAAAACAATTATTCTTAATTATCCGTTTTCCAGATAAAAACAAACACATCTACAGGAAAGTTTCGTTGCTGGTGGCAGGGTCTATAATCTTCACAATTATTATTCTATTAACATTTGGCACAACCCTTTACTACATACGGAAACAGAAAAAATTGAGCGAGATAAAATCAGATTTTATAAACAATATGACTCATGAATTTAAAACTCCAATTGCAACCATAAGGCTTGCTACCGATGCTCTCGAATCACCTAAAGTTATGGGTAATAAAAAGCCTACACTTAACTACCTCGATATAATAAGGCAAGAAAACAAACGCATGAATAACCAAGTAGAGAGAGTGCTGCAAATGGCATTAATAGAACAAGGTAAACTTCAGATTGATCTACAAAATAATGATATTCATGAGATTATACTTAATGGTATTAAAGTAGTTGAATTAATAGCAAAAAAGAATAATGGTATAATTTCCTGTTCTCTTAGAGCATCTCAACATATGCTTAATATTGATGAAGTTCATATTGCCAACGTAATAAATAACCTACTTGATAATGCCTTGAAATATACAGATAAACAACCTGATATTGTTGTTGAAACATACAACGAAAAAGGAATGTTATGCGTTCGAATATCCGACAATGGTGTGGGAATGAGTAAAGAAATACAAAATCATATATTTGATAAGTTTTACAGAAAACCGATGGGGAATATACATAACATAAAGGGATTCGGCTTAGGACTAAGTTACGTTAAGGCTGTTATTCAAGCACATAATGCAAGTATAAGTGTAAACAGTGAACCTGGAAACGGGAGCACATTTATAATGAAGTTTGTTTGTTAAGGAAATGATTAATGTTATCAGATTATTAAAGCCTAACTTCTAACAAGACTTATAATCAAACAACAACCACATACAATGAAAACTAAAAAATCTAAACTTTTACTTGTTGAAGACGATCTCAACTTTGGTGCAGTTTTAAAGTCATATCTCGAATTAAGTGATTTTATAGTCGATTGGGTAGATGATGGAAAAGAAGCAATGCCCAAATTTGAATCTGAAATATATGACCTTGTTTTATTAGATGTTATGCTTCCAAATATTGATGGGTTTTCTATTGCAAACAATATAAAAGCTACCGGCACAAATATTCCTTTTATATTTATTACAGCGAAAACTCTACGAAGCGATATTGTTGAAGGATACAAATCAGGTGCCGATGATTATATAACAAAGCCTTTTGATTCAGAGATACTACTCTACAAGATAAAGGCTGTTCTTAGTAGAGGACTCAAAGATAAAAGCATAAAATCATCAGAAAATTACAATATAGGCGATTTTAACTTTGATTATCGACTGCGATATTTAATGTATAAGGAAAACAAAAAAAAACAATCTCTTTCACCAAAAGAAAGTGAATTATTAAAAATGCTCGTTGTGCAGGATGGAGAAATACTACCAAAAGCTGTTGCATTAAATAGTATATGGGGTGATGCCAACTATTTTACCAGTAGAAGTATGGATGTTTACATTGCCAAATTAAGAAAAATTCTTTCACGAGATAAACAAATTAAAATTGTAACTCATCATGGGTCTGGTTACAGGTTGATTATGAATTAGACTTATAATACCAAATATACCCCATAATGTTGCATATAAATTGATCCTTCATGCCTGCGGCAGGCAGGTTTCCCATATTCTTCAGCTAAAAATATTTCCTTAGCTATGGCTATGCAAAGACTTTTAACTTCGTATATGAAAAAAATCACTCAATTTCTTATACATCATTATGAAATATAATTGGTATAACTGTTCACTAACTACTTTATCCTAATTACCTTATCTACTCCCTTAACTTTGTTTATTTTATGAATAAGTTGGTCTAAATGGTCATTATTTTTTATACTAACACTTACTTTCCCAACGAATTTTTTTCCCATTGTCTGAAAATTTAAAGATTGGATATTTACCCTTAGATCGTTAGTGATAACTGCAGTTATAGATCCAACAACTCCAAGCTCATCCTGCCCTGTAATACGTAAGTTAGCAACCGAGAAGATATCCTCACCCGTAGTAACCCATTTAATATCAAGCACTCTGTATTCATATCTCTCCTTCAACCTTTTGGCATTAGGACAATTATTTCGATGAACTGTTATACCACCTTGAGTAGTTATAAAACCAAATACCTTGTCGCCTGGGATAGGATTACAGCATTTAGCTATGCGATAATCAATATTTTTGAGGTTTTCTCCAATATAAAATATTTCATTAGATTCTTTATCCTCTAGGTTTCCATTCCTTGCAGAAGGTGGAACTTTCTGTTCCAAAGCTTTTTCCTGAATTTCTTTTGGCTTATTATTTACATTTGAGGCAACAAATTTCAACAAAAGTTTTTTTACTTCTGCCAGCTCAATCTTTTCAGTGGCAACCAGATAATATAAATCAATACCTGCATCTAACTTATAATGTTTTACCAGAAAATTAATAAGGTCATCGTTGCTTTTAATCTTCCAGTTTTTAAATTTTCGTTGTAATATGGATTTACCAATATCAGCTTCTGCGTACTTTTCTTTCTTTAAATGTCGCTTTATTCGGGTGCGGGCTTTTTCTGTAATAACAAACGAAAGCCAATCAAGCTTTGGTATTTGATTATTAGAAGTTAGGATATCAACTTTATCACCATTTTTAAGTACATATCGTATAGGGACTACCTTGTTGTTTATTTTAGCACCTTTACATTTGGCACCAATATCTGTGTGAATACCAAAAGCAAAATCAAGTACTGTTGAACCGGCAGGCAACTGCTTCAAATCACCACGTGGTGTGAATACAAAAATACTTTCCTGATGTTGTATATTACCACTCTTATATGAACTATCATGAATTATCTGATCAGGGTTTTCAAGAATATCACGCACTTGAGAAAGCCAGTCTTCGGTGTCCTTTTTCTTCATAACACCCTTATATTGCCAATGTGCTGCCCTACCTTTCTCAGCGTCATTATCCATTCTGACACTACGAATTTGTACTTCAATCCACTTATCATTAGGACCCATAACAGTAGTATGCAACGACTCGTAACCGCTAGCTTTAGGAGTGGATATCCAATCACGCAATCGTTTTGGGTTTGGTGTATATATATTTGTAATGTGTGAATAAACCCTCCAACAATCCTCCTTTTCCCTTTTTAATTTTCCCTTAATAACAATACGTACCGCAAACAAATCATAAACCTCATTAAATTCAACTTTTTGCCTTGTCATTTTGGCCCAAATTGAAGGCACCGACTTTGTACGCCACTTAATCTCAAAATTAAATCTATTAGCATGTAATTCTCTTTCAATGGGTCGTATAAAATCCTGAATATATACTTCACGTTTGGCTTTTGTTTGCTCTATTTTATTACTAATCTCTTTATAAATATCAGGTTGCTCATACTTCATTATTCGCTCCTCAAACTCAGTTTTTACTTTATATAAACCAAGTCTGTGAGCAATGGGCACATACAGGTATTTAACTTCTTCAATAAATTGATCCTTTTTCTCATCAAGAAGATCAAGGTTACGAAGGTCATTTAATCTATGTGCCAAACGTAGAAGAATTACTCTCATATCATCAATCATCGACAAAAACAAGGTTCTAAACGCCTCATAATGAAATGATATTCTTTCAGTCCGTAATTCACTTATACTATTAAAACCCTTGATTATTTCAGCTACCTGGCCACCAAAGTCATTCTCAACCTTGTCAATTGTATAATCGGATTTTAAATCAATACCATGTAGTAAAGCACATATTGCCGATGTTGGTCCAAGTCCTATTTCTTTCATTGCAATAATTGCAATATCAATATTATACAGGATAAATGGCTTACCATCTTTTGATGTAACATTTCTATATGCATCAGAAGCTATTTCAAAGGCAAGTTTTATAGAAACCTTATCAACAGCAGGTATAGTATATGCACTACACTCTAACAGCTCATTAAATTTTGCTTGTATAATATCATTATATGTCTCCATGAAAAAACTTAAGTTCTCAAAAATAATAGGAATTCTCCTTTTCCTATATTTTACACATACATGCAAATATATCTTAATTTCTGCTATGTATAGTATTCTGTACTTCTTTTTTAGAATTGTTAACAACTCTGATTTTTCCACAATTAATGTACTATTTTTGCGTTCACACTAAAATAATTTATTGCAAATGATCAGAATAAAGACATTGATAGTTATTCTATTGATTATCATTGGAATATCACCAAAAGTATCAGGGCAAATAATTAAAGGTGAAGCCTTATTAGGGTTTAATTTAACTCAGGTTGAAGGTGATGAAGTACATGGTTTTAAAAAGCCAGGATTAAACATTGGAGCTGGAGTGCTTATTCCATTTAAGAAAAACTGGGATATAAGTATGGAAGTTATATTTAATCAAAAAGGTGCCCGACAAAAACCTCAATATACCGATTCACTTAGCAACGGGCATGTTATTACCGGTGAATATAAGTTAAGGCTCAATTATGTTGAAGTACCTTTAATGGTTTTTTATACCGACAAAGAATTTATTAGTGTAGGAGCAGGTTTTTCATGGGGACGACTGGTTGGAGTGCAGGAATGGGAACATGGTAACCGTGTTGAATCAACTACATTAACTAGTAGAACTTACAATAAAAATGACTTCAATTATATTTTTGACGCACGTATCCGAATTAAGGGACCACTTAAATTTGGAGTCAGGTATCAAAATAGCATGACAAAAATCAGAACACGTGAATTTACCGATTTTTCCGGAAACACATGGACAAGGGATCAATATAATAAAGTACTAACATTCAGACTGATTTATATTTTCAACGAGGTGCAAAGTAGAAGTAATCTTGACAAACCTGCCGAATAATGAGGAATGCACAATATTGGATAAACCATCTCAACCTACTCCCCCATCTCGAAGGTGGATATTTTAACGAAGTTTACAGATCAGGTGAAGAAATAACAAAAGAATCACTTCCTGACAGATATTTGGGCAACAGACCATTTTCAACATCAATTTATTTTCTTCTTGAAAAAAGCAATTTTTCAGCTTTTCACAGGATCAAATCTGATGAAACCTGGCATTTTTATGATGGAGATCCGGTTTCAATTTATGTAATTGATGATAAAGGTAAATTAGTCAACTATAAACTTGGGCTATCTCCTGACACAGGCATTATGCCACAAGTAACAATACCAGCTAATAATTGGTTTGCATCTGAAAGTTCTGGAAATTTTTCGTTGGTAGGTTGTACTGTTTCGCCCGGATTTGATTTTGACGACTTTGAAATAGCTAATAGGAATACATTAATTAGCCAGCATAGTGAACATCAAAAAATTATTGAACAATTCACTCGCTAAGTTTTTTTATTTAGTAGTTCAATAAATTTTTAACCTATTTCCTCATCCTAACACCCTGTGTTTTGTCACATTTGAACTATATTTACAACATGGTTTATACACTTGGTGAATCCCTCTTAGATATTATAATTACAACTCCAGATGATGTAGTTGTCAGACCCGGCGGAGCTATGCTAAACACGGCTGTGTCACTAGGGAGATCAAATGTTGAAGTAGCTTTAATTACTGAATTGGGTGATGATGATACTGCAAGGCTAATAACTTCCTTTTTAGAAAGTAACAATGTTGTAACTGATTTTGTTCATCTATACAATAACATAAACACATCTTTGGCTCTTGCATTTCTGAATGAAGCAAAAAAGCCAAAATATACTTTCATTAAAAATTATCCTAAGAACAGAGAGCTCAGTAAACATCAAAAGTTTAATGATAACGACATCCTATTGTTTGGATCACTTTACTCTCTTGACAAAGAAATACGCCAGTATATAGTACCAATTGTAAATCAGGTACACAAAAGCAATGCAATTATAATTTACGACCCCAACATCAGAAATGCACATCATCTGGAAGACAGTGAATTAATGAATGCAGTATATCAAAATATTAAGCTTTCTCACATCATAAAAGGTTCGGATGAAGATTTTACAAATATTTTCGACACCGATAATACTAAGGTGCAGTTAGATAAAATACGAGAATTAAATAATGATGCTCTTATAATTATTACACTTGGTGCCGATGGAGTAATAGCAGACTATAAAGGGCGAAGAATTAAACTACCAACCATTGAAACAAAGGTTATTAGCACTATTGGCGCAGGTGACGCATTTAATGCAGGAATAATTTATGCTATAAACAACCTGATTAAAAAAGGTTATAGCCTGGATGAAGCTTTTTTATCGAACATAAAAGATATAATAACCAGTGGATTACATTTCTCAGCCAAAGTGTGCAATTCGTTTGATAATTATATTCCAATAAAAACTAATTCTTCTTCCTAAACTGATTTCGTGCTTGCGATGCAAGGTCATCTATCTTATCTCTCAAACCATCTACTTCTTCGCGAATTGATTTTTCAATATTTGAGATAGTAACCGGGTCGCCTTGCATTTCAAGTTTTTCGCTAACAGTTCGGGCAGGTGGAATAATTACCCATAATATTAAATAAGCAAGTATGCTTAAGCCAGAAAGAGTAACAATAACAAACCCAAGCCTGAACCATACTGTGTCTAGTTTGAAATATGCTCCAAGCCCCGAGCAAACACCTCCAATCATCCGGTTATCGATATCACGAAACAACCGTTTCTTCACAACCTGACGAATGTCGGGATCAACATACTCATTCTCAACATCTTCTTCAAAATCAGAAGGTTTGCCCATAATTGCAATAACTTCATCAACATCAGCCATGTTTATTACTTCTTTTTTACTATTCAGTTTTTGCTGAAATAATTCTACAATCCGCCCTTCAATATCACTAATAATCTCCTCCCCGCCTTTGGATTTATTAAAATGCTTTTTTATTTCTTCTAGGTATTTTTTCAATTTCTCAAATGCCTCTTCATCCACATGAAAAATTATACCTCCAATACTAATGTTCATTATCTTATTCATTGCTATCAGTTTTTAAATTAATTAAACTATTCACAGAATCGGATAACTGTATCCAGTTACTTTTTAACGATTCCATTACTTCTTTTCCAAGCTGCGATAAGCTATAGTATTTTCGGGGTGGCCCGGATGTGGACTCTTCCCAGCGGTAACTAAGTAAACCATCGTTTTTCAGCCTCGTGAGTAAAGGGTAAACTGTTCCTTCCACAACTAGCAGCTCTGCTTTTTTTAAAGCTTCCAAAATGTTGGAAGTATAGGCTTCTTTATCAGAAATTACTGACAATATGCATAATTCCAGAACCCCTTTCCTCATTTGAGCATTTGTTTTTTCTAATTTCATGCGTTGTTATTTATCTCAATTATTTGATTCATGTCGCAAATATACAACATAATATAGTACTATGCAATACATAGTTCTATATTTTTGTATTTTATTTATTATATTATTGTATATCAAGTCTTTCAAAAATTTAATTATTATTAATTTTGAATAAAGATGTAAGAAATCAGTTATAATTTCTTATATATATCAAATATACGACTAGTTGAGTGATATAAATTATTCATACATTTCAACATTAATCATTATCACTTATCTTTGCACTAAAATTAGAATAGAACATGAAGATATTAATACTCAACGGACCAAATCTAAATCTTACCGGAGAAAGGGAAACTAAGCTTTACGGTACACTTTCGTTTGAAGACTACATTGAAGAACTTAGAAATAGATTTCCAGGATTAGATATCAGTTATGATCAATCGAATGTTGAAGGTGAGATAATTAATAAAATGCAAGAAGCTAATTTTGAGCATAATGCAATAATTTTAAATGCAGGTGCATATACACATACTTCGGTTGCTATTGGTGATGCTGTTAGAAGCCTTGAAATTCCGGTTATTGAAGTTCATATATCTAATATCTTTTCGCGGGAGACATTCAGGCATACAAGTCATATTGCACCATATTGTAAAGGTAGTATTTCGGGGTTTGGGTTAGATTCATATATGCTAGCCCTGGCTTATTTCAGGAAATAATTAGCTAAATAATTTTTTAAGGTCAGAAAATTTCTTTTTTCGCAGCAAATAATGATCAACAACGATGTTCCCATCATATATTTTGCTCACATTATTACGTATTGTTTCCCTTCGTTTCTTTCTAATATGTTTCCAGTTTCTATAAAAATAAATATGTGCTCTAATCACAGCTATGAAATCGGGAAATCCACCCTCAAGCAAAAATTTAATTCCGGCCAACCCATCCAAAAATAATCTGATAACGATAACAGATAACAAACTTTTTGATGGTAGATTTTTATATAATAGAACAAAATTATTTCGAAAGTTGAGATAGGTTTTTCTGGCTGAGCCAACAGGCAAAGTTCCACCACCAACATGAAATACAGTTGACAAAGGACAAACCATAACCTTACTCCCCAGGCTTTTCATTCTCCAACAAAAATCTATCTCTTCCATGTGTGCAAAAAAGTCATCATCAAAGCCGTTAAGCTTTTTAAAAATATCAGCTCTAACGAACATGCATGCCCCTGTTGCCCAAAAAACTTCGGTTGAATCATTATATTGACCATTATCATCTTCAAGTGATTGAAAAATTCTCCCCCTGCAAAATGGATAACCATATTTATCAATATAACCACCACTTGCACCGGCATATTCAAACATCTCTTTTTGATAATATGATCTGATTTTTGGTTGACAAGCACCAATGGAACTATCTGATTCCATTAATTCAATAACAGGACTAATCCAATTTTCACTAACCTCAATATCTGAATTCAATAATATGTAGTAGTCAGCTTTAATTTGCCCAAGTGCTACATTGTATCCTGTAGCAAAGCCTCCATTAGTCTCATTTTGAATAATGTTCACTCCTTTAAACTGCTGCTCCAACAATTCAACAGAACCATCTGTTGAGCAATTATCAGCTACCCATATTTCAGCATCATTTGAGCTATACTCAATAACAGAAGGTAGAAATTTCTTTAGAAACTTCACACCATTATAATTCAATATTACTAATGCTGTTTTCTTCAAACCTTTTTTAAAAATTTACTAATAAGTTTGTAGTATTGTTGAAATACATTAAAAAGCTACGAAAATAAAACTCTTTTGTAACTAAACAATATTAAAAAGACAATTAAATTTTCTAATATGAAACAATGTGATTTGAGCTATTGAACATGAGAAACTATAATTATATTAAACTAAATTATTCTACCAAGGTTGTTTATATGATTGAGTAGCCTTACTTCCCCATGTTGATGGTATAATAGCATCATCGATACTATTAGGATCCCATGTACGGCGATAAATAATTGTCTCCCATCTATAGTTACTAAGTTCACCAACTGCATTTGAGTGTATCAGCTGAAAATCATTAGTAACCATATCATGTGTATAGAATACAAATTTTTTATCACGTTGATCCCCTAACTGGTAATAATGCCAAATCTCGTATGGATATGCAGCAGGTTCGAAATACTGTTCAGAAATAACATTTGGCTGCCCGTATTGCAAATAAACCCTACCTCTGTCAGTTCGGTAACCTTCTATAGAAACTGATTTGAAATTTGCATTTGCCTGTTTTACTCTTAACAGATAATCATCCCAAGCCATTTCAGGATTCAGCTTATCACGCTCCTGCCAAAAATTTAATAAATATCTTCGCAGCTCTTCATCATCAGCAGTTTCCAATTGAGACTTAACAAAAGCACGCTCAATATCTGTAGAGATTGGTGATAGATACTTAATATATTGCTCAAGTGTATCTCTACTTCTAATTCCCTCAACAAAGGTGTTTTGTGTATTTAATACTACTAAATTTAAATCAGGTTTTGCATCCGGGTTATAACGTTGGAAGAAAATTTCTTTAGATGTCAAAAGTTCATTAGTACGACTTCGGGCTTCAACAACTAACAGATAATTACCACTTGGTAAACCGACAATATCAAACGAACTTAATACAACTATAACTTGTTCAGGGTTAACTCTTTTTCGATGAAAGTATTGATCTAATTTTTTATCAATTTCAAAGGGTCTTACATATGATGTCAATAAAAAAGGAGCATTATCCAACACAGTTTTACTATTATATAATTCTACATAAAACGATAATTGATCTACTGATTGTGGATAATAATTAAAAATATAAGGCGTTAACTCATACCCATTTTTTTCAAGAACACCTTCTTTGTCAGATTCTTTGTATGAACTCAATAATTCAATATCCGAGAAAGCCATGTTGTCATCCGGAAATTCTATTGTAAACGTATCATATGATGTTTTTTTTGTTTGGTCACTATTTTTATCAACCAATGAAATTTCAATATTATAATTACCAACAGGTAATGCATACCGCTGAACATCAATAAAATCTAATTTTTTCTCTAATGTGTCTTTAAGCATAGGCCCTAGTAGATCGTATTTTGCATAATTAACAATTGAATCACCTATTTTAAATAAAATTTGAACCTCAACTGTTCCCTGATAACTCCCATCATCAAGCATCAAATAGCCTATACTATTTCCATTTACGGTAAGATAAGTTTCAACATATGGTTCATTTACAGGAGTATTAAAAATTGAATATGATAAATAAGCCCTCATATTTTGGCTGTTACCTGTTAAAGCTAACGTTACAAATACAAATATGTATGAGATGAGTTTTTTCATCTGTTTAAAATTTTTTGTTTGCTGAAAATGCAAAAAATTTATTGCACATTCAGGAACTCACATATTCTTTTTTAATCATTCACTTGTGAACTATTTATGATAAATAAAGAACATCTTCGTTTCATGATGATATTATTATTCAGGCAAAGTTAATGTAAATGGGTAATACTGTCAAAAATTTTCGACAAAAAGCGGATATAAACCTATAAAACCTAGAATTTATAAGAAGTTATTATAAATTATTTACTAAAGGGTCAAGTGAGGCTTCTTCAATTTTCATCGAAAAATTATCACTTTTACTACTACCATTTGTAACAATTAATTCCATTCTAGAGGATGCAGAATATGGAGTATTAAGATCAACAATAATTGATTTTTCAACAATTTCTTCTCGATGACGGTTTATATTACCATCCTTAACAATATCATATTTTATCCTAACATTTCCATCCTTTGAAAACCAATGGTCGCATCTACACATGTTATCAGCAACTATACTATAAAATGCAGGGACTTTTACAGAAAACAATATTCTTACAACAAATGGCTTGTTATATGTATGCTTGTAAAAATGCCAGTGAGTTACAAAATTTGCCATTGCAGGCGAGTTTAAAATTACGCTACAAAACTACGTAAAAGGAATGTTATAATAATAGTTCATGACACTAAAAGTTATGAACTTTAAAAAGTTAATACTAGTTCAATTTATAAAATTCATCACCACTATTAACACTGCATTCAAATTGAACTTAGTACTTTTTTATATTTTAGCAATTTGATCAACTTATGCAAACAATGGTCACAAACAGAAATATTGCAGATTATTATAACCAAACCTTAAACCACTATCAAAATTGGTGGAAGTTGAATCAAAACCTTGCTGTGCATTATGGTATTTGGGATAATAACACAGGAAATTTTCAGGAATCGCTAGCTAACACCAACAGAGTATTGATGGAAATAGCTAATATAACAGAAGGTGAAAGAATACTGGATGCCGGTTGCGGTGTTGGTGGTTCAGCCTTTTACCTGGCAAAAAATATAAAAGCAAAAGTTACAGGTATTACATTAAGTGAAAAACAATATTCTTACGCAAATAAAAAATGTGATGTGTTAGGACTTGATACGCTGGTAAATTTTAAAATAGAAGACTATTGTCAAACCAAGTTCAGGGACAATAGTTTTGATGTGGTTTGGGCTATCGAAAGCATCACTTCAACACCTCATAAAGACCTTTTTGCTAAAGAAGCAATAAGGATACTTAAACCGGGCGGAAGATTAATAGTTGCTGATTATTTTAAATCAAAAAATAAACAAGATGATCCAAAAAATTTGCTGAAAAAATGGGGTAAATTATGGAGCATGGCACCATTTCTTATTAAGAGTGACTACGAAAATATTTTTCAGGAGGCAGGGTTCGTATTATCTTATGAACGAGATGTAACAAAAGAAATAACTCCTACAGCTAAGCGAATGTACTGGTCGTATTTATTAGGCGGTCCTTTTGCTGTTGCTTATAATTTGTTTAATAGGCCAACCACTTTTGCTAAAACTCATTATAAATCAGGATTGTATCAATATAAAGCATTGAAAAAAAATCTTTGGAATTATAAAGTTTTATTGTTTGTAAAAGGTAAATAGCCAAACCTTTCAGGTTTTTTCATCCTGAAAGTCAGGTTTAAACAATCAATCAATAGTGGTTCATCAGTTGATAACGCAAAGTCCTAAACAAGTTTTGTAATTTTTCCATATCACAAATAAGCTGTTTACGTGAGAAACTTGCGACATCAAATTCATCACCATTTCTTTTTTCCAACTGCTGATATTGATCTAAACAAACAAAGCCGCGGTTTATTACCGGCATCACTTTATTAAGAAACTGCTCAACTTGATTATTTGGGTAATCCATTTTGTAGCACAACTCTATAAATAATTTAATTTGTATATTATAAAGAGCTCGTAATTCCAGCACTTTCACTGAAGTAGTAGGCATCGTTGCTATGTTACCCTTAGCATCTTTATAAATATCAAACAGATCATTTTCATACTGCATTAATGAACCCAGCTGATATAAGGCAGTCTTCTCCCCTGCTACCGGCACATTATCAAATGCTGTTCGATAAAATAAAACAGAATGACCACCTTTTAATTTGGTTATTTCCCAAATACGTTTTTTATCGATTGTAGGATTCTCCTGCTCTACACTTTGTACCTGGGCCATATGAACTAGCAATAATTGCCTTTTAATAAGCTCAGGGTGAGCTGCTTTATGCAAAGCACTTAAATAAAAGTCTAAAAAAAGATTTTCATTGGATGACTTTGGAGTTATAGCTTCAGGTTGTTCCACCATACTTATGATATAATCTTCGGGTAATTTAAGGTCATCAAAAAAGTCATCAAACAAACCTGTAATAATTCCCTGGCTTGTACTTACCCAACGCTCAGAGTTAGTCATGTGCTTTCCGCGCAGTCTGCAAAATGCTTCACCCAAAATAGCAGGTACAGCAAGCCCATAATACTTATTTATTTTAAGAAAATCCTTACCGGTTAATGAACCATCATTATTGCTTTTGGCCTTATTAAGCAATGGGGCAATTTGATGCTTCATAAACTCTTTTTGCTTACGCAGATCACAAATCAGGTTCAGGAATATTGAAGGCAAGAGAATTGCATTACGTATTGTTTTTCCCATTATATTTATTTCTTAATAATTCCGATTACAAATATAAGAAAACGCCGTTAACCTTTTGTTGGAGAAATGCTCCAAAGTATATGTTGATTTATAGATTATAAGTCCACGTACCTGCACCAATAATGGAGAGAAATCTCCTTAACACGGAACTGCTCTCAAGGGATCTCTCCGACTACGTCGTTCGAGATGACAATAGGGTTGCGGCAGTGATTGTAGTAATAGCTTGTTGAAGTGGTTGTTGTATTTTTTGTTGGTTGGCGGATGCTGACGAAGGAAGCACACGCACTGCATACAAAAACCAACTACCGCAAAACAACTATAAACGTAAAGCACGCCCGGTCGCCAAAAAAAAACCGAAACCAGAATATTGAATCTGATTTCGATGAAGTATAATATATTTTTAAGTTACAAACTTAAACTAGTTAGCATAAAAATTCTTCACTTTTGTTCAGAATGACAACCGACTTACTTTTTCGGAGATTCTTCTCCACCTTAGGCGGATCATAATGACAAACGACCTACTATTCCGGATAACCTCTTGTGAATTTTCTATTTAAGCACTGTATTAACCAATTTAGCTGCTTCTTCGAGTTGAATGGCTGAATGAACTTTAAGTCCTGATTTATCAATTAGTTCCTTACCTTCTTCCGCATTTGTACCCTGGAGTCTAACGATAATAGGGACGTTTATATCACCAATATTATTATAAGCATCTACCACTCCTTGTGCAACACGGTCGCAGCGAACAATGCCACCAAAAATATTTACCAGTATTGCTTCAACAGCAGGATCTTTAAGAATTATTCTAAAAGCTTCTTCTACACGCTTAGCATCTGCAGTACCCCCAACATCTAAAAAGTTAGCAGGATTACCACCCGACATTTTTATCATATCCATGCTAGCCATTGCAAGTCCGGCACCGTTTACCATACAAGCTACATTTCCATCAAGTTTTACAAAGTTAAGGTCGAACTTACTTGCTTCCACTTCTGTTGGATCCTCTTCGGTAAAGTCACGCATTTCGGCAATATCTTTATGTCGATAAAGTGCATTATTATCAATAGCAACTTTTGCATCAGCAGCATATACCTTGCCATCAGCAGCTTTTATAACTGGGTTTATTTCAAAAAGACTACTATCAGAACCAACATAAGCTTTATAAAGTGCTGAAACAAATTTCACCATTTCTTTAAAAGCAACACCACTAAGTCCAAGGTTAAAAGCAATCCGACGAGCCTGAAAACCAGTTAGTCCAACTTTAGGATCAATTAGTTCTGTAAAAATCTCCTCAGGTGTTTCTTCAGCTACCTGCTCAATATTCATGCCACCTCGTGGCGAGTACATAACCATATTTTGACCCAAATCGCGGTTAAGAAGAATACTCATATAATATTCTTCAACATCCTCCGGACCCGGATAATAGATATTTTGTTCAACAAGCACTTTGCTTACCAATTTACCCTCTTTTTTTGTTTGGGGTGTAACCAGCATCATACCAATTATTTGGTCGGTAAAGCTTTTTACTTCTTCTAATGATTTTGCAATTTTAACACCACCACCCTTTCCACGGCCACCGGCATGGATTTGAGCCTTTACAGCCCATTTGTCAGAATCTGTTTTTTTCTGTATCTCCTTTGCTGCTTCAACGGCTTCCTCAGGAGATAATGCTACAATTCCAGTTGGTATTGCAACTCCATATCTCTGAAGAATTGATTTACCCTGATATTCGTGTAAGTTCATATTATAATTCGTTAAAATTTTGCTATTTAGAAGACCAAAAATAGTACATTATATTATTATGGTTATAATAATAGACCACAAAGTTTAATGATAACACAAATTTAGAATGACTTTTAAATTAGTGTTATCTTTGTCGCCTTAAGTTGTATAATGATTATTGCCGAAAACATAAAAAAATCATATGGAAGTATAGATGTCCTTAAAGGCATTAACCTTCATATTAAGCGTAGTGAAATTGTTTCAATTGTTGGAAAATCAGGAGCCGGGAAGTCAACATTACTTCAAATATTAGGGACTATTGAAAAAGCAGATGCAGGAACTATAAATATTGACAGCATTGATATTCAATCTCTTGACAATAAACCAATAGCTGATTTCAGAAATAATAAAATCGGGTTTGTTTTTCAATTTCATCATTTACTACCTGAGTTTACAGCATTAGAAAATATATGTATGCCGGCATTTATTGCAGGAGACAAAAAGAAATCGGCTGAAAAAAAAGCTGTCGAATTACTAAAATTCTTAGATCTTACGAACAGGGCAGATCATAAACCAGATGCTTTATCGGGGGGTGAACAACAAAGAGTTGCCATTGCAAGAGCTCTTATAAATAGACCTGCTGTAATTTTGGCAGATGAACCCTCAGGCAATCTTGACTCTGTAGCTTCTAACGAACTTCATAAGCTGTTTTTAAAGCTAAGAAAAGAATTTGGACAAACATTTGTAATAGTTACTCATAATAAGGAGTTAGCCGAAATGGCAGATCGCAAACTTGTTATTGTTGATGGTATAATTTCTACAGAAAATGAACGTTAGTGTTAATGGTTATTAGTTATTGGTTATTAGTTATTGGTTATTAGTTATTAGTTATTGGTTATTAGTTATTGGTTATTAGTTATTGGTAATTAGTTATTGGTAATTAGTTATTGGTAATAAGGTGAATATATTTATGCATTTAATCATTCATTCATTTAAGCATTTAATCATTCATTTAATCATTAACTCATCAAACATAAACAAAAGAGAAGTCAAATAATAATGCAAGCAGTTTCATATATATCAAATTTCAAGTTTTCATTTAGATTATTAGCATTAACTGCTTTTATATTTTTTGGATTAACAACTATTGCCCAACATGCAACAACGTACGATGAAGCAATTACTTACGGAGATCAACTCTATATTAATTCCGAGTTAATTAACGCCAAAGCGTATTACCAGCAAGCACTAAAGATTAAACCAAATGATGAATATGCAAAAGAAAGGATTTCAATAATAGTAGAAAAAATGAAATCATCGATGGCTGCTGAGGATGAATTTTATGATATTATTGACTTTGCAGATAAATTATACGATGAAAACAAATTACATGAGGCAACTGCCCAATACAAAAAAGCCTTAAAAATTATCCCTGATGACGAATATGCGTTAACTAAAATTAGAGAGATAATTACTTTTCAAACAAATGAAGAAGATAAAATTAATTCATTTAATAAAGCAATGGCAGCAGGAAAAGTTTATGTTGCCGACAAAGAATATGATAAAGCAATAGCCAGCTTTACGGAAGCTATAAGTATTTTTCCCGATAACAGCTCACCAATAAATGAAATTAATAATGTCAACACTCTTAAGTCAGAATATGAACAAAGAGAGAATATATTCCTGCAAAAGGTGGAAGAAGCTGAAAGGTTCCTACTCATCAAAAACTACTCTGAAGCATTAAACTCATATATTGAAGCTGATAAAATTCTTCCTGAAAACGAAGATGCTAAAATAAAAATTACAGAAATAAAGCCGCTAGCTGAAAAGCAAAGAAAATATAATAAACAAGTTGATAAGGCTGATGAATTCTACATTTCAAAGGATTTCATTTCGGCACGTGATAGCTATTTGCAAGCTTCTGGTACTTGGTCCGAAAAAAACTATCCTATTGATATGATAGCAAAAATTGATGAGAAACTTGAAGATGAGAAGAAAAATCTTGAAAGTAATTATTCGCGCTATATAATAGGTGGCGACAGCCTAATGGAACTTGATGAATATAAGCAGGCTGTTGGAAAGTACAACCTGGCATTGAACCTTAAACCTGATGAAGCATATCCAAAAGCAAAATTATTGGAAATTGAATCGTTTTTCGAGAATCAGAGAAAGGCTTTTGAGGCAAATTACGATGTTATGATTACAAGTGCCGACAGTGCCTTTAATGCTGGATCATATTACTTAGCCCGCGAAAAATATGAAACTGCAATTGAGGTTAAGCCCGACGATCAATATCCTCAATCTCAATTAGATATTATTGAAAATAAATTGATTGAAATTGCTGCTATCGATAATATTAATAAAGCATATAACGATCTGATTTCTCAAGCTGATAATCTATATAACACTGGCAATTATGACCTTGCCATTAATAAATACAAAGAAGCACAGGCTCTTAAATCTGTTGAAAAGTATCCACAGGAAAAAATTAATGCAATAATGCTGATGCTTGCAAATGAAGCTAAACAAAAGCAAATTGATGAAAAATATAATGAGATTATTATAGTTGCAGTAAGGCAGCTTAATCAAGATAAACTTGACGAAGCCAGGAGCTCATTTGTTAATGCAACAGAGCTTAAGCCTAATGAAATAATGCCTAAGCAGCAAATAAGTAAAATTGATAGCTTAATAATTATAAAGGCTAACCTCGCTAAAATAAAGCAGCAGTACGATAATTACATAAAAGAAGGTGACTCACTTAACAATCAAAAAGAGTATTCGAAAGCCATTATTAGTTTCGATATGGCAATTGCTTTAATCCCTGAAAACAAAATAGTACGACAAAAAAAACTAGCTGTTGAAACTACTCAAATTAACATACAAAAAGAAGCCGATCGCACAAAGGCTTATAATGATGCATTAGCAAAGGGTGACAAACTTTTTGAGGATGGCAGCTTTGAGCTTGCACGTGTTGAATTTGAAAAAGCCAGAACTTTAAAGAATGATCAGGAATATCCAAGACAACGTTTGCTGGATATTAGTGATGCACTCATAAGGCTTGAGGCAGAGCACGAAAAAAGGTTTACTGAATCAATAGTTAAAGCTGATAATTTCTTTGAGCAAGGGCATTATGAGGATGCAGTTATAAAATACCAACTAGCTAACAGTATTAAACCAGGAAAAAAATATCCTCAACAAAAAATAGCAGAATGTAATAGTTTCATTGCTGAAAGATTAAAACAGTTAGCAGCAGAATATTCTGTCGCCATTGCTAATGCTGATAAGTTATATGCATCAAAAATTTATGATAAGGCAATTATTTCATATCGAAAAGCAGGAAACATTAAGTCTGATGAAACCTACCCAGCTGAAATGATTGAGAAAATCAGCAAGTACATTGAAGAAAATTCCATAGTGGATATTATTAACCAAAGCGATACTATTTCTTCCGGTATTAGTGAAAGAGTTGATTTTGACCCTGTTAAAATAAGTGTAAGAAAAAGCAATTACATTTTCATGAAAGCTAAAAACCTAAATGGCAAACCGTTTAAAATTATATTCAGTTACGGAAGCGATTCGGGGAAACAAGGAGGTTTTGTGGTTCAAATTGTAGAAGGTGAAGTATTTAATGATTATATAATACGAGTAGGAAACCAGTATAAATGGTTTTCAGAAGATAACAACTGGTTCACAATAGTTCCAGAAAATGGTGATGTAGAAATTACTATGCTTCGAATATCGAAAGGTTATTAAATGGAGAATAAGGAAATACTCATTCTTATTGATAAGATAAGCAAAGAAATTATTGTTGCCAAAGATAAGCTAACCCTATTACACTCAAGAGCTGAGCTTTACACCAAAATACAAGAACACAGCAAAGCCATAAACGATTATATTGCAATACTTAAAATAGATCCTAATGACAGAGAATCACAAGCAAAACTAGATATGCTTCAAACAATTGTTAGGTATACAAATACCGACATATTCGCCAGTACAAATACTAACCTTGACCCTTGGATGGATTAGTTAATTTTGTTGCGACCTTAACATTGTAAGAATAGTTAACCAAGCCCTAAATATAATCTATTTCTCAAATTTAACCCAGATTATGCATTGGAACTTCGTTATGAGAGCTACAAGTACAATAAAATATAAGGTTTTGAAATGAAAGCATAGCACCGCTATGGTTAGGCTTCAAAACCTAACAGGGTGGTATATTTTGCTGTAATTGTAGTTCGGAATAGATTTTCTAATGCATATTCCGGGTATAAAGTTCTCCCTAGCATTATTCAATTGGTAATAAAAATTAGTTTTTAACCCAATTCAAATGTTGTTACACCAAATATATGTTCTCTTATAATTTCAGGTTCATTATTTGTATACATTCTGGCAGTTTCGAAAACCTTTTCCATTCTATATTTGTCAATCAATTCTACTGCATGTTTATTCGTTTCAGGAATATCAATAAATATTTTCTCGTTCTGTGGTATTTTTGAAAGTGCCGAACTAATTAAAGTATCTGCAATTTTTTCGTTTTCTGCAAAAGCAGGACCAATTTTATATCCTTCTCTACAATTTCTCAGTACTATATATCCACACATTTCTTTATCCTTTCTAATCCCAATAGATATATGTTGTGGATGATAAATCCAATAATTAAGAAATTGTTCTCTTTCAGTAGGAAATATTTGTTTGTCAAAGTTATTTAATTCAATAAAATCCATTTCCTCAATAACAAAAGCTGCTTTTGCATCTTTGTATGTTCCGAGATTATTAAAACCGTATCGAATATTGTTATAGGCAAACTTAAATCCACTTTTTTCATAATTCTGCTGTTGCTCAACAACTCCATCCAATCCAATATTACGGTTACCAAGATATTGCATACCATGATTCCATAATTGCAGACCAAATCCTTTTCCACGATATTCAGGTACTACAATATAAAACCCAATAAATCCATAAGCATTATCATAAGCTATTGCAGAAATACACCCAATAAGTTCGCTATTTAATTCCATAATAAAAAACCCATCCGGATAACTATTATAAAAACAATGTTCATCATTAATTCCTGGATTCCATCCTTCTTTGTAGGCTAAATCTATCACAAAACCCATTTCCTGTTTTCGCATATGCCTGATTACTGGTTGAGTTTTCATAACTTACATATTAAAGTAAAGTATAAATGAATTTTTGTCATCAAAACAAGTATAGCACAACAACAGATACTACACCACCAACAAGCATAATGACAGCCGTATACGGAAGGATTGACTTAGCCTTAACCCCTGTAATAGAGAGCAGCGGAATAGCCCAAAATGGCTGAATCATATTAGTTAGCTGATCGCCATAAGCCAGAGCCATAATTGTTTTTGGAACAGAGACACCCAATTGTTGAGCAGCATCCATTAATATTGGCCCCTGAACAGCCCATTGCCCTCCCCCACTCGGAACAAAGAAATTTACAACAGCTGCACTAAAAAATCCATAAACAGGAAGAGTTTCAGTAGAAGATACAGAGACCAGACTTTGTGTAAATACCTCTACTAACCCTGAATAATTCATCAATCCCATTATTCCTGCGTAAATTGGAAACTGAATCATAATACCGCTGGAAGATGAAATAGCTGAATTAACTGCTTTCATAAATTGCTCTGCGTTAGCATACAGTAACAGCCCCATGGATAGTAAAATAAGGTTGATAAGGTTAATATTCAATGCTGATAAGCCGTATAAATAAAACTGGTAACCAGCTAAAAAAGCAAGCACAACGCCTAACGCAAATCCCATATATTGTCGCTTAACTTCACCATGTGTAATTGATTCTGTTTCTGGTAATTCATTATTCTCAGTAAAAGTGTGTGATTTAACTCTAGATATTAAAAAAAATGTTAGAGGTATTAGCACTAGAAATAATGCATAAAGGGTTAGATTCATACTTGAGAAAATAGTTTCATTTACCGCCATAGATCCTATTTTATCGTAAAGAAAATGATTAATCTCAGCTACTTTCAATGGTGCAGAACCACTTAAACCGCCATGCCAAACCATCATACCTGAGTATGCTGCAGCAACTAACAATGGATAATTGAGTTTCATTGATACACGCTTTGCATATTCTGCAATTGCGCGTGCAAGTAAAGCACTGAATATCAAACCCAATCCCCAGTTAAAACATGACAACAGAATACTAAATAATGCAGTGATTATTATTGCACTTGTTCCGTTTTTTACTCGTGAAAGAATTAATTTTATCAGGTTCTGAAATACCGGAGTTAAAGCCAACACATTTCCCAGTACCAAAATCAGCATCATCTGCATAGCAAAAGTAAGCAGATCCCAAAACCCCATCTGGTAAAAGTTAAGAAGTTGCAAGGGGTAGAAGCCTACTCCTCCATCACCAGGAGATGTAAAAAACAATGCAAGAAAATAAACCACAAAACTTAGGATAATTGCAAGCATTAATGGTGATGGAATTATACTTTTTGAGCTTCGGTTTACCATAGTTAAATTACTTCAGGTTTATTGTTCTATTGTTCATTTATTATGGTAAAATTACATTTTATTATTAATAACTTACTTATGTATTTAATGAAATTAGATATGTATTTTTTTTATATATTTACATCTGATTGAAAATCTAAACAAATGAAAATTTTTTCTGTAGATAAAATTAGAGAAGCCGATGCCTTTACTATCAAAAATGAACCCATTTCCTCAATTGATTTAATGGAAAGAGCAGCAACACAACTATTCAACTGGATTCATAATCATGTTAAAACCGAAAAAACAATTTACATCTTTACGGGATTAGGAAACAACGGTGGAGATAGTCTTGCCCTTGGAAGGATACTTGCAAACAACGGTTATCTTGTAACAATTAACATTATTCGATATTCTGAAAAAACATCTCATGACTTCCAGATAAATTATAAAAGACTAAGTGGAATTTCAGGAATAACAATAGATGATATTAGTGAAGTAAGTGATATTCCTGAAATTGAAACAAATGCAGTAGTTATAGACGCAATTTTCGGATCGGGATTAACCAGACCGATAAAGGGAGCCATAGGTGAAATAATAAAGCACATTAATAAACAAAAAGTAATAACAATTTCCATCGATATACCAACAGGACTTTTTTCGGATAGCTGCTCAATTGGAGAAAAGAGTGAAATTATTAAAGCTGATTATACTTTGTCATTTCAATTTCCCAAATTAGCATTTTTATTACCCGAAAACGAAATGTATATAGGGAACTGGGAAGTGTTAGACATAGGGTTGAGTCATGATTATATTAATTCAACACCAACTAAAAACAATTTTATTATTAAAGAAGATATTGTCCCCGTTTTAAAGGGACGTTCAAAATTCTCGCACAAAGGCACCTATGGACATGCACTACTTATTGCAGGAAGTTATGGAAAGATGGGAGCAGCAATTTTAGCATCCAGGGCTTGCCTAAGATCAGGGGTTGGTTTATTACACACTCATGTACCAAGGGTAGGATTACAGATACTACAAACGGCATCTCCGGAAACAATGTTAAGTATTGACAGGTATGACAATTATTTCTCGGAAGTGCCTGATATTGGTATATACAATGCTATAGGTATTGGGCCTGGCTTAGGTATGGAACACCAATCGCAAATGGCAATGAAATTGTTAATCCAAAATAGTCCAAGCCCTTTAGTGATAGATGCAGATGCCCTAAATATACTTTCAGAAAATCCAACCTGGCTTGCTTTTCTACCTCAAAGAAGCATACTTACTCCTCACCCTAAAGAATTTAAAAGATTAGTAGGTGATTGGGAAAACGATTTCGAACGACTCGAGAAACAAAGAAATTTGGCACAAAAACATGGAATTTATATAGTACTAAAAGGAGCAAATACAAGCGTTTGCTTTCCTGATGGTCAATGCTATTTTAACTCAACTGGAAATCCGGGGATGGCTACTGCTGGCAGTGGTGATGTATTAACGGGTATAATTACCGGACTGCTAGCTTCCGGATATTCATCAGGTGTTGCTGCAATTCTAGGGGTTTACATTCACGGTCTTGCCGGAGATATAGCCGCCAAAGAAAATGGTTATGAAGCATTGGTTGCAGGAGATATAATTGATAAACTAGGTGAGACGTTTATAAAGTTATCTACTAAACATTAAATTCTGATTCAAAAAAAAAGCTGCCCTGAGTTATCAAAGCAGCTATTAATTTAAAAATATGAATTCTTAAATTTCTTCTGTTTCAACAATCTTGGCAAGCAAGTCAGCATAAGGTACCATTAAATATTTGCCACCTTCAAATTCAAACTCAGTTCCTGAAAACTTCTTGTAAAACACAGTATCACCAACAGCAATCCCGGCATTTTCAATATTGCCAATAGCAACTACTTTTGCATATTGTGGTTTTTCTTTTGCAGAATCAGGAATAATTATACCTGTAGCAGTTTTTTGCTCAGATTTATCATCACTTATATCAAGTAATACATTTTCGTTTAACGGTTGTAATTCTTTCATTTTATTTTATGTTTAGTATATTTAAATTTTTAACTTTTTAACTCTCAACTTTTAACTTTTTAACTTTTAAACTATATCCCCAAAAGTGAATTAATTCTATTTTTATCAAAACCAACTATCATTTCTCCAGCTATATCAGTTTGTGGTACACCTTGTTGCCCGCTTCTTTTTGTCATAGCTTCGGCAGCCTTTTGGTCTTTTGAAACATCAATATCAGCAAATCTGATCCCATTTTTCTTCAAATGAGTTTTAAGTGTTGTACACCAGCTACAAGTGGGAGTTGAATAAACTGTTACTCTCTTTTGTGGAGTATCATTATCAGAAACCTTTGCTGAAAATAAAGCGCTTTCAAAAAGTGATTTATAATAACTGTCATCATTACAGCCTTTAACAGTTTTTTCAAATTTACCGCCTTGGAAAACCAGTAAAGTTGGAGCTGAAGTTACCCCGTATTCTGTGTGGATATCCCTAACCTGAGTTACATCAGCAGCCACCACATTTACATCAAGCCCTTGTTCAAGAACATGTTCAATATTTTTATAGCTACATTCACTCGTTTCAGAACCTTTTTTAAACAATAGCACATAATTACGAGCATCTTCCTTTAATAAAGATTGCATCTCATCATGTGAACTAATATTTCTTAGTGTCATACTTATCAATTTCTAATTTACATATCAAACTATATGCCAATACAACTATGCGGCAAATAAAGTCATTACTGACAAGTTAGACATGAATATCAAGCTAATGCTACTGACAAAATTGCACTCAACCTGTTTAGTAAACAAATGGAATAAGCTTATTAGTATTCTTCTGGTACTCTATATATGAAGGGAAATGAGCTATTAACTGTTTTTCTTCATATTGAATTTTCATTAATAAAATAATCAGTAATATCAGCAACGCCGCAAATCTATACAACGAAAAATAATCAATAATAAGTGGCAGTATCGCAATCAATTGGGCAATATACATTGGATGTCTGATAATTCGATATGGACCTGATGTTACTAATTCGCTGTTTTGTTTAACAGTTGGAGTAAAATTAACATTTCGTATTTTTACCACGTAAATGGCATGTATCGCAAGAAATATACCGGCACTCTCGATAAGCAACCCTGCAGGATTATTTGACAGAACGGAACCAGAAATAGCAATATATAACAAACAACCAAGCTGAACCGCTACTAAGAAATATGGATATCGTTTACAAGTAGTCATAGCAACAGTTTCTAAAAAAATGTTGACTTTGAATGCTTTTTTCTAGTTGCAAGTAGAGAGAAAGTTTATTATCCAAAGCCAACGTGCAAATTTAATAATAATGTACACTATGTTGAAACATTTACTAATTTTGATCAGTATAATTGTTGAACGAATAAAAACAAGATACAGTGCATTCAATTACTATAGTCTTCAAAATAAGAATAAATTCCCATTATAGGAATATATTGAAACCATAAAAAATTGCATAGCCCTGTCTATTATGCAATTACATATTATTGCACGATCTTTGCTAATTATTACGCGTACACAAAACTTACTACTATGAACGGAATATTTAAAATGCCAGCAAATGCAGCAGTCTTGCTAATTGTTTTAATTGCAGTGCTTGCAACAAACGGATGTAAAAATAACGATCCTATTACGCCCTCAGCAAAAACTAATTTTGGTGATTTGAAAATTAACCCTGAGTTCAAATTCTCGACAACAAAAGAGCTTGATGTAAACCTTGAAGTAATTAGTAGTAATCCACAGGAACCTCCACATAGATTTAATATATATAATGGCAACCCTGAGCAAGGAGGTAAATTAATTATATCTGGTATAACCGATCCATACAGTAGTTTCCAAACTAACGTTAAAATTCCAGCATATGTTACAGAGCTTTATGTTACTAACCAAAATGTAAATAACGAAATTGAAACAGTAGTTGTTGATGCAACTGGTAATTCTATTAATTACAGTTTCGACACTGGCGTTTATAAATCTGCAGGATATAAAAGTGTAAATACTACATATGCTGATCCTGGATGTACTAATCCAACAAATGCTACCATCCTCACAGGATCGTACAGCACAAAAAACATTGATAATAATACCACATATAGAGTAGCAGAAAACACTACCGTAACAATTACCACAAAAGCTGATTTTAAAGGTGGAACCCTTATAGTTTGTGGTACATTAATAATAAAAGAGATAAAAGCTAACAACAGTGGAGGTGATTTTGTAATTTCATCAAGTGGAAATGTTGAACTTGAAAAAGGTAACGTTGACAAAGACCTTACAAACTTTATTAACTATGGAACCATTGAAATAGAAAGCCAAACTACAATAAAAGATTTTAATTTAGAAAATCATGGTATTTTCATTGTTGATGTTGTAGGTAATGGAGCCGATGGAATTAATGCTCAAACTGAGGATTTCTATAACTACGGAACAATGACCATTGATGGTAATTTTAATAATAATGACAAAAGCTTCAATAGTGGCACACTAACAATCGACGGGCATTTTAACACAAATGGAAATAATAGGGAGTTTACAAACGAGTGCAAAATGATAATCGGCTTGAATTTTAATGCAAATGGTACATTTAACAATGAAGATGGAGCATATGTTAGTGTTGGGCAAAATACCACATTTGGAGGTAGTTCAACCATAAATATGGGAGCACAAAGTTTAATCACAACAGTTAGTAACTTAACTATTAATGATAAAATAGTTGGCCCATCTGCATCTTGTGCCAGATTTGATGTAGGAAATAATTTAAGCTTTGGTGGAGGAAGCGATGTTTCAGGTTATGTTGACTTTTGTGATGCAACTTCTGGTGGTTCCGGTGATCATCAAAATGGAGTTTTAGGAACAAACGTAACTTTCGATTGTTCATGTTATGTGCCTACAACAAGTTGTAATGCAGGTGCTGGAACTCCTCCTGTAACTGATACTGATAATGATGGTTGCCCTGATAATCAGGATGATTACCCTAACGATCCACTAAGATGCTCAAATGATTACTATCCAAACGAAACTGATTTCACAAGCCTCGCGTTTGAAGATTTATGGACAGGTTACGGTGATTATGATTTTAACGACCTTGTTATGCAAACAAACTACAAAATCGTAAAAAATTATAGTAGCAAAATAGTTGAAGTTTATGCACAATTTCATATTGCAGCCGTTGGTGCAGGCCTAAATAATGGTTTTGGTGTAGAGTTTGACGTTCCTGCCAATGATGTAACAAGTGTAACCGGAATACAAAAAAATGGTTCAGCAGTTACTTATAAAGCTAGTGATGTTGAAGATGGTCAAACCAATGCAGTTGTAATTGTTTATGATGCTATTAATAGTCATTTAGGTGGTTCAATGATAAACACTGAAGCCAACGGAACTACAATGGAAATCGAAACAATAACAGTTCATATTTTGTTTACAGAAGCCCAATCTTCCATTGGTACTCCACCTTATAATCCATTCATTTTTGTAGGACAAAATAGAGGTAAAGAAATTCATAAAATTGATGACTCACCCACTGATCTTGCTAACCTAAGTTTATTTGGTCAAGGACACGATGATTCCGACCCAAATATTGGCAGATATTATGTTTCATCAACAAACTTACCCTGGGCCATTGAAATACCTTATAACTATGAATGGCCTTACGAAAAAGTTGACATTCTGAACGCTTACTTAAAGTTCCAAAATTGGGCCGAAACTTCAGGAGACGAAGATGATGATTGGTATGAAGTAGATAATTCTACTTATAGAAACCAAAGTAATATCTATCAAACACCCGCACAATAATAATTAATTTATCGAATATAATGGTTAGGAGGCTGTCTTTTGGGCAGCCTCTTTTTTTTTTGCAAAAAAGAGTAAAACTAATTGTTGGCATACTACTTTCTAAGTACATTTGTAAGCTTAAAATCCAAAAATAGAAGTATGAGGAAAATAAGTATAACTGGCAATCATGGTGCAGGGATAAAATCAGATTGCAAAGTTCAGTTTGAATTGCTTCAAGATGGAGGCATTCAAGTTAATATCAAGAGTAAAGTTAATGCATTATATGGAAAATCAATAGAAAAACTTGCGCGTGAAATACTTTCGTATTTTAATATTGAAAACGCAAAGCTTTCCATTGAAGATACCGGAGCTCTTGATTTCGTTTTGGCAGCTAGAATAGAAGCTGCCATTAAAATGATAGTTGATACTGATAAAGAATTTTTAATTCCTCTAATTGAAAGTAATCAAAATTCGACGAAAAAAGATCAATTCAGATTTTCGCGTTTGTATTTACCTGGCAACAGTCCGAAATTAATGATAAATGCAGGAATCCATAAACCAAATGGGTTAATACTTGATCTTGAAGATGCTGTTGCACCTGATAAAAAATTTGAAGCTAAATTTCTTGTAAGGAATGCTTTACGTAGCCTAAACTTTTGTGGTGCTGAACGTATGGTAAGGATAAATCAAATTCCGCTCGGACTTGATGACCTCGATTTTATTGTACCTCATTATGCAAATCTGATCCTTGTACCTAAATGTGAAAGTGCTGATGAGCTACATCAGGTTAATAAAAAAATTGATGAGCTCAAAAAACAATATAATATTGACAACAATGTGTGGCTAATGCCAATTATTGAAAGTGCCAAAGGTGTAATGCATGCCTATGAAATTGCTCAAGCCGCCGACAATGTGGTGGCACTGGCAATTGGACTTGAAGATTACTCTGCCGACCTTGGAACCAGAAGAACTTTTGAAGGAAAAGAATCATTTTTTGCCAGAAGTATGATTGTTACAGCTTGCGTAGCCACCGACATACAAGCAATCGATTCTGTTTTTTCAGATGTAGGAAATATGGAAGCACTTGCAGAAAACGTACGCACTTCGAAAGGGCTGGGTTTCGACGGAATGGGTTGTATCCATCCCAGACAAATAGCTGTTATACATGAAAATTTTGCACCTGAAAAAGCAGAAATCGAAAAGGCCAAAAAAATTGTAATAGCTTTCAACGATGCAAAAGAAAAAGGACTTGGTGTAGTATCACTAGGGTCCAAAATGATTGATGCGCCAGTTGTTAAACGAGCTCAAAATACAATCACACTTGCAATTAACACAGGTAAACTTAATAAAGACTGGATGAAATGAAAAAATATGATAAACTCATAAAAAATGCCGTTGGCAGAATGGTTCCTACCATAATTAACGGAGAAGAACACATACCATTTAAAGGAGTTGGAAAACACCGGCCAACAGGTCGCCGATACGGACCAAAAATTGCCAGCTGTGCTGATTATCCAGATGATGGAAATAAGGAAGTTGCCTCATTAAAAGAAGCTCTTATTAAAGCTGGTTTAGCTGACGGCATGACAATCTCAACTCATCACCACTTTCGTAATGGAGATTTGATAGCAAATAAACTTTTTGATATTGCACACGAACTCGGAGTAAAAAACCTGCGCTGGTATCCTTCAGCTTCATTTCCTTGTCAGGAAGGGTTAATTGCATACCTCGAAGATGGAACTATAAACCGTATTGAAGGAAGTATGAATGGCCCTCTGGGGAAATTTGCTTCTGAAGGTAAAATGCAAGGATTAGGTGTATTGCGTTCGCATGGTGGTAGATATCAAGCAATACAAGATGGTGAAGTGAAAATTGACATTGCTATAATTGCAGCACCTACAGCCGATCCATTTGGTAATGCAAATGGAGTTAATGGTGATGCAGCATGTGGTTTATTGGGGTTTGCATTAGGCGACTCACAGTATGCTGAAAAAGTTATAGTTGTTACTGATAATCTTGTTCCATTCCCATGCATCCCCTGGCAAATTCAGGGTAATTATGTTGATTATGTAGTAAAAGTTGACAAAGTAGGTTTGGCAGAGCGAATTGTATCAGGTACAACAAAAATAACCAAAAGCCCCGACAGGCTTCTAATTGCAGAAATGACAGCCAAATTTTGCGAAGAAGCAGGTTTAATTTATGATGGCTTTTCATATCAGGCCGGAGCCGGAGGAACTGCATTATCAATTGGAAACTACTTTGGTGATATATTGCGTAAAAATAATTGGAAAGCCCGTTTTATACGTGCCGGAAGTAACCAATATCCTGTCGAGCTTCTTGAAGAAGGATTAGTAGAATATATCCTTGACGGACAAACATTTGATCTTGAAGGAGTACGATCAATGCGCGAAAACCCAAACCATGTTGACACTTCACCCTTTACATCATACAACTATCATGGCAAAGGCAATTTTGCCGGAATGGTTGATATTGTTGTACTTGGGGCGACTGAAGTTGATGTTAATTTTAATGCTAATGTTGTAACCCATTCTGATGGCTACCTATTGCATGGAATTGGTGGCTGGCAAAATACCCTTGCCGGGAAGACTACTATTATGCCTATTCCTTTATTCCGCGATAGGATTCCGGTTATTCGTGATGAAGTAACAACAATTTGTGCCCCCGGTGAATTAATTGACGTTATTGTTACCGAACGTGGTATTGCAATTAATCCGTTACGGAAAGATCTCATTGAAAAAACCAAGGACTCGGGATTACCAATAAAAACAATTCAAGAGCTTAAAGATGAAGCTGAAGCCATTTGTGGTGTGCCTGAGAAAGTTGAACTAAGTGACGAAATAATTGCTGTTATTAAATGGGTTGATGGCACCGTTATTGATTCTGTCAGAAAAGTGATTGTTTAGCATTTCGACCCGCCGGGTTGGAAAAAACCCGTCGGGTCGAAAAATGCAAAATCCTCTATTTAGGTAGTTCGGGATTGCAAATCCCGAACAGCTCATTAATAAAATACTTGCTCTTTAGGATTTGAAATCCAAAAGTTATTAATTGTATATTTACAATTATCAACTAAACTCTTAGTTATAAAAATCAAAAAAATATGCTTAGTCTAGGGCATATTTTATTGGTAAATTATATTGTACCCGAACAGCATTTCCATTTTGCATACCTGGTTTCCATTTTGGCATTGAGCTAATAACACGTAATGCTTCTTCATCACATCCCGATCCAATACCTCTAAGTAGTTTTACTTCATTAACGCTACCATCCTTCTCAATTACAAAGGTTATAAACACTCTACCAGATACTTTAGCATTTTTTGCAGTCTCTGGATACGAAATATTCTCACCAAGATAAGACATTAGTTTTTTTTCTCCACCTGGAAATTTCGGCATAACTTCTACAACACTATAAATAGTGTCCGCATCTTTTTCATCCAGTACAAATTTAATGGGTAAATTATAGCTTACATTAACTGCCTCACCCCTTTGCGTTCCTGGCTTCCAATTTGGCATAGCAGAAACAACACGAACAGCCTCCTCATCACAACCTCCACCAATTCCCTTCAATACTTTGGCATCTGTAACACTCCCATCAGTATCAATTACAAAGTTAACAAATACTCTTCCTTGAATGCTTTTGTCTTTTGCTTCTTTTGGATAATGAATATTTCCCGACAGATAAGCCGATAAAGCTTTCATACCACCATAATATTCAGGCATTGTTTCTACAACGGTAAAAATGCTTTTATCAATCGTATTTTCGGTTTTATAAGAGAAAATACCGTCAATTTCTATTTCGTCTGCTATAAGCTTATATGAATAATTCCCTGCAGGTATTGCTCCCCCATCATTAGGCCTCCATGTTGCACCGAATGTCCCAGGGCCCCAGCTTCCACCAAAAAATGAATTTATCAACATACCATTTTTATCGAATAGATTCAATTTTGTATTTCGATCTTTTCCAATGGAAACTAAAAAAACAACATACCCATCATCAGGATATGTGAGAGTTTGTAATGAGATACTGTCCGGATGAATTGTAGTTGCTGAATTTTCATAAAACACAACATCATCTTTCAGACCATCATCCTGTTGCACCGGACCCGAACATGCAAAAAACACCAGATTCAAAGCCACAAGAGCCATCAACACTTTAACTGAAAAGCGTAACGGACTTTTTACTTTATTAATCATAAATAACCTCCTTTTTAAAAGTGAATAACTAAAATTATGTGTTAGAATATTTGTATTAATAATACTTGAATTCTCAATCAATAACTTGCTGTATGCCACAACATCGGGATAAGCAGCAACCACATCATTATCAGCAATAAACTCATGGTTTTCCTTAATGGATTTCCTTACCTGATATGCCAAAGGATTAAACCATTGAATAATAATAATAATCTCCGCTATAATTAAATCAATTGAGTGTTTTTGATGTATATGTATTTTTTCATGTTCTATAATCTTTTCAACTTCAGTATTATTTTCATATAGTTCTTTATGAATAAATATATAGTTGAAAAAAGAAAAAACAGGTGTGCCTGACTTAGTAAAAATAAAACTCAAGCCTCTATGAATTAATACTTTCGATTTGTAAAAAAACATTGACAACTGAATCAATCTGAAGCTAAATTTTAATAATGAAAATACTACTCCTACAAAATAAATCAACATTAATATGTCAAAAAATGCAAAGTCATTATTTGAAGCCGAACTCTGTACCTCATTACTTCCACCATAAATTACTACTTCACCCAAACTATACTCCACCAAACTATAAACAGGTGCAGTAATTAATACATTATTTCCATGCTCAAAAAATAACTCCGGAATACTAAAATTAAATGTTGGGAGAAGTAAAGAAACGAAAATGGCAAATAATAAATAAAATCGGTTAAAAATCAGGTATGCTTCTCGCTTAAACAACAATAAATAAAAAACATAAAATATTGTAAGGCTTAGCGATGACTGTATGATATAAATAAAGATGTAATTCATTGCTCTATTTTTTCTTTTTCCTAATAATCTCCTTATCCAATAAACGTCTTAATTCCTCAAGTTCACTCAAACTTAAATCTTCCTCATTTGCAAAAAATGATGTTAACGCCTTATATGAACTTCCAAAATAATTTTGAACAAAGCCTTTAAAATATCTTTTTCGGTAAACCCTCTTATCAACCAAAGGAAAATATTCATGCGCCTTACCATAAGCTACATAACCAACGAAGCTCTTTTTTTCAAGTATTCGTATTATTGTTGATACAGTATTATATGCAGGTTTAGGCAAAGGCAATTCGTCAAGAATATCTCTAACATATCCCTTTTTCAATTTCCACAGTACCTGCATTATCTGTTCCTCTGCTTTTGTAAGGTACTTCATAGTCCTTTTTTTTTTACTATAACTAATTTTTTAGTTATATATTGCAAAGTAAATGAATTATTTATGATTTGTCAAGTAATTAACTAAGTTTTTAGTTATAAAAGAACATTGTGCCAATCCAAATTTATAAAATTTGAAATGAATAATTTTGAGAACATTTTTAAGACTATGAGATACAGCAATTTTGACCCAATTACATAAGCTAATTTAGACCCAATTAAAAATAGCAAATTATTTATAAAAAATGTAATATTTAACGATTTATATGAGTAATTTTGCATTGTTAATAAAATAACAATCATTTAAAAAAATATAGCTATGGATCTGAATAAAATAATGAATGATCTGGAGAAGAAACATCCTGGTGAGGCAGAATACTTGCAGGCTGTTCGTGAAGTGCTTGAATCAATTGAGGATGCTGTAAGTGAAAATCCACATTTTGAATCAGCCGGAATTATTGAACGATTGATTGAACCCGATCGCATTCTTACATTTAAAGTCTCATGGGTTGATGATAGTGGCAATGTACATGTTAACCTTGGTTACAGAATACAATTCAACAACGCTATCGGACCATATAAAGGTGGTTTACGATTCCACCCAAGTGTCAACCTTAGTATCCTGAAATTTTTGGGATTTGAACAAATTTTCAAGAATGCCCTTACTACACTACCAATGGGTGGTGGCAAAGGTGGTTCTGATTTCAACCCAAAAGGTAAATCAGATGCAGAGATTATGAGATTCTGCCAAGGATTTATGCTTGAACTCTGGAGACTTATTGGCCCAAACACAGATGTACCTGCTGGCGATATTGGAGTTGGCGGTAAAGAAATTGGATACCTATATGGTATGTATAAAAAACTTGCAAGAGAACACACTGGCGTATTAACTGGTAAAGGTCTTGGTTGGGGAGGAAGTTTAATACGTCCTGAAGCAACTGGTTTTGGGGGTGTTTATTTTACAAATGAAATATTAAAGGTTAGTGATGATAATTATTCAGGTAAAACCGTTGCAATATCAGGATTTGGTAATGTAGCCTGGGGCGTTGCCATTAAATTAAATGAATTGGGAGCAAAAGTTGTCACTATTTCAGGACCTGATGGATACATATATGACCCTGAAGGTATTTCTGGCGACAAAGTTGAATATCTTCTTGAATTACGTGCTTCAAACCAGGATATTGTTGCTCCTTATGCAGAAGAATTTCCTGAAGCTACCTTCATCGCTGGCAAACGACCTTGGGAAGTTAAATGTGACATAGCAATGCCATGTGCAACACAAAACGAATTGAATGGCGAAGATGCAAACAACTTGATTAACAACGGTGTAAAAATTGTTTCAGAGGTATCTAATATGGGTTGTACTCCCGAAGCTGTTGAAGCTTTTCACAAAAATAAAATTCCTTTTGGACCCGGCAAGGCTGTTAATGCAGGAGGTGTAGCTGTTTCAGGATTAGAAATGTCACAAAATGCCATGAAACTTTCGTGGTCAGATGAAGAGGTTGACCAGAAGTTATTAGCAATTATGCAATCTATTCATAGTGTTTGCATACAATATGGTACTGAAAGTGATGGTTATATCAATTACGTTAAAGGAGCTAATATTGCTGGTTTCCTTAAAGTAGCCAACGCCATGCTTGATGAAGGAATAATATAGTGAACCTAATATTAATGGCGTGTTTTTCTCATTGCCATTACTTAATAGTAAACTATTAACAATAAATACAGAAGCCTCTTTCAAATAATATGAAAGAGGCTTTTTTATTTGATAACTTATTAACAATCTAAAACTTGTTTCACTAACAAATTTCATTACTTTTGTCGGCTTACTGAAAATCAATTTTTAATCAAAATAAATAATTATGTTTAAAGGACACCCGAAAGGTCTTATTCCGGCATCGCTTGCCAATATGGGCGAACGCTTTGGCTTTTACACCATGATGGCAATATTAGTACTATTCTTACAGGCCAAATTTGGTTTGAGTGGAACAAATGCAGGATATATTTATGCAGGATTTTATTTCTCAATTTACATACTTGCTTTGGTAGGAGGAATTATTGCTGATAAAATTAAGAACTACAAAGGAACAATTTTTGCAGGATTATTAATGATGGCAGCTGGTTATGTTATTATGGCTATTCCAACACCAACTCCTGTTTCCAGCGTTCCTCTTTTCTTAACTATTTCCATTGTTGGTTTGTTTGTTATAGCGTTTGGTAACGGTTTGTTTAAAGGAAATTTACAAGCATTAGTTGGCCAAATGTATGATAATGAGAAATATGATAAATTAAGAGACTCTGGCTTTTCAATGTTTTACGCATTTATTAATGTTGGTGCTATTTTTGCACCTTTTACCGCAGTTGGTATCAGAAACTGGTGGTTGGGATCAAATGGTTACACATACGACTCTTCGCTTCCTGAACAATGTCATACCTTTCTTGGTGGTAATATGTCTGCTGATAATATTATTAAATATCAAGAATATGCTAACCAAGCCTTAGGATCCAATGTTGAAGACTTAACTGCCTTCTCTAACGATTACTTAAATGTTTTCAATACAGGCTTTCATTATGCATTCGGTATTGCAATTATTGCAATGGCAATTTCAACTGTAATATTTATAGTTAACAAAAAGAAATTCCCTGATCCAAAAGGAGTAACTAAATCAAGCGATGGAACAATTACTGAGGAATTAAAAATGGAAGCTAAAGAAGTAGCACAACGGATATACGCTTTATTAGCTGTATTTGGAGTAGTTATCTTTTTCTGGTTTTCGTTCCATCAAAACGGATTAACTTTAACATTCTTTGCAAGGGATTATACCGACTTAAGTGTTTTTGTTTTCGAAATATTTGGGGTAAAATTTGAAGGAGCAGAAATATTCCAATCAATGAACCCATTTTTTGTTGTATTCTTAACACCAGTTGTTGTTGGGTTGTTTGGTTGGTTACGCGTTAGAAACATTGAGCCATCAACTCCAAAAAAGATTGCTATAGGTATGGGAATCGCTGCACTCGCATTTGTTGTTATGGTTATTGGTTCCTTTGGTTTACCATTATATTCAGAAGTAAGCTCAGCAGCAGGTGGAACACCTTTAACAGATGCACAACGAGTAACACCTTTCTTGTTATTAGGAACATATTTTATTCTTACTGTGGCTGAACTATTTATCAGTCCAATGGGTATCTCTTTTGTTTCAAAAGTTTCTCCACCACAGTATCAAGGGATGATGCAAGGAGGCTGGTTAGGTGCCACTGCACTTGGTAATGGTTTATTGTTTATTGGTGCAATTCTTTACGATTCAATTCCAATTTGGATGACATGGAGTATTTTTGTAATAGCAACATCAATTTCAATGATTACTGTAATATTAATGACAAAATGGCTTGAAAGAGTTGCTAAATAATACTTTCACATAATATATATGGAAAAGGGGTGAATCTATTATTCATCCCTTTTTTCATTTTATATACTTTAGCACTAGTAAAAACTGATCGACTAATGGCAGATAATAAATTCTTATGGAACCATAACCGCCGTTTTAACGCCTATGCAGCTTACTTTAAAAAAGTATTTGGCCAACGAGTTCAAAAAATAAGTGTGGATGCCGGATTTACCTGCCCTAACCGTGATGGGACTTTAGCTCGTGGAGGATGTACATATTGTAATAATGATGCATTTAACCCTTCCTATTGCAACCCATCTAAATCTATTGATCAGCAGGTACTGGAAGGAATTGAGTTTCATAAAGTAAGGTACCGAAGAGCTACTAACTATCTTGTTTATTTTCAGCCATATTCAAACACTTATGCACCACTAAGTCAACTCAAGAAACTTTATGAAAGCGCATTGGAACAACCTGGTGTTGTTGGGCTAGTTATAGGCACAAGACCAGATTGTATTGACGATGAAAAACTTGAATATCTACAAAATCTTTCTGAAAAGTACTATATAATTATCGAATACGGAATAGAGAGCATTTACAACCAAACACTCAATAGAATTAACAGAGCGCATACCTACGAGCAATCATGTGAGGCAATAGTTAAAACTGCAGATTATGGAATTAATATTGGCGCACACTTTATTTTTGGACTTCCGGGCGAAAGCAGGAAAATGATGATGGACTCTGTTACCGAAATTTCAACACTCCCTTTAACTACAATAAAATTCCACCAACTGCAGATTGTCTCAAATACAACAATAGCAAAAGATTTCAAACTTTCTCCTAGTGACTATGAACTATTTTCGTTTGATGATTACATTAACTTTATTGTAGATTTTACAGAAAAACTAAATCCCAAATTCATAATAGAACGATTTGCAGGAGAGGTACCCCCAAGATATCTTGCAGGACCGGGTTGGGGATTAATTCGTAACGACCAAATTAATATAACAATTGAAAAGGAGTTTGAAAAAAGGAATAGCTGGCAGGGAAAGTATTTTATGCCAAATAACAACCAAAATTAGCTTAAGTAATGAAATAAAAAAAGCCGCAAAATGCGGCTTTTTTTGTGGGCGATGAGGGATTCGAACCCCCGGCCCCCTCGGTGTAAACGAGGTGCTCTGAACCAGCTGAGCTAATCACCCTAAAGTTGCTTTTCAAAAGCGAGTGCAAATATACATCTATTTTAATTTACACAACAAATAACACAAAATATTTTTACATCATTCTAATTAAATTCTAATTCCAACTTTATCCTCTCTTTTACTACATTTGCAATTAGAATTAGTTTATTATTTTGGATTGTTTAACACTACATTATATTAATATTTATCGGTATTGAAAATCAGTAAAAATAAAATATGGGTACTATCCTTTATGATATTATTATTAATATCAAGTTGCTCGGTTAAGAAAAATCTTGATAAAGATCAATACTTAATAAACAAATACAAAATTAACCTTGAAGGCAAGCATCCTGAAATAAGCACTTCTGAGCTAAAGACGTTATTGTTACCACAGCCAAATAGCAAGTTTCTTTTTATGAGATTTAAAGTTTGGGCTTATTATAAATACCACAAAAAACAATCAAAATTTAATACATGGCTTAATAAGCATTTTGGCGAAGAACCTGCAATTTATAATAAAAAGACTACCGAAAATATCACACATAAGATGAATCGGTATCTTAACAATGTTGGGTACTTTAATTCGACAATTAATTTTAAAACAAACTTCAAGAAAAAAATTGTTAATATTACATTCGTAATAGTACCTGCCACACCATACCGTGTTACTGAGATTAATTATGATATTACTGATACTCTGTTACAGAGTTTTGTTTATAAAAATCTGAGCAATACGCTAATTAAAAAGAATGATATCTATAATGCCTATACATTTGATAACGAAAGGGATAGAATTACTGAAGATTTAAGAAACACGGGGTATTACTATTTCAACAGGAATTATATTCAATTTATTGTTGATAGTAATCATATGAGTCACAGTATGAATGTAAATCTGGTTATAAACAAAGTAAAAAAACAAAATGAAAAAGAACCCGGTACCTTCATTGAAGAAAACCATCGCAGGTACTTCATAAATAACGTAACAATATTACCAGAATTTGATCCTTCAAATACTACTAAATTCGACACCATAGTTCATCATATTGAATTTTGGAAAGACACAAATAATTACCCTTATTATTTTCTATACAATAGCAAACAACACTTACTACCATCAGCTTTTAATTCGACAATTAAAATAAAACCTGGCGATGTTTATTCAGCCAAGAAAGTACAAGCTACATATCGGAAACTATTTAATTATAGAATAATTCAAACAGCAAATATCAGTTTCGATACTGTTGCTAACACAAAACTAAATAAGTCGAATCATTATTATTTAGACTCACGTATTCAATTAAAAGACAATAAATTAAATCTTTTTTTGGCAGAGGTTGAGGGAACAAACTCAAGTGGAGATCTGGGTATTCGTGGTAATATTTCTTTTTTTAATAAAAACATCTTCAAAAGAGCAGAGGTTCTTCGGATACGTTTTAAGGGAGGAGTTGAGGCGCAATCCGTTAGTGACCCATCAGGAGACAAACCGGGTCTATTTAATACTTTTGAGGCAGGAGTTGATGGTACTATTTTCTTCCCACGATTTCTTTTTCCATTAAAACTCGATCGTTTTAATCAAAAGTATATTCCTAATACAAACTTAAATTTCGGATTTAATTATCAGCGCAGGCCATTGTATTCGCGCAATATTTCTAATATTGATATTGGTTACACATGGAAAGCAGGCAAGAATATAAATCATATGTACACACCCATTAACATCAATTATATAAATATATTTCCAACACCTGAATTTGATTCAATTCTTGAAAACGAACCAAATAGAAGATTAAAAGAACAGTATTCTGATCATGCAATTATTGGGTCTAAATACAGTTTCATTTTTAATAACCAAAATATGAGTGCGTTAAAACACTTTATATATTTTAGAGCAGATATCGAAACTTCCGGTAACTTAGTATATGCGTTCAACACAATTGCTAATAGTGCTAAACCTGATGATGGATATTATGAAGTGTTTGGAGTAAGGTATTCTCAGTTTATACGGGTAAACTTCGACTTTAGACATTATTATTATTTCGCAAAAAAAACAAACAGCTTTGTATGGCGTATACTGCTAGGAGCAGGTATTCCTTATTTAAATTCCGACGAATTACCCTACGAAAAGGGATTTTATGCTGGTGGTGCTAACGATATGCGGGGCTGGTTGTTTAAGGACCTTGGTCCGGGCGCTTATTCGGGCAACTCCACTTATGAGAAAGTAGGCGATATACAAATTGAAGGAAATTTTGAATACAGATTTCCAATATATAGTTTTTTTAAAGGAGCATTATTTGTTGATATTGGTAATATTTGGACATACAAAGAAACAGATGATTTTCCAGGTGGCAAGTTTTATTATGACAAATTCATTCCACAACTTGCGATAGATGCCGGAATTGGTTTCCGATTCGATTTTAAAGTTCTTATTTTTAGAATTGATGCTGCTGCACCTATGAAAAATCCTGCATACCCATCGGGTGAAAGATGGCGAATAAAATATCTGCACCCCACTGATATAGTATGGAATTTCGGTATTGGATACCCATTTTAATATGTTTAATATTGAAAGCAATAATATTAGCGAATCTATAATCAAGAACCTGTTGTTTATACCCACCAACGACCAAACAACCGTTTCTAAGCATCTGGGTGCATTTACCAAAAGCAACAAAATTAATCCGGTATATATACTTAAAGGATACGCCGGAACCGGAAAAACAAGTATGGTAAGTGCATATGTCCAAACACTTGCACTCTCTAAAATTAATTTTATGCTACTTGCGCCAACGGGACGAGCAGCAAAAGTATTAGCTAAATACACAAGTAATAAGGCAAATACAATTCATAGAAGCATTTATCAATTCATAACCAATAAAGATGGATTAACAAGTATTACTCTGAATCACAATAAATTAAAAAATTCAGTTTTTATTATTGATGAAGCATCAATGATAGGTGATAACAGCCAGGTAAATAATTCAGTATTTAACAGAAGTAGCTTGCTAGATGATATAATTCAGTTTGTTTTCTCTCAGCAAGGTAATAAACTAATACTCGTAGGTGATACAGCACAACTACCACCGGTAGGAATAGTGCTGAGTCCGGCACTGGATATTAATATACTAAATAACTCCTACTCGATTACTTCTTATGAATTTGAAATGACTGAAGTTATGCGTCAATCGTTAGATTCGGGCATTCTAACATCTGCAACAGCATTACGTACAAAAATAAAAGAACAAAATACTTCATTACCATTTTTCAATACTAAATCTAATACTAAGGATGTTACAATTATTGAAGATGCAGCAACTTTTGAGGAGTTACTTATTTATTCATTTTCTGGTGATTCTATGGAAAACGCTATTATTATCTGCCGTTCAAATAAGCAAGCAAATATATATAACAATCAAATTAGAAACAGAATATTAATGTGCGAAACAGAGGTAGATGCAGGTGACCTTATGATGGTTGTTAAGAATAACTACTTCTGGCTTGATAAGCAATCGAATGCAGGATTCATTGCAAATGGCGATATTATCAGGATAATGAGGTTTAAGAAAACTGAAGAGCTTTACGGTTTTAGGTTTGCCGATGTTGATGTTCAACTACTTGACTATCCTGAAGAAAAAGAAATAAATGTAAAAATATTACTCAACACAATCACTACAAACACACCTGGATTACCAGAAAAAGAAAGTAACCTCCTTTTTAATAATGTTGAAAAAGATTATATGGAATACCCAAATAGGAGAACACGATTAAATAAAATTAAGACAAACCCTTATTTTAATGCTTTACACGTAAAATTCAGTTATGCAATGACATGCCATAAAACCCAAGGCGGGCAATGGCCAAATGTATTTGTCGACAAAGGCTTTATAAAAGATAATATTATTGACATTGAGTATCTTAGGTGGCTATACACAGCAACCACCAGAGCAACCAGTAAGCTCTATCTAATAGGTTTTGGTGAAGAGTATTTTGAAGAGTCAGAGGTAATATCCTGAAATAATATTGAAAATTTTTAAATTTACACTCTATAAGTTTATAGTTTGTAATCAGTTAATCTAAAAAAAATTATGAAAAATTATATTCTAGTATTAACACTAATTATCCATAACCTACTATTATTTTCACAATCACCTCAATTTCAAACATATTCAGCTGATTTATTAATTATAGCAACAAAGGAAGGTGAAGATTTCCAATGGCAAAATAAAGATATTGTAGTAACACTTAACTATAAAACAGGTAATTTTAAAGTTATTATAAACAATAATGATTTCTACAATAAAGAAACAAACGGCGTGATAATTGAAGATAGTATATCGAATAATAACAAGTTCTTTCTTGTAGATATACTACCAATAGATAGAATAATTGATCAAAAAATAATAAACCAAGATTATGATATTGAGCTTCAGTTGACAAATGAAGATATTAGCCTAAGTAAGATGCTTAACTTTAAGATGAATGTTATGCGCCCAAATCAGACTACCAGGAGTTACCGTGTTTTTACATTAACAGGAATCTTATATAATGATGAACTTAACCTACCTGCTTTTACTGGATACGATAATGAAGTAGAAATTAGAATAATATTTAATGGATTCTGGTCTGGGTAGTAGTAATACCAAACACTACTTATACCAAATAGCAACCAGAATGAGCCTTAAAATCTTTATCTTTTCCATCTTATCTTTATGATATATTTCTTCCGTAGCTTAGGCTATGCAAGAAATATATCATTTAACTAAGAAGAAAAATATTTTGATTTAAAAGGCTCATTTTAATTGCTAATTAGTATTATTGATTGACAAAAGTATAACTGCTTCAGCAGCTATTCCTTCATTTCTTCCTATAAACCCAAGTTTCTCGGTTGTGGTTGCCTTTACTGATACAGCGCTAATATCTAATTCTAATATCTCCGAGATATTTTTTCGCATATCAAAAATATAGTTGCTAATTTTTGGAGACTGGAGAATAACCGTTGAATCAATATTGATAATCTCAAAATTGTTTGCTCTCAATAAGGTTAAAACTTCTTTGAGGATAATATTGCCTGACAAACCCTTATTTTTAACATCTGTATCAGGAAAATGCTTCCCAATATCCCCAAAGGCAGCAGCACCAAGCATTGCATCAGCTATAGCGTGAATCAGCACATCTGCATCAGAAAACCCTAACGACCCTAAATGATAGTTGATTGTAACCCCACCAATAATTAGCTCTCGGTTTGGCACAAGTTTATGAACATCGTAACCTATACCTACTCTAATACTTTTCATACTAGTTTATGGTACTACTTTTTCCCTCCAAGATCAAACAATAGTGAGAAACGAAGAGTATTTTGTAGAGGATTTTGATCTTGTGTCACAGGAATAAGATAGGAAAAATCAAGACCAAATACATTATAACGTAAGCCTACACCTAGTGTTGCATATTTACGATTTCCTTTAGTTAGGTCTTCATAATAAAAACCCCCACGTAAAGCTAGTACATCAGTGTACCAGTATTCTGCGCCAAAAGAAAAACTAAATTCTCTCATTTCCTCTGAAAAGCCACCCGGAGCATCATACCACGATTGAATAATTCCTGTCAAAGGCGAAACATCAGGATTCATACCTTTATCAATAACAAGTGTACCATCAGCATTTGTAGAATCAGGAAAATAAATAGGAGGTGTAGGCACCAATAATTTATTTATATCTACCTGGAATGAGATGCTATTATAATCGTCAAGATCAAGTGTTAACCTTGGCCCAATTCTAAAGTTTGTAGGAATAAAATCTTTCTCAATGTTTGATCCTGAGTATGATATTTTACTTCCAATATTTGAAATATTTATACCCCATGCAAAGGTAGCATCAATACTACTAAACCAATCAACATCATCTTCCCAGTACATCGAAATGTCGGCAGCTACCGAAGTTCCTGCTTTAGTTGCCACACCTTGCACAAACTGTCCCTGTGTTAAATCAGAATAAATAAATCTACCTGAAACTGCCAAAGATAATTTATCAGTTAATATTCTTGAATATGTAGCATCAAGAGCAAACTCATTAGGTTTGTAGGTACCAAGACTCTGCCCTGTATTATCTGTAAAAGTGATTTCACCAAGTGAGAAATAACGCAGTGTAGTTGCAAAAGTCGACATAGTATTAATCCTCTTATAGAATGATACATAAGCAAGATTTATGTCGTTAACAAGATTACGCAACCAGGGTGTATATGACAATGCAAACCCCATATCATCCTCAATTCTGGCATATTTAGCTGCATTCCAATGCATAGAGTTTGCATCAGCAGACGACGCAACTCCACCATCTCCCATACCACCAGCACGAGCATCAGGTCCAATCATTAATAACGGGACAGCAGTTGTAACTACATTTAACTGTTGCCCATTTTTTTCAATACCCTGAGCATTAATATTTAAAGAAATTACTGCTGCAACTAAAAATAATAATATCTTCTGTTTCATTTATTTACTTCTGATTAAAAAAATGTTTGCAAACCTAACGATTTAATTTAATTAATATTACTTATTCAGGTTCAAAATTGATCTTCTTAATTGATTTACCCCAAATATTAATGGAAATAATAACTAATTAATGTTATAAACGATAAATTGTGCTTAATGTTATTTGTTTATCTTAAATAATTTTTGCTGTTGTACGGTAACATTACCATAATTATCCCGCACCTCAACAGTATAAACAAAAATACCTGCTGACACCACATCTCCGCCCTTATTTCTTCCGTCCCATGTAATTGATTTCGGTAAACTTGTTCCTTCTGCATTATAATTTGAAAGCTCAACAATGAAATTACCGTTTATATCATAAATTCGAATAATAACTTCCATTACAAACTCACTCTTATTATGAACAAACTCAAATATAGTATAGTCGTAAAATGGGTTTGGATAATTAAATACTTGTGTAAGATGAATCTCTCCTTCATCATCAACAAAGAACTCAATTGTTTTCTCAGATGAGTTATTTAGCAAGTCCCAAGCTTTAATAGATAATGTATGCTTACCTTTGGTAAATCCGTTAAGTGGATACACAATTTTCCCGGCTTTATACGAATTAATATCCATAATAAAGTCCTCATTCAAAATAATTGAGTTAGAATAATCGTCGTCAATAGTCATTACAATATCACGTCCCAGCCCGTTACCTGTAGAGTTAATTCCATGATCATCACTAATATACGTTAACATAACCGGATCACCAGTAACAATATCACCACTATTAAATGTCGTGCTATTAAGATAAAGCTCAATATCGGGACCTATATCATCAATATCGGCATCTTCATCAATACCTCCAATATAAAGTTGATCGAAACCTCCCCATGCATCTATATAGTTGACAGTATCAAGCGCATAATATCTAATTTTTCCATAGCCATAATTATACGAAATATCCTTAGGAACCATAAACTCAAATTCAAACTCACCATTTTTTACTTCTACCCTACCATCAAACAATAGCTTGTCAAAAAGATAAAAATCCTGAGGATAACTATCTCCATCATTACCAAGAGTAGTATATAAAGTAGCTTTATCAACAACCTTTGGATACACGTAGCCGTTAAAATCAGTAACTAAATCTCCATTATAATCCTGTATATTTCCCGACACATTAACAATTGAAAGAGCATGAATAGTATCAAGCACATTAACAGGACCAATATTACTTTCAGTAGTAGCTACTGTATATTCAGGATATGCCAACGTAAGAGCCGGATCACCAAGCAATGCAAAATTTAGGTAGTTAACATTAGATGGAATTTTTGAAAGCCTCACTAAATCACCTAATCTGGGTTTACTACCATCTTCACATGCCATTAGATTTGTATAAATCCTACGATTTACAATGTAATTAGCGTGAGCATAAGCAAGTCTGGTGGTAGTTAACAAAGCAATTGCACCGCCCTTTTTATTTAAAAAAAAGTATTCACCGGCCGATGTAAACTCAGGATCATCAAATCGACTAAACTCGCAGGTGGCTGTAATTATAAGTGGAAGTTTATCAATATTATCAAAAGCATTAATCATTGGTACATCCAACACCAATTCATCCGACCACCCAATAAGACCTCCATGTCCAGTATAGTTAATTATTAATGCTCCTTCTAACACCTGCTTATTTATTACGGTATTAACATCAGGATATCTAAAGCCACCGGGAACACTTACCTTATTATAAGCATCCATAAATATTTTATTAATACCCAATCCTTTATTTAGAGTGTCGGCTATTGATATTAACCCTTCAGCCTGAATAAGATGAAGATTATTATTACCATCATCAGCAGCAAAACAGATATTTGTTCTCCAGTCACTCATAACAGTATCATTACGAGTAAGATACTTTTCAATTTTATTTATTGTTGAAACCGCTTCATCATTCGTACTTATGGGAAACCTTCCTATTCCAATATCTAAATTTCCGGATACATCTCTTCCTTCATCATCATCAAGAAGACCAAAATAATCATCAGTTGCAAATGATGAGTTTGCATTTAATGATTCTGCAGATTCGTAAGTTGGAACTATATTTGTATTATTATGAATTCTATGCTTATAATCAAAAGAAGCATCCCCAAATAACAGCAAATAAGCACGTTCTCCTCCAAATGCATCTTCTTTGTCTAGCATCCTCATAAAATCACGTATGGCCGTTATGTCCTGTGATCCCGATGAAAACTCATTATATATTTGTTCAGGACTAACACTAATTGTAGTCAAATTATCATGTTCCCTATGGATATTGGCAAGAAGTTCAGCTTCGTAACCAAACATATCAGGACGAATTATTACAAAATTAACATCACTTATTCCATGTAAATCTTGATTTTGTACTTCTTTATAAGATATTGGTGAATAATAATCTGAATTATTAAAAACAACAAATGTTTTAAGAGTATCAGTTGGAAGTGAAAAGTAAATCATCTCATCTACAATAGAATATAATACTTTTTTAGGATTATGTATATCGGTAATATCCCAAACAACTTCATTATTGCCAGCATTTTCAATATTAAACCGTGTAATATTTCCAAGGGCAGCTGTTGATGGATCGCAAAAATTCATCTGTTCTCCATTAAAGATAAGGTCTCTTTCAGCATTCAATGCAATATAATCAAGCCATCCTATAGCATTTGCATCATCAGAATAGTATACAACTTTAACCTTAATAACATCATTATCAACAAAAGTTGTTAGCCTTGTATTTGCTTCTCGTGCAAAATCAGGCAAGCCCGGAGTAAGAAACCTAATTTTTGTTGAATCCGATACTATCTCATCATTTATAAAAATATCGTAATAAGAATCGGTAAACGATCTGGCAATAAACTTCATATCAAAATAAACAGATTCATTGATAACATGATTAGGAAATAAAAAAGTAAATTCTCGCTCAAGAGTATCTCCGGTAAATCGTTCACCATACCACTCTTTACCTGAAGAGAGCATATTTTCAAAATCACGCTCATGAACTGAATAATCAATAAAACTTGTAGTAGTTTGCGTAGGTTCATAACCAGTTCCATCCAGCTCCTCAACAGGTTTAGCAGTTCCTTTATCAGGGGTAAAAAAGTAATACGTTGTGTCAGAAAAAATATTAGTTTCATGAGTAAAACGTCCTACAAAAGGATAATATGACCATGTTGTTGCTGCATGACCGTAGAATAATATGTAATCATCAACATCAAATGAACCATCATCAGCACCCGAAATAAATATTGAATTTTCCTGTAAATCATCCGGTCTTGAAATATTATTAGCTTCGGGCAACAAACCTGAGTAATTTCCAAAAACACCTATTTTGTTAACATCCAACTGCAATGGGTTGAATCCCATGTTCTCAATATCATCAAAAGTTAATTTATGAACACCAGTATTCAGGATTCCCATTTTAACCCAACTACCTGTGCTAAGAACCGACTCTGACACATAGTCGACAACTATTGGTGAAGCTGTACCTTGTTTTGCATCATTAACAGAATCATTAATATTATTTAATTCGAGCGGGAATTTTTCTTGAGCAATAATATCTGAATATTGAAATTCAGGAGACACAATAACCTGTGCTACAGCAGCTAAATTCAACAAAATAATTACAGCAATTAAGTATTGTCTTCTCATATCATCT